>Ga0302326_10008792_pt1 | contig 22209 bp, 15 predicted proteins | sample Palsa_T0_3_FD_202264 | JGI IMG/M metagenome (GOLD analysis project Ga0302326, IMG submission 202264) | Peat permafrost microbial communities from Stordalen Mire near Abisko, Sweden - Palsa_T0_3 | ecosystem: Environmental > Terrestrial > Soil > Palsa > Peat permafrost | place: Sweden: Abisko... | reverse complement strand
CGCCTCTCGCCGTGCGGCACACTCTCACACCCAAAACTCCACCAGCCACCTAGCCCCGGGGCGGGCCGGCCCCCCCCCACCTGCTATCGACCGCTATTTCTTCGTCTTCACTGGCCGCCGATTGGGAAAAAGCTCGCGGCAAATGCCGCAGACCGTGCCGTCGCAGGTGCGCGCCATGCAGTGTTCGCGGCCATAATAGATGATGCGCAAATGGAGCTGGTTCCAATGCTCCCGCGGGAACAGCCGCTTCAGGTCGTGCTCCGTCTGTTCGACGCTGCGTCCGTTGGTGAGTTTCCAACGCTGGGCCACGCGGTGAATGTGGGTGTCCACCGGAAACGAGGGAACCCCGAAGGCCTGGGCCATCACGACGCTGGCGGTCTTGTGTCCCACGCCCGGCAGGGCCTCGAGCTCCTCGAACGAGCGCGGCACGCCGCCGCCGTGCTTTTCCAGCAGCAGCCGGGAAAGTCCGGCGATCGCCCTGGCCTTTTGCGGCGAGAGTCCGCAGGGGCGGATGATCCGCTGGATTTCGGGCACGGGTAGGCGCGCCATTTTTTCCGGCGTGTCGGCCAGGGCGAAGAGGGCGGGGGTGACCAGGTTGACGCGCTTGTCGGTGCACTGCGCGGACAGCAGCACGGAGATGAGCAGCGTGTAAGCGTCCTTGTGGTCGAGCGGGATCGGCGTCTGCGGATAGAGGGTGGCCAGCCGCTTGGCGACAAACGCCGCCCGCGCGGCGCGCGACGTGTAAAGGTGGAGCGGATTGCCCCTAATACGCTTCATTGGTAGGTGGGCGGTGAATTTCGTGGCACGGGCTTCCCGCCCGGTTTCGTTGATGACATGGGCTGGAAGCCCATGCTACTTCGAAATCGCGGTTGCGCGTGCCCGGTGTGCGCCTACCGTGGCGGCAAATGTCTTTGCCCGGCGATCCGCTTGGTCCTTCCGACACCTTTCCCCGCCGTCATCTCGGCGATGGGTCCTCGACCGCCGAGATGCTGCGGATTCTCGGGTACCCGTCGCTCGATGCGCTGATCGACGCGGCCGTTCCCGCGTCCATCCGGCGTGGTCCGCTCAATCTGCCGGCCGCCCTGGGTGAAAGCGCGGCGACGGCGGAATTGCGGGCCATCGCCGGCGAGAACCGGGTTTTCCGGAGTTTTATCGGCCGGGGTTATTACGACACCCTCACTCCGGGAGTCATCCAGCGCGCGGTCTTCGAGAATCCCGGCTGGTACACCGCTTACACGCCCTACCAGGCGGAGATCTCCCAGGGCCGGCTGGAGGCGCTGCTCAATTTTCAAACGATGGTCTGCGATCTCACCGGGCTCGAAATCGCCAATGCCTCGATGCTGGACGAGGGCACGGCCGCGGCCGAGGCGATGATGATGTGCCATCGGCTGCATGCCACCGCCGAAAAAAACCGCCGTTTTTTTGTGTCGGGCGGCTGCCACCCCCAGACGATCGACATCGTCCGGACCCGGGCGAAGCCGCTCGGCATCGAGGTGGTGGTCGGCGATCATCGCACGTTCCAGGCCGACACCGGCTGCTTCGGCGTGCTCGTGCAGTATCCCGACACCGGCGGGTCCGTGCATGATTATGCGGATTTCTTCGGGAGGGCCCACGGGGCGGGGGCGTTCTGCATCGTGGCCACCGACCTGCTCGCGCTCACCCTTTTGCGCGCGCCGGACGAGTTCGGCGCCGATGTGGCGGTGGGTTCGGCGCAGCGTTTTGGCGTGCCGCCGGGCTTTGGCGGCCCGCACGCGGGATTTCTCGCCACGAAGGACGCCTTCAAGCGCCAGATGCCGGGCCGGCTGGTGGGAGTGTCGAAGGATGCCCAGGGGGACCCGGCGATGCGCCTGGCGCTCGGGACCCGCGAGCAGCACATCCGCCGCGACAAGGCCACGTCCAATATCTGCACCGCCCAGGTGCTTCTGGCCGTGATGGCGTCGATGTACGCGGTTTATCACGGCCCGGAAGGGCTGCGGGCGATCGCCCGCCGCATCAAGCTTCTCACCGACCTGCTGGCCGAGGGATTGCGCCGCGGGGGGGCCCAGGTGAACGCCGAGCCGGTCTTCGACACCCTGACGGTCGGCAATGTCGCCGCCGCGCGCGTGCACGCCGCCGCCGCGGCCAGGAAATTCAACCTTCGCCCCATCGACGCCTACACCGTCGGAATCTCCCTGGACGAGACCACGACCCTTGGGGACGTTCAGACCCTGCTCGGATTCTTCGGTGAAATCGAGGCGGCGCCGGGTGCCCCGGCCGTCGAGGAGCTGCTTTTTTTCGGCTCCCACGCGCGCGCCACCGCTTTTCTCGCGCATCCGGTTTTCAACCGGTTCCACACCGAGCATGAAATGCTGCGCTACATCAAGCGGCTGGAGGCGAAGGACCTTTCGCTCTGCCATGCGATGATCCCGCTCGGCTCGTGCACGATGAAGCTGAACGCCACCAGCGAAATGCTGCCGGTGTCGTGGCCGGAGTTTGCCCGGCTGCATCCCTTTGCGCCGGAGGAGCAAACCCGCGGCTATCGAAAGCTTTTTCGCGATCTCGAGGCCTGGCTCGCCGAAATCACCGGCTTTGCCGCGGTTTCCCTGCAGCCCAACGCCGGCTCGCAGGGCGAATATGCCGGGCTGCTGGTCATTCGCGCCCATCACGAGGCGCGGGGCGAAGGGCACCGCAATGTCTGCCTGATCCCGACGAGCGCGCACGGCACCAATCCGGCCAGCGCCACCATGGGCGGTTTCACCGTCGTGCCCGTGGCCTGCGACGCGCAGGGAAACATCGATCTGTCCGACCTCAGGCTGAAGACCGGGGAGCATCACCGCGACCTGGCGGCGCTCATGGTGACCTATCCTTCGACGCATGGGGTGTTCGAGGGCGCGATCAAGGATGTCTGCGAACTGGTCCACCGGCACGGCGGCCAGGTTTACATGGATGGGGCGAACCTGAACGCCCAGGTGGGCCTTACTTCTCCGGGCGAAATCGGGGCCGACGTCTGCCACCTCAACCTCCACAAGACCTTTTGCATTCCCCACGGCGGCGGGGGCCCCGGCATGGGTCCCATCGCCGTCGCGGCGCACCTGGCGCCTTATCTTCCGGGGCGCGCTTCCGGAATTGGCGCGATTTCCGCCGCGCCGTGGGGCAGCGCGTCGATTCTTGTCATTTCCTGGATGTACATTCGCATGATGGGTCCCGATGGCCTCACTGCCGCCAGCAAGATCGCAATTCTCAATGCCAATTACATCGCAAACCGCCTGGGGAAATTCTTCCCCGTGCTTTACCGCGGCAATGCCGGGTTGGTCGCGCACGAGTGCATTGTCGATCTGCGCGGCTGGAAGAAGCACGGCATCGAAGTGGAGGACGCAGCGAAGCGCCTGATCGACTATGGCTACCATGCGCCGACGATGTCTTTCCCGGTGCCGGGCACATTCATGATCGAGCCAACCGAAAGCGAAACCAGGGACGAGCTCGACCGCTTCTGCGCGGCGATGATCGCGATCCATGGGGAGATGCAGGCGGTCGCCGAAGGCCGCGCCGACGCGGCGAACAACGCCCTCAAGCACTCCCCCCACACCGCGAAAGTCGTCTGCGCCGACCGCTGGGACCGTCCCTACTCGCGAGAACAGGCGGCCTTTCCGGCTCCCTGGACCCGCGAGAGTAAATTCTGGCCGGCGGTCGGCCGCGTCGACAACGTCTACGGCGACCGGAATCTCGTGTGCTCCTGCGTGGGGATGGACGCTTACGCCGACTCGATCGGAACGTAGCATGGGCTTCCAGCCCATGCTACATTTCGGTGATTTTCACCGCGGTCGCGCGTTTGCGGGCGATGCGATGGGTGGCGAGGCCGTGAGCAGCCAACGGGCCAAGCGGATAAATTTGGCCCGCGACCGTGATCTTTGGAGTGGTTTTTCGACCGGCGGTTTCCTGCAGGCGCACGATGAGACCGTTGCCATCCTCGGCCGGCTTCAGGGCCAGCAATCGCACCCCTGCTGGCTCCAGCGAGACAATGCTGCCGGCGCGGCCCAGCGCACCCGGATGCGGTGGCACGGGAAGGGTGACCGGCGGCTGTTCCAGCTCGGCGGCCAGGCGTGGCATGGCAGCGGCATCGGCTGAAATCAGGAATTGGAAACGGTATTCGCCGCGGTCGGCGGCCGGGAGGGAATCCGGGGTGGAGGGAGTGTCGCGGGCATCGAAGGCGTAGCGGGTGGAACGTATCACCGAGGCGCGGAGCGTGCCTTCCGACGCATCGAAGCCATACAGGGCATCGCTGGCGAAACCCAGGGCATGTTTTCCGTTGTTCACGCGCACCCAGCGCCCGCCGGGGACTTCGCCCGCCGGGCCGCGGCGGACGATGCCGCCCGGCACATCAAATTCGGCCTGATCGCCCGCACCGGGCAAAACGATTTTCAGCCGGGCCCGTTTTTCATTCCACAGGAGCCGGGCTTCGACATCGATCGCATCGCGGTCGGCGGCGAGGCGCAGGGTGAGATCGAGTTCTGAATTGCCGCCGGTGAGCTTGACCCACAGCGCCGCGCGCAACGGCCCGCGTTCCAGGGTCTCGACGGCGGCTATTTTCCAGGTGTGCCGGACCTGCGTGAGGTGCCACGAGTCCGCTTCCTGGTCGCCATAACAGCCGCCCCACGACCCGAACGCGTCCTCCACCGTGATCGCCCCGAGACCGCCGGGACCGAGCAACGAACGGCGGCCCTGGAACAAGGCAATGCCTTTGCGCCCGACCTGTGCGTGCGCGCGATAATGCCGGCTCTTGATCTCCCCTTTGCGGGGTGCGCTCGCACCCGCGGAAATCTTCAATTTTCGCGCGCCTTCGACCCAGCCCAGGCTGAAGACCGCCCAGCCGAGCGCCGGCAGACGGGCATTCGTGACCACGCGTGCGCGCCAGGGGATATTGGTCAGGAAAGTGCACTCCGGCTTGATGCGCTGAAAGGGCTGCGGCTTTCCACCCGGCCCGCATACCTCGATCGGGACCTCGTCCGGGCGATCCTGGTAGGGAAAGGCTGGCCGGTAGTCGAGGGAGGCCTCGAGTTCGATCGGCCCGTCGTAGGGCTGCGGATGAGGATTCCACACCAGCAGGGACACCGCCGAAGGGTGATCCTCCGGGACCGGGGCGACTGACGTATCCACCCGCCGGGACAGCGCATTCAATGCGTCGAATTCGACCGAACGGGCCGTGTGCAGGAGCCCGCGCGTCCAATCGACCTGTTCGTCGAGGGCGCGTTCGATGCTCGAGCCGGGCAGGATGTCGTGGAACGAATTGAACATGAGCCCGCGCCAGGCCGCGCCAAGGTCGGTGGTGGGAGCGGGTCCGAGCAGCCGGCCGGCCGTGGCGGCGGTTTCGGCGCGCGTGAGCGCCGCCTCGGCGCGACGAAAGGCAAACTTCATCCGCGCCGCCGAGGTATAGCAGCCGCGCTGGCAATAATTCATTTCCCCGCGATGCACGGCCGGGGCCGCCTCGGGCCGGGCGGCGATTTCCGCTTCAAGCGCGCCAAAGAATCGGTGCAGGCCCGAATGCACCACCGCGACCTCGGGGTGCGCGGCCGCCCACTCCGCGATGTCGCGGATCAGCCGGCGGGTCGGGCCGCCGCCATGGTTGCCGAGGCCGTAATACACGGCGATGTTGTGATAGGGCTGCTTTTCGGCGGCCTCCCGGAAGCGGTCGAGCCGGCCCTTGATCTCGTTGCGCTCGCAGCCGTACCACCCGTAGATCGGACGATAGCCCAGCACCCGCGAGCCGGCGGAGCCCTCCCACCAAAACGCCGGGCCCGGCAGCGGACATTGTTCGACGAAAGGGCGGAAGAACGAGAAATTGCGAAATCCCGCGCCGGCCAGCAGCTCCGGCAGTCCCGCGCTGTGGCCGAAGGAATCCGCCGCCCAGGCCGACGTGGCGGCGCGCCCAAATTTTTCGGTGAAATAACGCTGACCATGGAGGTAAATGCGCGCGAAGGTCTCGGACGCCGGAAGGTTGGTGTCGGGCTGCAGGTAGGCGCCGCCGATCGGATCCCAGCGGCCCGAATGCACGAGGCGCAGGATTCGGGCGAACGTTGCCGGCTCCTCGCGCTCGATGTGCTCGTAAAGCACGGTTTCTCCGCGCACGTAGGTGAGCGCGGGATTTTCGTCCATCAGCGCCAGCACCGTGCGAACGGTGATGAGCGCCTCGTTCAGCCCCTCCCGCCAATCCCACAGCCAGACGGGATCGAGGTGCGAATTGCCGACGAGGTGAAAGGTGTAGCGCGGCTTGGCCACGCTAGACCTTCTCGTTGATCACCGGATTGGTGAGCGTTCCGATCTTTTCGATCTCGATGCTCACCGTGTCGCCGGCCTTCAGGTAAACGGGCGGCTTGCGCGCAAAGCCCACGCCATGCGGTGTCCCGGTGAGAATGACCGTGCCCGGCATGAGCGTTTTGCTGCCGCTGAGAAATTCGATCAGGGTTGGCACATCGAAGACCATGTCGTCGGTGTTCCAGTCCTGCATCGCTTCGCCGTTGAGCACGGTCTTGATGCGGAGCTTGTTCGGATTGGGGATTTCGTCGCGCGTCACGAGCACGGGTCCGAGCGGGCAAAACGTATCGAAGCTCTTGCCCTGGCAGAATTGGCTGCCGCCCCATTTGATTTGCCAGTCGCGCGCTGAGACATCGTTGGCGCAAGTATAGCCGAGGACATAATCGAGGGCGTGAGCGCGGCTGACATTCTTGCAGCGCCGGCCGATGACGACCGCGAGTTCACATTCATAATCCGTCTCGTGGCTGGCAAGCTTCACCGGGATTTCGATCGGGTCGCCGGGATTTTGGACGGAGTTGGTGCTCTTGAGGAAAAGCATCGGCCGCTCCGGCACGCCTTTCCCGCCTTCTTCCGCGTGCTTCTTGTAATTGAGTCCGATCGCCAGGATATTCACCGGGGAGATCGGGGCGAGGAGTTTGCCCGGCTTGACGACGCGGTCGGTGACCCTGAAGTCGCCGAAAATGTCTCCGGTGATTTCGCGGGCGGAGCCATCGTGATGCAGCGCGGCATAAGCGGGGCCGGCGGGGGTGGAGTGGCGGATGATTTTCATTGGGGAATAAGGCGCGGACAGTGGTTAATTTCCGGCCGAATGGGAAGTTTTCATCCTTATCTTACTCAATTACCAGCGCGATCTGCACCCCCGGCCCGTGCACGCCGCGGATCAGGATGCCCTCGACGTCGGCCGTGCTCGACGAGCCGGTGCACCAGATGACGTTGGGGTCATCGCCCAGGGCGGCGACCGCCTGGGACAAGTCGGCGAAGATTTCCGTGCGCTTCACGACCGCGGTGTGCACCCAGGGGGCGAGCGCGGCCAGGCGGCGCGAGGTCGAGGCATCCTTCAGGATGATGGTGCCGGTCTCGGCGATGCCGCCCGCGGCCCGGGTGATCCCGAACGCATAGTCGTCGATCCGGGTGCGGTCGTATTCGGTCTCGATCGTGAAATCGGGGCCAAAGCAGGCGCCGATCTGCGGCCAGAGCGCGGGATCGCAATAGCCGTGGAACCATTGGCCGGCGCGCAGCTGGGCGATCAGGGCGGCGACCTCGGTGATGGCGCGGCCGTTGACCAGCGCGATGCGCTCGGAGAAAACGGCGAGCAGGTCGTTTCCGGCGATCAGCTTGCGCATCACCGCGAGGTCCCCCGCGTATTCCGGCAGCGCCGCGCGGTCCTTCAGCGGCGCCAGGGCGCTTTTCACGCGGCCGAGGATCAGATCGCGGTCGTCATTCATGATGCTTTTTTAAACAACTTTTCCCGGCCGACGAGATAGAGAAACCCAATGAGGACAAGGAAGGGGATCAGCGACAGCCCGTCGGCATTGGGTCCGTTGAAGAACGGATTGTGGAGCCCGGCCCAGTTCGTCAAGGCCGTGTCCACCGGTTCGAGCACGCCCGCGAGGAAGGCGATGACGATCCCGGCGATCGCGCCGCCGGCAATGTAGCCCGAAGCGAGCAGCACGCCGGGACTTTTGTCGGCTTCGGCCACGAGCTGTTCCTCGGTGAGACCGGCATCCCTCAATTTGCGGCGCTGGTGCCAGTCGACCAGCCGCCGGACCATGCCGCCGGCCCAGATCGGAGTGGATGACGACAGCGGCAGGTAAACGCCGACGGCGAACGCGAGCGAAGGCAGGCCGGCCATCTCCAGGACCACGGCGATCATCACGCCGAGCAGGACAAGCGTCCAGGGGAGCTTGTGGCTCAGGATCCCCTTGATGATATACGACATGAGCACGGCCTTCGGGGCGTCAAACTTGCGCACCGTGCTGCCGTCGGGACGCCGGGTGAATCGACCGTTGATGCCGGGATCGACAAGCCAGACCGCGCGGCCCGAGCCATCCACGAGGAATTTCTCCGCCGCGCCGCCGGCCGGGTCCGCCCGGTGCCAGACAAAATAGGTGGCGGGATCGTCGCGCGCCTGCGGGCCGGAAATCCGCTCCCGGCGGGTCAGAAGGGTCACGTCGGTGCGCAGGCCGGCGGGCGCGACTTGCGCGACCGGGACATAGACGGTGGCGTTGTTATTCAAAACGAGCAGGATGGGGCCGAGGGCGATCGCCGAGGCGAACGAGCCGAAGAGGATCGCAATCTGCTGATACCGGGGCGTTGCACCGACGAGATAGCCGGTCTTGAGATCCTGCGACGTGCCGCCGCCATTGGTGGCGGCAATGCAAACGATCGCCCCGACGGAGAGGGCGGTCACGTAATACGTCCCGCCCGTCCAGCCGACCAGGACGAAAATAAGGCAGGTCAGCAGCAGCGTGGCCACGGTCATGCCGGAAACGGGGTTCGACGAGGAGCCGATCTCCCCGGTCAGCCGGGAGGACACCGTCACGAAGAGAAAACCGAAGACCACGATCAGCAACGCGCCGAGCAGATTCATGTGCAGGGCGGGGGCCGCGATAATCCCGACGATCACGATGATGATGCCGACGCCGACAAACTTCATCGACAGGTCCCGCTCGGTGCGGGGCGAAGGGGTCAGGAAGGTAGACGCTGCGTCTACCTTGGTATCGGCCTGACCCCTTAACACCTCCCGCAGGCTTCGCCAGATCGTCGGCAGCGACCGAAACAGGCTGATGATCCCGCCGGCGGCCACCGCCCCGGCGCCGATATAGAGGACGTAGGCGCTCCGGATCTGGCCGGGATCCATGGCCGCGATCGGCACGGTTCCGGGAGCGAGGGGGCCGGCGACCTTTTGTCCGAAGAACCGGATCATCGGGATCAATACGAGGTAGGCGAGGACGCCGCCCCCGCACATGAGGGAGGCGATTCGCGGGCCGATGATGTAGCCCACCCCCAGCAACTCCGGCGACACTTCCACGGCGACCGAGCCTCCCTGGAAGGGCGCCCCGAGGATCTTTTCGGTCACGTCCTTCCAACCCCTCGCGGCCACGTTCAGCACCTTGTAAAGCATGCCCACCAGGAAGCCCGTAAAAATCACCCTGCCGCCCGCGTCTCCGCCGCTGGCTCCGGCCACGAGGACGGCGGCGCACGCCGTGCCCTCGGGATACTTCAGCACGCCGTGTTCCCTGACAATGAGCGCCCGGCGGAGCGGAATCATCATGAGGACTCCCAGCAGGCCGCCGAGCACGGCCACGAGCACGACGCGGGTGAGTTCGAGATCGAAGCCGAGGATCAGGATCGCCGGCATGGTCACGGCGACGCCAAAGGCAATCGTCTCGCCTGCCGAGCCGGCGGTTTGGGTGATGTTGTTTTCCAGGATCGTCGAGTCGCGCACCCCCAGTTTCGAGAGGCTGCGAAACAGCGCCAGGGAGATGACGGCGACGGGGATGGAGGCGCTCACGGTGAGGCCCACCTTGAGCGCGAGGTAGAGCGACGAAGCGCCGAAGCAGATGCCGAGGACGACGCCCACGATCGCGGCGCGAACCGTGAATTCGCGCATGACCGTCTCCGGCGCGACGAACGGCCCGGTCAACCCGGCTGGCGATCTCGGTTTTTCAGCCATTTTCTAAATTCGCCGCCGCGCCATTCCGGCAGCGTGCGCGTCTTCTCCCAGGCGCGCAGCGCCGGGATCGGGAGGAGCGTCGTGGGAAGGTGATTCAGCAGTTTGCCGCCGATGAGGGCGACCTTCCACGCGGCGGGCTGCGAGGCGAGCAGCGCCCACGCGCCCATTGGCGGCGTCCCGGGGGAGGGCACGTGCTCCTGCTTGGCCCGGTCGCGCAGCCGCAACAGCAGGTCCGGGATCGGGATGTTGACGGGGCACACCTCCTGGCAGGCGCCGCAGAGGCTCGAGGCCTTGGGCAGATCGGCTTTCTCGGGGAAATGTTTGCCCAGGAGCAACGGCGAGAGCACGGCGCCGACCGGGCCGGGATAAACGCTGCGGTAGGCATGCCCGCCCGCCTGGCGATAGACCGGGCAGACGTTGAGGCAGGCGCCGCAGCGGATGCAGCGGAGGATGTCGCGGCACTCGGTCGCCAGCACCTCCGTGCGGCCGTTGTCCACGAAGATGACGTGCATCTCCTCCGGACCGTCGGGCTGGGAGGCCAATTTCGGCCCCGTGATGAACTCGGTGTACACCGTGAGCTGCTGCGCCGTCCCGGAGCGCCCGAGCAGGTTGAGCAGCAGCGCCAGGTCGCGATCGTGGGGCAGGATCTTTTCGATGCCGACCAGCACGATGTGGCAGCGGGTGGCCGCGAGGCAGAAGCGCGAATTGCCCTCGTTGGTCACGAGCACGATGCGGCCGCTCTCGGCGACGACAAAGTTGGCGCCGGTCAGGCCGACGTCGGCCTCCAGGTATTTGTGGCGGAGGAACTGCCGGGCGCGGCGCGTGATCGTCTCCGGCTCGTCGTTGAAGTCCCCCAGGCCGTTCTTCTCGAAGGAAGCGGCGATCTCCCGCCGGTTCTTGTGGATGATTGGCTTGACGATGTGCGACGGGTGGTCGTGGTCGAGCTGCACGATGAATTCGCCGAGATCGGTCTCGAGGGACTCGACCCCGTGTTTTTCCAGGAAGTGCTCCAATTCGATCTCCTCGCTCACCATCGTCTTCGCCTTCACGATCTTTGTCGCGCCGCGGGCGCGCATGATCCCCAGCACCGTGCCGCACGCGGCCTCGGCCGTGGCCGCCCAGTGCACCTTCGCGCCGTTGGCCTGCAATTTCGCCTCGACGGCGGGAAGGTAGGTGTCGAGGTTCTCGATCACGTGCTGCTTGATTTCGCCCGAGAGCTCCCGGAGCCGGTTGGGATCGGCGTAATTGTCGAAAAGCAGGCGCGTGCGTTTCTCGTGGCCCGTCTTGGTGCCGCTGTAAATGGCGGCGCGCGTCTCCGGCCGCAGCTTGGCGGCCGCCTGGTCTATGGGTTGAAAGCGCATGTCAAACCAGGCCCCCAGCCTTCAGGGCATCGCGCAGCACCTGGGAGAGGTGCAGGATCCTGATCGGGGCGCCCTCTTTCTCAGCCAGGCCGCCCAGGTGCATCAGGCAGCTCATGTCGCCCGACACCAGGAAGTCGGGTTTGGCGGCCCGCACATGGTCGAGCTTGAGATTGCCCATCCCCGCGGAGATGTTCGGGAAGCTGACCGAAAACGTGCCGCCGAACCCGCAGCACTGCTCGCCCTCGCCAAATTCGACCAGCCGCAGGCCGTCGATCGACTTGAGGAGGGTGACCGCCGCCGCGCCGCTCGCCGTGCCCCGGGTATGGCAGGAGCGGTGAAAGGCCACCGTGGCGTCAAAGCGTCCGGGCCACGTCGTGACGCCCAGGCCGTTCACGATGAAATCCCCCAGTTCCCACGCGCGGCGGCCGAGCGCCTCGACGGCGGGCAGGTCCGGCTCGTGCTCGAACTCCAGGACCGCGCCGTGGAAAAGCATCCCCGCGCACGAGCCCGACGGCAGCACCACCGGATCGGCGCCGGTGAAGGTCCGCACCGTGTGCCGGACCACCCGGCGCGACGCGGGCCAGTCGCCGCCGTTAAAGGCGGGCTGGCCGCAGCAGGTTTGCCCTTCGGGAAAATCGATCGTGCAGCCCAGGTGCTCGAGCGCCAGGACGGTGGCGACGGCGACGTCGTCGTGAAATGCGTCGCAAAGGCACGTGGCCATGAGCTGGACGCGTTTGCCGGTGAGGGGCGGGCGCTCGGTATTCAGCATGGATGAGACTTCCAAAACGTGCGCTGCGGCGCCAAGCTGGCAACTGAAATGAGATCATCCACCCTTTACTCCGCCGCCATCGATCTCGGCGCCACCAGCGGCCGGGTCATCCTGGGCGCCTGGTCGGGGAACAAGCTGGCGCTCACGGAGGTGCACCGTTTTCCCAATACCTTCCGCACGCTGGGCGCGCACGACTACTGGGAACCCGGCACCCTCTGGGAGGAGGCGCGGCGCGGGCTGGCCGAGGCCGCGGCCGCGCTTCCGCTGGGCGCGCGCCTCGCCTCGGTCGGCGTGGACACCTGGGGGGTCGACAGCGTGCTGCTCAACGATGCGGGGCGGCTCGTCTTCCCGGTGCATGCCTACCGCGATGCGCGCACGCAGGCCGGCCTCGCGCAGCTCGGAAACACCCGCGCGGCCTTGGAGCGCATCTATGCCGCCACCGGCATTCCCAATGTGTTCTACAACACGTCGCTCCAGCTCGCGGAGACCGTCGCCAGCTGCCCCGCGGTGGCGGACCTCGCCACCCGCTGCCTCTTCCTCCCCGACTATTTCAATTATCTGCTTTCGGGCCGCATGGAGAATGAAATCTCCATCGCGAGCACCTCACAGCTGCTCGACGTCCATTCCACGGGCTGGTCGCGCGCCACGCTGGATCATTTTCACATCCCGCCGCACTGGCTGACCCCGCCCATTTTGGCCGGGACCAGGCTCGGCCCCTTGAGCGGCCGGACCCGCGCCAGCCTGGGCGCGCCGCAATTTGACCGCACCGAGGTCGTCGCCGTGCCCGGCCACGACACGGCCTGCGCGTACGATGCGATGCCCGCCGCGCCGGACGGGTCCGATCTTTATCTCAGCTCCGGCACCTGGTCGCTCGTCGGTTTCGAGAGCGCGACGCCGCTGCTGGGCGCGGGCGCGCTCGAGGCCCGCATTGCCAACGAACGCATCGGCGACGGCCGTTACCGGCCGCTGAAGAACGTCATCGGCCTGTGGCTGCTCGAGGGCATCATGAAGGACTTCAGCGCCCGCCCCGCCGGGAACCGCGAATGGTCCGCGCTGATCGCCGCCGCGGAGAAGCTTCCCGCTCCCGCGGCGCTCCTGGACGTGGCGGACCCCGCCTTTGCCAATCCGCCCTCGATGCGGGCGGCGATCGACGCGCAGATGAAGCGGCGAAAGCTGGCCGGACCGAAGACCCTGGCGGCCTATACCCGTCTCATCTGCGATTCCCTGGGCCGCGGCCACGCCGACGCCAAGGCGGCTTTCGAGCGCATGACCGGGCGCGCCTTCAAGCGCATCCTCATCGTCGGCGGCGGCTCGAGAAACAGCCTGCTTTGCCAGGCCACCGCCGATGCCGCCGGCATCCCGGTTGTGAGTTTCACGCTCGAGGGCACCGCCGTGGGCAACATCGCCTGCCAGCTCATCGCCCTCGGCGCCGTCCCTGACATCGCAACCTTCCGCAATCACCTTGGTGCCGGCCTGAAGCAGAAAACTTACGAACCAAAGTAGACGCTGCGTCCCGCTGCGTTCCTCATTAGGAAAGCGGCAGAATGCCGCTTCTACCTTTACCAGATCACAACCTGCTTCCCCGGCGCCTGCCGCATCGGCGCGCCCGCGGGCACAGCGAAGGCGGCGGCGAATTCATCCAGGTTCGAAAGCGGGCCGTTGCAGCGGAACTCGCCTGGGGAATGCGGATCGGTGCTCACCAGCAATCGCAGCGTCGGCGCGCGATACTTGGTCTTCCACAGGGACGCATAACTGATGAAGAAGCGCTGTTCCGGCGTGAAACCGCCGATGGAGGCGCGCGGCTGCCCGGCCAGGGCCTTCTCCAGGGCCGCAGAGGCGAGGGTCGCGCCGCCGAGGTCCGCGATGTTCTCCCCCTCGGTGAGCTCTCCGTTCACGTGCAGGTCGGGATAGACCAGATAGGCGTTGAATTGCCGGACGATTCCGGCGGCGCGTTCCTTGAAGCGGTTCGCGGACTCGGCCGTCCACCAGTCCGCGAGGTTGCCGTTTTCGTCGTAGTGGCGCCCCATCTCGTCGAAGCCGCGCGTCATTTCGCGCCCGACGACCGCCCCGATTGCGCCGTAATTGACGGCATCGTCGGCCTTCGGGTCGAAAAGGGGGGGCTGCAGGATGGCGGCCGGCAGGACGATCTCGTTGCGCGACGAATCGTAGGCGGCGCTGACCGTCGCCGGCGTCATCTGCCACCCGGCCTTGTCCACCGGCTGGCCGATCTTGCGCAGGTCGCTCCGAACCCCGAAGGCATTCGATTTCAGGACGTTCAGGACATAGGGGCCGCGATCGATGGTGAGGGCGCTGTAATCGCGCCAGGTGTCCGGATACCCGATCTTTACGGCCAGCGCGTCCAGTTTCGCCAGCGCCTGGGTCCGCGTCGGCGCGTCCATCCAATCCAGCGCCTGCAGGCGCTCGCGCAGCGCCGCGCGGAGGTTGCCGACGATTTTCAGCACGGGGGCCCTGGACTCAGGCGGGAAATAATCGGCGACATAGAGCTGGCCGAGGGCCTCGCCGATCGAGCCGTCGATCGTCATGACGACGCGCTCCCAGCGGGGCTGGATTTTTTTCGCCCCCGTCAGCACGGCTCCGTAAAAGCGGAAATTTTCCTCGACGAAGGAGTCGCCCAGATAGGGGGCGAACGCATGGATGACGTTCCAGCGCAGGTAGGATTTCCAGTCGCCGACGGGAGTCTGCGCGAGCGCCGCGGCGAAAGCCCTGAAAAAATCGGGATGGGCCAGGTTAAACTCGTCGAACGCCGGGGCGCCGGCCTTTGAAAAGTACGCCGGCCAGTCCAGCCCCGGCACGAGCGCCCCGGCGGCCGGGATCGTCACCTTGTGATAGCTGGCGTCGGGGTTGCGCAGCGCGGCCTGGCTGAGCGAGCCCCGGGCGAGGGCGGTCTCCAGGTGCATCACCGCGAAGGCGCCGGCCTGGGCGTTTGCGTCCATGTCGCCGAGAAACAGGAACATGCGGTCGATATGCGCGATGTATTCGACGCGCAGGTTCCGGGATTTTTCGTCGTCGCGAAAATAGTATTCGCGCTCGGGCAGGCCCAGGCCGCCCTGGCGGACCTCGGCGATGTCCCGGTCGCTGTCCTTGGCGTCGGGGGCGCTGGCGAATTGGAAACCCGCGGAAACGCCCAGGGTGTGCAGGTGGCCGATCTCGCCCAGCACGTCGGCGGGGGTCTGCAGCGCGGCGATGCGCTCAAACTCGAAGGCGAGGGGCAGCGTTCCCGCGTCGTTGGCGGCCGCTTCATCCATGCCGCTGGCGTAAAAGTCGCCGACCTTCTGCTCAATCGGGGAGGCATCGTTCCCCTGGGCGGACGCCCGCTCGACGAGCAGGTGGAGCTCCTCCAGGCTGGCTTGGCGGAGCGCATCGAGGGTGCCCCAGTGGGAATATTCGGCGGGGATGGGCGTCGTTTTCAGCCACGCGTCGTTTACATAATGGTAAAAGTCATCCGCGGGCTTCACGGCCGGATCGAGGCTGGGCGGCGTGATCTCGCCCCGGACGCCGGTGGCGAGGCAAAGGCCGGCCGCGACTGCGATCATCTTGAGCATGGGGAGGGATTCCTCGTCCGGCGGGATCAGCGCAGGAACGCCTCGTGCAGGCCGCCGTCGACCGTGATGACCTGGCCGGTGGTCTTGCTCAGGCGCTGGCTGACGAGGAGGAAATAGGCCTCGGCCTGGTCGGCCGGGGTGATGGCCGCCTTGGTCAGCGTGCGGTCGGCGTAGAACTGGGCCAGCTTGCGCACGAGCGAATCGGTGGCCTCGTCGTCCGTGTAGGGAATGCCGTACTTGGCGAGCGAGCCGATGACGCGGTCGCGGGGGAACATCGCGCTGCCCTGCACCACCGTGGCGGGCGCTACCCCGTTCACCCGCACCAGCGGGGCGAGCTCGATCGCCAGTTCGCGCACCAGATGGTTGGCGGCGGCCTTGGAGGTGTCGTAGGCCACCGATCCTTTCTTGGCCACGACGGCGTTGGCGGACGTGGTCAGCACGAGGCTTCCGCGCAGGCCCTGCTCCTTCCAGGTGCGCGCCGCCTCGTCGCCCACCAGGTAGCTGCCGGTCACGTTGATGGCGAAAGTCATCGCCCACTTGTCATCCGGGATGTGCCCGGTCGTGTCGCTGGGCGAGAAGGTGCCGGCGGTGACGCAAATGGAGTCGAATCCCCCGTAGGCGATGGCGACGTCGTCGAGCATGCGTCGGATGCTGGCGCGGTCGGTGACGTTGGCTGCCAGGCCGAGCGCCGGGCCGCAATTGGAGAGCCCGCTGCCGGCCACGCCGATGCCGAGCCCGTATTTGTCGGTGATTTCCTTCGCGGTGGCCTGCGCGGCGCCGGCGTTGAGGTCGACGCAGACGAGATGGGCGCCCTCCTTCACGAGACGGAGGGCGGTTTCCCGGCCGATGCCGGACCCGGCGCCGACCACCACGATGACCTGGCGGGCGAGCTCTTTTTCGGCCGGCATGCGCTTGAGCTTCGCCTCCTCCAGCAGCCAGTACTCGATGTCAAAGGCCTCCTGCTCCGGGAGCGCGATATAGGTGTCGATCGCCTCGGCGCCGCGGATGACCTCGACCGCGCAATTGTAGAACTCGGCGGTCACGCGCGACTCGGATTTATCCTTGCCCCACGCGATCATGCCGAGGCCAGGGATGAGGATGACCGTCGGGTTGGGATCCCGCATGGCCGGCGAATTGGCGTGTTTGTGCTTCGCGTAATAGGCGGCGTAATCCTTGCGGTATTCTTCCAGGCCGGCCGCGAGCTTCTGCTTCAGGGCGGCGGCGTCCTCCGCTTGCGGGTTCCAGGCGACGTAGAGGGGCTTGATCTTGGTCCGGAGGAAGTGGTCGGGACAGGAGGTGCCGAGCGCGGCGAGGCGGGGGGCGTCCGCCGCATTCACGAAGCGGAGGATTTTCTCGTCGTCCTGCACGGTGCCGATCAGGCGCTTCTCCCGGGAGACCTGGCCGCGCAGCCAGGGCAGGATGGCGGCGAAGGCGGCCCGGCGGCTTTCGGGCGGCAGCGTCTGGTATTTTGCGCCGCCGAAAGCGGCGGCATCGCCGCCCTTCGCGGCGTATTTGTCCTCGATGAAGGCGGCCGCCTGCTCGATCATGTCGAGGGTGAGCGCGTAGCACGCCCGCTCGTCATCGTCCCAGGAGATGAAGCCGTGCTGGCCCATCATGATGGCGCGGATGGACGGATTTTTCCGTGCGATTTCCTGCATGGCCAGGCCCAGCTCAAAGCCCGGGCGCATCCAGGGCACGTACGCCATTTTGCCGCCGAAGATTTCCCGGGTCAGTTGCTCGCACCGCGCGGAGGCCGCGACGGAGATGATCGCGTTGGGATGCATGTGATCGACGTGTTTCCCGGGCAGGAAGCTGTGCAGGGGCGTGTCGATCGAGGGAGCCCGCGGGTTGAGATTGAACGTCGTGTGGGCGTACATTCCCACCATGTCGTCCTCCAGGGCGGACTTGAGCCCCCGGTTGCTGTTCGCGGAATAAAGCTTCTGCATGTCGAGCAGCCGCTCCTGGTAAAGCGAGGAGAAGTTTTCGCGGGTGCTGGTGCGCAAGTCGCCGCCCGAGCCCTTGACCCAGAGCACCTCGACGGGCCGGCCGGTGAGGGGATCGGCCTCCACCAGCTTGGCCGAGGTGTTCCCGCCGCCGGTGTTGGTGATGCGCTGGTCGCTGCCGAGGAGGTTGGATCGGTAGACCAGCCGGCCGGCCGGGTCGATCGAGGCGGCTTTGGCGTCGTCCCAAAGGTAGTTCACGTAACGGTAAGTTTTCATGGATCGTTAGAGATTCAGCGCCCGCTGGCGGTAATGCTCGTCGGGGCGCTCGGCGATGCGCTCGACCTGCGACGGCGGGAGGAAGCGCGGCGTGCCGGCCGCCGCGGCGGCTCCGGCGAAAATTTCGGCGGCCTTCGCGCCCATGAGCGTCGTGGCGAGCACCGCGTCCAGGGTGGCGCCGAGCGCGATGAAACCGTGGTTTTCGAGGAGGATCACCCGCGGCGGCCGCGCCAGGCGCCGGATGTAGGCAACCACCGCGCGGCGGATGGCCCGCGCCAGCTTGAGGCCGGGATCGGTATAGGGCACGAGCACGCTTTCCACGCCGCAGCAGACGATTTCGTCGGGGAATATCCGCCGCCGCGCAAAAGCCCGGGAGTGCTTCGAGCACAGCAGCTGGTTGACGGTGACCGGATGGGTGTGGCCGACGAAGTTCACCCCGGGCAGCGTGAGCAGATAGGCGTGAAAAAGGGCTTCGGTCGAGGGCTTCCTCGATTGTGGGTCCACCCGCGATTTCAGGAGCGTTTCGTCGATTTCCGCGTCGGTCAGCGCGCCGCCGTCAATCATCGGCATCAGGACGGCGAAGCGGCACTCGGTGACCCCGGCCGCGGACAACGTGCCGAGGTTCGAGCCGCTGGCTTTGACGATGAACGTCTCGGCCGAAACACGCGTGGACGCGTTGCCTTCGCCCAGGATCGCGAATTTGCGGTCTTCGCGCCCGAGCTGATGCGAGAGCTCCAGGAGACGGTTCAGGGACGTTGAATCAGTGGGCATGGACGGTCAGGAGATGATGAAATCCCGCATTTTTCCACCCCAAACTGTCGCTGCCAGCCGAACCACCCGAAACTCTCTCTCTCTGCAGGCAAATTCTACTTTCTCCTTTCTCCTTTCTCCTTTCTACTTTCGGGATGATTCGCCTCAACGAAAACTACGCCAAGCTCAAGGCGTCCTATCTCTTTGCCGACATCGCCCGCCGGGTGGGCGCCTATGTCGCGGCCAATCCGCAAAAGCCGGTTATCCGCCTGGGCATCGGGGACGTCACCGAGCCCCTGCCGCCGGTCTGCGTCGAGGCGCTGCATGCCGCCGCCGACGAGATGGGGGGCCGCGCGACCTTCCGGGGATACGGCCCGGAGCAGGGCTATGCCTTTCTCCGCGAAGCCATCGCGCAGCACGATTATGCGGCGCGCGGGTGCGAGGTGGCGCCCGACGAGGTGTTTGTTTCCGACGGGGCCAAGTGCGACGTCGGCAACTTTCAGGAGCTCTTTGCCGGCGATATCCGCCTCGCCATTCCGGACCCGGTTTACCCGGTTTACATCGACACCAATGTCATGGCCGGCCGGACCGGGCCCAACGTGGACGGCCGCTACGAGGGCGTTCTCTACCTTGAAAGCACGCCGGCGAACGGCTACGTGCCGGGCCTGCCGTCCACCGCCGCCGACCTCATCTACCTCTGCTTCCCCAACAATCCCACGGGCGCCGTGGCCTCGCGGGCGCAACTGGCGGCCTGGGTGGATTATGCGCGGAAGAACAAGGCCATCATCCTGTATGACTCGGCCTACGAGACGTACATCCGCGATCCGCAAATTCCGCACAGCATTTATGAAATCGAGGGGGCGCGCGACGTTGCCGTCGAATTTCGCAGCTTCTCGAAGACCGCCGGCTTCACCGGGCTGCGCTGCGCGTACACCGTGGTGCCCAAGACGGTCGTCGCCTATGACGCCGCGGGCGCCGCGCATCCCGTCCACGCCCTCTGGAACCGGCGGCAGACGACGAAATTTAACGGAGCCTCCTATCCGGTCCAGAAGGCCGCCGCCGCCATTTTCACGCCGGCCGGACGCCAGCAGACGCGGGAGCTCGCCGATTTTTATCTCGGCAATGCCCGGCTCATCCGCGAGGCGCTGACCCGGCTGGGACTGCCCTGCGTGGGCGGGGACAACGCCCCCTATATCTGGATCAACACCGGCCGCGACTCATGGGAGTTCTTCGAGCAATTGCTCGACCAGGCCCAGGTCGTCTGCACGCCCGGCGCCGGGTTCGGCCGGTGTGGCCAGGGGCACGTGCGCATCAGCGCCTTCAACACGCGTGAAAACGTGGTGGTGGCGCTCGATCGCATCGCGAAGGCGCTGCATTAAGGCAGCGACGCCACAATCTCCCGCCCCAGCGCGTCGATGTCGGCGCTCAGCGCGCCGGCCAGCTGGCCGAAATCCTTGCCGTTCCACGGCGTTTCCGGGGCGGTAAAGAGCTTGCGCGCCACGACGCGGGGATCCGGCCCCGCCGTGCTGATTTCAATGACCGCCGCGAAACTCGCGAAACTCCGGTCGCCGGTCGTGTCGCCCTCGCAATGAAGCACGTTGATCGCGACGTCGTAATCGCGCTCCGCCTCGAAAGCGAACGGCTGCAGGGATGCCGATCCCACCGCGGGATCCGCCAGCAGGCGCGCCCGCAGGACGCGCGCGATGCCGTCGCCGAGCGGCTCGGCCCAGCGCTGAAAGTCGTCCATCAGGAGTTCGTTCGGCCCGTTTCTCACGACCAGGGACCGCGTCTTGAGGTAAGCGGCCAGCTCCACATTCTTGATACCCAGCCGCACCTTCCCGGCCGCGGGAGTCGGGTTGGCGGTGGCCGAGAGCACGTAGTAGCGCGTCGGGTCGGCCTGGGGCGGCGGGATGATGCCGTCGCAACCGGCGACCGCGAGGCAGCCGGCGAGAAGAAAAAGGCGGAAAGGGGGAAAAGAGGATTTCATTGCGGCGGCTTTCGGCCGGAGATGAGGGCGTTGGGATTGCGTTCGAGGAAGTCGGCCAGGCGCTGCACGGACGCCGCCGCGTCAGCCAGTTGCGCCAGCGCCTTGTGGGTGTCCTCGCCGAGATTTTGCTGCGCGTTGATGAAACGGCTGAGATTGACGGCCGTCGCGCTGAACTGCCGGAGAGAAACGTCCGCCTGGGCCAAAGCGGTTTGCAGGTCCTTGCCGTTGGCGCCCACCTGCGTATCCACCCTGCCGATGGCGCCATGCAGGGCGAGCAGCGTGACGCGCAGGTCCGCCAGGGTGGCGTTCAGGTTGACCAAGGTCTGTTTGATGTCCGGCGACGTGGCCAGGGCGTCCACCGCTGCGCCGGCCTTTTGCCACTGGCCGGTCAGCGCCTTGAGGTCCATGGCATTCACCTGGCTGCGCGCGTCCACGAGCAGGCCTTTCAGGTTATCCGCCAGGCCCTCGAAATCGATCCGCTTCACCTTGGTCAGGATCTCGGTCAGGCTTTCCTGAAACTCGGAAATCGTCGACGGCACATACGGCACGACGGGGTAGGGCAGCTCGCTGGCGACGCTGCCCGCGGGATAGATCTGCGGATCCAAAAAATCGAGCTCCACGTACAGCAGGCCCGTGGCGAGCCCGATCACGCCGAGCTGCGCCCGCAGGCCGTGGTCCACCAGCGCCTGCAATTCGCTGCGGTTGCTGATGTCGATCGGCGCGCCCTTGTCGTCCGTGATCATGTCGCGGTCGAACTCGCACACCACGGCGACGACGGAGTGGTTCTTGGCCTGCTCGTAGCGGACGCTAAGGCCGACGACGCGGCCCACGGCCACGCCGCGCAGCTTCACGGGCGACCCGAGGTTGAGCCCCTGGATGGATTCGTCGAAGAACACGACAAAGCGCTGCTGGTGGTGGAAAAAGCTCACGCCACCGAAAAAGAGCAGCGCCATGATCCCCAGGGCGAAGGCGCCGAGCGCGAAGGCGCCGACGACGGCAGGACTGACCCGGGTTTTCATGGGATCACAGTGGAGGGTTGTGCGCCGCGTTGCAAAAACTCCTTTATGCGCGGGTCCCCGCTGGTCGCGGCCAGCCGCCGCGGGTCGCCCTCGGCGATGATGCCCTGTGTCTCGCGATCGAGCATGATCACGCGGTCGGCCAGGTCGAAGATCGAAGCCAGCTCGTGGGACACGATGACCATGGTGGTGCCGAACGTCGCCCGGATCTGGCGGATCAGTTCGTCGAGCTTGCGGGATGTCACCGGATCGAGCCCGGACCACGGCTCGTCAAAAAACACGATGGCGGGATCGAGGGCCAGCGCGCGCGCCAGGCCGGCGCGTTTATTCATGCCCCCGCTGATCTCGGCGGGATAATGGTCCTCGAAGCCGCCCAGGCCGACCTGCGCGAGTTTCAGGGTCGCGATTTCGTCGATTTCTCGGCGGGTGAGCCCGGTGTGCTCCTCGAGGGGCAGCGCCACGTTCTGGCGCAGGGTGAGGGAGCTCCACAATGCCCCGCTTTGGAACAGCATGCCAAAACTTTTCAACTGGAGGCGCCGGGTCGCCAGGTCGGCGTCGGAGAACGGCCGGCCGAAGAATT
>Ga0302326_10008791_pt1 | contig 22212 bp, 15 predicted proteins | sample Palsa_T0_3_FD_202264 | JGI IMG/M metagenome (GOLD analysis project Ga0302326, IMG submission 202264) | Peat permafrost microbial communities from Stordalen Mire near Abisko, Sweden - Palsa_T0_3 | ecosystem: Environmental > Terrestrial > Soil > Palsa > Peat permafrost | place: Sweden: Abisko... | reverse complement strand
TGACCGCATGCCGATTTCCTACGACGCGGTTGTCATCGGCTCCGGCCCCAACGGCCTCGCCGCTGCCATCACGCTCGCGCGCTCCGGCAAACGCGTGCTGCTGCGCGAACGGGCCGCAACCGTGGGCGGATCGATGCGTTCGGCCCAGCTTACCCTCCCCGGCTTCACGCACGACGTCTGTTCGACGGTGCATGCGATGGCGGTTGCCTCCCCATTTATGCGTTCGATTCTGCGTGATGCCAAACCGTCGCTCGACGTCCACTTCGCCAAGCCGAAAATCGCGTTCGCCCATCCGCTGGATCGTGAGCCGGCTGGCTTCGTCAGCCAATCACTGGCTGAGACGGCTGATTCGCTCGGCGACGATGCTGCCGCCTACCGGCAGCTTTTCGCGCCGCTCCTGGAACAATGGCAAGATCTCTTTGACGCGATTCTCGCTCCGCCGACATTTCCCCGTCATCCCCTGCTGCTCGCACGTTTCGGCATCAGCGCCTTGCGTTCGGCCCAGTCGCTTGCGCAGAGCCTTTTCCGAGCAGAGCGAACCCGCGCCGTCTTTGCCGGCGCAGCGGCCCATTCGATTCTCCCGCTGGATTGGACCGCAACCGCCGCCTTCGGGTTGGTCCTTACACTTGCCGCCCACATCGACGGCTGGCCCGTCGTCGTCGGTGGATCGCAGCGACTCTCCGATGCACTGGCCAGTCACTTCGCCGCACTCGGCGGGGTCATTGAAACCAACTCACCCGCGCAATCTCTGGAGGAGGTCGCCGATGCACGAGCCGTTCTCTGCGACATAACGCCGCGCCAACTGTTGCGCATCGCCGGAGAAAAACTGCCGTCGGGGTTCCGCGGCCGGCTGGAACGCTATCAATACGGGCCGGGTGTCTTCAAGATGGATTTCGCTCTTTCCTCGCCGATCCCCTGGAAAGACCCCCAATGCGCTCGCGCCGGGACCGTTCACCTCGGCGGAAGCCTCGGTGAGATAGCGGCTGCCGAAGCCGCCCCCTGGCGAGGAGAACACGCGCGCAGTCCGTTCGTTTTGCTCGTGCAGCCGACCGTCTGCGACCCGACGCGCGCCCCTGTCGGCAGACACGTCGCCTGGGCGTATTGCCACGTCCCCAATGGATCGACCTTTGACATGTCGCAGCGCATCGAATCGCAGATCGAGCGCTTCGCCCCCGACTTTCGCGACTGTATCCTCGCTCGTCATACTTTCCGCACCGACGAACTGGAACGCTACAACCCCAATCTTGTCGGCGGCGACATCAACGGTGGCGCTCAACATCTCGGCCAGATGTTCACTCGCCCCATTGCCCAGATCAATCCGTACGCAACGCCGATCAGGAATGTGTTCCTCTGCTCGTCCTCAACGCCGCCCGGCGGCGGCGTGCATGGCATGTGCGGGTACTACGCGGCCCGGGCGGCGCTCAAAGCATTGATGTGATTGCAACTTCGCCTTTCGGAAGTGGCAAGTAGGATGACGACCGGGATTTCGACAATCTATTGACGCGGACTGGACGCGATCTTTTCACCCAGCGACCGAATTGCATAGGTTAATACCTGGCTGCCCATTACGTTCATAACTGCCAATCCTAGCAGCCGGCTCTTTACCGAACTATCGGCCTTGAGCCTGTTTATCACTTCAATGCGCCTCGCCAACGCTTCTTCATCGACCGGTGAGAGGTTCTGCATCAAGGCGAGGCGGTACGCTGGAAGAACGGCCACCGCCTTTTCGAAAATCCCCGTTTGCGATCAACGGCAGCATCGGTTGCGCGAAGAAAGATCTGTATGACAGCGTTAAATCCGATCCCAACGTCCTGATGGCCGATTCTTACAGTAAAGAGGGAACTCCGCAGGAGTGCCATTGACGAAAAGCCAGCCGCGAGGATCTGAATAACCTGCAGCTTCGTGTCGTCGACTCCGGCCGCCATCCCGAATGTCCAATGGAATGTCTTGGCTACGTAAAGTGATCCAGTCGCCGCACATGCGTTAATAAAGATATACCACAGGCTCGCCAGGGTTTTGATCGCCTCCCAAGGCTCATCCCGATACCGAGCTATTAATTCAGAGAGACCGACGAGTCCCCCAAAAAGGAATGATACACCGTAGTCGAGAAGGCAGATCAAATCTTCCCTCGCCAAACTCCCATCATCTCCGCGGCGCGCACGCCGCTCGAGGAAAGGCGGAACTTTTCGTCTCCCAACGGCCCATTTTTTGTCATTAAGCCGAAGTGCTCAAGTTTCTCGATCGTGGTGAGCAGCCGCCCAAGCGGAATACATCCGCTTTCGGACATGATTTGAGCGATATCCTTTTCGGCTCCATCACTCAGAGCGATCATTACGCGTGACTCGGTGTCCTCTGTATGAAACTGATCGACTCCAATACCGCGAGCTTGAAGTTCCTCGAGGAAGGCCGATGAACCACTGGCTGCCACGCCTGCGCTTGAAGAGGAACTCGACCCCAGATATTCGTTTGAGTACGATGCCATGGCTGTTCCTCGTCTCTCGTCTCAATCTTAGTCGATCTCGGGAAGCGATGAAAGTCCTGCGTCAGTTGACTTTCGCGGGCACCCGCCCCGCCGGAAAACTCGCGCCGCGGATGGGAGAGGGGAGCGTTTTCTGCCATCACCCATCCGTCCGAATATGACATTCGCGCAATCCCCGCTTTTCAAGGTATTGCTGATGATATTCTTCTGCACGATAAAACGGCGCTTCGGGGACGATCTGTGTGACGATCGGCCGGCGAAATCGCCCCGACTCCCGCTGAGCTTTGAGGGATGCTGTCGCTTCCGCCTGCTGCTCGGGACTGTGGTAGAAGATTACCGATCGGTATTGCGCGCCGATGTCGGGCCCCTGGCGATTGGGTGTCGTGGGATCGTGATTGGCCCAGAAGATGTCGAGCAGGGTGTCGTACGAAACTTTCTTCGGGTCAAACTCCACTTCCACCGCCTCGGCGTGGCCGGTCGAATCGGTGCACACGTCTTCGTACGTCGGGTTCTTTGTTGTGCCCCCCGAATAGCCTACTTGCGTGCCCACAACCCCCGGCACGTCACGGAATGTCGCCTCGACACCCCAGAAACAACCGGCGGCGAATGTCGCCTTCTCCGTCTTCACACCAGGCTCCTTTGCCAACACACGTGGCGTAAACACCGCCGGCCGAAGCTGCGGCGGCAGGAAATATTTCCAGAACACCAGAATCGCGACCGCCATGAGGAGGCCGGTACATATCGCTCGGATGGACATGATGAATAATAGGCATGAAACAAGGTTCTGACTTGTTTGTCAGCTCAAGGATCCGGTGAGCGCGGCGCGGCGCAGGCGGCCTGGTTGGTTCATGAGATCCTTGAGCAGCGGCAGATGGTTCTCATATACCCCGCGCGGGGTGGTATTCTGGCTCACGCAGATCCACGCCGCCTTGCCGACGATTTCACCCATCATTCCGCAGGTCCGCATGACGCGGACGGGGCCAAGCCCCTCGTGGGTGACGCTGATGTCACGGCCGGCCATGAAAAGATTGGTGATGTTCCGGCTGTAGAGGCATCGGTAGGGCGCCCAGTAAGGCCCCTTGTATTCGTATTGTTTTCCGCTGGTGGCATGCGAGATAAATTCCTCGCCCTTGAGTCCCTCTTGAAATTTGGAATCCGGCGCGTGCAGATCGATATGCCAGGAGCAGGGGAAGGCGACATCCGGAAAGACCCGGCCGCTCCTGAAATCGTCGACGCTTAGGACAACATCTCCGAGCAGGCGGCGGGATTCGCGTTTGCCGGCGATGAACGCCGCCCAGCCGATGCGATAGTTCGGGTAGAGTTTGTCGACGTTCTTCAGCGCATCCCATGCTCCGTACATGGCCCGCAGATTGAGATCACGGATTCGCTCGACATCGCTGATGGGATCCGCATCAAATCCGCTTTCCCAGAACCAGCCGCCGAGGTTGTTCAGCGGATTTTTCTCGCCCCATTCTCCCTTGAAGTTTTTGCGCCCGGGGAAGGGCCTATCGCTGAGATCGATCGCCCACGGGCAACGGGGAAACGGTGCGGCAACATTACCGCACTCCGCTGCCATGGCGAGGGCGGTCTTGTCTTTGCACTCACATTTCAAAACCTGTTTTGAGTCAGCCACATCCAGCACGTTCCACAGGTTGCTCATGCCCTGGTGCTTCTCCCGGGTCATTTCGTAATCCGCGTGGGCGAGGAAACCCACAGTGGCATCGCCGGTGCAGTCGGCGAAGAACTTGGCCGTGAGCCTGGTGCGATGCGCCGTGTGGGTGTGCTGCGCCACAACTGCGGCGATCTGGCCATCGCGCGCTTCCACTGCAAACACGCGATGATCGGTCAACAGACTGATCCGAGGCTCGGCGAGAACCAACTTGGTTTTGCGCGCGTCATCATAAATCGCGCCGCCCTTTGCATTGCCGTCACCAGCAGCTTTTTCGGCGACCAGTTCTTCGACGATGTCGCCGATCTGGGGAAACGGCTTCTGATTGGTATGACCCTCGGGCCAGACGCGGACTTCGGAGCTGCCGTTGCCGCCCAGGACGGGCCGATCCTGCACGAGTGCCACCGTGAGACCGTTGCGCGCGGCTGAGAGAGCCGCACTCGAGCCGGCGATTCCGCCGCCGACTATAACTAAATCGTAATGCCCGCCGTCCTCCGGCTCGTCCGGCAAACCGAGAAGCATTCGGCGGAATTTTGTTAACGCGGCCAGTTCGTTGGGTGGATTGAAACTGAGATCGTTGGAGAACAGCACCGCATCACATCGGCCTTCGAAACCGGTCAGATCGTGCAGCGCCACCGTCGTCTCGGTACCCAGCTCGACGACTCCCCCATCCTGCCAGTGCCAGTCAGCGCCCTCGGTCCCAAAAGTGACGGCCAGGGCCCGACCGTTGATGAGCAACTGAAACTTCCCCGGAGCGCCAGGCGCCTTCCATGGCGCGACCCAATCCCTGGTGCGTACCCAGACGCGATACTTTCCCGGCGATGATGGCTTCACGGTCGTGACGGCATCCTTTACCGGCACGCCCAGCCCGTGCGCCAGCAGATAAGAGGAACCCATCTGATCCATCGACTGCTGATCGGTGTCCCAGCCGCCGGTGTCGGCAAACTGCTCGGCCTCGAGGAAAATCAGGTTCGCATCTTTCGCTGGGGGCGCATCGGCGAGAATGCTACTGACGCGCGCCGGCAGCAGCCCCGCCAGGATTGCCCCACCGGAAAGCGCGACAAATTCGCGGCGTGTGGTTTTCATTAGTGTTCCACTACGACGTGCAACAATATACTGCGGAACTTCCGGTCAGACACGGATTTTTACCTGGGCATCTGCCGACTACTGCCTTCCGCAATTGCAAATAGTGCTCTATCCGTCTGGCGTTGACCAGGAATCGGACGATCAACTTACTCCCTCTCCCTTACTTCCCCCCTTGCACCATCGCGTTGTATTTTCCAGCCAGATCGTTGAACTTCTTCACCGCCTCGTTGCGATCATTCAACACTTCCTGGATTTCGGCTGCCGCCTGTTTGATGACCGCATCGCGCTGCGTGACTGCCGCAGCGTATAGACGCTGCGACGTGGCAAGGCGGTCGCGATCCGCCTGCATCGCTCGCAGCTTCTTCTCCGCGTCGGCCAGGGCATCTTCGGATAGCCGGACGCGCGTGCGAAACTCGTCGAGATCGGCAGCCTGATCGCGAATCGTCTTCGACTGCTCGTCAATCTTCGCCTCGTCAGCGATGCGCCTCCGCTCCAGATCCGCCGTCTCCAGATTGAGGCGGCGATTGACGTCCCATTGCAAGCCGCAGAGCCCGGCCAGCGCCAGAACACCCAGGAGATTGACCCATTGCAGCACGCGATTCATGGCGCACCGCTCCGATCGCTCGCCTTGACTTCAAACGCCACTTTGTCGATTCCCGCCTGCCGCACCAGGTCCAGCACGTGAATCATGTCCCCGTTGTGCGTATCGCGGTCGCCGCTGATGAAGACGCGCAGTTTGGGGTTATCGCGGGCCAGTTGCGCAAGCGCCGCCATCAACTCGTTACTTGCCATCGGCTTCTTGTCGAGAAACGCCGAGCCGCTTTTATCGACCGAGATGTCGACGAAGTCTTTCTTCAAATCGACGCTCGCGGTCGTCGCGGTCGGCAGATTCACCTTGACGCTTTTCATGTTCACCATGCTCAGGCTGACGAGCATGAACGACGCAAGCAGAAAGAACATGATGTCGATGAGCGGCACAATCTCGATGCGCGCCTCGGCATTCTCCGCGGGAAGTTTGGAATCAAGTTTAACGGGCATTCTCGGGCTCCGGAGGAAAAAAGAAGAGGAAGGATTCACCACGGAGGCACGGAGACACGGAGGTGTGCCGGTCGTCCGGCGCCGCCTGAGAAATGGTGATTCTAAGAGAGCAGCAATTCACAACGTCTTTCATTTCCTGCTTGATGAACGACGCAACTCACGGAGTCGAAAGCGCCTCCGTGTCTCCGTGCCTCCGTGGTGCACTCTCTGTATTGATTTGTCTGCGATCCTCGACTTCTCTCGCCCGTGCGAACTCTTCCAAGTCGTGGCCGTGATGCTTGGCGGAGGCCGCGAGCAATTCGACGTGATTGATGGTGCGTTCCAGGCGGGCGCGGAACTGGGCGAGTTTGCGGTTGAAATAGTTGTAGGGAAGCAGGCAGAGAATCGCGATGCCCAGCCCGCAGGCAGTGGCGATCAGCGCCTCGGCGATTCCGCCGCTGACTTTCGTCGCTTCAAGCTGTTCGTTTCCGACGAAACTGAAGGAACGCATGATCCCGGTGATCGTGCCGAGCAATCCGAGCAAGGGCGAAAGCGTGATCAGGGTCCCGAGCACCCATTGCCGCCGTTCCCCGCGTTCCAGTTCATCGGATGCCGTTAACTGCATCGCCCCCAGAAGCGAGCTGTGCGCATGCAGCAACCCCTCGTGCACCGTGGCGAGGAACGGGTCGGCCGGCTGGTTCGTCAGCTCCAGCGCGACGTCGAAGTCGCCGCTGGAGATTGCCTCGAAGCTTCGCAGCAGTGCGTCGTGATTCGTGCGCACTCGAAGCGTCGCCCACCAGATCGAGCGTTCGAGAACAACGACGATGGCAGCGAGCAGTGCCAGCAGCAGAGGCCACATGATCGGGCCTCCTTGCAGGAAATAATCGACGACGAGATTGCCAAGGATGTTCATAGTTGTCCGTTACCTGAGTTGAAACCTGATTTGGATCTCATACAAACGCGCCGGCCCGGGGGGAAAGCGCCAGTCATCGCGAATCGTCCGCACCGCCGACTGATTCAGCTGCGCAAACGGAGACGGATCGACAGCGGTCGCCGACGAGACTGACCCGCTCTGGTCGACGCTGAATCGCACGAGCACCACGCCTTCCTCATGCGCCAGTGTCGCCTCGCGGGGATACTCCGGGGCGGGCTGCCCCAAGCCGGAACCGAACACCAGTTGCTGCACCGGCGGCCCGCTTGAAGCAGGCGCAGCGTATCGTGCCGCTACCGTCGTCGTCGGCCCCTTCACGACCCTGGCAAACTCAATTGCCGGGCTTGGCAGTGCTACTGCGCTCAGCGGCGGCGCGGCCGGCGCAGGGGCCACATTCGCCGCATCCGGCGGAGGCGGAATGCCAGCCGGCTGCGGAAGAGCTTCCGCACGCGCCGCCTGGGTGATCTGCACGTTCACAAACTGCGCCTGAACCGGCGGTGGCTGCGGCTTGGGAGCGACCGGACGCGGATAGGCCAGATGCAGTCCGAGGACGCCCACCGTCAGACAGAGCAGCCAAACCGCGGCGGTCGTCAGCGCAAGCAGCGAAGTTTCTTCACGCGGCGCAGTGAAATTAGAAGTCATACGTCAGCCCCCCATAAAAGCCGCGCCGCTGCCCGTATTGCGAAGCCTGCACCCCCAGGCCGCCTCCCTCTCGAAGCTGGTAGACCTGGTCGAAGACATTCACTACGTCGAAGCGCAGCCGAACGGTATTGCCGCCTAGCGCGTTGGGGTGAAACACGTGCTCATAGCCGAGATTCACCGGGTAATACGGCGACTCGTGCTGTAGATTCGCAAATCCTATGCGCAGCCCGCTGCCAAAAAGCATGTCGAGATAGATGCGGTCGTGCTTCCATGCATAGGAGATTCCGCCGGACGCCGTGTAGCTCGACTGATGATCGAGATTGATGTCGTGATCCCTGATGTAATTCAGCTCGTTGACGTCGAACTGATACTGCGATGAAACGATATCGCTCGCCTGCGTCTCGACGTACGCGAGGTTGCCAAACAGCGATAGCCCGCCCTGCGTGTAGGTCGAGCTGAGTTCGGCGCCGTAGACCCAGCCGTAGCGGTAGTTGAATGGCGAAAGGATGACCGCGTCTCCAAACTGCCCCAGGTCAAGCAGATTGCGTGACTGTTTATAGAACCCGTCCACGTTCACCGTCCACGGCTTGGTGATCTGCCGGGAGATTCCCACGTCGTAATAGTTGGATCGCTCCGCGCGCAGCGGATCGTCCACAAATGTCTGGGGGGCGTTAGTTGTGCCGCGGAATTTATCGATCGTACTCGGGCCGGTGTATTGAACCGTTGGGGGGGCGAAGTAGCGGGCATAGCCGACGTGAGCAGTCGTCAGCGGGTCGATCTTGTAGACGAGATTGACGCGCGGGCTCAGTTGTCCTTCATGATCGAAAGAGGAATCGAAATGGTCATAGCGCACTCCGTAGTTGACGGTGAGCTTTCGCGTCAATTGCCATTCGTCCTGCACATAAATTCCCGAGTCAACGCCATTGAGGCGGGAGTTGTCGAGGATGTCTTCCGGCACGTCCGTCGCCTGTTTGCCAGTCGTCGGATCGACGGCAAAGACGGCCGTCTTGGTGTTCAGGTCTTCGATCGTATCGTCGGCCAACACACCGAAGCGCAGGGTGTGCGCTTCATTGAGAACGTACGCGGCGTCGCCCTCCACACCACTGGTAAGGAAGCTGTTGAAGACGTGGCCGGCAACGCCCTGGAAGATCAAGTCATCAATGTTGTCCGGCTTAAAATCAATCTGGCCGAAGCTGGTGAAGCCGGAGAGCTGAAACGAGAGGTCGTCGACGGACTGTTGGTACGACAACACTGTGTAGTAATTCTGCTCGTTCTGGTTTTCATTGACCGTCGCCGAGTCGGCGAAGGGATGATTCGCCAGTGAAAACAGCGGGGTGAGCCCGGGAGTGTTGGGGATCTGAAAGTCGGCATACGATGCGTTCACCAGGAGGCTCAGCCGGCTGGTTTTATCGATGCGGTATGAAGCATAGCCGAAGAATTTGTCCTGCGTGGTGTCGTCATGGATCGGGCGCAGGCTGTCGGTTGGGTTCTCGATGCCGATACCGTTCTGGTTGTGCGAGAAAGTGAAGAAGTAATCGAGCTTTCCATCGGTGCCACCCAACTGCAGTGAGGGGGTGAACGTGTTGTAGCTTCCGCCGTACAGGGAAAGTTCGTCGCCCTTGAGCGTGTCGCCGGATTTTGTCTGAATGTCGACCACCGCAGCGGTGCGGAAGCCAAACTGGGCCGGCAGGCTGCCGTCGATCAGCGTCACGTTTTGAATCAGCCGGGTATCGACTTCCTGTCCGAAACCATTGAGCGGCTCCGGCAGCAAAACGCCGTTGACGCGATACGTGATGTCCGCATGTTCCCCGCGCACGTGCACCTGTCCAAACGAATCCGCCACGACGCCCGGCGCGCGGAGCAGCACCTGCTGAAACGACGCATTTTCGCCCCCTGGCAGGGCATGGATCTGCTTGGCGCCTTGAGTGTATGTCGTCGCGCCCAGCGGCGGCGCGATTTGATCGCGATCAAGATCCAGCTCAGAAGTAACGGTGATATTTCCGAGTCTGTTTGCCCCGGCTCCCTGTGCAACCGGGGCCGGCACTGCGACCGCTGCCGGCGACACCGAAGGCGCCGACGCAGCTTGGCCTGTCGCAGGCTTCACAGCAGCGCTTGGCACCGTCGCAGGAGCCGGTTCCGTCGGCTGACTCATCGGCGGCTCAGGAATGGCCGGGAGTTGCGGAATCGGCGGCGGAATTTCCGCCGGCCCCGTCGTCGGACCAGTCTGTGCCACTGCCCAGGATGTGACGAATGTGAACATGAACGCTAGCCGCGCGCAGCGGCGCGCCGACCATCGATTGTGCTCCAACATGACCCGTCTCCATTCCGGGTTCATGCATCCGACGCACCCGCTCTGGCTCAGTCCAGGTGCGCCGGATGATTCCGGAGCGCTCCCGCCGCGCCGGGACTGTGCCACAGGACTACATCAGATGGATAAACCCGTCTCTATTCGTGCCCAGCACCGGCGGATGAGGCGCAGTGCGCCAAGTCCATCAGCCGGCAAAGACCGGGCGCGTGAACGTGAATGGGGAAAACTTCTTCCCCGGAAACTACATCGAATGGGAAAGAAGAAAGACGGGTGGGCCGCGACAATCCGCAACCAGCGGAACGTGACTCGTCGGCGCCTGGGCCGGCAACTCTGTCAGAAATGCAACCGCCAACCCCAGCAGAACGATGACCGGCAAGACCGTGCCGGTCACCATCAGCATGTGCAACTGGGCATGGACCGGGCAGTTGTTGTCGTCGTGATCGGGATGCTCCGGCGCCGGCAGCCCCGCCGCCTTCAAGGCCGCAGCCTCCTCGGCGTCCTCGCGGGCGTGCTCCTGTTCATGCAAATACAGTGCGTAGCCGCTCCCCAGTGCGAGGAAACAGACCAACAGCAAGAGCAACGCGAACCTGCGGAACATCGTCCCATAAGATGCGCAGGGCGCAGATGAAAGTCAATTGCAAATGGGATTTTGGGGGCATCGGCATCTCTGCGGGAGCGGGTTTTCAGTTTTCAGCAAGAGGAGGTTTCAGTTTTCAGTTTTCGGTTTTCAGTTGGGAGGACACCTCTCGCCGAAAACTGAAAACTGAAAACTGAAAACCTCCTAAATTTACGATTAATCTGGCTTGCCGAGCACGTTTTGGGTAAAAATGTCGCCGGAGGAGCGCTCGCCCCGGCGCCCGATGACACCCCAATTCCTGGATGGAGACTTATGAGCACCGACTTCAAATTCGTCAACGATCTCTGGAACGATTCGACCGCCGCAGCACTCGATCCGGTCGCCCGGCTCGTCTATCGCTCCAACCTGCTCGGATCCGATCAGCGGATCACCAACACCGGCGGCGGGAACACCTCTTCCAAAATCATGGAGAAGGATCCCCTTACCGGAACCCGGACCGAGGTGCTCTGGGTGAAAGGATCCGGTGGAGATCTGCGCACCAGCAAGCGGGAAAACTTCTCCTCGCTCTATCAGGGGAAGCTGCTCGATCTGCAAAACGTCTACGACGCCCGCACCGACAAGGGAATCAAGTCGCAGGCCGAGGATGACATGGTGGAGATGTACTTCCACACCACGTTCAACCTCAACCCCCGGGCCAGCTCGATCGACACGCCGTTGCACAGCTTCCTGGCCGGCAAGCACGTCGATCACATGCACCCCAACGCGATTATCTCGATTGCCGCGAGCAAGAACTGTGAAAAGCTGACCAAAGAAATCTTCGGCAACGAGATGGCCTACGTCCGCTGGATTCGTCCCGGCTTTGAGCTGGGTCTGGCGATGCAGGAAATATCGAGGCGCAATCCCAATGTCCCCGCCATCATGATGGGCCAGCACGGCTTCATCGCCTGGGACGACGACGACAAGGCCTGCTATTACCAGACGCTTGGCTTCATCGAAAAGGCCGCCGCGTACATCGAAGACAAATATCAGGCCAAGGGCGGCGACGCGAAGGCCTTTGGCGGTGCGAAATACCAAAGCCTGCCCGAAGCGAAGCGTCACGAGGTTTTCGCGCAGATCCTCCCCTGGCTTCGGGGACAGGTGAGTCAGCAGAAGCGGTTTGTCGGCACCGTTCAGGAAGACGACAAGATTCTCCGTTTCGTCAACAGCAAGGATGCCGCCCGCCTCTCCGAGCTGGGAACCAGCTGCCCGGATCATTTCCTCCGCACCAAGATCAAGCCGCTCTATGTCGATTGGAATCCGCAGAAGGGTGACGTGGCTGCACTCCAGCAACTGCTCGCCGACGGGCTGGTGAAATATCGCCAGGATTACGCGAAATATTACGAGCGCTGCAAACACGCCAACTCCCCCGCCATGCGCGATCCCAATCCGACGGTCGTGCTCATCCCCGGTTTGGGAATGATCGCCTGGGGCAAAGACAAATCCGAATCCCGCGTTACCGCCGAGTTCTACAACTGTGCCGTGGAAGTGATGCGGGGCGCGGAAGCGATCGACGAGTACATCGCCCTCCCGCAGCAGGAAGCGTTCGACATCGAATACTGGCTCCTCGAGGAAGCGAAGCTCAAGCGCATGCCGGCCGAGAAGGAACTGGCCCGGCAGATCGTCGTCGTCATCGGGGCCGGCAGCGGCATTGGCAAGGAAACTGCCCACCGCCTCGTGAAGGAAGGCGCCCACATCGTCAGCGTCGATCTCAACAAGGAAGCCGCCGAGGCCACCGCCAGGGAAATCGAATCGAAGCACGGCGTCGGCATCGGTGTGTCCGGAAGCGGCATCAGCGGCTGCGGGCCGGCCGTCGGAATCGCGGCCGACATCACCAAGCGCGACAGCATCCGCAACATGCTCGACCAGGTCACGCTGGCCTACGGCGGATTCGACCACATCTGCGTCACCGCCGGTATCTTCGTCCCCAGTGACACCACCGGCCATATCCCCGACGACAAATGGGCACTCACGTTCACCATCAACGTCACCGGCAGCTACCTCGTTGCCGACGAAGCGGCAAAAATGTGGAAGGAGCAGGGTCTGCGCGGAAATCTCGTGCTCACCACCAGCGCCAACGCTGCCGTCGCCAAGAAGGGAAGCCTCGCCTACGACACGTCCAAGGCCGCCGCGAATCACCTGGTCCGCGAACTGGCGATGGAGCTCGCGCCCCTGGTTCGGGTCAACGGCGTAGCCCCCGCCACGGTCGTACAGGGCAGCGCCATGTTCCCGCGCGACCGCGTTATCGGCTCGCTCGCCAAATACAAGATTCCCTACAAAGAGGACGAAGCGACCGAATCGCTCGTCTCGAAGCTGGCCCAGTTCTACGCCGACCGCACGCTCACCAAGTCACCGATCACTCCCGCCGACCAGGCGGAGGCGTATTTCCTGCTCGTCGGAAATCGCCTGAGCAAAACGACCGGCCAGGTGATCACGGTAGACGGCGGACTACACGAGGCGTTTCTGCGATGAGAGCCCATTCATAGCCCTTTTAGCGGCGTCCCGAAGAGCCCATTCGTAGCCCTTTTAGCGGCGTCCCGAAGGGACGAGCATGCACCACGCTTCTCCCATTCGACCGGCACTTCCCATGAAAAAAACCATCGGTCTCGCTTCGCTTGTATTCTCACTGGCCGCACTCTCGCAACTGGGTTGCTACGTCGAGCCGCGCCAGCGGGTGGTTTACCGGGAAGTTCCCCCGCCGCCACCGCCGGAGGAGAGCTATCAGGAGCAATATCGCCCGCTGCCGGCGCCTCCGCCCCCACCTGAAACCGTTGAAGTCGTCGAAGGGCCCGTCGTTCAGGTGACGGAATTTCACGAGCAGCTTGCGCCCTATGGGCGCTGGATCGCGGTCGACGGCTACGGCAACTGCTTCCTCCCGGCCGATGTCGGACCCGGCTGGCGGCCGTACACGGTAGGGCACTGGGTCTACACTGATTCAGGCATGTGCTGGGTGAGCGAAGAACGGTGGGGATGGGCGACGTATCACTACGGTCGCTGGGCGCTGGTCGATGGCGTGGGCTGGGTCTGGGTGCCCGGCTCGCATTGGGGACCAGCCTGGGTCTCGTGGCGCAATGGGGGAGGTTATTGCGGCTGGGCGCCGCTGCCGCCAGGCCCCGGCGGCGTCGAAGTGGTCGAGGTAAACCAGGCCGATGTCGAGGAAATCCCGCCGACGACTTATGTCTTCTGTGAAGAGCGCTATGTTACCGCCCCCCGCGTTTACGAACGCTGCGTGCCTCCGGAGCGCAACATCACGATCATCAACAGAACTACCAACATCACCAATATCACGATCGTGAACAATCACGTTGTGAACAAGAGTTGGAACGTCACGCGGATTCAGCAAGCCACCGGCAGAACGGTTCGCCCGGTGCAAATTCACGAAGTGAGAACGATCGACGAGTTGAAAGTAAGCCATCCGGCCGCCCGGCCGCGCCACACTCGCCCGGAGGATGCCCGGCCGGCAGAAAATGAAAATCGTGATGAAGAGCAACGCGCGCAGGAAGAGAAACGGGCTCAGAACCAGACACCGTCGCCCGACGAGGAGCGGCCCAAAGAGGCCACGACGACCGAGGAAGAGAAGCGCGTCCGGGAAGCGCAGCACGATCAAGAGCATCCTCCTGTCGCCGGCCACCCGGCGGCTCAGCAGGGCGACGATTCCCGCGCGGCCTATGAGGCGGAAGTGCAGCAGATCAATCAGGCATACGCCCAGGACCGTGCCCAGATGAACCAGCGATTCGCCATGGAACGCCGGCAGCACCCGCCCGGCCCCGGAGCCGACAATCTCGCCGACCAACAGGCGCAGGAAGCAAAAGCGTTGGAGGCGCGCCATCAGCAGCAGTTGGCGGCGGCGCGGCGCAAATACCATCAGTAGCCTGTACCGCGAGACTGGTGTGCCCGACCCGTGGGATCCTCGACAATATGAGCGTTTCAGGAGCGAGCGCCTCGCTCCCGGGCTCGACCTGATTGCGTTGGTTGAGCCGCGGGCGTCCATGCGAGTGGTCGATCTCGGCTGCGGCACCGGCGAGTTGACACGCGCACTCCACCAACGCCTTCCCGGCGCCGAAACGCTCGGCATCGATCGCTCGGACAAAATGCTCGCCGAGGCCGCTCGTCATGCCGGCGCCGGCCTCCGTTTCGAATCCATCGACATTGAGCAATATCTCGCCTCCAGCCCACCCGGCTCCCTCGATCTCATCTTTTCCAATGCCGCTCTGCAGTGGATTTCCGAACATGCTTCGCTCCTCGGGCGTCTTACCGAGCTGCTCGCTCCCGGCGGTCAGCTTGCCATCCAGCTTCCTGCAATGGAGCACGACATCGCCCACCGCGCCGCGGGCATCGCCGCCAACGAGGAGCCATTCAAAAGCGCGCTCCAGGGGTACGTCCACCATCTCGAAGCGCTCGAGCCACGAGAATACGCCGAACTGTTTTTCCGTCTCGGCTTCGCCCGCCAGATCGTGCGCACGCAGCTCTATCCCCACGTGCTCGGCTCGAGAGAATCGATTGTCGAATGGATGCGCGGCACGCTGCTGACGGCCTACGAAACGAAACTGCCAGCGGAGCTTTTCCCCGCCTTCGTCGACCGCTATCGGCGTACGCTCTTCGATGCCGTGCCCGACGAACGCCCGTTCTTCTTCCCGTACCGGCGAGTGCTGATCTGGGGAACGCGATAGATTATTTTTCGGCATTCATCAAGACGACATTTGGTTTCTCGATTTATTTACCCATCGCCTTTTTTTCGCAACTCGCCGAACAGCCCAGCGGCTTCGGCGGGTGTAAACACGGCGTCCTCTGCATCAGGTTCGTTCTGGGGGAATACTTCGATGCCTTTGAAGATCTCACGCCCGGTCTCTTCGCCAAGCCGGCGATAGCTTTCGAATTGCGCTTCATCGAACCACTGCTCCGCGGTGCTTTGTTGAGGAAAGTCGGAGTGGGCGAAGCCGTACTGCCGCACATCGGCGCCGTCGTCGGCCATCAAGGATGGCTTGACCCACAGAATCCAACCTGTGCGCGATTTCACCGAGTCGCGATTTATCCACCCCAGTGTGCTGGTGTGCTCCGCCGAATAGATGATTTTGCCCAAAACGAAAGGCCGGCCTTTCGAAGTTTTGGAATCGTGCGGTGCGCCTCGGAGAGTCGTCTCGGGGGTGTCGGTGGCAGCCTTTACCCCCGGAGCGGCGGCAATGAGCGGGTCCAGCTCCAGATCAATCTCTGCGCCAAAGTCGATGCGACATCGTCGGAGGGCGTCGCCGAGATCCTCGAAGGATGGCGGAGCCGGGTCTGCGCCGCAGTCCACGACGACGATGTGCCGGCATCCACGCTGCACCAGCGAATACAGGCCGGTGTTATCGAAGTGTCCGCCGTCGGTCAGGCAGCAGTAGCTCCCGAGATCGTTCGTCTCGGACAGGAACTCCCGCATGGTGTAGAAGGGCCAGAGTCTCGCCTGCGGAGACCGCCAGCGGCTGAGGTGAGGAGTCGGCGCCCAGTAGCCGAGCCGAATATTCAAGAGCGTGAGCAGCGCGGAGAACATGGCGTTTGGGCTCTTGGCGCCCATGGTGGGACTCGCCGCCGCGCCGGAGATTGCGACCGCAGTGCCCAGGGTGAGCCTTCCATCCATGTACAGGGAAGTCGGTCTAAAGCCGGTACGCAGTGACCCGCAGAACAGCTTGGATAGCAGGAAGTGCGCGCTACTGCGCTGCGCGGTTGCAAGGTCGTGGCCGGCCGTGAGGTTCAGAGTAGTGTTCACGAGCTGATACGGGCCGCCGCGCGAACAGTTGGCCAGTTGACTCATCTTTACATCGTCGCCTTCGACAGATTCGGTGATTTGGCTGTTCTTCAGGGCTCGCCGCGGATTGGACGCTCCCAGGTATGCCCTGACAAGCCGAAACTTATAGAAGTCATGGAGCGACAGCGCATTGGGATCGGCTGTCCAACCGATCGCGACCACGCATGCCAGCGCCACCGCGATCAGATCGATCAAGGCGTAGATATGGAGCACAGGTAAGATTTCAATCAGCCTCAGTTCTTCGTCCTGAGGCTGCTCGAATTTTGCGAGGGAGTGATTGTACAAACCAATGCCTAGCATGAAGGCAAGCAGCACCCATGTTGCCGTTAACAGTGCCAGCGTGCGCCGGTTGTATCCGTCCCCCCATTTCACTTCGAAACAGAGCACAATCAGACATAAGAGGCTTCCGAGATAAGGCGTAATACTCAGCACCGCATTGAATCCCGAGAGGTGGTCCAATTGTTGATGCGGGAGCCGCACGCCAGGCAGGCCTCCATAGCGGATCATCAGCGGTGTCAGAAATGCGGCGATTCCCGCGCAAGCCAACATCGGGGCAAACCACTTCTCTCGAGTCCGAGCCAATGCTCCAACGCCAGCTCTGAACTTCGAGCAGTCCGTAGCGGCCAGGCCCGCCCAGTCCAGCAGCCATCGAACACCAATAAAGAATCCGGCGGCGGCGACAATTGAAGTCGCCACGGACGGATACTCCAGCCAATTCGCGTGTTTGTGACCGACTGAATGGGCAACCGCAAAGGAATAAAGACAGGCAGCCAGCAACGTTATCACGAGCTTCACAGGCCGAGACGCCTGACCGGAAGTCTGCCAGCTCATTTCTGACACGCCCAACAGGACGCTCATCAGCAATCCAACGCCGGCCGCGGCCGTCAATTTGAATAACGGCGGCAGAGTTTCCTTCTTCCTCATTCCCTCAAACGCGTGGTGGTCCACGTAATCCAAAAAGTTGTGAACGGCAGTTTCCCCAACGATCGTCAAAAGAGCTAATACCAGAAGAGGAGTGGCGGCGAAGATAAGCCAACTCACTCCCGCGGATTGCAAGGGGTCCTGATGCCGATCACCGCCGCCGGTCGGCGCCGCCTTCCAGGCGGTATACACCGTCGCGGCGAGTGAGCCGAGGATCGCGAGCCAACCAACGGCACGGATGGAGGGCCCGGCATAGACCGTCCAGGCGTACATGAACAGTTCATAAGCAAAGCCCGATGCGAACAACACCAGGAACAGGATTGCCAGCAGAATGAGAAGTTTAGTTTGGATCCGCACGATACGGTTTTGCCGAACCTCATTCCTTGAAAATTGCGGATCATCCAATCTGAACAGCGGCCAGATCGACCAGCCCACCATAAACGACGACGGCACAAGAACCGTTAGAAGTCCCCACGCGACGGGATTGCCGCAAACCGCCTTCCATGTATCTATGTCCCAGTCCCAAATTCGAAGCAAATGCAGTGCGGCCCCGAACGGACCTCCAACAAACCAGACGATGCACGCGACCAGCAGCAGTCCCCCGGTGAAGGTCCCAAGTCCCATGAGCCAATCGCTCGCTTTTCGCCTTTCAGGGACGCATGCCATCCAGGCGGCCGACAAAACAACCAGCCAGGACAACACTGCCAGCAAAGGAATGGCCGCCCATACGGCCCGCCATTGCAATACGGCCAGGTAATCCGACTCCAGCAACTCGGCCCGCTGGAGCGCGTCGGAAGAAGGCGTCTGTCCCGGGCCAACCTGCAGGATGCGTTGAATCCCCAGCAGATCCTCGGTCAGCACATAGGCGGAGTGTCCCTTTGTCGGCGTTATCTTGCGGCTCTTATCGCCCGTATCTTCTTCGACGATCGGTAGCCTGCTGTAATATTCGCCGACATCTCGAAACTGCGTTGTCCATTTAGGTTCGGCTGCGAAATAGATCCTTGGCACTGCAATGATGGCCAATAGAATGGGCAGCACGACGAGCCAGTTCATCACCAGATTTCGAAGGACCACGACGGCCGCTCGCCAAGTGTCGCTACTCAGCAGCCCCTTGTGAGGAGTCAGATAGTTGCTGAACAAGCGCAAATGATGGATCGGATCCTCGCCCGCCGAAATCCCGCTCTCGGCAACGCCGAATTTGCGCGCGGTTGGTCCGCAGTATTGGCGCGCCCGCTCGGGTTCGATTCGTTCTGGCGCCGGAAACATTCGGTGAACTCGGTCGCAAAACAAACTCACCTTTTCCATGGCCTCCTGTGCGGGCGCTCCGCCAGCGGCAAGTGCTTGCCGGAAGGGACCCAACAAAGCCTCGCGGGTCGCTTCCGACATTTTCCCATGCAATAGCAGCCGTTTGCTTTGGGGATCGAAGCGGATACCGTCAATCTTGGTCGAATTCAGTGTGGCGGGCAGGGCGAGGGGTGTAAGGTCGACCGAAAATTCATCGCGGCTCATCCAGGCGCTCCAGCAGCCGCCGATGAAGCCTCCCCCCGAAACCGTCGAGAGGTAGTCGAACATTGGCAGCAGTCGAAGTTTGTCAAGAGCTTGCAGGAGTCCGAGGCAAAATGTGGCGCTGCGGATTCCCCCGCCGGAGAGGGCCAGTCCAACCAGGTTCTCCCGTGGGCATGCTTCCAGTACGGCCTTGCGGTTTGCCGTGAACTCGTCAAGAGATGCTTCCCAGTTCTCATCGGCGCTCGCTTGCGGAACCGCTCGCCCCCGGGCAAACGCCTGGACTGCTATAAGGGATGGAGGAGGCGCTTGCGGCAGAGATTTTCGCCTCAGCCGAATCTCATCGAGCTCTTTCGCCAGCACGTCAGCGAATAACTCTGGCTGATCAAAATTGACCATTGAATCCCCCACAGAAGCGGCTGCGCGGCGAAGCGAAACGGATTCCCACGGATCTGACGCCTCTCTGGATGCGTACAAATCTAGCATTCTTCAGCCGGGCCGCGACTTCCGGCTGATTTCACAACAGTCTGCCGGCAGTGCGAATTGCGCGTCGACATCGTCGAGATCCCTGCGCGGAGAACAATCGCGCACAAAGGCGAACCGATATCATCCCCCAGACCTAAAATCCCAGCCCCCGCCCTCTTACTGTTGCGGCTTCTGCTGCAGCTCGTTTTGAATGTTCCGCAATTCGTCGAGATAGGAGCCATCCAAGGGCGGTTTCATCTTCATCGCTTCGTCGATGAGCCGCTGGGCATCGGCCCGGTCGGTTGAGTTGGGGTTGGCCGCGGCACTGTCGCGCAGTGCATCCGCCTCCTGCACGATCAGCGCACCCATCGTCTGCTGCTGCTGAGGGCTCGCGCTAATCATTTTCTCGGCAAACTGTGCCGCGTCGGCATATTGCCGGCTCTTTAACAGCGCGGTCATCTCCTGACTCACCAGATTCTCCGTCACTTCGTTGGGACCGTTCTGGCTTAGCCAGTAATCGAGCGCCTGACCGAAGTAGCGGGCTGCGTTATCTGGCTGGCCGAGTTTCATGTACGTGTCGCCGGTGTCCTGCCGGTGGAGCGCAAGATCGACCAGATCGTGATCCTGCTGGAGTTTTGCGTTCAGCGCCAGCAACACGGCCAGGCGATGGGCCGGCTCGTGAGCCAGCCGGGTTGCGGCCCAGTCGTTCAAGGCTTGCTTCGAAGCGGTCGGCAACAGCAACTGAAACACCTGCCAGGCACGGTCGCGCACCGCAGGATCCTGCTCGCTGGTCTTGGGACTGAAGAAGCTGTAGAGCGCGTCGGCATCGGCGCCGAAGGTGCCGGTTTTTCCCAGGGCGTCCAGGGCGTCGAGCCGCACCGACGGCTCGGGTTCCTGCAGGAGCCAGGTGCGGATGGCATCGTCGGTGTTCGGGTCGCCCAAATCTCCCAACGCCCGCAGCGCGGCGGCTCGCACGCGTTCGCTTTGGTCCGGGTCCAGGAGCCGAACGAGCGGAAGCACCAGCGACATCTCATGCAACGGCGCGATGGCTTCAATACAAGCCGCCTGCAGGTCGGGGTCTTTGGCATGTTGTTGATAGACGTTCCAGAGTTCCAATGCCAGCTCATGCGCACCATTCGGATCGGCTTTGTAGAACGCCGCTCCCAGCGTTCGCAGCGCCTCAGCCGCGGCTCGTTCCACCGCTATTGAGGGATCGTGCAGCAGCCGCCGGAACAGCGGCACTGCGCTGATCTCGCCGATCTGCGCGATCGCCCCCGTCAGCGCAACTTTCACGTCCGGGTCGCGCTCGATCGAAAGCTGCGCCGCCATGGCATCCAGCGCGGCTCCATAGTTGATCGCCTTCAGTGTTTTCGCCGTCTCCAGGCGAACGTGCGAATCGCTGTCGCTTACCAATTCCGTCAGCCGCTGCTTCTGCGCATCGGTTGGCGCAGCCTCTCCGCTGAGAAACGCCTCGCGCACCAGCCCGGCGCCCACGGCCCGCACCTCCGGCTCGGTGGAATTGAGATATCGCATCACGGTCGCGTTTTTGTCCAAGGCCGATTGAAACTCTGCGGTCAGCACCGAGTCCAGAGCGGTCAGCAGCCGGGCGTGACGCTGCGCGATCTGATCGAGTCGGGCATCGCGGGTGCGGTACACCCCGAATTGCCAGGCATCGTCCGGCTTGCCTGCGTTGGCGGCGTCCCAGCGCTTCCAAGCCGCCGGTTCGCGCCCGAGTTCGGGCAGCCCGGTCAGATCGATCAGCGCATCGGCGGCGGCGTTCTGGACACTTGCGCCCTCACGATCGTCGTTGAGAAGATCGACCAATGCTCCGGCAACGTGCCGGTCGACTATCGCGGAGCAGGCGCGAATGACGACCGCGCGCAACCCGGCGGGTTGCCGCGTGTCGCGCACGAAATCGAGCAGGTGCTGCCGAGCCGCGGGCGCATCTGCGAGTCGTGCAAGCGCCCGGGCAGCGGCCTCGTCGAGATTGCGGTCCCCGCCAAGGAGGTTGGCCAGAGGCTCAATGAACTGGGGATCGGGGGCCAGCGCGTCCGCCTCGGCGCGTGCGACGGCAAGCTGCGCGTCATGACCACCGCCAGTCAGCGCCGACAGGAGCGAGGCTTTGGCTGCCGCGTCTCCGAGGGACACCAATTTCCGGGCCGCCTCATCACGATCCGCCTGCGACACGTTACGCGACGTCAAAGTTGCCGCCGGAGCCGTTGGTTGTGCGGCTGGAACGCTCGCGGCGGCCAGGGAGACCGACTGTGCGCTGGAGGCGCGGGCTTGCAGAAGGGCGGCGAGCCCTGCCACCATCGTCACGCTAGTCCGCCGCCATAACGCCACCGTCGCAACCCGTTTCGTCTGTTGAATTGTTATCGTCGTGGTTCAGACGTTACCGTATTTTATCTTTCCAAAAAAGCCGCAGTCGTCCCGCGTCCGTTTCGGGGCGTAACGCCGCGTAGCCGTCCCCCGAGACTTGGCAGGGTGTGAACTCGTTTGGGAATGCCGCATGCGCTGCGGTCTCCTTGCTTCTCTCTCCCCGGAGTACCGGACGAGGGAGCGCGCCTGCAGTGCACAATGAAACCAGCATTTTGATTGAATTTTCCCTTGGAACAATCTTGCCAACGTCTCGTGCGTACGATAAGTAAAGCAGTCAGTCGCAACTGTTTGGCTCGTAGCGGAGCGGCGGCGCCATGAACGACTGGAATGATGCGGAGCGTCGGGTCGAAAAGGCCCAGGAATTGTTTGAGCAGCATCGCTGGAACGAGGCCTTGGAGGAGTTGCGCGCGGCGATCT
>Ga0302326_10008790_pt1 | contig 22212 bp, 19 predicted proteins | sample Palsa_T0_3_FD_202264 | JGI IMG/M metagenome (GOLD analysis project Ga0302326, IMG submission 202264) | Peat permafrost microbial communities from Stordalen Mire near Abisko, Sweden - Palsa_T0_3 | ecosystem: Environmental > Terrestrial > Soil > Palsa > Peat permafrost | place: Sweden: Abisko... | reverse complement strand
GGAATGCCGAGGTGGTTGGCCTTGCTGTTCTTGATCTGCTGCACGATCTGGACCTTGGTGTTGGCGGAGTCGAGGCCGTAGTTGCGCTGCTGGTTGATGTTCTCGGCGAAGTTGCTATACGGTTGCAGGTTTCCCCTGGCGCCGTCGTAGGTGTAGCTGCGCGCGACCGTGACTCCGTTAGCCTCGATGAACTGGATCTGCTTGATCTCGCCGTTGCGCAGGCTGACGGTGCGGTTAAGGTCGTAGAGATGGAAGTCGTCGAAAGCTTTCTGGGTGACCTGGGGCTCGACGGCGATGGCGTCGGCCATGGCATAGGCCCCGCTTACCAAGCCGCGTCTGAAGTTTTGCGGGACGATCTTTGCCACATCGCCGGCCATGAGCTTGATCCTGGCTTCAGGAAACTCGGTGCCGCTCTGGTTGTGGATAGTGACCCAGCCGATTACATCGGCTTTATCTTCCGTGCCGGCTCCGGCGCCCTCAGGCGCGACGATGTTGTAGGTTGCCTCCCAACTGAAGCCGCCGGTGACGTAGGCCAGCTCCGCGGAGAGCTTTTCGTCCTTTTCGGAGCCGATCTGCCAGCGCAGGGTGGGTTTCAGCAGCAGGCCGTCGGTGGTTGCGGGAAAGAGCGGGGTTCCGGGGAGCTGGAACTGCATCTCGCCGCCAACTTCGATGAGCGGCTGGCTTTGCGGAGAGCCATCGTTTTGCGCGCCGGCGCGGATAATCTTGCCAGGGACGGTGGGGCCAGGGACGAATTTTCCGTTGACCATGGAGCCGCCGCCGGTCTGGAAGTCGATGGTCTTGCCTTCATATTTTTGAAGCAGCCACTGCTGGTCGACGACGCCGGCGTCGTAATTCTGCTCGAGGATGTGGAAGCTGGATTTGCCGGCCGCGTCGCGCAGGACGACCGAGTCGGGTTCGAGCTGGCTGGTGACTTGGGTGGTGGTGACTTCGTTGTGGCCGGGATGCAGATCGAGATCGATCTGCGTCCGGGCGACGGCGAAATCCTGGTTGTAGATGGTCAGGGCCGTCGATCCGGCTGAGGGTTGCTGGGCAAGAAGGGAAGCGGAAGCCAAGGCGAGTGGAAGGAAACAGCGAATCTGCATGGGTTACGCCTTTCAGGAAACAGACGGCATAGTGCGGCATCGTGCTCACGGATCGGGGCGTGCCGCGCAGTTCAACCGGAGGTCAGCGGTAGGACGAGATATGGAATGTTACGTAAGCGGCGATTGCCGGAATTCGCCTTATAGTTTGAGAGCTGCGTTCAACAGGCCGCTTACTTGGCGCTCTGGTTGCGCAGATAGGCGTCGGTGCCGTCGATCCAGTCCTGGCGGGGCGGGTTGAAGATGTCGAGATCGACTGTGTCTTCGAGGGCAAAGGCTTCGTGCGGGACGCTGGGCGGGATGCAGAGGACTTCGCCGGCGTGGACGACGACTTCGCGAGGAGCTGACGATTCGGGGCCTTCGTGCATGAGGAACTTGAGGGAGCCCGAGAGAATGTAAGTGATCTGTTCGTTGACATGGCTGTGGAGCGGCACATGCGCGCCCTTGGCGAGCAGCACGCGCGCAAGCATGGTCCCGGTGCCCACGACGAATTGGCGGCCGATGAGTGGATTGAGAGGCTCGACCGGGATGTCGGACCAGCGGGTGTGCGTGGCTTGTGTGGCTGTGGGCATCGGACTTCTCCTGATGAGTTGGGCTTGCGCTTCAATGATGGGCTTAGGCGAGAGCCAGTGGAACGGCTTCTTCCCAGCGGCCCTGCGCTTTGAGAATAAGCTCGACGACCTCGCGAGCGGTTCCGCGGCCGCCGGGCCGCTGGGTTGTGTAGTGGCAGACGGCTTTCAGCTCCGGCGCGCCATCGGCTACACAAACGGCCAGACCGGAGCGCTGCGCGAGGGGAATGTCGGGCAAATCGTCGCCGAGGTAGGCGACTTCGTCTTCGGTAACGCCGGCTTTGGCCATGCACTCTTCGTAGGCCTGCATTTTTTTCGTCTGGCCGAGGTAGACGAAGGTGACCTTGAGCTCTTCGGCGCGCTTGGCGACGGCAGGCGACCGGCGACCGGTGATAAAGCCGGTCTGGATGCCCATGGTGTGCGCCAGGGAGAGCCCTTGCCCATCCTGGGCGTTGAAGACTTTCATTTCGGAGACGGTTGCGTTGCCGTCGGCGGAGGTCGAGGAGATCAGGCAGACTCCGCCATCGGTAAGCGTGCCGTCGATATCCATCAGGAAGAGTTTGATCTTGCGGGCGCGGGCCTGGACGTCCGGCGAAGCTGTCGGTGCAGAATTCGGCATAGCCGAATCATAAATCCCTGGACTTGTTCTCTCGCGTGAAGCAGGCTTGCCCAAACGTAACTACATGTTGTGATCCGCTTTCCGTTTTCCGGCGGGAGGTTTTGGCAGCTTGTGCGACGGCGCCGTGCTGGGTTGCGTCTGCGCATCGACCGGGGCGGCAGACGATCCCGATGACCTGGCCGTGGAGCTGGTTGCTTCAACCGTGGAGACGCGGGACAGGACGAGAGGGGCCGCGGAGAGCAAGGCCAGGAAACACAGGGCCGAGACGATAATTAAAATCCTGTGCGCAACCAGGAATTTGAAATTGCGTGGCTTCGTCATGATCTCCATTGGGGTCCACCTCTGAAAGCTTGGATGTACCGAAGGCGGGCGGAGGTCAGGAGTGTCCTAAATTGCTCTTGCGCCGCCTGTGGATTTCCCACCGGTTGGCGTTCAATACTCGATACCGCGCTGGTCAATACTCGATACCGCGCTGCGCGAGGATGCCTTTCTGGTAGGCGTGTTTGACCTCGCGCATTTCGGTGACGGTGTCTGCGATTTCGACCAGCTTTGCGTGGGCGTTGCGGCCGGTGAGGATAACGTGGACCATCTCTGGGCGTTCGAGGAGTGTGGCTGCCACCTTCCCGGGGTCTAACATGCCGTAGCCGATGGCGTAGTTGATTTCATCGAGGATGACCAGATCCCACTCGCCGGAGAGGATGGCTTCCTCGGCCTCTTTCCAGGCTTCTTCGACCAGGCGCAAATCTTCGGGGTCGGTTTCGGCGCCGCCTACTTTGACGAAGCCGCGGCCGAGCTGCTTCAAAACGAAGTTCTCACCGAAAGGAAGCACTCCGTCGAGCTCGCCGTAGTGCCAGGAGCCCTTGAGGAACTGGAGCATCAGGACTTTCATGCCGCAGCCGGCGGCGCGCAGCCCGGTGCCGAGCGCGGCGGTGGTTTTGCCTTTGCCGGGGCCGGTGTTGATCAGGATCAGGCCTTTGCGCGATTGGGGTTGGGATTCAGTCATGTTCGAAACTTCCATGTCAGTCCTTCAATGGCCTGAGTGGTAGGGATGTCCAGAGAGGATTGTACAGGCGCGGTAGAGCTGCTCGGCGAGCACCAGGCGGGCGAGTTCGTGGGCCATGGTGATGGGGCCAAACGAGAGCAGCAGGCCGGCCTTGGCGGCGTCGATGGCAGACTGGCTCCAGCCGTCGGCCGGGCCAATGGCGAAGACGATGTGCTGGACGCCCCGATCGCGCCGCGCGCCGAGCCACGCTGCGAATTCGGTGGAACTGAGCTGGCGGCCGCGGCTGTCGAGCAGAACCGGCAGAGCAGCAACGCGGCCCGGCTGTTTGGGACGGGTGAGCCACGCGAGGAAGACGGCTTCCGTTGGGAAAGATTCGGTTTGGCAGGGAATATAAGGGGCGATGCGGTCGATATAGACGCGAGTCAGGGCGTCGTATTGCGATTTCGCGCCGGACTTGCCGGATTTCGGCCCGATATGGGCGACGGTCAGCAGCATGGAATGCCCAGTGTACCGGCCTGGGCGCGCGGACGCGCAAAAGGCAGCTCCGATTTGGCGCTGCCTTTGTCTCCCGAAGTAGTCCGGATCGGGCTTACTTGCGCTTGCTGCTCTTCTTCACAGCTTGTTTGACAGGGGCTTTGGCGGGAGCCTTGACTGCCTTTTTGGCTGGTTTCTGGACGACCTTGGCTGTGGCGCTCTTGGTTGCCGCGCTTGCCGCCAGGCTCACAGAGCTTGGCGCGTCGGGATCTTCGCATTTGACGATCGGTGGTTGTGCTCCAACTACGTCCTTGTTGTCGAAGCGGACGCCTACAACCGGCCCCGGCGTATCGGGATCTTCGCACTTGACGATTGGCGGCTGCGCGCCGAGGTTCGCAGCTCCGCCTCTGCCTGGCGAACGGACTGGCCTGGGCGCAAGCACACCGACCGGCTTGGCCGCGGATACGTTCTTCGCTGATTTGAGAGAAGGCTTGGCGGCAACTTTAGGCGTGGAGGCTTTGGCGGTAACTTTGGCCCTGGCGCCGGGTTTGGACGTGGATTTTGCGGCGGCTTTGCTGGCAGCCTTTTTAGCAGGCTTGGCGGTCACTTGGGACTCTCCTTTGAGCGATGTATGGGCCGACGGGGTTTTCGGTTTTGTAGCCCTGGTTGCGGGGGACTTGCCGGGTGAGACTTTCGCTGCTCTTTTCTTAGCCGGGGGAGTCTTTGCGCTTTTGCGGACCGCGCGAGTTTTTTCTGCCAGGGCGGAGCGGAGTTCGGCTCCGAGTTGGGCGTCGACCTCGCCCGCGGTCAGCGTACGAGCCGACTTACGCAGCCGCTCGATATCGTAGAAGGCGCGTTTTTCCTGGAGGAAGACGTGAACGACAATGTCCACGTAATCGAGCAGAATCCACTCGGCCTGGCGGCGTCCTTCGACGGACGCGGGATAGACGCCGAACTCCTTTTTGAGGCGCATCTCGATTTCATCGGCGATGGCCACAACCTGACGGTCGTTGGTGGCGGAGGTGATGAGAAAGAAGTCGGCGAGACCGGAGTCCGCGGGATCGAGTTCGAGGATGCGTGTGTCTTCGCCTTTTTTATCGTCGCAGGCGGCGACGGCAGCCAGGAGCTGACGGCGGGTTTCCGGAGTTGCCATCGTGTAAGTAGTTCTCCCTGCACCTTGGAAGAGGCACCACTCATGTTAACAGGAAGTTGGATTGGCGAAGGGCCGGAACTTCGCTGGGCGGAGGTATTTAGCTCGATTCCTGCCGCGTTCCGACTTAGATGGGTCATTCGTACAAATGGTGCAGATGGATATAGGCGAGCACTGCGGGATCGAGCAGCGGCTTGTCGCCGGCCTTGCCGTGCACCTGGTTGCGCAGTTGGGTGGCGCTGATGTCGTAGTGGAGATTGGGGAGGATGGTCAGCAGCGATTGCTCTCCCGCGTCATTGGTGAGGCGATATCGATTGGCCTGGTCATGAGTTTGCTCGTGGAGTGGATTGAGAGCAATGCCGGGCGGCAGGCAGGCGGCGAGATCGTCGAGATTTTCATTGGGCCGCGAGGCGACAATGAAATTGGCCAGAAAGGGCAATTCAGCGGCGCGATGCCATTGGTGGAGCGCGCGGAAGGAGTCGGCGCCGAGGAGCAGGAAGAGCGTGGATTCTTGCGGCAGGGAATCGCGGAGGCCGGTCAAAGTATCGACGGTAAAGTTTGGGGTGGCGCCGGCTGGCTTGGGAGCGTCGGCCAGGGAGACCTCAAAACAGGCGTGGCCGGCGATGGCCAGGCGAGTCATGGCCACACGGTCCTCGAAGCTGGCGGAGGGTCCAGTGGGTTTCAGCGGCTGCAGGCCGACGGGCGCGAAGAGCACCCGATCGAGATGGAGAGCTCGCTGGGCGGCGCGGGCCACGGCCACATGGCCGATATGCGGAGGGTCGAAACTGCCTCCGAAAAAGGCCACGTGCGTGCCACCGGCTGGGGCTGGACTCATTGGGATATGGTAATCGAGTAAGCGCGGTTGGCATGGAGAAGACATCATGCGGCTCATAGCAACCGGCCTTGCGGTATAGGATGAATCCTACGGTTGGCCGTTCTGGAAATGAGGAAACGATGAAGGTTCTGGCTGCTTTGGTATTGCTGGGGCTGGCAGCTTCTGCCGGTCGCGCAGGCCGCGCGCAGGCAGTAGCAACTACGCCGGCAGTTGCGCAGAGTTCTGGAGCGTCCGCGTCTCCGGCAGTTTTGACTGAAGCTACGCCGGCGATGTGGAAGATCAAGGGCGCGCACGGGACGCTGTACCTGTTTGGGTCGATCCACGTCATGAAGAAGGATGTGCGCTGGGAGACGGCGAAGGTGAAAGATGCGCTGGGCGCGAGCGATACGCTTTACCTCGAGATCGCCGGGCTCGACGATGCGTCCTTGCAGGCCGCGCAGCCGCAGATTCTACAGATGGGAACGGATTCCGAGCACCCTCTTTCAACCAAGATTTCCAAGGACGATGTGGCGCTGCTCGACGGCGCGGTGAAGGGCATGGGGCTGCCCGGCGAACAGGCGCTTGAATCGATGCAGCCGTGGCTGGTTTATCTCACCATTTCCGTGCTGCCGGCGATTCAGGCGGGGTACGATCCCAGCTCCGGTGTCGACAAGACGCTCGATGCCGAAGAGAAGCAAGCTGGAAAGCCGGTGAAGGGCTTTGAAACGATGACCGAGCAAATGCACTTTGTGGCCGACATGCCGTTGCCTCTGCAGGCGCAGATGCTGCACCAGGCCCTGGTCGACCTGCCCAAGAGCGTGAGCCAGACCGATGAGATGGTCGCCGATTGGACGCGAGGCGATGTCGAGGCGATCGCCAAGCTGGACAACGACGAGATGAAAGTGAAGTATCCGGATCTCTATGACCGGCTGCTGGTGAAGCGCAATGAACGCTTTGCCGACGCGCTCGCGGGCTTGTTGAAAGATCCGGCGACAGGAACGGTCTTTGTGACCATCGGCGCCGGGCACCTTGCCGGGCCTGACAGCGTCTTGAAGATGCTGGAGACGCGCGGATACGCAGCGGTTCGCGTGGAATAGCTGAACGCTACCCGGTCTGGCGGGCGTGGAATCTTCTGGCTTTCATGCGGTTGCCGCAGACCTTCCTATCGCACCATCGGCGGGTGTGGTTTTTGCTGGTGTCGAGAAAGAGCCAGCGGCAAGTGCCGCATCCGTTTCCTGCGATTCCGCTCAAGGCCGCCATCGCGCCGGGGTATTTCGTGGCTTCGGAAGAGATTACGCTTCGCACCCTGCTGGGAGCCGGACTGGTGGTGGGCAGCGTGGTCCTGACGATGCAGGATAAGTGACGGGCTTGGCTGGTAGGATTTTAGGTATGCGATATCTGGTTGCGCTCTTGGCGTTGTTGGGAGTGGTGGTGGCGAGCCTGGCGCTGCACGTTCACTACTCGACCGAAACTGAACCCTGTTCGATCAATGAGAAGTGGGATTGCGGGATCGTCAACCACAGTCCCTATGCGGTGATTGGCCCTGTGCCCGTGGCGGCGATCGGGATTGCCGGCTACGCAGCAATTCTAGTTCTGGCACTGGCGCGGCGAAAGAAACTGGTGCTGGCGGCGGCATTGGCGGCCGTGGCGTTTTCGCTTTATCTGACGCACATCGAGAAAGATGTATTGCTCGTGTGGTGCGTCTATTGTGTAACGTCGCTGGGGATCATTTCGCTGATTACGCTGGCTGCACTGGGATGGCAGTTTATGGGTAAGGCGAAAACCGCATGATAGAGCTAAGCCGGGAGCTGTCGCGAGCGATCGATTCAGCTGAGGCGGGGTTGCGCCAGGTCAGCGAGATCGACAGCATGACGCCGGTTTTGGCAGGCGGATGGTCGCGCAAACAGGTGATCGGACATCTGATCGATTCGGCTTCGAACAACCACCAGAGGTTTGTGCGGGCCATGCTGGCCGATGCCCTTGAGTTCCCGGGTTACGACCAGGCAGGCAATGTGCGCGCGCAGGCTGTACAGGAGGCGGACTGGCTGTTGCTGGTTTCGCTGTGGGCGAGTTACAACCGCTATCTGGCGCACATCCTCGCACAACTGCCGGAGGATAAATTAGAGATGGTCTGCCGGATCGGGGCCCGTGAGCCGGTCACGCTGAAATTTCTGGCGGAGGATTATCTGGCGCATCTTTTGCATCACCTGCGGCAGATCGGTCTGGCGTGACCTGTTGCGGCGAGTTGGCGCGCTTCGCGCGTTAGCGGGTTAGCAAGTTGGCGGCGAAACCCCCCGCCGTTCTGACGCGACGCTGGCAAATTCAGAAGCCTTTGGTGTGCAGGTAAAAGACCGCCGCCGAAGCCAGGATGCAGTAGATGCCGAAGAGGTACCAGCGGCCGTTTTCAAGCCAACTGCTTAGCCATTTCAGGGCGATCAATCCCGCGAAAAAGGAGAAGACCATGCCCAGCAGGCTGGCGACGATGGAGCCGTGGAAATCGATGGGCGTGCCGGCGCTGACGGCTGCGGTGTGGGCGTGCTCCAGGCGCAGGGCTTCGACGCCGACCACGGCCGGCGTGAGAACGACGGCCATGGCGAAGCTGAATCGCTCGGCGCGTTCCTTGGAGGCTCCCACAAGCATTCCGGTAGAGATGGTTGAGCCGGAGCGCGAGAAGCCGCGGAAGGGCAGCGCGATGCCCTGGACGATGCCCATCCAGGAGGCTTGGCTCAGTGTGACGGTGCCCAGGCCGAGGTACCTGTCGATGGCCCTGCCGGGGATGATCTTGGCGAGTTGGCGGCGTTCGTAAATCCCGGCGATGAGGATCAGGATGCCGGCGGCGGCGAGGGCTGGCGCAATCAGGTCGAGCCGGCCGAAGAGGTCTTCGATCTGGGCCTTGGGCGCGCCGCGAAACAGGGTCTTCTCGATGAGCTTCTTGAGCGCTTCGCCGAGGATACCGGTCAGCAGCGTGGCCCAGAGGACGCGGACGGCGAATTCGTTGAAAGCGCGTTGCGAGGAGAAGTAGGCCTGCTTCCATGTCTTCCAGAAGTAGACGATCACCGCGAACATGGTGCCGGTATGGAGCATGACCAGAAGCAGAGTCATCTGCGGTGCGGATGGGTCGAGCCCCATAAGTTTTTCGGCCACGATGACGTGCGCGGAGCTTGAGACAGGCAGGAGTTCGGCGAGGCCCTGGACGATTGCCAGCAGGATGACTTTGAGAATTGGCATGGAATTAGTTTATGCGGTGCGGCCGAGGCGTCAATCCATTCCAGGCGCGGAAATCCGGGTTACGGCGCGCATGGGGGTAGAGTAAGAGAATCCGCGGAATGCCGCTTACCGGAGGAGCCGGGTATGGGAGCTGTCTCGCGTGCGGCAGCATGGGTTCGCGCCTGGGTCCGTAACAACATCCTCGGCCGCAAAAGCCACGCCATGGTTGTGCTCGACGAGATCAAGCCGCCGCAATCGGCCGATGACAGACTGCGCTCGGCGATGGACGATACCGAATTCCTGCCCCCGGAACCAATAGGCGAAGATGGCCGCGTCAACGCCAAATTTGTCGACTTCTGGTCCAAGAAGCTGGTCGATTTCCTCGTAGGCCTGATCGGGGCGGGGTTTGCATGGCTTTTTTTGAAAGTGACCGGCCGCCGCTTAATTCCTGAAGCCACGGAGCACAACCGGCAGTTAGCGGAGACCATCGTTCCCGCCGCAATCTGGCTCATCTGTTTTCTGGCGCTGACCTTCCGCCGGCTGGTCCATGCCGACAAAGAGAAATAGCCTCGCCAGGGGCGCGAGAACGATTTCTCAGAGGATTGTATTCAGTTTGGGAATGCGCAGCAGGAGCTGGGCAGTCAGCCAGCTCAGCAAAACCGTTGTCAGGAAGACGAACAGAAACTTGAAGGCCGCGTGGATGGGCAGATCGAGCATCAGGCGCTGCGTCCAGGTGATGAAGACATAGTGGACCAGGTACATGATGTAAGCGCTCCGACTCAAGGAGTTCATCCAGGGGCGAGAGGTCAGGTGGATTCCGCGGAAAAGAGCGAGAAAGCCGAAGCAACTGGCTACGCAACTCGCTACCCATAGAAAAGCTTCCAGGGCTCCCTGACTGTGCGGTGAGAGCTGGTGTGTGATGGGCAGGCGGGGGATGAAAATCAGCGCGTTGTAGGCGACGAAGCAGGCCAGCATCCAGAGCCGCCGGTGACGGGCCAGGCTGCCTTCTTTCGATAACAGCCCGTTGGCGAAGCCGGGCGCTCCAACCAGGAAGCCGAAAGTGAACCATAGTGCGTAAAGGCCGATGCGGCAGATCTGGAAGGAAAATGGCGAGGTAAAGAGGTTGGTCCACGCGGCGAAGCCGTAGCGGACGAGCAGCGGCAGGTAGACCGCGCAGGCGAGCAGATAGAGAACGCCAAAAGTCGCAACCGGATGGTTTTGCAGCTTGACCATGAAGCGTCCCGCGCCGGGAATGAAGCGTTGGAACGGCAGCAGAATCAGGGCCAGAACGATGTCGAAGAAGAGTAGAACCCAGACGAACCAGGGCGGTCCGGCGGCAAATCCGCCCGAAGCGAGGCGCTGGTAGAAGTCGAGGAATCCGATGCTGCGCCCGGTGAGCTGCCAGGAGGCGTAGTAGGCGATGGGCATCAGGAAGACTACGGCGAAGGCGAAGGGCAGGCCGAGGCGCAGAAAGCGGTCGCGGATGAAGCTCAGCGTGCCGTGCTTGCGCAGCGCGGGATAGACGAAGAGCCCGGAGACGAAAAACATCAGGGACATGAAGAAGACGTCGTTGAAGTTCTCCGCGTAGTCGAAGAAGATCCAGCGGGCGCTGTCGACAACCGGCGCCGTCGATTGAAAGATGTGTTCCTTGTTGAAGTGGGCGAAGGTGGTGTAGGCAAGGGCGCTGTGATGGCCGAGAACCATCAGGGTGAGTGTGGTGCGGAGGTAATCGATGGAGAGGTCGCGGACGGGCTTGATCTTGCCGCTGTTGACCGGGATGGCTGTTGTGGTCATCCGTTTACCTCGTAGAGTCGATTATGGCCTCTTTGAAACGCAAAGCCGTCATGAACCCAGGGATAATCGCCCAGGCTCAACGAAAGCAAGGGAATTGGGACCAGCGGGCCCGAGAGCGGGATGAGCGGACTCGCTTTCACCCAAGCATAGTTGTCCAGCTCGCTGGAGTAGAGGCGCAGCTATAGCAAAATCACGATAGATGTACCCAAGGCCGAATCCGCAAAGTATTGATTTCCTTAAGAAATCAATACCCTGAACAAAGCTTTTCGGGGCACGGTTATCGTGGTTTTGCTCTAGAGAAGAGAACTCAGGCTGGTCCAGCCGAGGGCCAGGTCGGGTAGATCTTTGCCGCCGATATGGATGATTTTCGTTGTCACCGGGATGGCTCCGAGGCGCTTGTAGAATTCGACGGCGGGATTGGCTTCAAGGGCCCAGACAATCATTTTTCTCAAGCCTTGGGCGTGGAGGCTTGTGGCGAGCGCGCGAACGAGCGCGCGGCCTGCGCCTTGTTGCTGCTTCTGCTGCAGGAGGTAGATGGCATAGAGCTCTGCGTCGTAATCCTCGGCGGGATCGCGGATGGCGCCGCCGGCGATGAATCCGACGACGCCGGTTTCATCGCAGGCCACGAAGATGAGGATGGCGGCGTCGGCGAGCTGTGGCTGCCAGCTTTCGGTTCGCGCCTCCTCGTTCATCGCGGCGAGAAATGTATCGGGGACGATGCCTTTGTAAGTCGTCCGCCAGCTCTCGACTTGGACGTGGGCGATGGCCGGCGCGTCGGCGGGTGCGGCTTGACGAATATGGAAGGACATAGCAGAGATTGTAGAGCGCGCCGCTGGTTGGAGTTATTTTCGAGCTGTGTTATGGATTCCGGCCTATAATGGGCGCACATTTCTAAATTGGTAAAAGCTTCTTCTCACTTGCTGCATCTTGTAACTTTCCTCGGGTCATCTTCGGGTCTGCTTCGTTAAGCATGAGGTGGGCACCTCCGTTACGGCGGCTGCCCGCTCGTTGAGCTTGATGGGGGATGCGTGCGCGGAGCGGCGTGGAGGACAAGCGTTCTGGCGGTGCTGGCTGGGTGTGTCTTGTGGTTGGTCAGCGAGCGAGTGAGCGCCGCGGGCCTGCAAGAACCTGTGCCGCAAAGACGTGCGAGCGCGCTTGCGGGTTCGGAGCCTCCTCGCGTGCGAGTAGCGCGGCGGTTTCTGGCGCGGCGTGGAATTGGACCGGGATTGCCGGCCCAGCGATCGAAAACTGCGCGAATTTCCCGGAACGGTTTGGGAGGCGTTCAACCGCAAGCCTCCGGAGGGCCGGTTTGGAGCGCCGTTGGGCCTGTGGGCGTGAATTCGCTTCAATTTGGATTGGTTACGGGACGGATTTCGGCGATTGCTTTCGATCCTTCGGATGCGACCGGGAACCATGTTTTTGCCGGCGCCACCGGCGGCGGTTTGTGGCAGAGCCAGAATGCGGCGGCTTCGACATCGTCGAGCGTGCAGTTTCTGCCGCTGACGGACAGTCTTGGCGTGCTGAGCGGGGTCGAAGAAGCAGGAATCAGCGTGGGCGCGGTGACGGTGCAGCCAGGCGGAACAGGCGTGGTGCTGGCCGGCCTGGGCGATCCCAATGACGCGTTGGATTCCTACTACGGCGCGGGCCTGCTGCGATCGACCGACGGCGGCCAGACGTGGTCGCCGATCGAGAAGACCATGGACCGGGAGGACGGTCTGGGGTTGCAGGATTTTTCCTTTGTAGGCGAGGGCTTTGCGGGGTTTGCCTGGAGCACCACCAACGTGCAACTGGTGGTGGCCGCGGTGAGCCAGGCCTATGAAGGAACGCTGGTCAATGCCGTCCAGAGCTCGGCCAGCTACGAGGGGCTTTACTGGTCCAACGACGGCGGGGCAACGTGGCATCTGGGCCGGATTACCGACTTGAATGGGGCCGATGTGCAGGGGCCGCTCGATGGCTTCGTGCTGCCGGATGGAAATGCGGCGACGTCGGTGGTCTGGAATCCGGTGCGCAAGGTTTTTGTTGCTGCGGTGCGCTACCACGGGTACTACCAGTCGACCGACGGGATGAACTGGACGCAGATGCCGTTTTATCCGAATGGGCAGCCGGGAGCGGGATTCACTGCGGGCAACTGCCCGACCGAGTCGGGCTCGGTCGGCGTCCCCGGGTGCCCGATCTTCCGCGGAAGCCTGGCGGTCAATCCGCTCACCGGGGACACCTTCGCGTGGTCGGTGGATGAGTTCAACCAGGACCAGGGAATCTGGCAGGATCGGTGCAGTATCAGCGGCTTCGGGGCAACCGCGAGCTGCGCGAATCCCACCATCACCTTTGGTGTGCAGTTGGGCACTTCCGCGCTTGAGACCTCGGACGGGAACGGGCCGGCGACGATCGAGAATGGGGACTACAACCTGACGCTGGCGGCAGTGCCCTCGGGCCAGGATACGCTGCTCTTCGCTGGCGACAACGACCTATGGAAGTGCAGTGTGGCCAATAGCTGCGCGTGGCGGAATACCACCAACTCGACGACCTGCATGAGCGCCAAGGTGGGGGAATATCAGCATGGGTTCGCGTGGGACGCGGGGAATCCGCTGCTCATCTTCGCAGGCACCGACAGCGGATTGTGGCGATCCGTGGACGACGTGGGAGAGACGGGCGCGGTGTGCGCCTCGACAGACGCGTCGCACTGGCAAAACCTGAATAGCAGCCTGGGCTCGCTGGCCGAGGTCGATTCGCTGGGCCAGGCGGCCAGCACCGCGGCCAACATGCTCGCCGGGTTGGGCGCGAATGGGTTTGCCGGAATTGTGGGCGCGCCCGCGACAGCCGGCGACTGGAACGAGATTCTGGGCGGCGAAGGCGGTCCGGTCGCGGTCGATACGACGGTCCCGACCAATAGCTGGTATGCCAACAACGGCGCGGGGGTTTCGGTCTTTCATTGCTCCGAGACAGCGGCCTGCACGGCGGCGCAGTTCGGCACGGCGCCGGCGATCGGAGAGGCGCAGGTCTCCTACGACGGGCTGGCCATGCCCTATCCGGCGGAGATCAAGCTGGACCCGATGAATGCCTCGCAAATCCTGATCGGAACTTGCCGCGTTTGGCGCGGCCCAGCCAATGGAAGCGGCTGGTCGTCAGCCAACGCCATCTCTCCGATTCTCGATGGCTCGGGAGGAACGGTTTGCAACGGAAATGCGCTGATCCGGTCGATGGCGGCGCTACCCATCGCGGCCGGCGGCGAGGTGATTTATGTAGGGATGGCTGGGGCAGCGGATGGCGGCGGCGCGGTCGCGGGACACGTATTTTCGGCTACGCTTACAGTGGCCGGAACCGCGCTGAGCTGGACGGATTTGAGCCTTTCGCCGGTGGTCAACAACAGTTTGGCGTTCAACGCTTTTCAGAATGACGTCAGCAGCCTGTATGTCGATCCGCACGATGCAACCGGACAAACGGTGTACGCCACGATCTCCGGATTTTCCAGCCTTTCCGAGTCGGCGCAACAGCTCTACCAGAGCACGGATGGCGGGGCGCACTGGACGACAATTACCTCGAATCTGCCCAACGCTCCGGCCAATGCCGTCGTAGTCGATGCGGAAGACGCAAACACCGTCTACGTGGCCACGGACGCAGGGGTGTATGCGACCAGGGCGATCGGAACTTGCGGCGCATTGACCGGGTCCGGAGCGACCTGCTGGTCGGCTTATGGAACTGGGCTGCCCCTGGCTCCGGTGACAACGCTGGTGGACACGCCTACGACAGCCACCACCCAAGTGTTGACGGCGGGAACCTATGGGCGAGGGGTCTGGCAGATTCCTTCGGCGACGGCCGGAGCGGCAGTCACCACGGCGACTGTCAGTCCCGGTTCGTTGGCGTTTGCCACCCGGACGGTTGCAACGACCTCGGCGGCGCAGACGGTAACTCTCAAAGCAACCGGGACGGCATCGCTAACGGTATCGAGCGTGACAATCACTGGCAGCGCGGCAGCGGATTTTACCGAGACCGATACCTGCTCCGGCACGGTCCTGGCGAAAAATTCAACCTGCACGCTCATGGTGAGCTTTACTCCCACGGCTGCCGGAAGCCGAACGGCCGATCTGGCGATCCAAGCCAATGTAGCCGGTGGGCAATTGCTGGTTTCCTTGACCGGAACGGCGTTGGCCGCGGGCAGCGTCACCCTGCTCCCATCGAGCTTGAGCTTTGGAACGCAGCAGGTGGGGACGGTCTCCGCCGCGCAGGTGATCAACATTCAGAACGTCGGCGGATCCACGATAGCCCTCAATTCCGTGGTCATCACCGCTCCGTTCAGAGAAACCGCCGTCACCTGCGGCGGAGGGCTGGCGGCGGGAGCGTCCTGCACCTACACGCTGGCCTTCGCACCGTCCCAGGCGGGAGCGGCGACAGGAAGTTTTACGGTGAACGACACCGTGGGCTCCCAGTCCGAGCCGTTGACCGGAACCGGCGTGCTGGCCCCCACGGATACGCTTTCGCCCACCAGTCTCACGTTTGCATCCACGGTGCTGGGGCAGTCTTCGCCGCCGCTGACAGTCACCATTACCAATAGCGGCGGGCTTCCGCTCACCGGCATCGGAACTTCAGTCTCGACTTCCACCGGGAAGGCGGACTTTACCACGGTGAGCAACTGCGGAAGCCAACTGGCAGCGGGCTCCTCGTGCGGGATCACGGTCACCTTTGCACCCAGCATTACCGGGTCGGAGACGGGAACGCTGGTGATCTCCGATGCGCTCCATGCGCAGTCGGTGAGTTTGAGGGGGGTGGGACTGAAACCTCCGGCAATCAGCTTGTCGGCAACGACGGTCAGCTTTGGCAGTGAGCAGGTCGGCATCCCCACTGCCGCCAAAACGATCACCATCTCCAATCCCGGAGGGGCGCCGCTGGGCCAGCTCAGCTTTTCGATTGGCGGAGCCGGATTGGCCGGCTTTGCCGTGGGGACATCCACCTGCGGAGCCAGCCTGGCGCCGGGGATCACATGCACTGTCCAGGTCTTGTTTTCGCCAGTGGCCGTGGGCGCCACCACGGCCACGCTGACGGTGGCTACGAGCACCCTGGGCGTGGCTTCGGTGTCCGCCGCGCTGAGCGGGACAGGATTATCGCCGCCGATGCTGGCGGTTTTACCGGCCGCGTTGAATCTGGGAACGGTGCTGGTTGGGGACTCGAGCGCCGCCTTCACCGTGCAGGTGACCAACGCCGGACAGGTAGCGATGTCCGAGCCAGTCTTTGCGGTGAGCGGGATCACCGGGCCAAGCGGAGCGCAGTTGTCGGATTTCGCGTTGAGCGCGCCGACGGATATCGCCGCATGCACCGGCCCGCTGAATCCGGGCGTCACCTGCAATATCCAGGTCACATTTTCGCCCTCGGTGTCTGGGACCGAAGGAGCGATCCTTACCATCACGGCCAGCAACGCAGTTCCGTCTACGACGACGGTGAGCCTGACGGGGAACGGCGCACCTCCGATCGCCTTGCAGTCGAGCACGCCGTTGTTGAGTTTTCCATCCACGGCCGTGGGGACGACAGCCGCGCCGCTTACGCTGACCATCAGCAACCTGAGCGGACAGGCGGCCAACGGCTTAACCCTGGCGTTGACCGGGCCGTACAATCTGGCGCCGGCGTTGACCACCTGCCAGACCACGCTGCCCTCAATCTCGTTCTGCATCGTGGGTGTAAGCTTTACGCCGACGGCAAGCGGAAACCAGCCGGGGACGCTGACGGCCACGGTCAGCAACCTTGGCGTGTCTCCCCTGGCGGTTCCGCTGGACGGGACCGGCCTGGCGGTAGGGGGAATCGCGCCCAGTCCCACCCAGATGACCTTTGGCAGCGTGGCGGTCAACACGGCATCCGCGGTGCAGACCCTTACGGTGACCAATTCCGGAGCAGCGGCGCTGTCCGGACTAACCCTTGCGGCTACGGGAGATTTCAGCCTGGTAGGAGACCAATGCCCGGCGTCTCTGGCGGCCAAGGCGGTTTGCACGTCGGGAGTTGAATTTACGCCCTCAACGAATGGAATTCGAAGCGGGACACTGACCGTCGGCACAAATTCCGCCGGGGTGCCTCCTGCGGTGGTTCCGCTGACAGGCAACGGAATTCCCGCCGGGTCGATGGCCGTGAACCCGGCGGTTCTGAGCTTTGGCACCGTCACCGTCGGTCAGATGAGCCCGGCCCAGACAGTGACAGTCAGCAACGACGGCGCCGCCACGCTGGCGGGGTTGACGTTCCAGGTCGCCGGGGACTATAGCCTCTCCCAGAATGGCTGCGGCACGCAACTGGCCAGCGGAGCGCCGTGTACTTTTGCAGCGACGTTTTCACCCTCGGCGTCGGGAACGAGGATAGGGGCAGTGACCATCCAGTCGACCAACCCCGGATTCACGCCCGTGGTGGCAGGACTTACGGGGACCGGCCTGCCCACGGTGCAGCTGGTAGTGACGCCGGCGCAACTGGCGTTTGGCACAGTAACGGTCGGAAGCAACAGCGCGGCCATGCAGCTGACCATCGGCAATCCGGGATTGGGAACGCTGCAGGGGCTCTCGTTCACCACCGTGGCGCCCTTCAGCGTGGGGTCGGGGAGTTGCGGGACGAGCATCCCTGCGGGTGGAACCTGTCAGGCGCCCGTGACCTTTGCCCCGTCAGCCGGCGGAAGCCAGAACGGCACAGTCACAGTCTCTACAACCAGCCTGGGAGTGCCGCCGGTGCAGGTTGCGCTCTCCGGCACGGGGCTTGCGCCGGCCGCGCTGACCGTAAATCCGGCAACGGTGACCTTTCCGGCAGCAGCGGTCGGGACGCTGGATGCAGGCCAGTCAGTGACGGTAACCAATCCAGGGGGAGCAGCTATATCCGGCCTGAGCCTGGCTATCGCAGGAGCGGCGGCGGGAGACTTTGCCATCACCTCGTCAAGCTGTACCGCGACGTTGGCGGCGGGAGCCAGTTGCTCGGCGGTCGTCACGTTCGAGCCCTCCGTGGTGGGCGGCCGGCAGGGCTTCCTGACGGCGTCCAGCACCACATCGGGGGTCGCGAGCGCGACCGCGATTCTGAACGGCACAGGATTAACGCCGGCGGCATTGAGCATCGTGCCGGGACAGCTCACCTTTGCGGCTACGCTGGTCGGCCAGGTGAGCGCGACGCAGACAGTAACCGTCAGCAACGGCGGAGGAGCGGGGATCGCCAACCTGCAATTGACGGTAAGCCCAGGATTTGCATTGGACCCGGCCAAGACCACCTGCGCCGCGGAGCTCAACGGAGGCGGAAGCTGCCAGGCCGGCGTTTTGTTCGCGCCCACGGCAGCCGGAGCGGCCAACGGCGCTCTTACAGCAACGGCGGGGGCGCCGGGAGGATCCAATGCGCCTGCCGCGACGGCGGCGCTGACCGGAACCGGCGCCCTGCTGCCGGGGATTCTGACTTCGCCGGCCGCTCTGGTCCAGTTTGTCACGACTGGGCTGGGCCAAGCCGCGCAGCCGGTGCAGGTCACGGTGACCAATGCCGGAACCGTGGCGGCGCTGACAGGCTTCACGCTGACGGTGGATGCAACCGGCACGGCCAACGGATTCGGGCTAAGCGCGAATACCTGTAGCGCGACCCTGGCTGCAAGCGCGAGCTGCACCGCGAATGTAACCTTTGCGCCCACCGCCTACGGACCGTTGACCGGAACGCTGGTTGCCAATAGCGCGAACGGAGGAAATCCAGTGAGCCTGCAATTGGAAGGAACGGGATTCGACTTCCAGTTGACGGTGGCAGGAAGCGGTACAGCGTCGGTCGTGCAGGGACAAACGGCGGATTACTCTTTCTCGCTGCTGACGCTAGGCGGCTCGACAGGCACCTCCGGGCAAGACTTCAGCTTTCAGTGCGCCAATCTTCCTGCGAACGCATTTTGTGTTTTCAATCCACCCCAGTTAGCCGTACTGCCGGCCAATGTAACTGGCAATGTGGCGCTCGGGATAGCAACAGGAGCCCCAACGGCCGCGTCGCAAAGAAAGAGGCAGGACTGGAAAGGCACGGTGTTGCTGGTTTGCGGAGTGCTGGCGCTGCCGTTGATTTCCAGAAGGCGTAAATGCCCAGCCTATAGGATGTTGCTGCTAGCTGCTGCATTCGTGGGATTCGCAGGCGGCTTGAGCAGTTGCGCCGGTTCCGGCGGCTCGACCAGTTCGACTGGAACCGGCGGACAGTCGCACCTGGGAGGCGGTACGCCGCCGGGGAGTTATGCGGTGACGGTCTCAGCCAGCGCCAATAACGTGGTGCATAGTTCCACTGTGACGCTGGTGGTGAACTAAGGACTGTGCGGCATCCGTTGCGTCGTGCTTACGATTGGCTCGCATTGCCTATAGCCAGGCCGCGAGCCTTCAAACGCGATAACTTAATTTTGGGAAAACGTGCGGCGGGTGCGGTCAAATTTGTACTATTTCACGCTTGCAAGATCGACTTATCCACAGGAATGGGATATTCTGAGGGCTATGGCAATTGACAATATCATCGCTCAACTAGATGCGGAGATTTTGCGACTGAATCAAGTTCGCAATCTTCTTTCGGCGACTGGCAAGGTAGAGGCCAAGATTACAGCCGTTAAAGGAAAGACCACAAGGAAGACGAGAGGCAAGGCGAAAGCCGCGCCAAAGGCCATGGGCGCGGTCAAGCGGGTACTTAGCCCCGAGGCTCGCAAAGCCATTGCGGACGCACAGCGCAAGCGCTGGGCACTCCAAAAGGCCAAGGCAAAGAAGGAAGCTTAGCAGCGAACGTGAGACGCCTCGATAACCGGGGAGGAAGTCTTAAAGTCGCTAGATCTGCCGGGCTCCTATGTAACTTGCGATGACCCTAGATTGGGCGCCGTACGTCTTGCCTAACTTCTGTTGAGCCTTGGATTACTTATGAAACGTCAAGGCCGCGATCCAATATCGCGGCCTAGGATCGCGGCCTTCATGCTGGCCGCTTTTTCGAATCTACCAGAACTCCACAGCGCGCACTTTGGGCGGACCGGAGTGGCCATCGATAACTTGCGTTTCAATGACCGCTTCCATATTCATGTTGCGCCAGTTTGCCGGGGCGTTATGCAGAAGCTCGTCTAAGTCGGTGGGGTTGGAGAGAAGCTCTCCGGCCGCCTCGGTGCCTTCTTCGGAGATGCCCGAGGCGATGACCACGGGCTGTCCGGTCAGCGTGTCGCGATAGCGGGCGACGATGGCATAATCGCGGGCGAGCTTCTCATAGGGCAGATCCCAGGCCATGAACCAGGTAGTTTTAGTGCTGCTCTGGCGATCGACGATGAAGGCGTTGCCGTCGATGGAGTCGAACCCGAAGCGGAGATCCCTGGTAAGCCGCATCGTCCACAAATTGTCGAAAGCGCCGATGAGAACGGCGGGGCCTTCGCGCAGTTGAGCAAAGCTGGCCGCCGAGGCCGCCGAGACGCGGAAGGACTTTTTCTGCCTTTCGAGCACATCCGTCATACGGGTCAAGGTGACAACATCGGCCAGGGCGAAGAGACCCGACTGGCGCAGGCGGAAGTAGAGCGGCTCGGCGAGTTTGGGATGCTCGATGGTCTGAGCGGGATCGGTGTCGCGGCTGGAATCGCGCGCCGGTTCGCCAAGACAGAAGGTGACCGTAGCTGGTCCGGCGGTCATGGGTTGCCAGAAATCGTCGACGGACTTGTCGGCTGGAATGGGAACGGGAATTTTAGACTGAAGATACTGGCGGTACCAATAGCCGCCCGCGAGGCCGAGAAGCAGGGTGACGAAGACCAGCAGCAGGGTCAGGATTGGGTGAGCCGTGTGGTGAACGGTGTGGTGGCTCGCGCTGGCCGCCGGCAGATGAGGGATTGTAGACGCGCCTGAGGCGGCGTGCAGCGGAATCGGTTGCGGAACGGCCGGCGGAATTTGGATCGGCTCGACGGTTATAACAGGAGCCGGAAGCGCAACCGGCGGCTTCACCGGCTCATTTACCGATTCTTGGAAGCGCTGGAAGACAGGAACGTAAGAGCCGGTGGGGAGCTCGACGCGAATCTCATCGCCGTGAGCCGGATCGTAATAGTACTGCGCGAGACGTTTGCGGATTTCGCCGGCCGTGACCCGAACGACGGGATCGGCGTTGGCGTCGTAGCCGGGAGTTCGGCTGAAGACATCCATGCCGATGGAGCGCTCCTTCACCTGGTCGGCATTGCCGGCCAGCGTCTGCTCGACCACGAAGCGCAGCAAGGCCGGGTACCGTTTGCTCTGGGAAAAAAGGGGATGAACCAGAAGGAGCTCAAGTTGAGCCTGGATCGCGTCTCGATCCGCCTGCGACTGCGGCACCCACGGCTCCAGCGTGGCGCGAGTTCCGGCGCCGGCATAAGCACCGGCCTCCACAGGCGGTTTTTGGGAGGAGTCCAAGGTTTCAATTCGCTCCGAGACCGTATGATACGGAGCGTTTCTGTCGCCTGTCCATCGCAGCATGGCGGGGAAATGCAATTTTATGTAGATTTTCCCTAAAATCTATAATTTTGGCGAATCTGGGCGTCGTGCGGCTCAACAGCGAGGTTGATTTGCAGTGTTGGGATGGATTTGAGGCAGGTATAGAACCCCCCACATTACCCGATGGAACTTGTGGAAGAGATTGATATGACTAGGATCGAAGCTGTACTTCACTGGAACCTCCGCGGTGAAGTTGGCAGGAAGAGCTTACAAGCTGTTTCCCGAACGGTCCGGTCGGCAATTTGGACATTGAGCCAGCGCAGCGGTCTGCGTCTGGCAAAAGTGTCCGCCGGAGTGGCAAGTCGGGCGTAGGGAAGAGGAGCCCTGCGTCAGGCGTCGTGAAACGGATGGGTTGGCAGGATCTGCTAAGAACGGCTACGCCGCTTGCCTCTGGGAAGATCGTTTCCTGTGACGGCAGGCGGCATTTTCTTTGGCCGTAGACATTCGGTAGCGAACTCTCCTAACGGTTCCCCATGGAAAAGACGACATTGACGGTGGTCTCCACCTCGACCGGCTGGTTATTGAGCAGATACGGGCGATAGCGCCAGTTCCTGACCGCGTCCATCGCGGAATTGCGCAGCATGGCAGGGCCGCTCACTACCCGAAGATCTTCTATCGATCCGGATTTGGAGATGGTTGCCGCCAGCACCACGGCGCCCGAGACCCGTGCGGCTATCGCGATGGGCGGATAGATGGGTGTGGTTCGGAAGACCAGCAACCCCTCAGTCACTCCGCCGGAAATGGTCACCCGCTGCGCCTGCGGAGGATGCACAACCTGGGGCGGATTGGTGTGAAAGACCGATGCGGGATCGCCCACGCCGCCAGCAACCCCCTCCGATGGAATTTCGCTGATAACCCCAGGCGGCGGACTATCCGGGGCCGTGGAAATCGAAATAGGGATTATCGGAGGCGCGGCGAAAGGATTGCGGAACGCCGGCGTCTGGGTAATTATCCCCCCGGAACAAGTGGTGTATTATCGGTGGCCTCGCTAGTGAGTGATCTGTGCCAGAGTTTCCCTACTATCGAGCGAACATCCCATCCTTGACGCCCCTGAA
>Ga0302326_10008789_pt1 | contig 22217 bp, 19 predicted proteins | sample Palsa_T0_3_FD_202264 | JGI IMG/M metagenome (GOLD analysis project Ga0302326, IMG submission 202264) | Peat permafrost microbial communities from Stordalen Mire near Abisko, Sweden - Palsa_T0_3 | ecosystem: Environmental > Terrestrial > Soil > Palsa > Peat permafrost | place: Sweden: Abisko... | reverse complement strand
CGTCAGCATTGTTGTCGTGGCTACAGCGGTTTGCGTGACCACGACACTTACCGCATTAGACACTGAGCTGTTGTCCTTGCTGTCTCCCCCGTACGAAGCCGTGATCGACTGCGTCCCCACCGACAACGAGCTTATACTAAACGTCGCTACCCCGCTCGCGTTCAAAATTCCAGTTCCCAGGGTCGTCGTCCCATCCAGGAATGTGACCGTACCAGTCGCCACGTTGGGGCTCGACTGCGGCGAGACGGTTGCTGTGAAGGTCACGCTCTGTCCCGTCTTGATGGCAGTTGCTGAAGAGGCGAGGACCGTGCTGGTGGGTAAAACCCCAGAGGTAATGGTAACCGTGACTGGTTGTGAAGTGGAGCCGGCGTCGTCGGAATCGCCGCCATAAGAAGCAGTGATCGAGTCCGATCCGGCGGGAAGCGTGGTGGTGCTAAAGGTGGCGGTTCCGGTTGAACCGAGAGTCGCCGTATCCAGCGAGGCGCTTCCGTTGTAGAAGGTGACCGTTCCAGTCGGTGTGTTGGTGCCCGACTGGGAGCTAACCGTTGCCGTCAGGGTGACGCTTTGTCCTGTGTTCGCGGATGTCGGGGACTCCTGAAGCGTGGTTGTGCTCGCCGCGAGCACCGTACCTCCCGGGTTTCCGCTCCCGTAGGTAAGCACCATCATCGAAGCCGCCGGGATGGTATAGCTCGTCCCGCTGGTCGAGGACGAGGATGGGAGAGTAACAACTGGCGAGATGCTCCCAGCGCCTAGAAAGGTATTCTCGTTGTTGTCAGTGATGGCATTACTATTCCCGAACAGGGTCTCTGTCACCGTACCTGAAGGTGCCCCTGCCCCAGAAAAACTCACGCTCTCAGTCGAAGCCAGATTGTTGTTGAAGCAGATCGCGGTCCAACTGGTTTGGGCAGTATTGGCATAGGCAAAGCAATTCACATACGGAACCGCGGAGTTGGCGAGAATTGTCGGTGTCCCACTCTCATCCTGATCCGCCGTATACGCGAAGGTCGGCGTGCTAGATTGCGTCGTCGTGATCAGATTGTTATTCGATCCGATAGCGTTGTTGATGACCCTCAGCGCCAGACTCAGAGGCCGGTCCACGTTAGCACTTCCTGCAGTCTGCCCCGGGCCGGTTGCCATCAAGAGAGTAGTGCCCCACAGCGGGGGATAAAGAGTGCCATTGAAGGATGTGTACGGTTCGGCGAGGGTGAAGACGTGAATCGGCCCCGTCACCCCGGAGTCGCGCTGCATTAGTAGAACGTGCTGGGCGGTCGTGAGCGCCTGACCTACCGATCCGGTGATCTGATTAAGTTGGAGCTGGGTGGCCATGATCCCGGAGAGGGTGCTTTCATTGACCTCGTATATTACGGTTCCGACTCCATAGTTTGTCTGGGCGTAGGACACATCTTCATAAACCGAGGTTGAATTTGTTGGAGGCGAGGTGACCGAATCTAGGTTGGCATTTTCAGCCCACTCGTCCAGAAAAGGCGCTCCAGTGGTGGCCACATTCGACCCAGAAGTCGCAAACGCCCCTAGATAATTAAGCATGTAAGGAGCGATGTCCATATAATTCGGGCAGCCGGATTGCGAACCCGAAGTGCAGCCGGAGTACTGCATACTTTGCCGCAGCCAGCCGAACTCTCCATAACCTTGATTCGCAGCCACCCAGCTATTGCCGACTAGCTGGATAACCGAGGAATTATATCCAGAAGCGGCTTTAGCTGCGGCCATATTGACGCCGAGCGTGTAACCATAAGCCGCCCCGTTACCGTTGTCGATCGAGGCTGAGACGGAATTCCAGTTCTCATTCCCATCTTCTAGATAGATTTTGTGGCCGGCCGTCGAGTAAGTAGAGATCCATCCTGAACTACTCAGCCAATTGATCAGCGTCGTCCAGTCGGAAGGCCCGTTCAGCTGCCCGACGGAGATCAGCACATCGCATCCGACTACGTTTCCGAGGGCGAGGATATCGTTGTATCCCAAGGACTGCCCCGGATACTGAGGCTGATAGGCCGAGGCTGCGCACCAGCGCCTGTTTCCTGTAGCGGCGATCTCGTCCGCTACATCGGAGCACCATTGGCTGGAGTCCATATACCGTATCGATCCGGGGTGAATCTGCTCTAATTCCCAAACCACCGCATCCCGGAAGACGGTCGTGTTGCCGACCAGGGTGCTCGCTTCCACTACGTCATCATCCTGGATTAGGCATGTCCCCGTGCAGGTAAATTGATAGGTGAGAATGCTGGCCTGGGATCCTATCTCGGAGCCGGTAAAGTTGTAGTTGTAGGTCGTCCAGCCCACGCCAGGGGTCGCGCTGTAGGATGGGTTTACCGTGGTGCTGCTTACATACGTCGTTCCGCTCAGCCTTCCCAGATAGAAGTTGAGCGAGCATCCAGAGACCGCGCATTTAGCCCTAAAGGTCGCCGTATAGGACCCATTGATGTTGATAAAGTTGACCTGATTGCTTGCATACCCGTTAGTGTTGGTGCGGTTGGCTACTGTGGCGTCGATGTTGTTATACAGCGTGCAGCCGGTCGGCATCTCCAGGCTCTGGATGGTATTGGTCGAAGCGGGAGAAGTATCGGAAGTATTCCACGTCGCTCCGGAACAGACATTCTGTATGAGGTTCGCAGGTTCGAGCGTGTTCTGGGCGTTGAGCCGAACAATCAGTACATCGTTGTTCGATGGACTGCACGCCGAGCTTATCGCCGGAGAGAGCGTGAACACAACACCCGAAGATACGTTGGACGTAGATGCTGTGATGGTACCCGAGCCATAACTAGTTCCATTGCCAGCATTGATCGCTACAAAGGTGGCCCCAACCCAGAAGTTGGCCGGAAAGCCGCTTGCGTCCACGATATTGTTATACCAGGAGGTGGTAGTCTGCGTGCCACCCGAGCTGCATGAGAAGGTAGTCGCGAAGTATTGCCCCGGCATGTATCCGCCGTAGGCGTAATTGAGCGATTTTAGAAGTTGCTGCGAGCCGTAGCTGGCGATCCCGCCAAGATTGATGCCGGGACGGTCGATGCCCGAGGTCTCAACGGTCTTTGAGATCATCACCGTCGTCTGCGCACCGGTCTCTGCATTGGTCTGCGCCTCCGCATACGCAAAGGCCTCGGTTTGGGTTGCCGTTGAGAGATTCACGCCAAGCCGGCTAATCGAAGGCGGCTCGACCCTACCCGTAACCTGAATGTCAGTGGAAACAGATTGCGCACGGCCAAACATAGCAAAACAGAACAACACTACGAAGAAAGCCGGCAAAAGGCGGGGTCGGGAAAACCTCGGCCTCGATATCGCACTTAGCACGCTCATTTCGATCTCCGAAAACTTCGCGGATGAAAACTAACCAAGAGTGAGGGATCATCCTGGCCGAGAGAGTCGATGGGCGCGATCCTGCCTTTCAGCTCGGTAAAGCGGTGCCGTACGGGCCGAAGAAGGAGCACCGCCTGTCCCGTTTATCGTCGAGCCGGTGAGCATGCATGAGGCGTCGGTCCGCACCATTATGTTCAGTCTTCCCAAATAGAGACGGCAGGGGTTCACGGACATTGCCCGGATTGTGGTCCATTTGTATGCGCAACGCAGCCACGGGTTTGGATTGCGGCCCACAAGGGTACCGGTGACGGGATATCCCGGCCAATGGAGACAGTTGCTGGGACCATCGAAATGATTTAGGAGAAGGTGCTCTGCGCTTGTCGAAACCGAACCGTATGGCTCCCGGATGATAAGAGCCGACCGGACCAGGCCGAAGACCCGCTCAGTCGCCGATACGGTCCAGGAGGGGTGTGAGTAGTGGCAAGAGAATCCCCAATCTAATCACCCGGTTCTTGTCCGTCGGGCACGTCTTCGGACTTTTCCATTTCTTCCTCACCGTTGCCGGTAGAGTCATTACGTGAGTGTTGGCCGAGCGTCCCCGGGTATTCCAGCATCCCGCAAGCCATCGCCTGGCGCCTTTTTACCAAGGGCATAGACCGAGCATTCACAGATCCGGAGAAGATCCGGGAGCTGGCCAGGAAAGGTGAGGCTCGGGGCGATTCAGAGAGCCGGCAGATGTTCGAGCACGCGTGATCGAGACCGGCAGAGGTGGGGTTACTTGAGGCTCGCGCCAGATCAGTATGCCAGGCTGAGGCGCTAATCCTCACACCTTGGTCTGAGGCAATAGCCGCCGCCCTACACGTTCTCGACCCACACGGGAGCTGCCCTTGCACGACAGTTCCGGACGTTCCGGGGAACGGTGCGCCGGGTGATCAGTTTGCCGGTAGTCCTGCAGTCGCGCGAAGCTCAGCCCAAAGGCCACCCACTTCCACCTGCTTGGCCTTCTCGTCAGCGGCTATGCAGGCAAGGACTGCCTCGTGGGCTTTGATGTTACTGTCCGACATAACCACTGCGTAGGCAGCCCGTGCCCCAGGTCCTCCGCGTTCGTAGGCCTCGTGTGCACGGTAAAATTTCTCCTGCTCGTTGTCAGCGACGTGCTGGAGGCTCTGGCAGGCGGGTGACAGGTTCTCCTCAAGGTCATCTTGCAGCTTTTCCAGCTTAGCCTCAACTTCCCGGTCCCTGTCGGTCCGAACGGCTACCTGCGCCGCGTGGATGTACTGAGCCCGTTCTTCGAGATGGGATGACTGAAGAGTCGCCCTCAGGATCTGAGCATACGCGGAACTTAGTTGGGTTTCGTAGACGTGGTGAGCCGTGACGCTTGCTGCCTCGACCAGGAGTAATGCCAGGGAAGTGATGCTGATGCGTTTATAGGTCGTCATCCTTATGATCTCGGGATCTGGCCCTGAATTGGGGGAAGAACGGGTTCGAACTACTTTAACCGATCATCCCTATACTGACCATGTGTCGCGAGAAACTAAAAGAATAGAAATTGTGGGGCAACGGTGACCCTCCGCCGTAACTCAGCTCGACGCCTGGTTCCCATAGAACACGAACGTGAGATTGCGAGGGCGGCAGATACAGGGCTCCAGCTGGCTGGCAAATAGCTCGCTCATCGCGGTCACTCCAAGCATCAATATGCACGTGGTCAATAGCGTGAAAGGGTCGCCGAATCTTAACCCGTAGAGATGACTTGAAATCAGACGCGATGCGAGGGCAGCAGCCAGCTCCTTCCATCATCCCCCAGCGGCAACGCGCCCTCCATTGCTACCGGTTCGCCGTCCAGATACGGAGGCAGATGGCCCGCATTTGCAGTGTGATCTTGCCATCCGAAGCAATGCGTAGTGTCAAGCAGGTAGCATGAGCGTAGCTTCGCCCAATCAGCGCCGATTCGGCGCTTCCAAAACGAACAGCGGATCTCCGTTCAGCTCAGCGGTGCTCCGGATTTATCCCACGCATCCAGTTGAGCAGACCAAAAGATCACCACCGTCTGTCCTCTGAGAACGTGGTTGGCATCAAGGCCGGTGCGCCCCGGTCGTATACCTGAGAGCGATGAAGGATGCCGGAGGTATGAGATAGGTCGAGCCTTTGGCCGAGGATGGCGCGGGGGGAACAACGGAAGGCGCTTTGGTCGCGGCGCCCAGGAAGCTGTCCTCGTTGTGATCGACGATACTGGCAGCCTTGGGGAAGATGGTCTTGGTGACGTTTCCGGTGGGGGCTCCGGGCCCTGCCAGGGTCACGAACTCGGGCATGTTCAGATTGTTGTTGAAGCAGATCGTGGTCCCGTTTCCCTGCCCGTTGCTGTAGGCGAAGCAGTTCACATAAGGCACTGCAGGGTTGGCAAGTACGGTGGGCGAACCGTTCGCCTTTTGGCCGCCGGGATATTGGAAGGTGGGTGTGCCGGACTGCGTTAGCGATACCAGGTTGGTGTTGGAACCGATGGCATTGTTGATGACCCCCAGAGCGATCGCCAGCGGCCTGTCGGTATTCGCGCTGCCGGGAGTCTGGCCAGGTGCGGTGGCCATGAAGAGGTTGGCGCCCCATAGCGGCATCACCGCTCCGGCCACACAGCCATCGCCCTTGCAGCTATATCCGGTGTAGGGCTCGGCCAAGGTGAAGGCGTGGATCGGTCCGCTCACCTGCGCGTCTCGTTGCATCAGCAGTACGTGCTCGGCAATCGCCAGCGCAGTGCCCACCGACGCTCCGATCTGATCCAGCTGTAATTGCGTCGCGGCAATTCCCGCAGTCGTGCTTTGATTCACCTCGTAAACCAGCGTGCCTACCCCGAAGTTGGCCTTGACATACTGCTGGTTGAGGTACATCGACTGGCTGTTCGATGTCGGTGAAGTAACCGAATCGAGGTTCGCATCCTCCGCCCACTCGTCCAGGAACGGAGCGCCCGTGCCCGCCACGTTGCGGCCATGGGTATCGAAATTGCCCAGGTAGTTCAGCGTGTACGGCGCAACATCGACGAAGTCCGGCAACCCGTTGGGCGTGCCCCTGGCCACAGTCAGAACATTGTGCACCCAGCCAAAAGGCCCATAGCCCTGGTTGGGTGCCACCCAGCTGTTGCCCACAAGCTTGATGATGTTGGGATCATAACCCGCAGCCGACTTCGCCGCCGCCATGTTCGGCCCCAACGTGTATCCGTAGGCCATGCCATTGCCGTAGTAGAGGGTCGCCCCCATCCCGGAGTTCCACGCCTCGTTGCCGTCCTCAAGGTAGATCTTGTGCCCCGATGCAGCGTACTTCGAAGTCCACCCCGAAGTATTGAGCCAGTGAACCAGCGTGGTCCAGTCCGATGGCTGATTCAACTGACCGACTGAAATCAGCACATCCGTGCCCAGCAAATCTCCCAGTTGCAAAACGTCGTTGTAACCCAGCGCCTGGTTCCAGCCGGGCAGCCATGAACTCGCTCCGCACCAGCGCCGGTTGCCCGTAGCTGCGATCTCGTCGGCCACGTCCGAACACCACTGGCTGGGATCCATGTAACGGATCGAGCCGGGATGGAGCTTCTGCAATTCGTAAACCACCGCGTCGCGGAATGCCGTCGTATTGCCCGGCAATGTACTCCCCTCGATCACATCCGCGTCCTGCAAAAGGCAGCTGCTCTTGCAGGTAAAGCTGTAGGTCAGGGTTTGACCCTGAGCACCCGTTTCCGAAGCCGTGAACGGATAGTCATAGGTCGTCCACCCCACTGCCGGCATGGTGTCGAATGCTGGCCTCACCGTCGTGCTGCCAATAAAGGTTGTACGCCCTACACGGCCCAGGCTGAAGTTCACACTGCAGCCCGCCACCAGACACTTGGCCTTGAACGTCGCGTGGTACATGCCATTCAGATTAATGAAGTTCACCTGCTGCGCCCCCAGAGAGGCATCCGTATTCGTCCGGTTTGCGAGCGTCGCATCAATATTAAACGTCAGCGCACAATCACTCGGCATCTGCAGACTACGCTGCGTATTGCTCGACGATGGAGACGTGTCGGCCATGTTCCAGCTCGCTCCCGAGCAGACGTTCAGCAACTTGTTGGGAGCAAGCAGACTAGTGGCAGCCGTAAGCCGCACAATCAGCACATCATTCTGCGAGGGATTGCAAGCCGAACTCAGTGCCGGCGATAACGTAAACGTGGTCCCGGTCGATCCTCTGTTCGACGTCGACGAGGTCACCACTCCGGCACCGTAACTGGTCCCCTTCGCCGCATTGACGGCTACAAAACTGGCGCCCGCCCAGAAGTTCGCTGGATAACCCGAGGGAAGCGTGATGTTGTTGTACCACGTGGTCGTCGTGTTGTTTCCCCCACCGCTGCAGGGATACGTCACTCCCGCATAGGTGCCAGGAAAGTAGCCGCCGTTCACGTAATTCAACGACTTCAATAGCTGCTGAGATCCATAACTGCTCACTCCCCCCAGGTTGATCCCCGGCCGGTCTATTACTACGGCCGCAACCGTGTTCGAGATCGTCACCCTGGTCGTGTGTGACAGAATAAACGCAGCAGCGCCGGATACACAACAGAACGCTACAATTACCAGCACAATAGGTATTCCCACACGCCGCACTCGCATAGATCTCCAAATGCATCAGGATGTCAATTATATTTCGGCGTTCCTGCCGCCTGTCAGACGTTCTCAAAATAAGCTTGCTGGGTTGTTTGCAACTTACTCCTGCGTGCGATCAGCCACGCTGATGGTCTCAATCTTAGGATCCGCTTTTCGAGAAGGCTCCCAGACAACGAGGCATAGGCGATGACGACGGCAAATGCGAGAGCACTTACTATCAGCGAAGAGGACGGAGTGACAAGAGCGAGCATTCCTGTGTGGGTCAGGTAGCTGGTATAGCTGACGATTCCGATCCAGCGGACAGGCTTCCAGGTCATCAGTTTCATCCACCATCCTTCTTCATCCACCATCCTTCGTCCGAGCCCAAAGTGAAGGCCAGCAGTCCCGTGGACGCTGCAAATCAAGGAGTAGCCCAAAGTATTAAAGAGGATGGTGTCTCTTTCAGCATGGAATCGGGGGAATATGAGGGTGCAAAGAACGAGCAGAGAAAAGCCCATTCCCATGAGTGCGAGTCCCCAGCGCCGCCACTTCACCAATGCGCCCGGGTGCAGCCAAAGCACAGCGAGTAGCGCACCAGAGGCGAGCAAGTCCATGCGAAACGCCATCAGGTAATAGATCGCCGAATGATCATGTAGGAAAGGTGTTGCCATTCCGCGCAAGATTGGCGCTAAGATCATGAGAGCAATGGTACATCTAAGAACGATTCGGGGCGAAAAGCGAAGAGCCACGAAAGGCCAAAAGAGATAGAACTGCTCTTCGACTGCCAAGGACCACAAAATGCCAAGGCCCGAACACCTAGTTGGAAAACCTCAGCGAAGTTCATCGCGAAGAGGGCGTACCACAGTGCATTGTGATCCCACTGAAGGTGAAGAGAGAAGGTAGCGAGCAACAAAAAAGCGGCATAAGGGGGAAGAATGCGGAGGGCGCGCCTTTCGTAGAAATCGGCCCCAGGCCCTTTCCTTTCCCCGGCCATCCATGAGAATTGACGTGATCAAGAAACCCGAAAGCACGAAGAAGATGTCCACTCCGGCCCATAGATGGGCTAAACCAAAGCCGTGGTGCACGAAGATTGTCAGGAATGCGAGAGCTCGCACTCCATCCAGTTGTAGGATTCGCTTCATCCAGACACCTTCAAGTCGTCTGGTTTGGTGTCAATGGTTCGACAAGCATTCCAGGGAATAGAAATGGGCGGCTCTTTACGAGGGGGTCTGGAACAGAACACCATGGCTGAAAAGTGCTCCATTTAGTCGGCTCGCTAGCTTACTCCCTACTGTGTAACGCATTTCTAGTTCGTGCCCAGCTCTCTAGCCTTCCAATGCACTCGTCGCACGGAATATCTGAGGCTCCCGGGTAATATGCGCGTCAATCCTCCGAGTAGTATCGGCTGTTCATGCCATTTCCCAGGATGGACCCGTCGCGGAGTTCGTGCGCCAATATGCTGTCGACGCGATCTACATGGCCCCACACATATCAACCACGTCGCACATGTTCGGACCGCGCAATGGTTGCGCGACACGACCGCTTCACCTTACTTCGTCCCGAACCTGCTCGCTTTCGATCTGTTGCAGCCATACTTCATAGAGATTCAGGGAATTCCCGAGCTAGCCGTCTGCGAAACGCCCTTTTGGGGCACGCGCCCACTGCGGATCACGCTCGGCGTGGGATTGCTGCTTACCGGCCGCTAATGCCCAGGATCGCCATCGCAGTAAAACTGACCTCGCTTGCTTCAAAGCGGCTCCGATCTCAGTCTTCTCCGACCAGCGTCGGACGGAAATCCACCACCTGATCCCGCACATCGCGCGGCACCCAGCTCTCGCTCAGAATTCCCCAAGGTTTTTTTTAACGCGATGGTGATAGGAATCAGTACACGCATATTTGCGTGTTGCCATGCTTGACTTTTTGCACGATACGAGCAAGGATGACTCAATAGGAAACGATCATGGCCACGGCGGTAAAGGTCGCGTCAGACCAAGGCGTTCCAGTGAAAACGAAGCTTCGACAATGCCTCCGTGGACGCTTACGGGTTGCGGAGATTTCCGACCATAGCGTTTTAATCGACGAACTAGGTCCGGCCACCGTTGTCTTGGATTTGGGCGCCAATCATGGCCGCTTCAGCCGTGCGGTCGCCGACATGACCGGCTGTCATTGTTATCTCGTCGAGGCAAATCCCTTGCTGGCCGCGGATCTGGCAACAGTGGAATTTGACGGCGTGCTCCACGCGGCAGCCTCGGGGCGATGTCGAAATCTCCTCTTCGGCGTCGCGGATATCGACGTGCAATCACGAGTCGTTGATGTGGGTGAAGACTCTCGCTCCGTCACCGTAGCCGGGATGGACTACTCCAGCATACTCTCGCACTTTGGGCTTCGTAGGGTGGACCTCCTCAAGCTGGATATTGAGGGGTCTGAGGTCGAGTTTATCGACGCGATGTCCGACGCTCAGCTTAGTGCGATCGATCAAATATCAGTGGAGTTCCACGACTTTATCCCGCTTTACCCGCGGTCGACCGTGAGGCGAATACTTCGACGAATGAAGGCACTTGGATTTGATAATATGAGCCCGAATTACGGTACGTACGATGTTCTGTTGGTCAATCGTGATCGAATCAAATCGGCAACGCTTTGGAACCGTTTTTACGTCTCGTATTGTACCCGGCCTTTGTTGAGATTGCTGCGACAACGCAGCGCATTTGACGAGGTTCAGGCTGGTCCCCCAGTTTAACCTGTCATTGTCGGCGGGGGAACATCTCGAGCAGCGGCTTCGGACTATCAAATACCGTCACTGGCACTGGCACCGGCCACGACGGCATCGAACTTATGATCCTGCGAAGGACAGTCATTGATGCGCTCTCAAAAAGCATCCAGCGTCGATTGCTCGCTCATCGTTCGAGACCGTTTCTTCGACTTTTTGCCCAACCAGGACGTGGCCCGCTCCGCGTATGGTCGCTAGCGACTGCATTCTGCCCTTTGAGTTTTTGATCGATTACCGATCGCTTTTCCCGATCGTTCCGCTCAAACAGTTGCACGACCTTCGTCGGATTGTCGCCGAGCACTATTCCCGGTTCTCCCATGCAGAGTGGCTCGAGCTGCAATCCAAGTTGCACAGGCTCTATCCGGATTGGCTTCTGCCCGTTGAACTCTTTTTGAGAGGAGAGCCGCTGTGACCGATAACGTAGGCCATTTTTCGCACATTTGAGAAGGAGCAGGTCTGGTTGGTACAAGAGAGGGCCTGAGGAAGGCCCTTGAGAGGAGAGGCCATTCGTCGCTGTCCCCCCTGGCCTCGCCAACACGTCCATCCACAACCTCGCCCAACTTACCCCTACCGCCTTGGCCTTCCGCAACCGCTAGCCTCCACCGAAGCATGAAACACATCGAAAAAGGCAGGCCCCCCCACGGCCCTTCGGGCGGCCTCGTCGGTCATCCCAGCAACGCGATTTGCCGACGGGACTGCGATCATGAACGTTATGGGGCGCAGATTCACGAGGATCGGTGGACTGGATGGACGAGGTTGCTTCCAGCGCCGTCCCGGATACCCGCAGCGCGTAAGGAGGAGATGCGTTTGATGGCCCCTGCCTCTTCCATGAATCGCGGATTTCTGACGACGTGGCATTGATTGCCAGGCTTATTGACGATCATGCTCATGCAGTCGATCATCCACGGCCAGTAAGACCTCCGGTACATCTGCATGTCAGGCGGCCCCCAAGGAACTATCTCCTGCTGAACGCACATCATGCCAGCGTCCTCTACGAACGTGCGCATCTTTTCAGCACTCATAGAAGGTGCACGCCAATGTGGAGTAGTAAAGGGAAGACGTGAGAGCCATCTTTTTACTCTTCTCACTTCGTACAACACAGAACGACGGCGAACAGCGTCAAGGTTGGAATGGTGAAGAAACGCAACCCCGCCCGGCTTGAGCACACGCGCAAGCTCATTAGCATAGCTGGACATCACATCGGACTCGGCGTGAACAAGCGAATCAAATGAAAACGCGAAGTCAATTGATTCGTTTTCAATCATGGGGAAGGTGAGTCCGTCGTTGACCTTAAATTCAAGATTCGGATATTGACGAAAGCGTTGAGTACATTGATCGATACAGGCTTGCGCTAAATCGATCCCGATCAATGACGCACAGTGAGCTTGGAGGAATTGCGTCCACCGACCATGCCCTGGCGCGATCTCTAGAATTCGGCCTTTCAAGAAAGGGAAGACGCGAGGGAGCAGACAACCAAACCATTGCGCATCTGCTGTTCCCCAACACTCAGACCACTCGTCACCCGCTTGCGACCAGCAATGGGATCCGTCCCACACCTGTCTGTTTTCAGCAATAGACGTCATTGAAGTGGCTCCGGCAAACCTTTCCGTTCTGGTTTAGAGTGTCACAACGCGTGGCTATAACACTCTATGGTCGTTTCACGCCCACCCCTGTCAACCATGTCGTTGCTATGACGCTTACGGTTCACTACTTAACCTCTCGAGGTAAGTTAGGCGACGATGCTGAGGAGAGTCTGATTACGTCGTGTTGCGACTGCCACTGCAGAGCGCATCGGTCAGGAAGGATACTGAGTCTATAGTCGCCCGCGTGAGGCAATCGGGCGAAGGAGTAAGGGATATGACACCTACCGGATTTGAGGAATCACGAATCAAGGACCGAAATCTGCCCTTGAATGAGCTTATCGCTTCTATTCTGCCGTCTCGTTTTCTACCCAAAACGGCATCCGAATAGCAGGAAGTTCGCTAGATCATAGCACGGAGTCTCCGCCCCAATGCTCCAGCCTGCTTGCCTGGGCCGTGGTTACGGGATCCGCTTCCGATTCTTGCACACGGCCATTCCGGAATCTCGTGCTGGCCACATTCAGAGCGGCTCCGTAGACAACGCGCACGATCTTTCCCTGCGGCTGGATGACCTGAGAAACGCTCCGCGGCTGTGACGGTAAATCGTCGGGCTGAGCAGAAGCAACCCTGGAAGGGCCGTCTCCTCAACCTTCATCAGTGAGCCTCGGTGGCAAAGTACGGCTCGCGGAGCAAGGCCAAAAGGCACTGTCCGTATCCGCTCTTGCGAATCGGTTCGGCGATCGCTTCCAGCTGCTCGGCGGAAATGTAACCGAGACGGTAGACAATCTCCCCGGGGCAGGCAATCGTGGGTCCCTGGCGGCGCTCGACTGTTTTATCGGCCGACTGGGTTCATCGTTGAGCGCCTCACGCAGCCGGTTCACCGCCTTACTCAGCGAGTGCTCGAAGTCGACGAACGTGTCTTTTCCCCAGAACCGCTTTTGTAGTTCCTCACGGGTGGCGATCGCACCCGGCCGCTCCACCAGGGTTGCTAAGATCCGAAGTGGCTGTTCATGCAAACGGATCACCTGCTCCCGCTTCTTTTGGCTCAAGACATTTCCCATGCCAACAGAGGCTAACTTCACTTCCCCCATCGGAGGATAGGGTGAGCGATTCGGTCATCGGCCGCCAGAAACTCTCCAAAACACTCCATATTTGTCGATCTCGATAATTTCTTCGCGAATCCCGTGCGTTTCCCTGAAATCATCGACTGCCTGTTTGCAATGGGGCCAGCAGTTATAGTCATCGACGATAACGTAGCCCCCCTCGCTCACCTTGCTATAAAGCGCGTTCAGTGCGTCCATGGTGGACTGATACATGTCCCCATCGAGACGCAAAATCGCTAGCTTTTTTATGGGAGCTGCGGGTAGAGTGTCGGAAAACCAACCCTTTAGGAATAGCACTTGATCATCGAGCAAATCGAATTTTGCGAAGTTCTCCTTGACGCGTTCGAGCGACACGGCAAGTCCTAACTGCAGCGGTCCGCCTTCATTCATCCCCGCTACGTCTATCGCGTCTTGGGCGTAGAGTGCATCATCTGCCTTAATGGCCGGTAAACCTTCGAAAGAATCAGCCACCCACACCGTGCGATCCGTAACGCCGTGCGCTTTTAAGATCGCGCGCATGAAAATGGTTGCACCGCCCCGCCATACACCGGTCTCGATCAAATCGCCCTCGATGCCATTTCGGATCACATCCTCAACACACGCCTGAATGTTATTGAGGCGCGGCAAGCCAATCATCGTGTAAGCGAAAAGTCCCCAGCTATCGGCATCGACCACCCCTGGTTTGACGATCACAAGCCGTCTTGCCCACGCCAACTTAACAAGAAGCGATTGCAGCCACGCCTTGAACGAGGCGACTCCACCACGGATCGAGCCCAAGACGTACCATCCGTTCTGCTCATAGATGCTCGCCAATAGAGCCTTTTTCATCAGATCCAAATAGAGGTTGTCGCGGACGGCCGTCATCCCCGCGGTCCGCTCGGTTTCAGCCCCTGTTTCCACTTTTCCATTGAGATTGGTTACTACCATAAAGAGCCTCCCAGTTGTTTTATAGTGTATGACGGCACCCCTAAGCTGAGACACGCGACCATCCGGTAATCGGGGACACTCTTGCGGCCTGTCTTTGTGATTTTATGTGATCGCAGTCGCTGAGCCGTGGGAGTGTGGAAATCCTGAAGGGGCCTGTGGGAGCGGTGATCTTCTCCTTCTCCTTCTCTTGCGGCCTTCCGTATGTAACCCAGCGCATGTGACACGCCTGCCCGATCCTGTGTTAGGAGCGTGCTTTGCCGCTTTGCATTTCCCCCGGCCCCACGCCCTTGGCTCCATCTGCTCCTCCGCTGGTCGGACAGCTTCGTTCGCAGACTTCGCAGCTACTACGGGGGGTCTGACTCCTCGCGTTCGTTCATCATCGGCTTCGGTTCATCACCTTCCCCATGCGGACCGGCACGGCACATAATCCGCCCGGCCAAACGCGAGATCTCCCAAGTTCCGGCTAGCTACTTTTGTGCGTGATAGGGTCTTGGACCACGGCTGAGCGATGAATCCTTGCATAGCGGTTCCACACATATTGCCCGCTCTTTAAGGACGCTGGAATGACGTGACCGCGAGATACGTTGGCTCCCAGCATGCTTGCTCGATACTCGTCTTGAGTAAAAATGGCGAGGTCTGCGTTGCGAACGACCCAACGTCCCAGGGACTCGTGCAACGATGCACTTAATCGCCTCTTCCACCCTACTGCAACTCCCGGCTGCAACCTCCAGAACGCGGACTCGACAACAATCACGTAGGGCTTTCTGGATAGCAGGACAAGGGGTGTTACGATCCATCCCATTTGGAATTGGCCAGCCGGCAATTGCGCTGTGCATTACGGCGTCGAGGCGGATCGCCCGCCAGAGATGAAATACGATGATTGGCATCGCGATCCGCGATGTGCATCAAATTCAGAACATCGCCAGACGCAGCGTTGGGCTGTGGGTCTGCAGTACCCAACATCTCGGTCCTCCGTTCGATACAGCATAGGCTACAGACGGCCTGATTAGCGCGGCACCGTGTCCGGTAGCTTCGTCTGCACTGTTGATTGCAACCTGCTCCTGCGTGTGCCTGGCCATGCAGATGGCCGCAATTTCATGATTGGTTCTTCAAGAAAGAGCCAGGACAATGAGGCGTACGCCATTACAACCGCAAATGCGAGAGCACGATTTACGATCAGCGAAGAGGACGGCCTAACCAGAGCGAGCACTCCTGCATGGATCAGGTAACTGGTGTAGCTGACGAGTCCGATCCAGCGGACCGGCTTCCAGGTCATCAGTTTCATCCATAATCCTTCGTCCGAGCCCAAAGTGAAGGCCAGCAGTCCGGTGGCAATGCTGCAAATGAAGGAGTAGCCCAAGGTATTAAAGGGGATGGTGTTTCCTTCAGCATGGAAATGGGGAAATATGAAAGTGCAAAGAACGAGCAGCGAAAAGCCCGCTGCGATGAGTGCGAGTCCCCAGCGCCGCCATTTCACCAGTGCATCCGGCTGCAGCCAAAGCACAGCCAGTAGCGCGCCGGAAGCGAGCAAGTCCATGCGAAACGGCATCAGGTAATAAATCGCCGCATGATCATGTAGGAAGGGTGTTGCCATTCCGCGCAAGATTGGCGCTAAAACAATGAGGGCGATGGCGCATCTCAGAACGATTCGAGGCGAAAAGCGAAGAGCCACGAGAGGCCAAAAGAGATAGAACTGCTCTTCGACTGCCAGGGACCACAAAATGCCAAGGCCCGGAACACCCCGTTGGAAAACCTCAGCGAAGTTCATCGCGAAGAAGGCGTACCACAGAGCCTTGTGATCCCACTGCAGGTGAAGAAAGAAAGTAGCGAGCAACAAGAAAGCAGCATAAGGGGGAAGAATGCGGAGGGCGCGCCTTTCGTAGAATCGGCCCCATGCTCCTTCCTTTCCCCGACCATCCATGAGAATTGACGTGATCAAGAAGCCCGAAAGCACGAAGAAGATGTCCACGCCGGCCCACAGATGGGGTATGCCCAATCCGTGATGAACGAAGATTGTGAGGAATGCGAGAGCTCGCACTCCATCCAGCCGCAGGATGCGCGCCATTCAGAGTACCTTCTGAGTAGATTGGTTCGCTATCAATTCTTTTGAAATCGAGTTCCCGAGAGATGTGCGTGAGGCTAGCTGAATACGCGTCCGAAATGAAATGGGGGATTCGTGGAAGCTTCCTGCAAAACAACCGGCACCCTATGTCCGGGTACGATCGACTGGCCCCAGCCTATGAGGAGAAAGCCAATCTGAGGCAATTGCGCACCCATATATACGGTTGCCAGCACAATCCATAGCATCACCAGGGCAGATAAGATGGACACGGCAAATGCCCTATCTTCCAAGCTCTGCAGGCACCATGAGCGCATGAAAGGGATCCTGACAGACTCAACAGCGATCAGCATGATAAGGATAAGGCCAAGCCTTCCCTGCCCAAGTTCAACGATCAGGAATTGATTGTCGACCGATTGCACGCCATTATCGAGGTCACCCAGTCCTACGTGTGGGAATGATTTATAGCCCCACCCCAGCCAGCCCCCCTGTTCAAGAATAGGTTGAAAAAGCTTAATCATGTCGCGGCGGTACAGCGCGCTCCCTTGTTCATCGTGAATGTTGCTGACGTCAGCGACATTTGTCAGTTCAGAGAAGTACTGGTACGCTGCCGTCGCTCCCAGCGCAAGCAGAACTCCGAGGACCGCGGTCGCCACTTTCATTTTCTTGAATCGCGGCATTTGCAAAATGAGATATCCAGCGATGAGAGCAAGCTCCGGTCCGCGCGACTGCGTGAGGTAGACATAAAGTACCAGAAGTATTTCAGCGATGTGGTATTTCTCAAGAAACGTAAAGAGCTCGCCGGGGTTTTGCCACGTTCTCCTTCGCCAGAGAAAAGCCAGCCACGCATTGAGGGCAGCCGCCATTGCGATCGCAATTCCAGCCATCTCCGCTTTCATGAAAGAGGCCGCAAACCTTCCATGACCACCGCGTAATTGGACAGTTGGCGACATGGCTACGCCGAAAACGTTTCCCAGTGGCGCATAAAGGTTGCGTCCCATCCGCCATTCGAAGAAACCTGGCACGCCCAGAAGCAACGCCAAAAGCACGATGCGGCGTACCACAACAATACGATTTCCCGGCTCAATCATGGTGCGGCCAACGGCATAAGGGAGAAACATGGAAATGAACGAGATGACCGCGATCAGAATTCCGTCTTTTGTGACCTTCTCATAGAGCACTTCGGAGATGGTAAGGCTGATTAGGAACGAGGTCACCAGAAAATCCATGGGTACAAAGGAGCCCTTTCGAACGAGCCGAAATAGAGCCACCACGCCTAACGGAATTACGCAGATCTCAGAAATAGATAGTTCTGGTAGATGAGGGAGACGTATCGTAAATGTCTCGGGTAATAAAAAGACAGTTGGCAGATAGACAGAAAGAAGCGCTGTGTCCATGCAGCCGTACATCACGAACAGCAGGCAAATTAGGCCTGGTACAAGGATCAATTGGCTCATAAGTGAAAGCTCCGGGGTGTATCGATGAGTTGCACAGGTAGTGGGACGATCATCGATCTCTTGAATCGAAACATCGCATAGCCCCAGTCGTTAACCATTGCAGTTCATCGGGCCAGGTGCCGCCGTTTCTCACTAGAGTTCGCCGAAGCTTTCAGACAACGTAAAGCTCAGTCGCGGTGGTGACGCCGTAGTTAGGTAAACAACACACAATCAAAGGCCTATTCTTGGTGAAGTAATCCACGGAATCCTGCCACTTAATCTTCTTAACTTGCCCAGGATCATATCTCCTGTCGGCATCAGCTGGACAAGCCATTCCTTATGAGCGCCGAGCCCCCAAACGTTCCAAGGGTTCCAGTCACGAAACTCAGTACGGTCTAGCACTGACGTAAAAGTCTTGAAGATAACTTCCTCGTAATACGCTTCACAAAATTTGGCCTTATAGCGGATGTGCCAAGGTTTCACCGATCCTATGAGATGAACGATATTCCCAGCCAAAGGAATCGGCTTTTCGTATTGTATCGTATTCCATGATACCTCCATGAGCCGAGTGCGATCCTCCAGAACCACATTTAGGGCGTCTTGATCTTGAGAATGGAAATCGTCAAACCTGTCGATGCTGAGTTTAACAAGCTTGTTCGCTAGTTGTTCGCGACGCCATGCATTGAGTTCCATAACCATAAAACCGGCATTGAAATAATTCTTTTCATCGCGAAGTCTCAGGCGACGCTTCAGCATCGGGTCATCGTGCTTAAGACGAATACAGATATCTCGGACCGCAGCAGCGATATTACCGTCCAGTTCCATTTCAAACGCTTCCGTTAGGTCACAAAGGACTAATAGATCAGCGTCTAGGTAGATACAACGGTCTAACCGCGGAAAGATGTCGCCGACGAAGTAGCGTGCATAAGAGGTTTTGCTTTTCAAATATGCCGTCGAACGAAATGATTGGAGGTGCTTCTTGCTAATTTCGACGAATACTACGATCCCGCAATTAGGATGACCCCAAGACCGTCGTAGCTTATCTTGATCACTGTCGCGAAGTCCTGAGCTGATCACGTGAATGTTTAACTGACTGGTTGCGTTCTCGAGTGCCGAGCGAACCGTAACAGCCAATCCAGGCAGAACCAAGCGATCAGCGCTTAGCACGATATCAACGGGCATCGGATACCCTCCTTTGCGCTTCGGAACTCTATTTCGTCAACCCCGCCTCATCGGTTCGTTCGCGGTTGATCGACGTTCAAACCAACTGGGGTCGTGCAATGCACACTCAACGTTCGATAAGGGTTTTGCTTCGTCGAATCCTGACACAAGAGACATCGCCCGCTTTAGTTTTGGCCCTCATGGAATCGTGTAGTAGACCCTCAGTTGGTCTTGTATTCGATGAGCCGCGACCTGCTGCTTCGGAGTTTCTCAAAGGCGTATGTTAGTTGTCCAATGAAGATCGGAACTTGCTGCACTTGTGAATGGGTTCCATAAAGAAGCAAAGTAAGCAGGCTCTTACTCTTCGAGCGAGCTCGCCACCCCGAGCGGAATGATAATAGAAGGAGTAAACCGAGCCAGCACGCGAACGGTACAAACCCGAATCGAACACTCGTAATAGCCGCTGCAGTGAACGAGAATGCCCAGAAGCTTCCTCGAAGTATATTCGCCCTGTGCTCAGAGGACCAGAACGAATCATTACTGTTCCGGAAGCGCTCTGAAACTTCTGCATAGGCGTGACCGGCTCTCATGGCGCGCTTCCAATATTGCCTCCAATTTCTGATCGCCAGGTCGTGACCAGTCATCGGCTCGTCGATATGGAGTATCTTGAATCCGCGGGCCCTGATGCGACGGCACAGCTCGGGCTCCTCTCCTGCGATCAGCCCGTCATCAAAACCTCCCGTCTCCACTAGCGCGATGCGACGCATAAGCACGTCGCCACCACAGAATTCGGTAAGACCAGGCGGATATATCCAATCCAGGTCGAGAACTCGATTGAAGATCGACCGCTCCGGGTGCATTTCGCGTCTGTGCCCCCAGACAGCCGCAATGGATTCGTCCATCGACAACGCATCGTAGGCACCTCTGGGAAAATCCGAGTGCAGTATGGTGTCCCCGTCGAGAAAGAGAATAAGATCAGATGCGGCACGTCGCCAGCCAGTGTTGCGGGCAACCGCTGCCGTCGGACGCTCCGGATGAATTGTGATCGAAAGTGCGCCATATCTTGACGCGAGCTCTGCACTACAATCGGTCGACGCGGAATCCACGTAGATCAGCTCTCTTACGTCAACCGTCTTAATCAGCGCGATCGACTCAAAACATCTGGCAAGTCGCTGCCCCTCGTTCCGGCCGATTACGACGACAGAAAGCACCGGCTGCACGCCGGAATCGTCATCGAACTCAGCGCTCTCCTCAAACGCGTGCATGCACACCTCGTTCTTCCACCACATCGCCCGTCGCGACGGAAGATTGTGTTCTTCTTGGAAGCACACGAGCCGGAACACCAACTGCCAGGGAATTAGGCGGCACATCCGTGAGAACCACTGCATTGGCTCCAATGATCACATCATTCGCGATCTGAATCGGCCCCAGAATCTTGGCGCCGGCGCCTATGTCAACGCGGTCGCCAAGAATCGGCGAGCCGCGTTGACCGGTATGCTTCAATCCTACTGTTACTCCGTTGCGAATGATGCAATCGTCTCCAAAAACGGCGTCGCCACTGACGATGATTCCGCCGAAATGGTCGATTCGGAACCGCCGTCCAAGCGTCACCTCGCAGGGAAGATCGATGCCAGTCAGTATCTCGGAAACAATTTTCAACACCTTGTAGAGCAGGGAAAACGGCATACGCAGCGACCGCCAGCGAATGGTGTAGCGCCAGCGTCCAAAGCGGTATACGGCCATCACCCAAAACCCCTGCCGGGACAGCATTCGCCCGTGGGTACGCCAATCTTCGCGCAGATTCTCAAACAAGATCAACCTCGACTATCGAAATGAACCTTGAGGTACTGCTCCCACTTTGGGTCACCAGGACAAGTTCACCCAGCGACCATGCTTATCCCTATGATGAGGACGAATCATAGATGAAGATTCCATGGAGCAAACAACTGGCCGTTCGAACGGGTTCTCCGCAGAATTCATCGAAATGTGGGTGTCGTCAAGGTCAATGGGCCCCGGCGGTATAGGTAAGAGCGATGAAGGAGGCCGGAGGTATGGAATAGGTTGTGCCGCCGGTGGAGGATGGCGAAGGGACGGCAACGACGGGTGCTACGCTCGCGGCACCCAGGAACGTGTTTTCGTTGTGGTCCGTGATGACGTTGGTGGATTTGGGGAAGATGGTTTCCTTGACTGGTCCGGTGGGGGCTCCGGGCCCGGCCAGAATCACAAACTCTGACTTGGTGAGATTGTTGTTGAAGCAGATCGTGGTCCAGCTTCCCAGCCCATTGCTGTAGGCAAAGCAGTTCACATAGGGCACAGCAGGGTTGGGCTGAATGGTGGGCGAACCGTTCGCGTTTTGGCCGCCGGGATAGTTGAACGTGGGTGTGCCGGACTGCGTTACTGCCATCAGGTTCGTGTTCGAACCGATGGCATTGTTGATGATCCCTAGAGCGATCGCCAGCGGCCTGTCGGTATTCGCGCTACCGGGGGCTTGCCCAGGTCCAGTGGCCATGAAGAGATTTGCGCCCCTTAACGGCATCACCGCGCCGCTCCCACAGCCACTGCCGTTGCAGGTGTATCCGGTGTAGGGCTCGGCCAAGGTGAAGGCGTGGATCGGTCCGGTCACCTGCGCGTCCCGCTGCATCAGCAGGATATGCTCGGCAACCGCCAGTGCATTGCCCACGGAGGCCCCGATCTGATCAAGTTGTAATTGCGTCGCCGCAACTCCGGCAATCGTGCTTTGATTCACCTCGTAGACCAGAGTGCCCACACCAAAGTTGGCTTTGGCATACTGCTGGTTGAGATACATCGACAGGCTGTTCGGCGCCGGCTTGGTGACCGAATCGAGGTTCGCATCCTCAGCCCATTCGTCCAGGAACGGACCGCCTGTGGTGGCCACGCTGCTGCCGTTAGTGTCGAACTTGCCCAGGTAGTTCAGCGTGTACGGCGCAACATCCACGAAGTCCGGTAGCCCGTTGGGCGTGCCCTGGGCCGCACTCAGAACGATGTGCACCCAGCCATAAGGCCCGTAGCCCTGGTTGGGTGCTACCAAGCTGTTGCCCACAAGCTTGACGACCTTAGGGTCGTAGCCCGCAGCCGATTTCGCAGCCGCCATGTTCAACCCCAGCGTATACCCATAGGCCATGCCGTTGCCGTAGTAGAGCGTGGCCCCGATACCGGTATTCCACACCTCGTCGCCGTCCTCCAGATAGATCTTGTGTCCCGATGCAGCGTACTTCGAGATCCACCCCGACGTACTCAGCCACTGGATCAGCATGCTCCA
>Ga0302326_10008788_pt1 | contig 22218 bp, 16 predicted proteins | sample Palsa_T0_3_FD_202264 | JGI IMG/M metagenome (GOLD analysis project Ga0302326, IMG submission 202264) | Peat permafrost microbial communities from Stordalen Mire near Abisko, Sweden - Palsa_T0_3 | ecosystem: Environmental > Terrestrial > Soil > Palsa > Peat permafrost | place: Sweden: Abisko... | reverse complement strand
CTTGTATATCCACGTGCGGGTGGTGGTGCCGTCGAAGTTGAACAAGGAGCAGCGGCGTTTGATGGAGCAGCTCGGGCAGGTATTGAAGCCGGAGAACAAGCCGATCGAGCGGACCTCCAGTTTTTTCGACAAAGTAAAAGACATTTTTGGGTAGCGAGCAGGTGAGTACGGCACGGTTGTGATTTGCCGGCGGCTGCGTTTCGGGCCGACACACACTTCTTCCGTCTGCAGGGGTTCTCCCTCGCCACCGCTGGTCCCGATTTAATTGAACGGGAAGGTACAAGGTTCACGATCATGCGCAGGCGATTTTTTGTAGACCGTTTTGATGGCGACTCGGCCACGGTTCACGGCGAGACCGCGGAACATTTGGGTAAAGTGCTGCGTGCCGAAGCGGGGCAGCTCTACGAATTGAGTGACGGGAACAAGGTGTGGCTGGGGCGCATCGCCAAAGTGCGCAAGAACGGCAGACCGGAAGTGGAATTCGAGCTGGTGCAGCAGATCGAAGCGCGCGCTTCCATGATTCGAGTGCAGTTGCTGATATCGATCGTGAAGTTCGATCGCTTTGAATGGTGCCTGGAGAAAGCCGCGGAGCTTGGAGCCACGGACATTGTGCCGCTGGCGGCGTCGCGCAGCGAGAAGCGCCTGGTCGCCTCGGCCGGGAAGCGTTCGCAGCGCTGGGCCAAGATTCTGGTGGAATCCGCGCAACAAGCGCGGCGGCTGCGTCCACCAACTTTGAGCGTGGTGGCGCCACCGCTGACGGCGTTCAACGAATCTCCGGCTTTCAGCAAGATTGTGCTCTCCGAACGGCCGGATGCGCGGTCGTTTCGCAGCGCGCAGATGGCTTGTGCGGGCACTTCGGTGGCGCTCGCGATTGGCCCGGAGGGTGGCTGGAAGGATGAGGAAGTGGCGTCCGCGCGTGCTGCGGGATTCCTAGAAGCCTCATTGGGCGAAAATATCTTGCGCACCGAGACCGCGGTGGTCGCGGGGCTGGCCATTATTCGTTACGCTCTGGGCGAGTAGAGTTTCGTCCGGTTGGAATCCCGCGCGGCAGGACCGCCGCTGAGCGTACAACCCGCAAGGCCGGCGGAAGACTCCAATTTCGTGGACTAGAACTGGAATGGAATCGCTCAAACGCGAAGCACGATAGCGCGGGTGTGGCCCGGCATGCTATAAATGGATTTTCAGGAATGACTGAGAGCGACGCACAACCCACCGTTACTTCTCCCCTTAACCATCCCCTTTCCCCGCGCGAAATTCGGGGGTGGGCCCGCGATTTGGCCGTGGCCCTGGTTCTGGCGCTGGTGATCATCGTATTCCTGTACCAGCCGGTAAAGGTAGAAGGCACCAGCATGGCGCCGTTGCTGAGCGACCAGGAACGAATTTTCATCAACAAGTTCGTCTACCGCTTCGAGCCGATCGGTCGCGGCGACGTCATCGTTTTCTGGTACCCTCTGGATCGTTCCAAGTCGTTCATCAAGCGCGTGGTGGGCCTGCCGGGTGAAAGCGTGGAAATCCGCCGCGGGCATCTCTTTGTGGACGCGAAAGAAATCGATGAGCCTTACGTTCCGGCTAGTTTTTTCGATGGAACGAGTTACGGTCCGATCCATCTGGGCACCCAGGAATTCTTTGTGATGGGTGACCATCGAGACAGTTCTAACGATTCGCGCGTATTTGGACCGGTTCCGCGAACCGCGATTTACGGCAAAGCAGTGTTCGCGTATTGGCCGGTGGCGCAATTCGGATCGATTCCGGTGCCGCCGAACGACGTGCAATGATCACCATGGGAGGAACCACTGACCCACCCGCCCGCAGTTCGCGCGACACTCGCGCTCGAAGACGGACGAGTATTTAACGGCCGCGCCGCGGGTGCCCGCACCCGGCGCGGCGGCGAAGTCGTTTTTAATACCAGCCTCACTGGCTATCAGGAAGTATTTACCGATCCCAGTTATGCCGGCCAGATTACCTGCCTCACTTATCCGCACATTGGCAATGTAGGGACCAATCCCGACGATGTGGAATCCGCTCGGCCGTACATCGAAGGGCTGGTGGTGCGCGACTTTTCCGAGCTTTCATCGAATTGGCGTTCCACCCGCACCATTCAAGACTACCTCGATAGGTGGAAAGTTCCGGTCATCTGGGACATCGATACACGCGCGCTGGTGCGGCACTTGCGCAAAGTGGGCGCGCTGCGCGGGGTGTTGGCTACCGATGGAACTGCCGCGGAGCAGTTGGTTGCCGAAGCGCGGGCGTTGCCCACTATGGCGGGACTCGAACTCGCGGGGCGGGTGACGTGCGACAAGTCGTACCAGTGGACTCGCGGCTCAATCGATCTGGGCGAGGGGCTGGCATCCATCAAGAGCCGGCAGATCAAGGATTCGTCCAAGGCCCCCGCGTTGCCGTTTGATAAAAAAAGCGCGACGGCGGAAAAGGCGGACCGCCGGCGCTACCGCGTGGTGGCCTACGATTACGGAATCAAACAAAACATTCTGCGCTTGCTGGTCGACGGCCACTGCGAAGTGACCGTGGTGCCGGCGACCACTTCCGCCGGGGACGTGCTGGCATTGAAGCCCGACGGAGTCTTCCTCTCGAATGGTCCCGGCGATCCCGAACCGATCCTTTACGCCATCGACAATATTCGCAAGCTGATGGGCCGCGTCCCGATTTTCGGGATTTGCCTGGGACACCAATTGTGCGGGCTGGCGCTGGGCGGCCGCACGTACAAGCTGAAGTTCGGCCATCACGGCAGCAATCATCCGGTAAAAAATTTGCTCACCGGACAGGTGGAGATTACCGCACAGAACCACGGCTTCTGCGTGGACCCGGATTCGCTGCCGGCGTCCGAGGTGGAATTGACCCACGTCAATCTGAACGACCTAACTAATGAAGGCATGCGCCACCGCGCCTTGCCGATGTTCAGCGTGCAATACCATCCGGAGGCGTCGCCCGGGCCGCATGATGCGCGCTACCTGTTCGGAAAGTTTCAGGATTTGATGGAAGGCAAGCTGTGAGCACTAGGGTCAGGGGATAGATGCCGAAACGGACTGACATTCGAAAGATCATGATCATTGGTTCCGGCCCGATCGTCATCGGCCAGGCGTGCGAATTCGATTATTCCGGGACCCAGGCGTGCAAGGCGCTGCGTTCGGAAGGCTACGAGGTAGTGCTGGTGAATTCGAATCCGGCGACGATTATGACCGACCCGGAGATCGCGGACCGCACCTACATCGAGCCGCTGGTCAAGGAATATCTCGAGCAGATTATTATTCGCGAGCGGCCAGACGCGTTGCTGCCAACGGTGGGCGGGCAGACCGGACTCAACTCCGCAGTGGAGTTGGCCGAAGCCGGCATTCTCGAAAAGTATGGCGTGCAACTCATTGGCGCGTCGCTTCGTTCCATCACGATCGCGGAAGATCGCCTGTTGTTCAAGGATGCCTGCCGCAAGATCGGCCTGGAAGTGCCGCTGTCAGAAGTGGTGAAGAACGAAACGGAAGCGATTCGGCTGGCGGATCAGCTCGGTTACCCGGTGGTGATTCGTCCGTCGTTTACCATGGGCGGCACTGGCGGGTCGATCGCGTTTAATCGCGAAGAATTCGCGGATCTGATCGCGCGAGCGTTGGACGCGAGCCCGATGCATGAAGCGCTGATCGAGGAGTCGGTGCTGGGGTGGAAGGAATACGAGCTGGAGGTGATGCGCGATTGCCGCGACAACTTCGTGGTGATCTGCTCGATTGAAAATTTTGACCCTATGGGAATTCATACCGGCGACTCCATCACCGTAGCCCCGGCGCAGACGCTCACCGACAAGGAATATCAGCGCATGCGCAATGCCGCCGCCGCGATCATCCGCGAAGTGGGCGTGGAGACCGGCGGTTCGAATATTCAGTTCGCGGTGGATCCCAAGACCGGACGCATGACCGTGATCGAAATGAACCCCCGGGTATCGCGCAGTTCCGCGCTGGCCAGCAAGGCCACCGGATTCCCGATTGCCAAGATCGCTGCCAAACTCGCCCTGGGCATGACCCTCGACGAAATCCCCAACGACATCACCAAGAAAACGCCGAGCTCGTTCGAACCTTCGATTGACTACGTCGTGGTGAAGATTCCCAAATGGCAGTTCGAGAAATTTCCCGGCAGCGACACTACCCTGACCACCCAGATGAAGTCGGTCGGCGAAGTGATGGCCATCGGACGGACATTCCCGGAGGCCCTGTGCAAGGGGATTCGCTCGCTCGAGCCGCAGAGTCCCTGGAAGGCGCCTGCCGAGGTCAGCCTCGCCATGCTGCGGGAAAATCTTACCGTGCCGCGGCCAGACCGGCTGCACTGGTTATTCGAAGCCCTGGAACGCGGGATGACCCGCGAAGAGGTATGTTCGCTCACCCATATCGATCCGTGGTTCATCCGCCAAATGGAGTACATGGTGGCGGTGGACCGCCGGGTGCGAGAGACGAATCTGACCGGCATCACCCGCGAACTCATGATGGAAGCCAAGCGCTCGGGGGCCAGCGACGAGGAATTGGCGAAATTATGGAACGTCACCGCGGCGGAAGTTCGTTCGCGCCGCAAGGAATTGGGCGTACAGCCGGTTTTCAAGCGCGTGGACACCTGCGCGGCGGAGTTTGAATCATTCACGCCGTACATGTATTCGACCTACGAAGAAGAAGACGAATCGGCGGCGGTCGATCGGCCCAAGATCATGATTTTGGGCAGCGGACCGAATCGCATCGGGCAGGGAATTGAATTCGATTATTGCTGTTGCCACGCGTCGTTTGCGCTGAAGGAAGACGGCTACGAAACGATCATGGTCAACTGCAATCCGGAGACGGTATCGACGGACTATGACACTTCGGATCGTTTGTATTTCGAACCGCTCACGCTCGAAGACGTGATGGCCATCATCGAAGTGGAGAAGCCGCAAGGCGTGATCGTGCAGCTGGGCGGGCAAACGCCTCTGAATCTGGCGCTGGAATTGAAGCGCAACGGCGCCAACATCGTCGGCACCGCGCCCGAATCGATCGACCTCGCGGAAGATCGTCGGCGATTCGGCAGCTTACTGCAAGAGTTGAAAATCCCGCAGCCCCGCAACAGCACCGCGTTCGCGCCGGAAGAAGCGGTGCGCGCCGCGGCGGAGATTGGCCTGCCGGTGCTGGTGCGCCCGAGTTACGTGCTGGGCGGACGCGCCATGGTGATCGCCTACGATTTGAAGACGGTGGAGGAGTATGTGGCGCAAGCCGCGCGAATCGAGTCGGCATTGGGACCGAAGCGGCCGATTTTGATCGACCAATTCCTGGAAGACGCTGTGGAAGTGGACGTCGACGCCCTGGCCGACGGCGCCGACGTAGTCATCGCCGGAATCATGGAGCATATCGAGGAAGCCGGAATTCATTCCGGCGATTCCTCGTGCGTGTTGCCGTCGGTGACTCTCTCGGCATCGGTGCTCGAGCGCATTCGAGATTACACGGCGCGGTTAGCGCGGGCATTGCAAGTGGTGGGATTGATGAACGTGCAGTATGCCATCCAGCGAGACACGGTGTACGTGCTCGAAGTGAATCCGCGCGCCTCGCGGACCATTCCTTACGTGAGCAAAGCGACCGGCGTGCCGCTGGCGAAAGTGGGAGCGCGGCTGATGACCGGGAGGAAGTTGGCGGATATGAATTTGCCCCTCAAAGTATCGAACGGAGTGGGCGAGTTGATGGTGCGCGATTTCTTTGCGGTGAAGTCGCCGGTCTTCCCGTTCAACAAATTCCGGGGCGTCGATACGATTTTGGGGCCGGAGATGAGGTCCACCGGCGAAGTGATGGGTATTTCGTCCACGTTTGGTTTGGCTTTCGCGAAAGCGCAGCTCGCGGCGGGGCAGCGGCTGCCGGCGGACGGAAATGTTTTTCTGAGCGTGAACGATCACGATAAACGGCACGTTGCCCCGGTGGCGCAGGATTTGGCGGCCGCGGGCCTGAAAATCCTAGCGACGCGCGGCACGGCGGCGGCATTGAAGGCGGCGGGATTCGCAGTGGAAACCGTCTACAAGGTGAACGAGGGGCGCCCGAACATCGTGGACCTGATCAAGACCGGCAAAGTGCACTTGGTGATCAATACCCCGCTGGGTCGCGAATCTTTTTGGGACGAGAAATCAATTCGCCGCGCGGCGGTGCGCTACCAAGTCCCTTGCATCACCACGCTTTCCGCCGCGCGCGCCGCCGCGCAGGGAATCCGGGCCCGTATGGGCACCTCTCCAGACGTAGCCGCATTGCAGGATTTGCAGGCCCTGGCCCCCAAAGCGATCCCGGCGGACTAAGCTTCAGCTATTTACGATAGGTACTCTGACGGATATTTTCTCTCGCCGACTTTTGCTACCGTAGCTATGAGTGTCCGATCATGAAGTGTGTCCTAATGACAACCCGGCGTGCGCAATGGGATCCGAATATTGGACCGCAATTTGCGACCAAGCCAGTCTAATCCATACATGCGTGGGGTTTAGAAAACCCATCGCATACAAAACAAACGACTAGCATGTTTTCATTCCAGGCGAACTAGCCGTTTCACTCGGTCAAAAATCGCAGCCCTGGTCCAGTGGTTTCGAGCGAAGATGCAGCGGAAATAACTGGCAGGAGTGACTGCCCTAATTTTTTTTCCAGCGTAGAACTGGTTTCCGCGCCGCGCCCACTTCGTCGAGCCGGCCAACGCGGGTGGAATGCGGGGCGGTGCGCACCAACTCGGGATTGGTTTCCGCTTCGCGGGCGATGGCCAGCATGGCATCGATGAATTGATCGCACTCTTTCTTGGATTCCGATTCGGTCGGCTCGATCATCAGCGCGCCCGGAACGATCAGCGGGAACGCGGTGGTATAGGGATGGAATCCGTAATCGATCAGGCGCTTGGCGATGTCCATGGTGTTCACGCCGAATTTCCTTTGGCGCGCATCGCTGAACACCACTTCGTGCATCGAGGGCAGGCTGTATGGCAGATCGAAATCATTTTCGAGCTTAGTGCGAAGGTAATTTGCATTCAGCACCGCGTCTTCGGTCACCTGGCGGATGCCCGGACCGTAGGCCAGGGTATAGGCCAGCGCGCGTAGAAGCACGCCGAAATTCCCGAAGAACGCACGGACCCGCCCGATAGAGTGCGGCCGGTTGTGATCCACGCCCAGCTTTCCGTCCGGCCTCTCGCAAATCACCGGCACCGGCAGGAATGGCTCGAGGAATATCTTCACCATCACTGGTCCCGCGCCGGGACCTCCGCCGCCGTGCGGAGTGGAAAAAGTCTTGTGCAAATTGAGGTGCATCACGTCCACGCCAAAATCGCCGGGACGCGCCACACCGGCCAGCGCATTCATGTTGGCGCCGTCCATGTACAGCAGGGCGCCGCGTTCGTGCAGCACCGCGGCAATTTCGGCGATACGCTCTTCGAACACTCCGAGCGTATTCGGATTGGTGAGCATCAGAGCCGCGACGTCGGAGGTGACGTACTCCCGCAGATGGCCGATATCGATCAGGCCGCTGGAGTTGGATCGAATATTCTGCACTTCGTATCCGGCGAGAACCACTGACGCGGGGTTGGTGCCGTGTGCGGAATCGGGGATCAACACTTTCTTGCGCGCGTCTCCCTTGCTTTCGAGGTACGCGCGAATCATCAACAGGCCCGCGAACTCACCTTGCGCGCCTGCGGCGGGCTGCAAGGTGCCTGCGTCCATGCCGGTGATTTCCAGCAAGCACTTGTGAAGGTCATACATGATGCGCAGACAGCCCTGAGCCATTTCGGTGGTCTGGCTGGGATGCTCGGTGGCCAAGCCTTCGAGGCGGGCGACGAATTCGTTGACGCGCGGGTTGTACTTCATGGTGCAGGAGCCGAGCGGATACATGCCCAGATCGATGGCGTAGTTCCAGGTGGAAAGGCGAGTGAAGTGACGGATCACTTCGATCTCGCTGACCTCCGGGAAGCCGTCCACTGGATCGCGGACGAACGCCGCGCCCAGCGCTTCGGCAGGATCGATTTGCGGCACATCCAGCGGCGGAAATTCCATCCCGCGCTTGCCGGGAGTAGACTCCTCAAAGATCAGGCCTTCGTTCAGGCTGACTTGCCGGCTGACTCGCGCGAAGGCCACACTTGTCTCAACGGGCTGAGCCATGGTGGCCGCTTGTCGGTGATCCGTTGGTTCTTTCAATTCTTTCAATGCGCAAATCTCCTGAAGACAGCGATCCTAAACGGGTCGCTCCAAAATTTGCTTTAGTGCTGCGGCGAAGCGCTCGATCTCGGTGCGAGGCATGGTTTCGGTGACTGCCACCAGCCCGCATTTGGTTTGCTCGGGATAATTCACGCCCAGCGGCAAGGGTCCGATGATTTTATCGCGTAACAGCGACTGATTGATGATCTTTACCGAGCGCGGAAATTCCAGCGCGAACTCGTTGAATACCGGCCCGGAAAAACAGCGGCGGACGCCCGGAATTTTAGTCAGGTGAGCCAGCGCGAAATGCGCCTTGGAAAGATTCTGCCGGGCCACTTCGCGCAGCCCCTCTTTGCCCATCAGGCAAAGATGAATGGTAGCCGCGAGCGCGAACAGCGCTTCGTTGGTGCAAATATTCGAAGTCGCCTTTTCACGCCGGATATGTTGCTCGCGCGTCGCCAGCGTCAAAACGTAGCCGCGCCGGCCCTCGGCATCGGCCGCCTGCCCCGCCAGCCGCCCGGGCATTTGTCGAACGAACTTATCGCGGGAAGCGATGACCCCGACGTACGGCCCGCCGAAGCTGGGCGCCACGCCGAAACTTTGCGCTTCCATTGCGACGATGTCCGCTTCCGCCGGAGGCTTGACGATTCCCAGCGAGACGGCTTCGGTGATGCCAGTGACCACCAGGGCGCCGTGCGGATGCGCCGTGTTCGCCAGCGCCGCGATGTCTTCTACGACGCCAAAGTAATTGGGGGATTGCACCACCACGGCGGCGGCTTGCGCCAACGATTCAGTCGAGAGCGAAGAAGTATCGAGTTGCCCACTCGCGGCAAATCCCACTTCGATCACGTTCAGATCGCAATGCTTCGCGTAGGTCGCCAGCACCTGGCGATATTCGGGATGGAGCGTCCGGGCGACCAGCACGTTGCGGCGCTGGGTCAATCGCTCGGCCATCAGCACCGCTTCGGTGAGCGCGGTTGAGCCGTCATACATCGACGCATTGGCCACTTCCTGGCCGGTGAGCTGGCACATCAAGGTCTGAAACTCAAAAATGGATTGCAGCGTACCCTGAGCGATTTCCGCCTGGTAAGGAGTGTACGAAGTAAGGAATTCACCGCGCTGGATCAGCGCATCCGTGACCACCGAACGAAAGTGTTGATACACCCCGGCGCCCAAAAACGACGTATAGCCGCGTGCATTTTCTCCGGCGCGCGTCCGAAAATATTCGATTATCCCCGCTTCCGAAAGAGGGCCCGGCAGACGCAAAGGCTCGCGCAGCCGAAACTCTTCGGGAATCGAACGAAACAGTTCCTCGATGCCGTGGGCGCCGATCGCTTCGAGCATTTCCTGGCGTTCCGCGGGGCCTTTGGGGAGATAGCGCATCAGGCGGAATGTTCCTTTGCTTTCGCGGAAACATAGGCGTCGTAGGCGGTCGCGTCCATCAGCGATTCCGCTTCTTTCGGATTGGATAGCTTCAGTTTCACCAGCCACGCCTCGCCGTGCGGATCCTGATTGATTTTTTCTGGTGCACCCTGCAGTAATTCGTTGAGGGCGATCACCTCGCCGGAAACCGGACAGTAAATCTCGCTCACCGCTTTCACCGATTCCACGGTACCCAGGGATTCACCGGCCTTGATGGTGGCGCCGATTTTAGGAAGATCGACGTACACCACGTCGCCGAGTTCCTGCTGGGCGTAATCGGTGATGCCCACCGTGCCGGTGTCGCCTTCTACCTTCACCCATTCATGCTGTTGCGTGTAACGAAAACCGGCCGGATAAGCCATGTGTCATCCTTAAGATTGTTTTTTAGGACGCTTGTAAAATGGCGTGGGAACGATTTGTGCCCTCGCCATTTGTCCGCGAATCTCGACGTTCAATGGAGCGCCTTCGGCTGCGTGGCTCGGCGGAACGTAAGCCAGCGCGATGTTCTTTTTCAGGAATGGCGCGTAAGAACCGCTAGTGATCACGCCGATTTCCTTTGCGCCCGCGTCGAACACTTTGTAGCCGTCTCGGGCGATGCCCCGGTCCAGCATTTCCAGTCCCACCAGCGTGCGCGTGATTCCCGACGCCTTTTGCTTTTCGATTTTAGCGCGCCCGATAAAATCGCCTTTGTCCAACTTGCAATAGCGATCCAGACCCGCCTCGAGAACCGTGATCGACTCCGATATCTCGTGCCCGTAGAGCGCCATCTTGGCTTCCAGCCGAAGCGTGTTGCGTGCGCCCAAGCCGCAGGGAAGAATGCCGAACTCCTTGCCGGCTTCGAGCAATTCCAGCCATACCTCCTCGCTGGTTTTCACGTCCGGAGGAATATAAATCTCAAATCCATCTTCGCCGGTATAGCCGGTGCGCGCAATCAGTATGTTGTGATGGCGCGAAATGGCGCCGTGGGTGAACCAATAGTATTTCAGAGAACCGATGTCGGCGGAGGTGAGCTGCGCTAGCGTCTGCAGCGCGCGCGGGCCCTGAATAGCGATTTGCGTGTAGCGGTCGCCCAGGTCTTCGGCGGAGCAATCGAAGGCACGGACGTGGTCGCGGACCCAGCGAAAATCCTTTTCGCGCGTGCCGGCGTTAATCACCAGCAGAAAATCGTGGACGTCCAGCCGGTGGACCACCACGTCGTCCACGAACGTGCCCTCCGGATAAAGCAGCGCGGAATAGTGAGCCTGGCCGATGGCCAGCCGCGCGGCGTCGTTCATCGAAATGTGCTGTACCGCGGCCAGCGCTTGCGGTCCGCTGATGCGGATATCGCCCATGTGGCTGACGTCGAAAATCCCCACTCCCGTGCGGACCGCCAGATGTTCCTTCATGAGCCCGGCGGAAGGGTATTCCACCGGCATGTCCCAGCCGCCGAAGTCCACCATGCGCGCGCCCATACGCTTGTGAACGGAATAGAGGGCGGTTCTTCGGAGTGGAGCGACGGTCGGAGTGTTCAAGAGCGAATTCTCATTTTCCCGGGCAGGAAATCGAACGTAGCATGCAGCTTTTCGAGTGTCAAGGAAGGGGCTGGCAGGTGTCAAACCTCGTTAGAAATGTCCCCTTTCTTTTGACTTGCGGTTGTCCCTGGGGTGTCCGCCGGAGCGAAGCCCTGCGCCGCGGTTGGTGCGGCGCGTTAGGGCGTAGCGGAGGCGGACACCCCAGCCAGCGCTGGTGCCTGCGGTCGATCCATCCTCTGGAACTTCATTCTCTGTTCATAGCCTTGCCGTCACGGATGACTCGGCGCGGGTTTACTCTGGATCCGTGGGGCTAGATCGCGTCGCGGTTCTCGCGACATGGTCGGCGTCACTTCCGCTCGGGTCATCAGTTCTTTGTATTCCATGCGTTCGCCCCGATAGTGCACTTCGACCGCTCCGTCTTCCCATTCACACACCAACGCCTTGGCCCGAGTCGGACCATAGCGCTTACTCGGTGCTTGCAGTTGCAGAAAATGCCCCCGATACTGCACCACCCAATCGTTGCTGACCCATCGTTCCGTCTCGAGCCGGAAGATCTGCCGCAGCCTCGCTGCACTCGGTGCCCGCAGATGATAGTTCTCCGGGCGAGCCGCTTCTCGCGCAAAACGCCAATTGTGTTCCGCAAGATATTCCGCTTCCAAATATTCATTGGCTGCGGCGTAGCTCTGGATCCCTTGGCGACGCAGTTTCTTCACCAGGCGATCTTGATGGACCCCGTTACTGCGCTCCACCCGCCCTTTCGCCTGCGGAGAACTGGCCGCGATAATCGCGATCTCCAATCGCTCGCACATACGCCCAAACTGCGTCGTTGCTGCTTTCCCCTGCAGGCGCTCCCCGGCGTTTGGTTGCCGCTTATATACGTTCTTCCAATCGGTATACAACGCTCGCGGTACTCCATACTTCTCGATCCACGTTCGCAGCACTCCCACTGCTGCCCAGATCGTTTCCTGCTCCCCGATCCGACTGCACGTCTTGCTCGTCGCATCATCCACCATATTCATCAAACAACCCTGCGGCCCACGCTCCTCAAACCACCGATGGAAACTGCCATCCATCTGCACCAAGTCACCAAAATGTTCCCGCCGTTCGCGCCTCCTCCGGTGCACTTTCCGTCGATGCTTCCGGCCCCACAAACCCTCCGCCAACATCCAGCGTCGTTCATCGTGGGCCTTGCCCGAAGCAAAGCCCCGCGGAGCCCGAAGGGCGGGGCGTTCATGGCGAAGCGGAGGGCAAGGCGAACGATGGCCGCGTCACGACTGACCTCGGTTCGACGCCCGCTTTTGCATGGCTCGGCGGACCGCTTCTCGCCAGGGGTGGTGGGTCGGTGGTACCCACCTCGGTTTAATAGCCTTCTGATGATCTGGCGAGAGGAACGCGCAGGGTTGGGAGAGCCAATGGACATCGGTTATTCCCCTGGCGAAGTTGGGCTGCATGGAGCCCATTCGGCGCAAGGGACTCTAATCGGCCACGGGGTACTAGAGTGGGTCCTCGGACCGGTGAAGGGCCTTGTCGGAAGGCGCGGGCTGGCCTATAGTGAAATCAGTCGGGGGAGCCCAGACTTCCGCCGCGAGGGGCCTTTGCCCATAAAAGCTGCGAACACTTTGGCGCCAGCGAAGCCCGTTAAAGTTGTTTGCATGCAGTGCGACAAGATTGAGGCCGAGTGTAAGTGCGACCGCTACTGCTGCATCTGCCAGTCCCAAGAGTGCATTCGGCTGTGTTTGGATGGTCTCTTTTATTGTGCCGATTGCGGTACCGCCTGCGACTTGCCTCCGGTGGAAAACAAAATTGAATAAACACACGCGAACCGAGCTCGTGCTGAATGACGACCCGCGGCTGGTGGCTGCGGTGGGCAGCGTGGTGGAGCATGCGGTGAACCGCGCCGGGTTGCCGGAAGAAGTTCAGAAGCAGCTCGCGGAGACCGCGGTGGAGACTTGCCGGGCCTGTTTTGTGCCGGTAAGCGGTGGCGCGGCGGGATTGAAATGCGTGGTAGAGGACTTCGACGACCGCATCGAAGTGCAGATCGACCAGCCCACGAACGGCGCCCGTGGCGGGGCGCTGGCCGATAAGCTTCGCGGTGCGATCCGCAGCGTGGACGACGTGAAGTATGAGCCTATCGCGAACGGAAGCCGCGTCACGCTAATCAAGTATTTGCACGGCCCCAAGAAGTAGCGCAGTACCGCGCCGCAAGTCCTGCGGTGCGGATTCCCACCCGAAGTTCTCGCTATTTTGACCCGGACGCCGCAAAGGCGTGGCTGCGAATCAGGTCGGAGAGTTGTGCCTGCGAAACGGGAGCGTCGACTTTCAGCCGGTCGCCGGATGGGTTAACCCGCACACTTTCGAGCGCCTTTGCCAGAGCGGGATCGCCTTGCGACTCCTGATACCGGCGGTACATGATTCCAGCCTGCAGAGCGGCGGCCAGCACGTTAGCGTCGGCCGGCGAATCACAGACGGCCTGGAAGTGGGTGGAGATGTCGGTGCTGGCATCCACGCTGATGACCATGGCGTGCAAGCGGGCGATGATTTTGGCCGCATCGGGGAATTGATCCGCCTGGGGAAGCAATTGGGTCATGCCCAGATTCGTGAATCGCTTGTCGAGGATTGCCCACACCGTGCTCTTGCCGTTCACTTCACCAATCAGCGGGAACATCAAGTCATTGGTGAGCAGACTTTCGGAACCGCCGGCCCGGACGTCGAGCAATTTTTCGAGAGCCTTGCGGTTGCCAAATGCGGCTGTGCTGGAATCGAGGAAGACAAACAGAATGTCGCCGTCACCCGAGCCGCTGCCAAAGGCGTAGAGCTTATAGCTGTGGGATTCGACCATCGGCAATTTTTGCTTCTTGAATTTTGCCTCCGCGGTGTCTGGATTGAACGCGCCAAGGGCAACGCCGACGATCTGATCACCCAGTTCGGAGCCGTTCAGAGTGGCCCAGGCCACCTCTTCCACTTGAGTATTGGGATCGGTGCCGGAACTGGTGAGAAATTTCTCGAAATCGCGGAACCGGCTGGGGAGAAGCTGGTCGCGGAGCGCCGGGAACCAGGGAAACTGGCGAGCCGCCTTCATGTCGGCGTAAGCCAATTCGCCCGTTTCTTTCGGGAACATTCCGATCACCGAAGTATTCAACGTGCCCGCCGCGGTAGGTGCTGGACATAGCGCGGCGATAGCGCCCAGGAGCGTGATCGAGAGCAGTAAGCGGATGGAGAGGTGGCGCGAATTCGTGTTCATGTTTCGTTCCTCCGAAAATCGGATTATGACTGGTATCAAGCTTTCCCCAGCGTCAAGGTGCCGAGGCGGGCCACCAACGCAGTTTCTTCCGCGCGCATGGCCGCTGCAAAACCCACGTCGGTAATCGACTCCAAATTGATATTCACGTTTTCCAGCGCGCCCAGCGCTGCGGCGCTGGCGAGCAGGCGGCCCACCCGCAGGTCGGAAAACATCGCGGGAGGGGAGATCGGTTCCAGTTGACGCAGCCGATCGTGGACGCCGACAGCCTTCCTCGCTACTTCCATCGGCACATTTGCGGCGGCCTGTAGGGCTTTTTGGATCTCGCTGTCCCGGAGGTGCTGCTCTTCGGGCGTACCGGCAGGCAACTTGTAAGATGCCATCACGGTTTCAAAGGATGCGGCATCTCGGTCGATGGCTGTGGCTAGAAAGTCAGCCGCCGCGCGCATTTCGGCAAGGGCGTTGGACAGCGCCTCGACGTGCGCCGCCTGCGACTTTTTCTTTCTCGCCAGGCCAGCCACCATGTGTCCCAGGCTCGCCGCCAGCGCGCCCGCAAAGGCGGACACCGAGCCGCCACCAGGGACCGCGTTCGGCTGGGCCACGGCGTCAAGGAAGGGCTTCACCATGGCGGCTAGACCGCCCGTCTTTTGCGCCGCAGCCGGCGCCGGGGACGGCGCCGCCACGCCAGAGAGGGAGTCCGCCAGGCGATTCTCGAGCACCTGAGCGGGGGAGAAATTTTCCAGTTGTAGATAAAAGTCGGCGGTGAGTTCGATGGCTCGCTTGGGAATCAGCCCGACGATCTCGCTGCCGGCGATAGTGACGCCGTAGCGCGCGGCCTCGCTGCGCACCATTTCAAACACGCGATGAATGGGGGTCTGCTCGAAATCGGTGAGGTTGATCGAGACCTGCGCCAGATGACGCGCTCGCAGGTCGACGCCCATCGCTTTCACGTAGCGCAGCCCGCCATTCGAGAAGCGGATATTTTTGCCGATGCGCTTGGCGATTTCGATGTCAGGCGTATTGAGGTTGATGTTGTAGGCGATCAGAAATTTGCGGGCGCCCACCACCGTCGCGCCGGCGGTGGGATGCAGCGCCGGACCGCCCAGATCGGGCGAGCGGTCGGGATTTTTCAGTGCTTCGAGTAGGAGTCCCTCAAACTGGCCTTTGCGAATGGCTTCGAGATTGGTGCGCTCGGGGCGCTGCGCCGCGGCCTCGTAAAAATAGACCGGAATTCTGTAGCGTTCCCATAGCGCGCGGCCCGTCTTACGCGCCAGCGCCACGCAATCTTCGATGCTCACACCTTCAATGGGAATAAAGGGCAGCACGTCGGTGGCGCCCATACGCGGATGCGCCCCGGAATGCCTGGTGAGGTCGATCAGCTCGAGCGCTTTTCCGGCGCCGCGGAGTGCGGCCTCAGCCACCGCTTCGGGTTCGCCGACGAGCGTGACCACCGAGCGATTGTGGTCGGCATCGCTTTCACGGTCCAGGATGTGAACGGATTCCACCGACTGCATAGCCGCAACAATCGCGTCGACCTTGGCGAGGTCGCGTCCTTCGGAAAAATTCGGCACGCATTCAATCAGTTGCTTCATCAGGAGTTGGTTTTCCCCGTTCCGGCGGCAAGACCATCGCCGGCGAGGCGTCTAATCGGGCAATCGCGAATGGATGATTCGGCCTCGCTTCACGGCGAGCACGCAGTGGTTCACTCCGAAATAATACGGGATTTCGCGATAGTCGGCCACATCGAAGGCCGCCAAGTCCGCATACTTGCCAACTTCCAGCGAACCGATCTGCCCGGCACGATGCAGGGAGTACGCGGCATTGATGGTGGCCGCGGCGATCGCTTCCGCGGGAGTGAACCGCAATTGGGTGCAGGCTAGCGACAGGATCATTTGCATGCTGGGCGTGGGGCTGGTGCCGGGGTTGAAGTCGGTGGCCAAGGCCACGATCGCACCCGCATCGATCAGCGCGCGCGCCGGCGCAAAATGCGTCAAACCGAGATGGAAGCAGCAGCCCGGCAGGAGCGTGGCCGCGACGCGAGAGCGGGCCAGCGCTTGAATGTCCTGGCGGTTGACCATTTCCAGGTGATCGGCGCTGGCGGCTTCTAGTTCGACGGCTAACTGCGCGGCGCCGGTGCGCGCGAGTTGCTCGGCGTGGATGCGCGGCGCCAAACCCGCGGCCAACCCTGCCGTCAAAATGCGCCGCGACTGCGACAGGCTGAACGCTCCTCGATCGCAGTAGACGTCGCAGAATTCCGCGAGCCCGCCCTCTGCCGCCTCCGGAATCATCTTGCGGATCACCAGTTCGACGTACGCCTCAGGCCTTTTGCGAAATTCCGCCGGCACAAAATGCGCCCCCAGGAATGTGGGAACGATCTCCACGGGCTGCTCGGCCCGCAGGTCGCGGATCACTTCCAGAATTTTCGTTTCGCTGGCAGGGTCCAGGCCGTAACCGCTCTTCGCTTCGAGGGTGGTGGTGCCGTGAGCGGCGAACTGGCGCAAGTGCGTGAGCGCCCTCGATTTCAGTTTGGGTCGCGTGGCGCGACGCAAGCGCTGGGCCGAGGAAAGAATGCCGCCTCCGGCGCGCGCGATTTCTTCGTAGGTTTTGCCCTGGATGCGCTGTTCGTATTCCGCCGCGCGGCTTTCCGGGTAGACCAGGTGGGTGTGGGAATCCACGAACCCGGGAAGCAGCACTCGGCCGCCCAGGTCGTATTTCTCCGCGCGGCGGGTTTCCGGGAGTCTCTCGATTTTGCGCCGCGGCCCCACCGCCGCAATCCGGCCGCCGGTCACCAGCACCGCGCCGTCATTGATGATGCTTAGGTCCGCCATTGCGGACCCGCGCCGCGGCGCGGGTCCGTGCAATGTGATGAGCTCCGAGCATCCGGTGATTAGCAGGTGTCGCATGGCGCAGCGAGAGGGAAGTGTAGTCCTTCCGTTCCGGGAAAACTACGCCCCGAAATTCAAATGTGCGCCAACGGTTTTTTCCACTTCGCGCTTTAAGTTGCTAAGATGTGCGGCGCTGGCGAACATGTCGGCGGGGATTAACCAATGCAAACGGGAACCTCAGCGAGCCTGCGGGCCGCTTCGAATCAGAGACATGATCGGCTGGACAATAATTCGCGCCCGCGCGCAAGCTCGCCGGTCGCGAGGGTGGCCGGAGCCGCGGTGCTGGGAATTCTGTTGCTGGGCGGCTACGCGGTGGCTAAATCCGCGCGCGCCCGAACGGCAGCCGCGTCCGGATACGACGTGGTAATTCGCAACGGGAAGATCATCGACGGTACCGGCTCACCGTGGTTCGCGGGCGATATCGGCATCCGTGACGGACGAATCGCAGCGATCGGAAAAGTTGCCGGCGAGGGCGCCAAGCAGACCATCGACGCCGCGGGGCGAGTAGTGGCGCCCGGGTTTATCGACATGCTGGGCCAATCGGAATTGACCATTCTGGTCGATCCGCGTCTGCCGTCCAAAATTTTCCAGGGCGTCACTACGGAAATCACCGGTGAAGGCAACTCCATCGCGCCGCAATCCGACAAGCTCCTGCGAGCCGACGCGCTGGACTACCAGCACTATCACATTCAGCCGGATTGGAAGACCTTCCCCGAATATTTTGCCCGTCTCGAGCGCCAGGGCATGGGCATCAACCTCGCCAGCTACGTCGGCGCGACCCAGGTGCGGCGGGTGGTGATCGGCGACGATGACCGCGCGCCAACCCCCGCCGAACTCGAGCAAATGAAGGGCCTGGTGCGCGACGCCATGCTGTCCGGCGCGCGTGGCCTTTCCACCGCTCTGCAGTACCCGCCCGCGCCGTATGCGTCCACCGAAGAACTGATCGCGCTGGCTAGTGAAGCGTCGAAGTATGGCGGCATCTACGCGACGCACATGCGCAGCGAAGGCGACTCCATTTTCGACGCGCTGGCGGAATCTGCGCGGATCGGCCGCGAAGCGAACATCCCGGTGGAAATCTGGCACCTGAAAGTGGCGGGGAAAAATAATTGGGGCAAGATGCCGCAAGTGATTTCTTTTATCGACGCACAGCGCGATCAGGGCGTCGACATCGCCGCCGACACCTACGCCTACACCGCCTGGTTCAATTCATTTTCCGCGTTCATTCCGCCCTGGGCGCACGACGGTGGCGACCGCAAGCTGATCGAGCGCCTGAAGGACCCCGCCACGCGCGCCCGCATTCGCAAGGACATGGAAACTCCCTCAACCAAGTGGGACAACGAATGGAACGAGATTCCCGGACCCGAAGCCATTACCGTGTGCGTCGCTCAGAATCCAAAGTTGGTACCGCTGCAAGGAAAGACCATCGCGGAAATTGCCAAGCTGTGGGGCAAGGATCCCCTGGACACGATTTTCGATTTTCTGATTCAGGACGACGCCTTCACCGACGTCGCGGTCGCCGGCATGCAGGAATCGGACGTGACCCTGGCGCTGCGCCAGCCGTGGGTTTCCGTCGATAACGATTCGGAGGGAACTTCGCCGGAAGGGTTGCTGGGCGCCGAGCACCCGCACCCCCGCGCTTACGGCACCTTTCCGCGGATTCTGCGCCGGTACGTCCGCGGAGAGAAAATCCTGGCCCTGCCGGATGCGATTCGCAAATTCAGCTCGCTGCCTGCTGGACGCATGCGCATCCCCGACCGTGGCGTACTGAAAGAAGGGATGTGGGCGGACGTAGTGGTCTTCGATCCGGGCAAAGTGCGCGAGCTAGCTACGTTCGAGAAGCCGAATCAGCTCTCGGTAGGCATGGACTACGTCCTGGTGAACGGCGTCCCGGTAATCGAAGACGGGAAAATGACCGGAAAGCTCCCCGGTAAAGTATTGCGCGGGCCCGGCTACACCGGCCCAAATAAATAGCGAGCTCAGCTATTCCTTCTTGGGCGCCATGGGAATCTTCACCCCAGATTTCGCCGCGAACGCGATGGCCTGGGGATAACCCGCGTCGACGTGGCGCGCCACGCCGATTCCCGGGTCGTTGACCAGCACGCGCTCGATGCGCTCGGCCATTTCCTTGGTGCCGTCGGCCACGGTGACCTGGCCCGCATGCAGCGAATAGCCAATGCCTACGCCGCCTCCATTGTGAATCGAGACCCAGCTCGCGCCGCTGGCGGTGTTGAGCAGGGCATTGAGCATCGGCCAATCCGCGACGGCGTCCGATCCGTCGCGCATCTTCTCGGTTTCACGGTAGGGCGAAGCCACCGAACCGCAGTCGAGGTGATCGCGTCCAATGACGATCGGCGCTTTCAACTCGCCGCTGGCCACCATTTCGTTCAGCGCCAGCCCAAACTTGTCGCGTTCGCCGTAGCCCAGCCAGCAGATGCGTGCCGGCAAGCCCTGAAAGTGCACCCGCTTCTGCGCCAGGCGGATCCAGCGCGAAAGAATTTCGTTGTGCGGGAACATCTTCAGCACCAGTTCGTCGGTCTTGTAGATGTCCTGTGGATCGCCGGAAAGTACCGCCCATCGAAACGGTCCGCGTCCTTCGCAAAATAGCGGACGAATATACGCCGGGACGAACCCCGGAAAATCGTAGGCGTTGCTGACGCCTTGCTGAAAAGCGAAAGTGCGAATGTTATTGCCGTAGTCGAAGGTAACGGCGCCGAGTTTTTGCAGCGCCAGCATGCCTTCCACGTGGCGGGCAATGGAGGCCAGCGAGCGCCTTCGATAGTCCTCCGGATTACGTGCGCGCAACTCCGCCGCGTCGGCAACATCCAAGCCCTGGGGGATGTAGCCGGCCAGAGGATCGTGGGCGCTGGTCTGATCGGTGAGCAAATCGGGAACCACGCCGCGGCGCGCCATCTCCGGAATAATCTCGGCGCAATTGCCGACTAGCCCTACGGACTTCGCTTCGCCGGCGCGCATCGCCGCGTGCAAAATGCCCAGCGCCTCATCGAGGCTGTGGGCGATCCCGTCGCAGTAGCCGGACTGGACGCGGCGCTCGATCCGCCAGGGATCGACGTCGATCCCCAGAAAACACGCGCCGTTAAGCGTGGCCGCGAGAGGCTGCGCGCCGCCCATCCCGCCCATGCCTCCGCTGGCAACCAGTTTCCCGGCAAGGCTTCCGCCGAAATGTTGGCGCCCAGCCTCCGCGAAAGTTTCGTAGGTGCCCTGCAAAATTCCTTGCGAGCCGATGTAGATCCAACTACCCGCGGTCATCTGGCCGTACATCATCAGCCCGGCGCGATCGAGTTCCTCGAATTGTTCCCAGTTGCTCCAGTGTCCCACCAGATTGGAATTGGCGATCAGCACGCGCGGCGCGTAGGAATGGGTGCGAAAAATTCCCACCGGCTTGCCCGATTGCACCAGCAGCGTTTCGTCGCCCGCCAAGGATTTCAGCGATGCGACAATGGCGTCGAAACATTCCCAGTTGCGCGCCGCTTTGCCGCGCCCGCCGTAGACGATCAATTCCTCGGGTTTCTCCGCCACCTCCGGATCGAGATTATTGAGCAACATCCGCAGCGCGGCTTCCTGCTGCCAGCCGCGGCAAGAAAGCACGTTGCCGTGCGGCGCACGCAGCGCCGGACGCTTCGCGGGAGTCTCGGAAGCCACTTCGGCCATTTCGTATACCCTCCACCAGCCATCTTATCGTAACCTCGCAACGTTTCCGTGGATATCGACGCTGGAACTCTTTCCATTCGGCGCATTTTTGGATTTGTGCCGCCGCGCTGGTCCGTTGCGCCGCGCGATTCGCTGGGTTAGAGTAATCGCCGGCCAAGGAAAAACCGAACCCGCATGCCTTATCCCACTATCCCCGAATGCTTCATCGATTCGATCGACCGCTATCCCAACCCGAAAGCGCAGATGTTTCGCACCGAAAGCGGATGGCAAGAGATTCCGTCGGCGGAGATGTTGCGGCGGGTGGCGATACTCTCGAAAGCTCTTCACCATTTGGGGGTGAAGCGCGGAGATCGCGTAGCGCTCTATGCCCCGAATTGTCCGGTGTGGCATATCGGGGACTTCGCCATTCTCGGCCTCGGCGCCGTTGACGTGCCTATTTACGCCAACGAATCGGTCGAGCGCATGACCTATATCCTGAACGATTCCGGCGCGAAAATCGCCATCGTCGCCGGAGAGGTTCCGATCGCGCAAATCACCGCGGCACAGGAAAAGTGCCCAGCGCTCGAGCACATCATCGCGGCGTCCGCGCCGGCCGGCTTGGGCGGAATCGTGCTGCGCTACGAGACGCTGATCGCCGATCATACCGAAGGCGACGAAGTGGAATATCGCCATCGCGCCGCGGAAGTGACTCCCGATATGCTGGCCACAATCATTTACACGTCGGGAACCACCGGCGACCCCAAAGGGGTGATGCTCACGCACTCGAACTTGGCTTCCAACGCGATCGATTCGCTCAGCCGCTTGCAGTATCTTCCTTCGGATCTGGGGTTGTCGTTCCTGCCGCTGGCTCACGTTTTCGAGCGGACCATGGACTACGTCTACATCCTCTGCGGGATTTCGATTGCCTACGTGGATTCGCTGGAAAAGGTGTCCCCTGCGCTGCTGGAAGTTCGTCCCACCATTGCCGCGGGCGTGCCTCGATTTTTCGAAAAAATCTACGGCAACATCATGGAGAAGGGACGCGCGACTACCGGCGTCAAGCGAAGAATATTTCAATGGGCCACGCGCGTGGCGCAACGAGCGGCGAACTGGCGGGCGCGCGGCGCGCGGGTTGGATTGGCTACACGGCTCTCTTGGAAAGTGGCCGATCGCATCGCTTATTCAAAGATTCGGGATGCTATGGGCGGACGCATGCGCATGCTGATTTCTGGCGGAGCACCGCTGTCGCCGGAGTTGGCGGCGTTCTTTTGGACCGTTGGGCTGCCCATCTATCAAGGCTACGGTCTCACCGAGACCTCGCCGGTAATCGCCGTGAATTTCGAAGAGAACAACAAGATC
>Ga0302326_10008784_pt1 | contig 22222 bp, 17 predicted proteins | sample Palsa_T0_3_FD_202264 | JGI IMG/M metagenome (GOLD analysis project Ga0302326, IMG submission 202264) | Peat permafrost microbial communities from Stordalen Mire near Abisko, Sweden - Palsa_T0_3 | ecosystem: Environmental > Terrestrial > Soil > Palsa > Peat permafrost | place: Sweden: Abisko... | reverse complement strand
GCCTGCGCAGCGCCAGAGCATGTGTTTCTCCGCCACCATTGAAGCGTCCGTCGCGCATCTGCTCGACGAGGTCCTCAAGAATCCGGTGAAGCTCGCTTTTGGCTCGACGCAAAAGACTGCGGACGGCGTCAAGCTGATCGCCTACGAAGTTGAGCAGACGCAGAAAGCCGACCTGCTGCAGCGTGTCGTCAAGCAGCAGCCTGGTCCGAGCCTGGTGTTTGTCGGCACGAAGCGCCGTTCGGAGAGCGTTGCTCGCAAGCTGACCAAAGCTGGCATTGAAGTGGCGCTGCTGCACGGCGACCGTTCGCAATCGCAGCGCGTTCGTGCGCTCGAGCAATTTCAGCAGGGCAAGGTGCAGGTGCTGGTCGCCACGGATGTCGCGTCCCGCGGGCTGCACGTCGACAGCATTGCGCAGGTCATCAACTATGACTTGCCGAAGATTGCTGAGGACTTCATCCATCGCGCCGGCCGGACGGGTCGCGCCGGGGAAACCGGCACCGCGATCACCTTCCACACCGCACTGGAGCGGCGCGAAATTGCGCAGCTGGAGCGCAAGATTCAGCGGAAGATTGAGCGCGTCGTCATCGGCGGCTCGGAGCTTGCCCACGAAGAGCGCGTTCGCCCGGTGGATACCTCGAAGCTTCGCCTCATGCAGGTGCCGCAACGTCGCAGCGTGAACCAGTCGGGTGGTGCAGGCCACAGCGCCGGCCGCTCGCCTTACAGCAATAACAGGGGCCCGCAGAAAAATGACAACCAGGGTGGCCGCCGCCGTCGCAATCAAGGCGGCCGCAGCAACAATGGTGGCAGCAATCAGAACTCGTCCGCGCCGCGGTTGATGCTGGAAGGCGAAGTTCTGCAGCAGTATGACGCCGAATAAGATACTTTACTGTTACATATAAAAAGCGCCCCGATAAGGAGCGCTTTTTTACTTACAGGTTTTGTTGCGGATTAGTCCCAGCCACGCAGCATCCAGATGCTGCTCTCGTCTTTCGCGGTCGAATACGCAAAACTCTTTCCGTCCGGTGCCAGGCTAAACCGCATTGCCGGACCCAGATGAGTCCGCGGCTGCAGGCTCGAGTCGAGCTCCTTGATGTCGTGCGGTTTCGCGGGCTGCGCCGTAACGTCCAGCGAGAACAGATACAGTTTCGCGCCATCGGTGCGTATCCCGTACACGGTCTTGCTGTCCTTCGCCCAGCCCAGATTCGCGGTTTGGATCGTTCCCAGATCGAGATGCTTCGTCCCGTCCGGCGACACCAGGTGCCAGTGGTCCTCGCCTTCGGAATAGGCAATCCAATATCCGTCCGGAGACCAGCTCGGCACATCGCCACCGATGTCGGGCACCAAAGTTCGCGGCGTCGCTCCGCCTGATGTTCGCACGATTTTGAGCACATCTTTTCCGTCCGGCTCAATTGCCACGTAAGCGAACTGCGCCCCATCTGGCGACCAGTCGCCGGTAAACTCCGTGTCTTTGCCGACGTCGCTGGTCAGCTTGACGGGCGCACCGCCGGCCACCGCAGCCTCCCACAAACTGGTCGTGCCCTCACCTCTAGAGATCGCCACGAAAATGACCCGCTTGCCGTCGGGAGACGGGACGGCCCCATAAATCCACTTCGGCGGATTCGAGGGAAAACTCGCCCGCGAGATCAGCAGGCGTTCCGCGCCTGTGCCATCGCCTTCCTCCGTGTGCAGCCACAAATCTTCCGTGCCCAGGCGGTCGGACAAATACACCATGACGGGCACCTTCGCCGCCCACGACGGAATGCTCTCCGATCGCGCTGTCACCACCAAGGGCTTTGTCGAACCGTCGGCCAGCGACATGGAAACAATGTCTCCATCCGATTTGACCTCGGAAAATAAAATTGTCTTTCCGTCCGGCGACACCGAGGGTGACGTTTCGCCGCCTGTGCCCTGGGTGATCTGCCGCAAGTGGTCCGAATGCGTGTCCGCCAAGAACAGGTGCAGATTTGTCCCCACGTCCGCGACCAGCGCCATGACCAAATGACTGCCGTCGGCCAGCCACGCAAATGGCGGCGTCCCACCGAAATGCGGCATCTTCGTCAGCACCTGGTGCGGACTCGCCGATCCTGCAGGCCATGGCAACAGCCAACATTCTTCGTTGCCCGAGTCGCCGGCACGAATTAGAAGCAATTGCTTGCCATCTGGAGAAAACTGCATCCGGGGATTGTTGAACACCTTGGCGGAGGAGATCCCCGAGTTTGGATAACGTTGCAGCGGCGCCCCAATCGGCTGCGAAATGTAGACGTCGTAGCCGCCCTTGTCGCCGATGTCGCCGAAGACGACACCTGCCTTGCCATCGGGCGAAACATCGACCGTTTGTCTCTGAATGTAACTTCGCGAATGCCCTAACAGAGCCTGCGGCAGTGCCCAAACGGTTTCAGGGTCGCCGCCAACTGTACCGACGGAAAGCACCTTGCCGGTCGTCTCCCCCGGCATGCTTTGCAGGTAGTAGATGTGGGAGGCGTCAGCTGTCCATCGGATGGGTCGCGCGAAGCCGCCCGCGTGTGTCAGCTGCTGCGGCGTGGTGGAGTCCAGGGTCCGCAGAAACAACTCGGTGCCATCGCCCACTCTCCCTTGATAGACCGCCATCTTTCCGTCGGGCGACCACAAGGGATTCCCGGCGTTCACGGCGAAAGGCGTGTACCGGTACATCGCGAGATCGGTGCCGCTGGGCTTGAGAAAATACGCGACTGCTCCAACCGCCAACCCGACCAGCAGCGCTGCCGGAATGAGCCAGCCCGCCAGGCCGCGCCTGCTTTGGGACGCTGCAGCTGCAGCTACCTCCGGCGACACGCCCTGCATCGTGCTGGAGAATGCTTCGGAGAAGTGGTCGCGCAACATGCGCAGTTGCTGATACAAATCCTTGGTCGAGTCATAGCGCTGCGACGGTTCTTTCTCCAGGCAGCGCTGGACCAGCCACTTCAGCGGCACCGGAATTTTTCCTTCGAGTGGCTCCGGTTCGTCGCGGACGATGGCTGCCATGGTCTCGACCGCAGAGCCGCGCGTGAAGGGCTGCTTGCCGCTGAGCATCTCGTAGCAGATCAATCCGAAGGAGAACTGGTCACTGCGATAATCCGCTTCCAGGCCCTTGGCCTGCTCGGGACTCATGTAGGCGGCGGTGCCCAGAACCATGCCGGCGCTGGTCATGTATTGCGTAGCCTCAACGCCGGCCATAGTCTCGGCGCCGGATCCGCTGCTGGACGCGCTGCCGGGCGTCATGACGCGCGCGAGACCGAAGTCGAGAATTTTGACGCGGCCATCGCGTGTCACCATCACGTTCTCAGGTTTCAAGTCGCGATGAACAATTCCTGCGGCGTGGGCGGCTGCCATGCCGTCGGCCATTTGCGTTGCCAGCTCGACGACGCGCCGGACTGGCAGAGCGCCGGCTTCCATTACGGTGCGCAGAGAATCGCCGACGACGAGTTCGCTGACTGTATATTCGACACCGTCGGAGTTGCCAACTTCATACAGCGAAACAATATTCGGGTGGCTCAGCGCGGCGACGGTGCGTGCTTCGCGCTCGAAGCGTGCGCGTCGGTCGGCGGTATTGGCGACATCGCTGCGCAGAATCTTGATCGCGACTTCGCGGCCCAGACGGGTATCGCGGGCACGAAAGACTTCGCCCATCCCGCCGGCTCCGAGCGGGGCGATGATTTCATATGGGCCAAAATTTTTCGGCGTGGCTCCGGAAGATCCGGAAGATGGTGATCCCGAAGGCGGCGGCGGTGTAGATCCAAAGGAACTCATAGCGGCCAGTCCATCCTAGCGCAGCGTTCTATCACTCTCCCCATCCTTGAAACAGCCAGAGGGTGGAGTGAAATTGTCCCGTCGCATAGGTGATGCTCTGCCCGTCGGGCGCGAGACTGAATCGCAGCGTCGGCGTCAGATTGCTGATCGCGGCTTCGGTCGGCGGCAGCTCGCGAATCGTCTTCTTCGCTCCGGTGTCCGCATCGACTGAGATCAACTCAACCTTGCCCAGCGCGGTGAGGGTGCCGTACAGCGTCTTGCCATCTTTTGAGAAGGCGAGGTTAGGAACATACTCGTTGCCTGCCAGCTTCAGAAAAAGGCGCTTGTGGCCGCCGTCGGGATCCATGAAGAAATATCCGCCGGTGTCGCGATAGGCAATCCTGTCGCCGACGGGAGACCAGCTTGGCAGAGCCGGCATCGCTTCGCCGCCCATGGTGCCGAGTTGTTTGAGCTGCGCCACGCCATCGGTGCTGACCACGGCCAATCCCGGCTGGCCGTTGCGGTACGTGCGAAAGACAAACTGGCTGCCGTCCGGCGACCAATCTCCGGGATATTCTCCACCGTCGTCGGTCGCATTCGTGACACGCACTGGCGCGCCGCCACTGACCGAGGACATCCACAGTCGTGGAACTCCGGTCGGCGGCGTCACAGAAAAAATCACGCGGCTGCCGTCGGGGGAAAGCGCCGGCGACATGAACCATTTGACGCCGCCCGGAACGTCTTTCTGCGTGACCAGCGGGCGCGTCGATCCATCCGGCTCGCGCAGCCAGATTTCCATCGGGCCCTGGCGGTCAGTCACATAGGTCAGCCGACCGCTCCTGGCTGCGTATTGGGGCATGAGCTCCATCATGGCGGTGCTGATCAGCGGCGTCACTTCACCCGTGGTCAGCGAGACGGAGACGATATCAAAATCCATTTGCGTCTCGAGATACACCATGTCCTTGCCGTTCGGCGATACCGCGGGCGACCATTCATAACTCGTCCCCACTGTGAGCTGATCCATGGCATCGCTGCCCAGCTTCAAGAGCCACAAGTGATAGGGGCGCCCCGCCTCGGTGGTCGTCGAGACGACAACGCGCTTGCCGTCCGGCAGCCAGTTCAACATAGGCGTTCCATTGGCGTGCGGCACGTTGCGAAACTCACGTTGCGGCTTGCCGCTGTTTGCGGGATAGGGCAGCGACCAGATGTAGTCGTCTCCATTCTGCCCGTCATAGGCGAGCAGCATCCGCTTTCCATCTTGTGAGAACGACAGACTGGGCCCGTTGAACACTGCCGTCACGGGCTCCGGCAAGTTGCCATAATCACGCCACGGCGATCCCACGGGGTTAGAAATCGTCAGATGAAAATCGCCGCCGGCTTTCATCCCCGCAAAACGCGCCAGCGTTTTTCCATCCGGCGATAATGCGACCTGCGATGCCCATTGGTCGCGGGCCGTGATTAAAGTTGTGGCCGCGCCCCCGAGGCGCGAAATGACGCTGAACTTTGTATTGGTGGGATCGTCGAGCCCGCGGTGAATGAAAATGAGATGCGCGCCATCGGAGGACCAGCCCAGCGGGAGATTCATTCCCGCCAAGTGCGTGACCTGCTGCGCCGTGGGCGAGTCGAGATCGCGCACGAACATTTCATACGTCATGCCGATTTTTCCCATGTAGGCGACTGACTTGCCCTCCGGCGACCAGACAGCCTGGCCGTAGGACTCGACTGCAAACGGCGTGAATTTGTAGCGGTCCAGATGGCGGCGCGCCGGCTTCATCCACCAGGCAATGCCGCCGCCCAAGGTCAACGCAAGCAGGATGCCCGCGATCGCCGCAGCCCACGGCATGCCGCGCCGGGCCGCCGCCACGCTCGGAAGTAGTCCGACGCCGCTCGAAATTCCACTGCCGCTGGCGACTTCGGAGAAGTGGTCCCGCAACATGCGCAATTGCTGATACAAATCCTTGGTTGAGTCATAGCGCTGCGCCGGATCTTTTTCGAGGCAGCGTTCGACAATCCACCGCAGCGCGGTCGGGACCTTTGCGTCCAGCGGCGTTGGCTCGTCGCGCACGATGGCCGCCATTGTCTCGACCGCGGAGTCACGCGCAAATGCCTGCTTGCCATTCAGCATTTCGTAAACAATCAGGCCGAAGGAAAATTGGTCAGAGCGATAGTCCGCCTCGAGTCCCTTGGCCTGTTCGGGGCTCATGTAAGCCGCAGTGCCGAGGACGACGCCGGCGCCGGTCAGGTTGTCGCTGACCGCGGTGGTCAGCAGCGTATCTTCCATCGCGCTGCCGGAGCCGGTGCCGGATCCGCCGAATTGCGCCGTCGAAGCAACTCGCGCCAGGCCGAAGTCGAGAATCTTAACGCGGCCATCGCGGGTCAGCATCACGTTCTCAGGCTTCAGATCGCGATGCACAATGCCTGCTGCATGCGCGGCTGCCATTCCGTCTGCTATCTGCGTGGCGAGCTCGACAACGCGGCGGACCGGCAACGCGCCGTCGCGCATCATGACCGAGCGCAGCGTTTCCCCACTGACCAGTTCGCTAACGGTATATTCGACGCTGTCATCGTTGCCGACTTCGTACAGCGCGACGATGTTCGGATGGCTCAGCGCCGCGACGGTTCGCGCCTCGCGTTCAAAGCGCGCGCGGCGGTCGGCATTGTCGGCGACATCGCCGCGCAATATTTTGATGGCGACCTCGCGCCCCAGCCGCGTGTCCCGGGCGCGAAAGACTTCGCCCATGCCGCCTGCTCCCAGCGGCCCCAATATTTCGTAGGGGCCCAAGCGCGTCAGATTCGGGCGGCTCGCGCCACTGCCGGATCCGAAACCGCGCGACCCCTCGCCAGAACCCGCCCCGCCAGCATTGGAACTCGGCATCCCTGCCATTCTCCACAAAATTCCTGCGCCCGCCACTAACATTTGCGCTCAGCGCATCTGTCTCACGAAAAATCAGCCGAGCAGCCCGCGTGTATCGGTCCTGCAGCGCGCCTTGTGCAGAGCCCGCTCATACTCTGCTGGTCTCGGCTCCAGCAACGAGTCTGCGACTGCCCGCCGGTAGCCGCCGCGATAAATGGAATACATCACCGCCAGCGAACTGCCTGCGCCAAGCGCGAAGCCGAAGAAAAATCCGATCATGATGTTCTGCATCGTCATTCCGGCGTCACGCTCCTCCCGCCTGGCTGATCCCTCAATTAGATAGTAGTTGGCGCAAGGAGCGCGGGAGTTCATCATCTCGACTCCTCCGCCCACATCTCCACAGACATGGCTTGAACCGGCTGCTACGCTGGAATATGTCGGCCCTCGGGAGCCCCACACCGCAGCCCAGCACGCCGCCGCCACTCCTCACATTCCAGCCGGCGCCGCGCGTACCGTCGTTTTTGCTGTGCCCGCCGCCGCACTTCGGCGTCCACTACGTGATCAATCCGTGGATGAGCGGACACATCGGCGGCACTTCGGCGGACCTCGCCAGCAGCCAGTGGTGCGCCTTTCGCGACATTCTGGCCGGCTGGGCCGCCATCGAACTGCTGCCTGCCGTTCCCGGTCTGCCTGATCTCGTCTTCACCGCCAACGCGGCTGTCCTGCGCGGAAATCGCGCCGTCCTCTCCAGCTTCCGCTACCCGGAGCGGCAGCAGGAAGAGCCTCACCTGGCGGCGTGGCTGACCGCGCAGGGCTACGACGTCCTCACTCTTCCGCGCAAACTTCACTTGGAAGGTGCGGGCGACGCTCTCTTCCATCGAGGCGCCAGCACGCCCTGCACGAATCTTCTCTGGTTCGGGCATGGCGTGCGCTCTTCGATCGACGCTCTCCCTTTCCTTGAACAACATTTGGGAGTCGCGGTTCAACCGCTGCGTCTCGCCGACAAGCGCTTCTACCATCTCGACACCTGCTTCTGTCCACTCGATCGCGGCTACCTTCTCTACTACCCGGCTGCCTTCGTACTCGAAAGTATCGAGATCATCGAAGCGATGGTGCCGGCCAGCCACCGCTACGCCGTCAGCGATGAGGACGCTGAGGACTTCGCCTGCAACGCCGTGAACATGGCTGGACAAGTCATCCTCAACCGGGCCAGCGCTCCGCTCAAACAATGGCTCGGAGAAAAGGGCTTCGCCGTTCACGAAACCGCCGCCACAGAATTCCTGAAGGCCGGCGGCTCCATTAAATGCATGACGCTTCGCCTCGACGAAGCGTAATCCTCGCGCCCGAAAGCAACATCTAACGAACCGATGCCTCAGATCCCGACTCACGTTCAGTCTCACGTCGACACCATCGCCAAGCATGAGCAGGAATTCCTTGCTCGCCGGACGCGGCCCGAGCGCCTCGGAGATTCCGTCGCCTCCGTCATCGGCAACCTTGGCTTTGTGGCCGCGCACATCTGTATCTTCTTCGCGTGGATCATGGTCAACACGGTTGGCGTCGGCAGCATTCCGCGCTTTGACCCGTACCCGTTTCAGTTTCTCGCCGTCTGCCTCGCGCTCGAAGCGATCCTGCTAGCCAGCTTCATCCTTATGCGGCAGGCGAGACTAGGACGCCGCGCCGACGAACGCGAGCACCTCATCCTGCAGATTCTTCTTCTGACGGAAAAGGAAATCACGGCGGTTGTCCAGATGAATCGGCAGATCGCGGCGAAAATTGGTCTCCCCGCGGTCGCAAGGGACAAGGAGATTGAACAGCTGAGCCGGCACACTTCGATTGATGAAGTTGCGCAGACCATTCAGGAGAATATTTCCAACGAAGTTTAGAACTGAGATTTATCCAGCTGTCATAAAAACCATCCTTGCCGGGCGCTCGCCGGTTTGCCGTTTGTCTATGCGACCCGGCACAATAGTCTGTTATGCCAACTTCATTGCACGACGCTACGCTTGATCCCGCCAATCGCTCAGAAACACAGCATGCCGTTCAGGCTCTTCCCGGCCGCCACATTCGCGTGCTTGGGGTGCCGCTTGACCTTGGCCAATCGCGGCGCGGGGTCGACATGGGTCCCTCCGCGGTTCGCGTAGCCGGGCTGGAGGCGCGGCTCGAGGCGCTCGGCCATATTGTTGAGGACGGCGGCAACATTCCCGTTGCCATCGCAGAGACTCGCAAAGCTGGCGACGCTTCTGCGAAATATCTGAAAGAGATTACCTCGACTTGCACCAAGGTGGCTGAGCAGGTGATCGACGCGCTCGATGCCGGGCAGACGCCTCTGATTTTTGGGGGCGATCACTCGGTCGCCGTAGGCACTGTCTCCGGTGTCAGTGAGTTTTACAGGCGGCAGCGCAAGAAAATCGGGCTCATCTGGATTGATGCGCATGCGGACATGAACACCCCCGCGACTTCGCCCAGCGGCAACGTACATGGCATGCCGCTGGCCGCGCTGCTCGGCCTTGGGCCTGAATCCCTCGGCCACATCTTCGGCAATTATCAAAAGGTCTCGCCGGACAACTGCGTCATCGTCGGCGTTCGCGACATTGACCTGACGGAGAAAGAAAACATTCGCCGCGCCGGTATCTCCGAGGTCTTCACCATGCGCGACATCGACGAGCGCGGCATGCGTGCGGTCATGGAAGAAGCGCTTCGTGCAGCCGGGCGCGGGACGGCCGGTTATCACGTCTCTCTCGACATGGATTGGATTGATCCGGAGGACGCGCCCGGGGTTGGCACACCTGTACGCGGTGGCGCCACTTATCGTGAAGCGCACCTGGCGATGGAAATTATTGCGGACCACGGGCGCCTGCTGTCGATGGAAGTTGTCGAGGTTAATCCCGTGATCGACGAGCATAACCGTACCGCTCACTTAGCGGTAGAGTTAGTCTGCTCTGCGTTTGGGAAAAAGATTCTATAACTAGGCCGCCTGCAGCTCGGCCTCGCGTACTTCTGTCGTGTGGGCCGTATCGCAATTTCCACCCATACGCTGCAGAATCCATCGGCGTGATGGGCGTTCGACATAAAGATAACTTAGAACACTGAGCGCGATACATAGGCTTACATAGATTAAGAAAAGCCACGCGCCATGGCGTTCTAACTCGGCGCGCAGCATGAAAAATATCGGCACATGGATTAAGTAGAGGGCATAACTTGCCTCACCCAACAAGACGAGCCAGGTTCTCGAGAATATTTTCTGAATCCATCGATTGCCTGAGGCAAGGGCGAGCAGGATTACGCAGAACAGCGGGCAGAATACGCCATGGGTCAGCAGCACAAATGGAATGCTGCCGCTCGCCGGGATGAGGCACAGATACACGAGCGCGCTGCCGATCAGGAGCGCCGGTGCCCAGCGCTTCAGCCATAACGATGGCTTGCCTTGAGCAAGCCAGAGAAAGTGCAATCGCGCCGTAAGTATGCCTAGTAAAAATTCATGCAGGTGGGTCGCTGGGTTATAGCGCCAGCTTGATCCCTCCATATGCAGCCAGCCGTTGCATAAGGCAACCGCCATGCCGGCGGCGTATAACCCGAAGCCGGCGATAAGGGTCCATCGGCGGCTCAGACGCCACAGAAGTAATCCTGCGATCGGGAACAGTGCATAGAAAAAGGCCTCCGTCGAAAGCGACCAACCCGGATCGTTGATGCCGAGGAATTGCGTCCACCATGCCTGTAAAAGTATAACGTTCGCCAGCAGCGTGCGTGGGATGCCAGGCTGTACGACGCCGAGAGCATGCCTTACTTGCCAGATATGTAAGTAATGCGGAAGATCAAGCAGCAGCGCCACAATATATATCGGATAGATTCGGGCGGAGCGCGCCGTCCAGAACTTTTGCGGGTTGATGCCGGACTTATCCTGCAGATAGACAACCGCCAGAATGTAACCGGACAGAACAAAAAAGAAATTCACTGAAACGTAACCGAGAGAAACAAACTGCTGCACGAAAACATTTCCGCTGGAAAGCATAGGAACAACGCTGCGTCCGTGCTCCAGTACCACATACATGGCCGCCAGGAACCGTACGGAGGTAAGCGGATATATTTTGCTGACAGCGCCTGTCACTGGGCCGGCCAGACGACCTGCAAGGCTGCTGCGGAGTCTAAAGCCGCGGGACTTAATCCGGCATCGTTATCGGCGGCAGTGGAGGAAAGCCCGCGCTGCGTGTCCTCATACTCGAAGTGATGCTTGAGGCGGAGCATTCTCTTCTCAAAGAGTTCAAAGCTGGCGTATGCGCTGAGGATGCTGATACCCATGATCGTTAACGCGGGAATAGCGACGCCGAGCGCTTTGGAATTGGTGGCTGTTACGACGCCGCGGCGCAGAGGCTCACTCAGGAAATAATTCCAGATGAAATGCAGCACATAAATTCCATAACTGTACTTACCCAGCCAACATAAGACTCTATGTTCGAATATCTGGCCGACTGTCTTCCGGCTCATTACAAGAATGATCAGCGCCGCCGCTGCAAGCGCAACCACGGTGAAGCCGATGGTCAGGACGAAGCGATTGTCTGTCGGGTCGAATTCGCGGCGCCACAATCCAAAACCGACCAAGATCGTGGCGAAGGCTGCGAACATCGTCGGCGCGGTTCGAATCAACATGGCGCGAGCGCGGGTTGACCACAGAATTGCGAGCGCGCTGCCAATCAACAGAGCGTCGATCCTGCACGGCGTGAAGGCATAGGCCCAGTACTCATTGGTGTAGCGAGCGGCGTCGGCAACAAAGTAGCAGCGCATGGCGAGCGCGCCGATAGAGCCAATGAATGCGCCGAGCACAATATTTCGCCGCGTTCGCAGGATGGCCAGCGCGAATGGCCAGACGAGATAGAACTGCTCTTCAATCTGCAAGCTCCAGAAATGCGATATGACCCAGGCGTTTCCCGGCACATCCGGAAAGCGGATTGGGCCTGTGGCGCGCAGGTTTGCGGTATAGCTGAGGTAGTACGGCAGCGCGCGCCATAGATGCAGATGGAGGACCGGCTCGAGTAACACCAGCACCGCAATCGCTCCGTAATAAAGGGGAAAGATTCGCAGGAAACGGCGCGCGTAGAAATTGCGGAGATAGTGGGAGTCGTGTTGCGTCCGGAACAGGATTCGCGTGATCAGAAATCCCGAGAGGACGAAGAAGAGATCGACGCCAACCCAGCCGGAGTGAATGACGCCATAAATAAAGTTCACGACGTGCGACGGCGTATGGTTGTTGGCTTTGCAAACATGCAGCGCCATTACCATCATTACTGCAACGCCGCGCAGCCCGTCGAGTCCGCGGATGTGGTCCTGGTCCGGCGCATGAGATTCCTGCGCGGCCGTTGCCATTTGCAACTCACGGGTACTCACTGGCTCATGGATGCCGGGCATGGCGGTCGTACTCACGCCCAACGATGGCATGCGCGGCGAGCCGTGACTATATCGCAGCGGTTATTGCTATTTCCATTACTTAGCCGATGTAATGACTAAGTTATTAGTCGCCTTAGCGTAGTTAGGTGGTCGAGTTATGTCCCCGGCGACGGGCCCTTACTTGAAATCTTGGAAATACTAGCAATCCGTTTCCTTTCGCGTAGCGCGTCGAGAATGGGTTCTCCAGGTGCTTGCTCTTTCCCATGTCATCAACTCGATACCTGACGCAATCGTTGTAGAGCGATCTGAAGCGCGCCCAGACCCCGCCGTGCATCCGCAGTCACTTCTCCGATAGCATGGCAGGGCATGGCAAAGAAACTCCGCATCGGTATCCTCTTCGGTGGTCGCTCCGGCGAACACGAAGTCTCGCTGCTCTCGGCCGCATCCATCCTCGAAGCGATTGACCGCAAGAAATTTGATGTTGTTCCCATCGGCATCACGCGCGCGGGGCGCTGGGTGACGGCGTCGGCCGCACAACAGCTGCTCGGCGGAAGTCAGCCCGCAGCCTCCGGCAAGCCGCTTCGCGCCGGCGATCCCGCGGCGACTTCCGGCGCTGCTGTTCTCGCACGCGGAGAGGCCGTCCTGATCCCGCCGGTGCCGCCCGAGCCCGGCCTCAGCGCATCGCGCTCTGCGACGGCAACTCTCGTTCCATTTGAAACTGACCGCGCGCGAATCTCCGCGACGTCCGCGCAACCGCCGCTGCAGTTGGACGTCATCTTCCCCGTTCTGCACGGGACTTTTGGCGAAGACGGAACGGTACAGGGACTGCTCGAGCTGGCCGGCATACCATACGTCGGCTCGGGCGTGCTCGGATCCGCCGCCGGCATGGACAAGGATGTGATGAAGCGACTTTTTGCAGCCGCCGGATTGCCGATTGTTCCGCACATCACGATTCTGCGATCGGAGCTTGGAAAAGGATCAAAGGCAGTTACAAAAAGGACTGAGACGGCGCTGCGCTATCCGCTGTTCGTCAAACCGGCGAATCTTGGCTCCTCGGTCGGGATCAGCAAGGTGCACGATCGTGCGGAGCTGGCGCCGGCGCTGGCCCTCGCGGCCAGTTACGATCGCAAGATTGTCATCGAGCAGGGCGTGCAAGGGACGGGCGCAAGGTCCGGCAAAGCCCGCGAGCTGGAAGTTGCGGTGCTCGGCAATGATGACCCGCAGGCATCAGTTGTCGGCGAGATTGTGCCCGGCAAAGAGTTCTACGATTACGAAGCCAAGTACCTCAGCGAAGGCTCGGTTCCGCTCATCCCCGCGCCCATCAGCAAGGCGCAGACGAAGGAGGTGCGCGAAATGGCTATCGCTGCGTTTCGTGCGTGTGATTGCTCCGGCCTGGCTCGGGTTGATTTTCTGCTCAACCCGTCGACCGGGAAGATTTTTCTCAACGAGATCAACACGCTGCCCGGCTTTACGTCGATCAGCATGTACCCCAAGCTGTGGGCGGCTTCGGGTCTCGCCTACCGCGACCTGATCACGCGGCTGATTGAGCTGGCCATCGAACGCGCCGCGGATCGCTCGCAAAATCATTACAGCCGGGAGTAGAAATAGCCGCATCGGGCGCCACACTTGCTACACTCATCTCGTCATGACACTTCTCGACGCGCCCAAGTACGATCCCGCCCACGACCGCAAGATCCGCAACCTGCTCATCGCTGCCGGCGTCTCCATCGTTCTCATCGCCGTCATCGGTGTCGGCGGATTTTTCGCTGGCCATGGCTGGTTTTTTGACAACCTCGGCATCGAGCATCGGGTCAGCACTTTTCTGAAAGCGGTGCAATCGAATGATCTTGATCGCGCCTACGGCATCTGGCTCAACGACCCTGAATGGAAGCAGCATCCGCAAAATCCCAACTATGACTTCAAGCGTTTTTCAGCGGACTGGGGTCCGCAATCGGAAGACGGGCCGTTGCGTACTTACAAAGTGGAGATTTCGAAGCGCACCGGTACGGGCTGCATCATCCAGACGCAGATCAATGACAAGCCGAAGCGGCTTTTTCTCTGGTACCAGATCAGCACACAAAAGCTGAGCTTCTCGCCACTGGAACTCAGCACGCTGTGAGGAGAGTTGCTAACCGCGCAAGGCTGCCAGCGTTTTTTGCAGGCTGGCAATATCTTCCACATTCGAAGTGATCGGCAATAGCTCGCGATCAATTCCCTTTTGCAGACCGGTCAGGACGCGTCCCGGCCCGGCTTCGACGTAGCGTGTCGCGCCGGCTGATCGCAGAGCCTTGACGCAATCCACCCAGCGCACCGCACCCGTCACCTGCCGGACGAGCGCATCGCGAGCTGCTTCACTGGTCGAGACGGCGCGGCCATCCACGTTCGCGATGACTGGAATTTCGGGGTCGCGAAAATTCAGTTGGGCGAGATCCTCGGCGAGGCGGTCCTGTGCGGGCTGCATCAGCGCGCAGTGAAATGGAGCGCTGACGGCCAGCATTACGGTGCGCTTGGCGCCTGCCTCCTTTGCTAATTCTGCAGCGCGCTCGACGGCGCGCACGGTGCCGGAAATCACAATCTGCTCCGGAGAATTCAGGTTCGCTGCCGACACCACTTCGCCCGTCTCTGCTGCTGCAGTTGCGCACACCTGCTCGACACTTTCCGCTGGGAGGCCGAGGACCGCGGCCATCGCGCCCTTACCCGCTGGCACCGCCTCCTGCATATATCGCCCACGATTGCGCACAGTCTGGACACCGTCGGCAAACGTGAACGTGCCCGCGACGACGTGGGCCGAATATTCGCCCAGCGAATGCCCAGCTGCCATCGCCGGCCGTACTCCCCGTGCTGCCAGTACCCGCGCAGATGCGACGCTGACGGTTAAAATTGCGGGCTGGGTATGCTCGGTGAGTCGCAGCGTCTCCTCGGGGCCGTCGAACATGAGCCGCGTCAGCTGAAATCCCAGCGCCGCATCGGCCTCGTCCATCACCGTCTTCGCTTCAGGAAAATTGTCGTAGAGCTCGCGGCCCATCCCTACTGCCTGCGAGCCCTGTCCTGGAAAAAGAAATGCAATCTTGCTGTCACTCATCGCGCTCCCATTCAAGCCAAATCGCCGCCCTTTTGCAACTCGCGATTATTTCTTTCGCATTTGTGAGTCGTGGCAGACATGAAGGAATCTATCCTGCTATGTTTGCTTGCACCGAGTTTCGATTACCAGGAGAACCGCAATGAAAACTTCCTCGATCCGTCGCGCCGCAGCTGCCGCCGCGATTCTGCTGGTCCTGCCGCTTGGCGCGCTGGCGCAAACCGCGACCTGGACCATTGATCCCGCGCACTCCAGCGCCGGCTTCGGCATCAAACACGCGGGCGTGTCCACGGTGCATGGCACGATTTACAAGATTAGCGGCGCCGTCAACTGGGACGACAAGGACGTGACCAAGTCGTCGGTTGAGGCCACGCTCGACGCTACCACCCTCTCGACCGGCGTGGATGCGCGCGACAACGACCTCAAGTCGCCGAAATTTTTTGAGGTTGCGAAATATCCGACCATCACCTTCCAATCCACCTCGGTGGAGAAAACAGGAGACGGCCTCAAGGTAAGCGGGAACCTGACGATGCATGGTGTCACCAAGCCGGTAACGCTCGACGTTAGCGACATGAGCGCTGTCATGGAAAATCAGATGAAGAAGGGCACGTACTCGCGTGGCCTGACTGCGACCACCACCGTCAATCGCCATGATTTCGGCGTCAACGGCGGGATGGCGGACGCGATGCTCGGCAACGATGTCAAGGTCACCATCGAGCTCGAACTGCACAAGTAGGAATTGTCGTATCAAAATTCAACCCCACATCTGCGCGGGTGCCGGGTTTGATTGTGCTCGGGCCGCGCGCTAAACATCCAGGCGGTTTGCCGCGGCAACCCGGCCGTACCAGAGACCGGAATCTTTCACCGTCCGCTTCTGGTCGCGATAATCCACGTAGGTCAGCCCGTAGCGCTGGCTGTAGCCGTCCGCCCACTCAAAATTGTCGAGCATGCTCCACGCGTGAAATGCGCGGACCTTCGCGCCGTCGCTGACGGCTCGCGCCAACTCGGCCAGTTCATCGCGGAAGAAGCTGATGCGCCGCGCGTCGGGCACGCTGCCATTCGCGTTGTCATACGGGGTGTCGAGATAACTGCAGCCGCTCTCGGTGATCTCGATGACCGGCGAGTTGTACTCGCGCGTGATTTGCATCACCAGGTCGTAAATTCCGCGCGGCCAGATTTCCAGGCCCGCATCCGTGAGCGGACCCTCGGTCGGCATCACGGCATGGAAGCGGGTGAACGGATCTCGGCCGCCGGACGAATCCATCTCAATCTCCGTACCGAAGCTTGCGTTGCCGCCGCCGGCTACAGGACCGGCATCGGAGACGATCCGCCGCGTGTAGTAATGAAAGCCGACCCAATCCAAGGGCGCCTTCATGATCTTGTCGTCGCCGGCTTTGTAGCCCATCAGCTCGTCGGGAATTTCTTCCGCGAAGGCTTTCGGATAGTGGCCCGTCATCGCGGCTTCCAGGAAATACACGTTGTTGCTCGCGTGATAGCGCGCGGCGGCGGCGCGGTCTGCTTCCGAATCTGTTTTCGGGTACGCGGGCGCCATGCCGTAGGCACTGCCGACGGTGGCCTTCGACGACGCGGCTTTGATTGCGCGCAGAGCCTCGCCCTGTGCCAGGCTGACGGTGTGCGCAGCCTTCAAGAAGTCGCCATAGTTGGAACGCCCTGGCGGGAAAACTCCTACGCCGTAGCCCAAGTAAGTAAATGACCACGGCATGTTGAAGGGCGCCCACACGGTGATGCGATCGCCGAGATTCTTTGCGAGGATGCCCGCATAGTCGGCGAAGTAGCCGGCCAGATCGCGATTGGGCCAGCCGCCGCGGTCTTCGAGGCCCTGCGGCAAATCCCAGTGATAGAGCGTGCAAAACGGCCGCATTCCCACTGCCAGCACGGCGTCCACCATGCGGCTGTAATGATCGAGCCCCTTCTGATTTGGCGCGCCGGTGCCGCCTGGTTGAATGCGCGCCCACGCGATTGAGAAGCGATAGCTCTTCTGATGCAGCCGCTGCATCATCGCCATGTCCTGCGGGTAACGATGATAGGCGTCGCATGCGGCGTCGCCGGTCGCACCTCCTTTTATCTTGCCGACGGTGTGGGCAAAGCGGTCCCAGATGGACTCGCCCTTCCCATCTTCATTCCATGCTCCCTCGACCTGATAGGCAGCGGTCGCCATTCCCCACAGAAATCCATCAGGAAATTTTGGGCTGGCGATCTCTGCCGGAAGCACGGCGCCCGGCACACGCTGCGAAGCGAATGCGCGTGGCGCAAGGCAAGCCGCGCCTGCAGTGAGAAGTGATCGATTGAGAAATTGCCGACGGTCCATCGTGCTGGTCTCCCGCGTCCGCTATCTTAGGCCATCGCGAGCAAACTTTGGCCGGCATCACAGATGAACCCAGCCGAGTCGGATGGCTTCCAACGTTACCATTGCCACGACCAGCCAGAGCAACACTCCCTGCAGCATCGGCCGCGCGCCGACTCGCCGGATCGTCGCGCGCGACAGGCCGGTTCCGATGAGGAATAGCGTTACGGTGAGGCCGAGCCGTCCCAGCCTGGCTAGAGCTGGATACAAATCCGCTGCGCCGGAAACTTTCAGATATGTATTTGCAACCGCAGCGAGACAAAAGAGGCCGATGAACCATGGCCACTGGATATGCGTCTTGCTCTCGGCCGCTGTAGTCTCCCGGCCGGCGCGCGCTTTGCGAAATGCGGCTGTCGCCAGCGTCAATGGAACGATCCAAAGGGCGCGGGCCAGCTTCACTGTCGTCCCGACGGTCAACGCCTCGGCACCATATTTTGCGCAGGCGCCAACCACGCTGCTGGTGTCGTGAATGGCGAGCGCGCCCCACAAACCAAATTGCTGCTGGCTTAGCTTCAGCGCCCAGCCAATCGCGGGAAAGGTGAGCAGGGCGACGCTGTTCAGGACAAAGACCGTGCCGAGCGCCACCGCCATCTCTTCTTCATTCGCGTCGAGCACGGGGCCGACAGCTGCGATTGCGCTGCCGCCGCAGATCGCGGTGCCGGCGCTGATGAGGAATGCCGGCACTGCTTTAACGCGCAGCAACTTTCCCAGAAGCCAACCGAGCGTGAGGGCGAACGTGATGCCGATGGCGGTGTAAACAATTCCCGAACGGCCGGCCTTCAACACCTGGGCAAGGTTCATGCCGAAGCCAAGCAGGACGACGCTGGACTGCAGCAGAAATTTGGTGAGTACACGGGTCTCTGCGGTATAGGGATGGACGAGCAGGAGCCCATACGCGAGACCGAGTGCCAAGGCCACAGGCGGCGATATGTAACCGCTGGCGCACAATATCATCCCGACAAAAAACAGGTTCTTTGTCCACTTGAGCGATATCAGGTCAGACATGACCTTCCATCCTATTCCAACGCATTGCCTTTCCCCGGGCGGATCGGGCATGGCCGCTCGTCACGCCAGCATCTACAATCATCCCTTGCCGCAGCCCCGCTCCAATCCGCTCAGCCGCCTGCTCAGCGCGCAACACACGGCTTTTTCCGCGACACTTCTGCTCACCGGCTCGGCATTTCTGTCGCGCCTTATGGGGCTGGTGCGCGACAAATTTATTGCGTGGCTGTTTGGCGCTGGGCCGCAGACCGACGCCTACAACGCTGCGTTCCAGCTGCCGGAGATGCTCAATTATTTTCTGGTCGGCGGAACGGCATCGATCACGTTCGTCACGATTCTCAGCCGATATCGCGAGAAGAACGAAAATGCGGAGGGGCAACGGGCGATGTCCGCGATTCTTACCGCGATGCTGATCGTGCTGGGCATCGCGACCGTCATCGCGGAGTTCGCGGCGCCGTGGTATGTCCACGTATTTTTTCCCGGCTTCGCTGCAGACCAGGCACTGTTGTGTGTTCGCATGACGCGCATTCTGCTGCCGGCGCAAATCTGCTTTTTCTCGGGGGGCGTCTTCGCTGCGGTGCTCCTCACCAACAAGCAGTTCGGCTATCAGGCAATCACGCCGCTGGTTTACAACCTGTTCATCATTCTCGGTGGACTACTGCTGGCGCGCGCGATGGGCATTTCATCGCTCGCCGTTGGCGCAGTGGCCGGCGCATTCTTCGGCGCGTTTCTGCTCAACGCCATTGGGGCGCATCGTGCCGGGATGCAGTATCGGCCCTTGCTCGACTTTCAGCACCCGGGCCTGCGCGAGTGGGTGCGGCTCAGCATTCCGCTGATGCTTGGCGTTTCGCTGGTCACCTTTGACAATTACATTCTCGCGTTCTTCGCCTCGCACCTCACCGGGGACATCACGCGTCTCACCTATGCCAAGCGCCTGTTCACTGCGCCGATGGCCATCGTTGGACAAGCTGCAGGCGCGGCGTCGCTGCCATTTTTCGCCGCTCTGCTCGGCCAGAATCGCCACGCGGATTTTGCGCGCTCCGTCAACTCGTCTGTGACGCGCATTCTTGCCGTTTCGCTTTTGCTGTCCGCCTGGATGGCCGCGCTCGCGCATCCGGCGGTTGACCTGGTCTTCCGCGGCGGCCGCTTTAACCGCGCCGACGCCTCACTGACTGCGGTCTTCTTTGCGATTTTTTCGGTGTCGCTCGCTCTGTGGGCGGCGCAGGCCATGTACGCGCGCGCGTTCTACGCGGCTGGCAACACGCTGACGCCGATGGTCGCCAGCACCATTGTGACCGTCATCTCGCTGCCGATCTACTGGGGGCTCTTTCATACGATCGGCGCGCCCGGGCTCGCGATTGCATCGGACATCGGCATTCTTCTGCAGACCGGTACGCTCGCAATATTGCTGCATCGGCGCGGGCTCGCATCGCTCGCGGGATTGGAATACGCCGAGCTCTTGCGCGCGCTACTCGCCGCCGCAATCAGCGGGGTGGCGCTCGTCGCGCTTGTGCACGCGTTGCCCGCCGCCGGCAACTTCCAGCATGACGCTGTGACACTCGCGCTCGGGACCGCTGTGTGGATCGCGATCAGCTATGCCACGCTGCGGCTCACGGGATCGGCACTGCCGTCGCAGTTGATTGCGCGTCTGCGCAGGCCGGGCAAGGCGTCTCGGCAATCGCAAGCCACGGACATCGAGGAATAAGAGTGTCCTTCGCGCAAAAGAAAAAGCCAGTCCCGAAGGACTGGCTTTTGCAACTGAACTGATTACGTATTCGGAAACTACTGCCGCGTCGCGACCGGAATCTCCGAGCTCGAGCTGACCACTGGAGCGCCGCCCGTATTCGGAGCCGCCGTTGAGGTCGACGTGCTGGCACCAGGAGTTGCAGGCTTGGTTGCGTCGCCACCCGGCTTGCGGATGTCGATGCCGCCCTTGAAGTACGCGCCATCTTCAATGGAGATGCGCTGCGCGATGACGTCGCCGGTGAGCGAACCTTCGCTGCGGATGTCGACGCGATCGCTTGCGGTCAGGTTGCCGCGCACTTTGCCGAGGACCACAACTTCGCGCGCGCTGATGTTGGCCGCCACGTTGCCGTTGCGTCCGACGGTGACGCGATTGCCTGGCAGGTTGATGGAGCCTTCGACGCGGCCATCAATATATAAGCTCTCTGATCCGCTGACCTCACCCTTGATCACCAGGCTCTTGCCGATCGTCGCCTGGTCGGTCGGCGAACTCACCGCGGCACCAGTGGCCGGTCGCGCCGCTTCAAAATTCGAAGCCGTTGTCGTTGGGGTTGGACGCACCGGTTCCGGAGTCTGCGCCGGAGTGCTGCTGGTTCCTGGTTGATTCGGTTTCCACATGGAGTTCTAAATCCTTTCCATCTGCGCGTGTATTTTTCCGCGCTGGGTCATTTGCTGGTCTCGTGCCCTTCGCACTCGGCGAAAGACCTAGGGTGCTTCCCCTCACCCTCATCCTAGAACATGCATTTGTATTTTTGCGCGCGGAATCTGCAAATTTTCATCTTCCTTCGCGAATTTTAGTTGTATTGCGCCGGACCAAAGCGCTACGCGGCTGCCTCACTCGCCACCCCCTGTGCGCCCGGCCGCACCCGCCTGCCGTACGACATCACGCGTGTCAGTGCTTCCAGCCGTGCATCACGGTGCCGTCTGCCGACTTCCGGTCTCCCGGCTGCATGTCCGCCGGACAGGCCCCGACATATTTCTGGTCCTGGATCATGGTCGAATCGCTGGTCCCGTAAGCGGGCGGCGTGTACGTCGTGTGCGACTCAGTGTGTGACGCGGTGTCTCCCGACATGGTCACGACAGCCTTCGTCGCCAGCGTCGACGCGCCGACCTTACAGGTCCCGTCCGAAGTCAACTTGTTACCCGCAAAAGTTTGCTTGATCGTGCACTCGGTGTGCTTCGTGGCCAGTTGGCGCGCATAGTCGTCATAGGCATGGTTGCGGCACATCGTGACTGTGCCGTCCGAAACCTTGTTGCCGGGGTTGGTCGTCATCACAGTGTGGATGGTCCACAACCCCTCCCTCAACTGCGGCGCGCCGTCCACTTGGCCCAGCGCCACCAACGTCAGCGGCGCCAACGCGCATCCCGCCAGGATCGTCTTTGCGTTCATGTCCCGTCCACCTCTCGCTGCCAAAATCCGCCGGACCGCGGCCGTAGCGGCGTCCGGGCGAGTTGAGCATAGCAGTATTTGTTCCGCTGGAAGTACGATAGAGCAGCGTGACCGACCGCGAACTGATCCGCATTCTTGGCCGCGCGCCGCATCAGCGCGCCTCCTACAAGCAGCTCATTCATGAGCTGGGACTCGGCGGTGGCCGCGAGCGACGCCTCCTGCTGGAACATCTTGCCCGGCTGACGATGAGCGGCGCGCTGGTCAAGCTGGACCGCGAGCAGTGGCAGCTCGCCAAAAAATCCGCACCCGCGCAGGACGCGAAGAACAGCGTCATCGGGCGGCTGGATCTGCATCGTGACGGTTACGGCTTCGTCCGCCCGGCCAACGCGTCCGGCCGGGAAGACGATGTTTTCATCCCGCCGCCGGCGCTCGGGTCTGCCATGCAGGGCGACCAGGTCTTGGTCGAGATTGATCGCAGCTCTACCGCAGCGCGCAAATCCGGACGCGTCGTTCGCATTCTGACTCGGCGCAACACGACTGTTGTCGGCATTTTTCACTACGGTGCGGAGCTGAAAGTTTTTCGCCGCCGGCGCAATGTTCATCCCGGCAACCGCGCGCGCGCGCAGGCTTCGGCAGAAATATTCGCCGTTCCGCCGGGCTTCCACT
>Ga0302326_10008781_pt1 | contig 22225 bp, 20 predicted proteins | sample Palsa_T0_3_FD_202264 | JGI IMG/M metagenome (GOLD analysis project Ga0302326, IMG submission 202264) | Peat permafrost microbial communities from Stordalen Mire near Abisko, Sweden - Palsa_T0_3 | ecosystem: Environmental > Terrestrial > Soil > Palsa > Peat permafrost | place: Sweden: Abisko... | reverse complement strand
GGAAGAGGATTGCTGGGGTACCCGGAAGCTGATGTCTGAAAAGCGGTCGCGACCTGGTTGAGCGCGGCCGTCAGAGCATCCAAGGCTTGAACCTGTGCCGGAGATAGTGGCTTATCATGCCCCGGCGGAGCCCATATCGAGCTATGAGTTGTTAGCTGGTTATAGGACTTGGTATAGGGTACCGAGGGACCCAGCGCTGTTTGCATGCCGGCAATCTTCTGGCCGAGCGAATACAAGAGCACATCAAGCCGAGCCCATCGCTGGACCGACCATCCATCCCATCCATTCGAGGGTGGGGGACCTAAAAATCGAGCGATGATCTTGTCTGCCGCTTGGCCACCCTTCATGGCAACTGAATCAATCACTTCATTGGGCATGTTCAAATTCATGCCGCCCTCGTTCTTCTCGAGACGTACCCGAACGACGCGATCGCGCACACCCGCCGATCTCGCCTGCGTGTTGTCATTCCAGTTCTGCATCGCCCCAGCGATGCTCATGAAAAAGCCACCCATCCGGCTCGCCGACCTAGGCTTTGAATCGAAGCGAACCCACCGATCTGCGATGCCTTGCATATACCCAACGGGCAGAAAGGTATCCCCAGGCAGATCTTCAATCGTTGGCTCGAGGTCGATGCCAAATGTCGGCCACTGCGGCACCAATCCATCGAACAAATGCATGGGAAAGTTGGAGGATATTCCGCCATCTGAAAACAGGCAGCGCTCAAAATCGCGTTTTTCGCGAGGATGCTGATAGTCGATCGCCCAAAGCGGCACCGCGGCAAAGAGCAGTGGGAAGCTCAAACTCATGCGCGCCGCCAATAACACCGGAAAATCCTCCGGCTTGGGAATTTCCTTCAATCCCAATGCCACGGCCGTCGCAATAGGAGGATCGCTGTCCGGCATGGACGCACTCGGCGCATACGCTACCGCATGCTTGTCAAACCACTTCATTACGTCGTCCGGCAGATATGGCTCTAAGTCGTCGTGCCGGTAGAAGAGCCTCGCTGTCGGCTCGACGTGCGGCATCATATAGGGCCGCCCATGCGACAAGTTCGTCGTGAACATCTCCAGATCGATTGATCTTACCGGTACGGCCCCGCTGGGTATCGGTCCACCCTTTGCTCCCCATAAGTGACCGAACGTCAACGGCTCTGTCAACGGCAAGCCCGCGGCCTTTTGAATCTGCGCGTGCAGCCACGGTGTCAGCGCAGGCCCCAATTCCTCGTGGGTCGTCAGGCCCCTGCACATCCCATAGTTATTCCCGACCAGGCCGCGCGTCACATCCAGGTAAACGAACGCCGCGATGAATAGTGGCAGGGTTAGCAGGAACAGCAAGATCCCCGCATGCCACGCCTCGGTCCAGAGCCCGACCCACAGCGAGAGGATGATGCTGGCGAAAGACGCCGGCCAGTATGAACTGATGCAGCTCCACGCCAGCTTCGCAATGCGGTGATAGGTCCCGGACGCATTTAACGATCCAGTGAGAATCCCGAACAGCCGACGGCATGGCTTATCCGGCTGGAACAACCGAAACAACTGCGTTCCTCCCGGCTTCACCTCGCCCAAACTCCGCGGCAACTCCGACAACAGATCAAAGCCCTCATTCGAGCCGGTCTGCCGCCTCCGGTACTCTGCCGCCGCCGTGAGAGCCGCCGCGATCGCACCTGCCGATGTTCCACCAATGTTTTTGAAATGGTATTGGTCCGCCAACTTGCAAATAGCAGGGGGGTAGACCACCCCGCTCGTGATGCCACCCTTCATGACGATGTCGCAATAGCTATCAGCCGGTGGGGTCAAAGACATGGTCTGCCCGTCCCTTCCAAAAATCGTGACTATTTCGTTCTTACTGTAGGGGCGCTCGGATTCATCGTATCGCGCAAATTCGACAGATTCTTCAACTGTTCGAACCAGAATGGTGCCCCCAAAGATAACAAAATCCCCGTCATGAGCACTCCGATGATCCTGGCCCAATGAATTTCTACGAGCGAAGTTCCGCGTATCTCGGCAGAACAGCATTCAAGACCATTGGCGGCCCCAACGGCAGGGATGGTCTTCCTCTCGGCGTAGAACTTGAAGTTGTTCAGTTTCGGGGAGATGCCGAACGTATCGAGCTGACTAATGAGTTGTGCAGAATGGTCGTATGCAGTTGTCGCCGCATCTTTAGAGGCGGCATCTATGATCGAAGAGTATTCGTTGAGAACGAGTTCCTTATCTGGACGATTTCTCAACACATTGCGCATCTCACCCATCATTTCCTGTTTCGAGCCGCTGAGGCCGGCGACTTCGGCGAACAATTGTGTGTATTGGGGAAACTTCCCGGTGAGGGCGCTGATGGACTGTTCCAGCACGTCGTCACTCGAGAATGCAAACTTGCGAGTCGCTTCATTTGTCAAGTTCGGTACGGCGGCAAGGATCGCCTCCCTTTTGGCGTCTTCCGATGGCAGAGTTTTGAGCAAGTCCGGTGTACTGAGTTGAAATGCGAACGCGATGACAAATGACCACGCCACTGTCCAAATTCTAATGATGAACTGAAATCGCTTCGCGATTGACGGCTCCATATTCTCAAACGCCTCTTTGACTTTGGCCTGTGTACCCGCGGTCGCAGGGACATTGGAGTAAGCACCCCCGGCTGTGCCGGCAGGAGCAGCACCCGCAACTGCGGGCGTCTCCGCAGGCGTCGTAGCCGTCCCCAAGGTACTTACAATCGCGCGGGCCAGATCATCCGGCGGGACCCACGAAGTGGGCGGTCCCATGAGAACCCGGCCCGTGGCGTTGGGTTCGGCAATGTATTTCGGAGATGCATCGGCCTGATTCAACACGCGTGCTGCCAAGGCAAGGTGTGGATCCGAGCGGAGTGGCGATGTCTGAGCTTCCGGTAATTTCGTGAGTGCTGAATGCTTCTTGAGCAGCGCCGCGACACCCACCAGTAGATTCCGGGCCCGCAGTCTCAATGCGGCCTGAGTAAATTGTACTAAGCTTGTGACGATCAAACTTAGCATCAGCATGATGGTAACGAAGGCCAGCAGAGTTCCAACCATATTGCTAAGCATCATGGATGCCCATCGGTATCGACCTGCAGGTGCTGCATCGTATCGGCGGAAATTACCACCGTTCCGTCCCAGCCAGTGGCGTAAACAGCCTTCGAGACCGACTCGGACACGAATTCGCCCTTGGAGGCCGCGCCCTTGGAACCCGCCTTTGTTGCCAACTGCGCATCCAATGGGGGACTCCGAGCCAGCAATTTCGTATCCGTCATCAACATATCCACCGCCACCTTGCGAGGATGCCCATACGCTACCGCAGTCCACATCCCATCGCGGTTTGGCGGGCCCATGGACATCACATAGAGTTTCGGACTCAATGCAGCGACCAAGTCGGGACTGGTGCCGTTGTAAGACCCATGATGCGCAACGTGCACCACATCCGCTTGAAGGGCCGGACACGATGTGGGTTTTTCGCAGAAAAAGCCGAGCATGGCATCATGAACGTCTTCTTCCAAATCTCCCAAGAACAGAAACGTCGTGTCGCCAAACTTCAGTTGCGTCACCACGCTCGAATCGTTTTGATCGTCTAATACTGTGCTCGTCCACCCTCCGCTGGCCTGCAAGTCTCCCCACATGGCATGAAATTGAATCTTGTTGTTCTCACAAGGTATCGGAGTGCTGAGATTGATAGGGAGGCCCCCCTTTTCGTTCACCTCAGGTTCAGTAACGGCCTGCCACGACACATGAGAAGAGCTGTCTTGCGCTTTTGCGTGTGCGGCTTTTTGTTGGCGGCCGCCCGATCCGGTTTCCGCACCATTGTCTACGTACGTATCAACGATGTAATGGCTTAAGACCATTGGAAGACCGCGCGTATGATCTATGTGCGCTTGAGTGATCAGTACCAACGAGAACGTCTTCTTCAGATCGCTGCGCCGCGCAAAGAATGCATCTAGATAATTTTGAAGCGCCTGCACGCTATCGAACTGGTCGTTCATTTCTCCGCCGGTGTCGATCAACGCAGCGGCGCAGAGCGCGCCGAAGAATCCAAGACGGCGGCTCAGACGCTTACATTCCATTGGCAGACCCATTGGCAGACTCCTTTCCTTGGTTACCTGTCAGCGCTGTTAAATAAAAAAAAAGCTTTCTGATGCTCGCCGAGGGACTCTCGCTACGCATGCGATTCGAGCGACGGCCGCATACCTGCCCGAAACCACGATCACAAGGCGCCTAGGCGCTCATATTGCGAATTGCAATGACCGCGTCGGGTGCGAGCTCCTTGTACTGGATACGTTTGCGAAAAGGCGGAGGCGCGAGATCCTCGCCGCGCAGATCTGACCACGGGCATGCACCCCTTCATCCCTGAGTTGCTTCCAAGCAGGTCTTTGATAATTTATCTATAAGGAGACTAAACGCCTACGGCTTTCGACGTCAAGGGTCCTCAAGGTAGCGAATCGCATTTCGTCGGTTCTGGTTGCGGTTCGTCATGTTGCGCAGCGGTCCTGGCCGTGGTCGGGGGATGCGCGCATTGAGGCCGACGCGCCGTTAGCGTTTAAAGTTGCCGCTTGGCTCCTTCATTCCCCGGCGGCGTGCTGTAATCCAGGCGCAATCAAATTCCTTTGCTCATCGTGAGGCTTTTATCGACGCAATGTCGCTTGTGAGCTCGACCTGATCTTGAGTGCTCCGGGTTTCTCCGCGTCCATAAGCGCGCTGAAGAGCCCTTACATCCGCCGCCGCTTCGTCAACGAGGCTATTACCTCGATGGCCTCAAGCTTGCACGGACTCGCCCTCCAACGTGAGTTGGACTTCTAGTCTCGAATTTTTACTGACTTGGTAAATCTCGGACAACACGCTTACTACCATTTTCGCGACGGAGGGAAGTTCCGCCCTAACCTGTTTCAGCTGATACCTTCGCGAAAAGTTGCCTATGTCTTCCGTCGGTTTGGCAAAGCCGGCCGCTACTATTCGCGCTTGCTGTTTGTCGCTCAATCGAAGATTCTTCGGTAAGTAGGCATTTGAAACGGCCTCGCAATGCAGCACATCGGACTCCAGCACGAACTGCACATAGTGATCGCCGGAGGAGACAATTAGGAAACTACCCGGCTTGCTGTTGACGAGTTCGTTGAGGGAGCCGACAACTCGCCGTTCGTTTGCCACCATCCAACCGTCCGTTGGATTTCGATCAACAAACGCCGCTTCTATGGCATCGCCCACTCGGGCCCAAACGCGCTCTCGCTCAGCGAACGGAAGAGCCGCCAACGGTCGTATTGGATCGTTAGCCGACTGAAATACCGAGAGTTCGGGCGTGCTTGTGAAGCGACAAGCACCTACGACTACCGGCAGTATGGCGGCACCGCCGCGCTGTGCGGCCGCTAGCAATGGCGGCAATTCGTTTTCCACGATAAAAGAGGAAGCCAAGAAATCCGCACTCACTAGCAGAATCGCCACTTTCGCAGTTTCGATGGCATCCGCGATCTCGCTCGCCCAGTTGCTCCCAGGTAACAGTCGAGTATCGTCCCAGAGGTCTATTACTCCCTTTCGCTCGAGTGGTTGGAGGTGGACCCGTAGTCGTTCCAAATGGCGCCGATCCCGATGTGAATAACTCACGAACACGCGGCTCCTGGAGATGCCCGCTGTCGGCTCAGCTGCTCTCGGCCCAGAAAATTTGTTTTTATTCGTACTCACCCACAACGTCCTTGTATCTGTCATCGCTACGCCGGTAGCATGCCGCCGGGCGCTTGCAATGAATGGCTCATGGCAATGACTCGAAATCTCATACGATGGCGGCCGGCCGCTTCAGTTTGCTCAATTGAACTTCGAATGAGAGCCCGCTCGGACAATATTGTAATCCCGCGCCGCTCGCAAGTGAGCTCGGCATGGACGTTGCACAACAAGAGGGCGAGATCTCATTTTTGGCGCCGCCGGTTCCGTTGGAAAGGGACGCTGATTCAGTATGCGGGCCGAGCGCCTTGGGACTGGGGATGCCGGGAATGACCTGGTCGTCGAGTATGACGAGGGAGTGCTGACGGGCTACAGAACGGGACGAATTCAAATGATTACCTCAGTCAGCTAGTCAAGCCCCTTCTTGACGCGCGCAATTTTAGGGTCTAGGTTTGTTATTGGGTCGACTACTTCAAGGATGAAATGTCATGAAGACTCTAATCACTGCGATCTTTACTGCGGCTCTGCTATCGACTTCCAGCACGTGGGGTTGGGATAGCGAAGGTCACATGCAGGTTGCAGAGATAGCTTGGCAGCATCTTACTCCGGCAACGCGGACACGCGTTTCGACGCTGCTCGAACTCAATCCCCAATATACGACCTGGATCGAGAACCAGCCGACAGCGATGCGTCAGCAAGTGGCATTCGTGACAGCGGCCACCTGGCCTGACTACATCAAGAAGGCGGCGGGGTATATCGACGATACCGATACAGCGCCGGCGGGCGCGGCGTCGTCGCAAAATATCGGCTACTCCGACAAATTTATGCACAAGTACTGGCATTTTATTGACACGCCGTTTTCGACCGACTCTACGGCGCTGGTCCAGCCGGTAGCCCCTAATGCAAAGACGCAAATTGATCTGTTCACGACCGCGATCGCCAGTACGGTCGCGAATGATGACATCAAATCCTACGACTTGGTGTGGCTGGAGCACTTGGTCGGCGATGTGCACCAACCGCTGCACGCCACTTCGCGCTTTTCCGCAGCCTTGCCCAAGGGTGATCAAGGTGGCAATTTGGTCATCCTGTGCGGCAACCCGTGTAACTCCAAGAGCGAATTGCACGCCTATTGGGACGATGTTCTAGGAAGCAGTAATAGCGCGGCCACCGCCATCACCGCGGCGGATACACTGCCTGCTGCACCAGCAGCCGGAGCGGCCATCACCGACGATCAAGTGTGGATCATTGAGAGTTTCAATGCCGCGCAGCAATTCGTGTATGCATCGCCGGTGGGTCCGGGTAAGGGTCCTTATACTTTGAGCCCGGCGTACAAGTCGAAGGCCAAGACCGAGGCGAAAGCCCGGATTGAGTTGGCGGGAATACGGCTCGCGAATCTCATCAACAACAATCTTAAATAGCTCGAGGTAAATGACATGGAATGTTTTCCGACAACACCAAACCCCATTGAGCCTCTCGCAAAGCTGCGCGATAGGATTTATTTCGCCGCCTCCCTGACTCTGTTGTGGGTTTGTCTTTCGCCTCAGCAGGCTATCGCCGATCCGTTACCCATCACCATCAAGGTGACATCAAGCACGCCTGCAGTCCCGGGTGCTCCGATCAGCATCTCTTGGACATTGTCGAATACGTCGAATGCACTCATCACCGGTGATATTAACTACGGTCTGAACGGCAGACTCATGTCAACCGCAACCGCCATAAACGTGACCGGTATTGCGGCGCATAAGAGCATCACGGGAACGCAAACATTCGTGGCGGTGCCGGGTGTGGATGAAATCACCGTTTCTCTGCTGCATACCGGCACGGCCGTAGTCGCCGCCCCCCCTACGCTTCCAAAAACAATCGACTCGGACACTGGGAAGCCCGCGGAAAATCCGACCGCCCCTACTAAATCAGTTCCTGTTGTGAGCGTCGCTGCCACCGGAACTGTGTGGGTGAATACCTCACCCACCGTCGCATCGGTAGCCGATGGGCTTACGGCTGCCGTTCGACGTCAACTGATGCTTGATTATGCGCCGCTCCTTCTTTACTCCTACGACGGGCAGGATGAAACGTACGCACCCATTGACGTTGTGCCTTACGTTCAAGCTTCGACCTTGAATTCCGCCATTTCTGCAGTTCCTAGTCTGGCCCAATCGGCACTTTCCAATACCCCGCTCGCAATACTCAACCCGACGAATGCGCCAAGCACGCAACGGCAGTTTGGGAACATAACCGCCTTTCAACCGTCGCTTCCGGTGAATCTGTACGTGGTCCCTAGCTCAGGCATCGAGCATGGCGCCGACTGGACAACAGTAATGCAACGGCAAAATGTCGGGCTCTACGGACATGTCAGCGTCGTGGATCTTGGCACGCCCAAGTCGTTGAATGAGCTGCCGGCGAGCCTGTGGGATCGTTATCACTGCGCGGGATCCGGTGCCTGTGCTGCCCAAATAATCAAAATTGAGTATTGGCAGTTTTTTGGATACAGCGACGATGACAACAGCTTAAGCCAGGCCAATCATGGCGGCGACTGGTGCTCAGTGCAGCTCTACATCGACGCAAGCTGGTGGAACGCGAACCTAAAAGATCGAGCGATCCTTAACGTTTACCATGACTTACACGGAAAGGAAGTTGGCTTTGACATGGGAACAGTCCAGCAATCATCGCAGCTAACAGTCCCCAACAGAGCCGCTAACACGAAGGGAGCTACCTACCGCGCTACAGAATTGCACGGACCAAACTATGGTCAACCCGTCAATTTTTCCGTCAAAGTGTTAGGCATTTGGGAGCCCCCGGGTGGTCCGGATCAAGCTACAGAATTAGCCCATGCGCAAAACAACACTTTGCAATTAGCCGCTCAGGAATCAGCTGTCTTGTCATTTCAACATCCTGTGGTGTATGTGGAGTGGGGCGGGCACGAGTTTTGGCCCACCCCTGACTGGACAATTTACGAAGCCGCCAAGCATAACGGGGCAGGGCAATACTCATACTTCGGGAGTGCTCCCGTTGATCTCACGATCGATTTGGTACGTGGCTCCGGCGGTCTTGCCGGACTGGTCAGCCCCATACCGGTTGATGTCGCACTCGTAACGGAATTTGCAGGTTATTGGGGCGGAGCTAATTCGTATAATGGACCTCCGCAGGGGCCTCCTCTTCATAACGGTTGGTACTGGGATCTCGACCCAAGCAAACTTCCAGATCTGACCAAGCTGATCGAGGCAACAAGTAGACCAAACTAGTGTGAATGACACTTCATTTCGTCGTCACCTTTGATTGCGTGCTTTATGGCCAGTGATAACGCGACGAGAATGATGCCTTGCAGCCAGACTCCGCGCATCGAACATCGGGGTGTGTCTTACGAAATCGACTCGGTGATTCAGAGCGCCAGAATACACCGCTAAATTAGCCAACGGAGCTGGGGCGAGCGTATTTATCTATCGCTTGCCTATTATGACCATTTAGGGTCACATATGGTCATGAAGCAGGTGGGCATCGCCGAACTCAAAGCTAAGCTCAGTGAATTTCTTCGCGTCGTGCAGGGCGGCGAGTCAATCGCCGTGCTGGATCGCAACCGGGCTGTCGCGCATATCGTTCCGGTCGTAGAAAAGACGGGACTCCGAATCCGCAAGCCAGCCGCCGATTCGCCAACGCCGAATAAGGTCTCACTGCCTAAGCCGTCACTCAAGAAAATCGACGTGCTGGAATTGCTCCTCGAGGAACGACAAAGCCACAGATGATTGCATATGTCGACTCTTCAGTTCTGCTGCGTCTTGCTCTCGGCCAATCGAACGCGCTACCAGAGTGGCGGCAGATCGATCGCGGCATCTCAAGTGCGCTAGTCTCAACCGAGAGCCTGCGTACGCTGGATCGCGCCCGAATTCGGGCTGGGCTCTTAGACATTGAGGTCGCAAGGCGACGCGCAACGATTCTGAATCTCATCGGCTCGCTTGAGTTGATCGAGGTCGACTCTACAGTCTTGGATCGCGCCGCCCAGCCACTGCCGACCGAGCTCGGGACGCTCGATGCGATTCATCTGGCGTCCGCACTACTATGGAAGGACGCAATGAGCATTGATCCTGTCATGGCCACTCATGACAGAGCGCTCGGATTAGCTGCCCAAGCCCACGGCTTGAAAGTGATCGGAACGTAGCGGACGTTCGCAGCGTGGCGCACTTCACCAGGTCGCGCCCGTAATTCCACCAAAAAAACAGAGTAAGCGAGCAGGCGTGCAAGCGACCTAATCGAGATTTAGAATATCCTCGTCACCTGAATATCCTCGTCACCCGAATTAACCGCCTGCTTTTTTCTCTTCGCATTGACTCGTGCGGGTTGGACCGGGCCTCAAGTCCAACGAAACGCCTAACTAATGGCGCAGGGCGCGCTGAAGCGCCCTTACATCCACCGCCGCTTCGTCAACGAGGCTATGACACTCGTCGACTGACAGATTGAGCCGTGCCAGAACGCCGCCGGCACTGAGGCTAGGGGCGTCGTAACGGTTATTCATTCGCTTCGCCAGACGGATGCCAGTAACCAGAACGTCAGTAAGTGTCGCATTTCCTGTGCGCACTACGTCCACTTCCGCCTGCGCACCAACTGCCTCGCATATTTCCTCGCTCATCCCCCAATTCTTCAATACGGCCTGAGCAATTACCGGGTGCCATGCATCGACAAGATCATCACTCAACACGACTTGGTGTCCCGGCGGGCGCTGCGCTGTGCACTGCACCAGAATATACAAGCGCCCCATAAGGTGGAGCAGACCCGCCGCAAATGCATCGGGAGTCGGGAGCGACGTCCGTTTGGCGACCACTTGGGAGAAATGGGCAACCGTCACGCTGTCAGACCACAACTCATCCATGCGCCCGGCAATGGATCGCAGGGACTCAGTCCGGCGGATATCCTGAATTGCGTGCGCAAGAACGACACCGTAGACCTTCTGAGCGCCGAGGCGGGTCAGCGCGTGCCCCAAGTCGATGATCACCCGGCCGGTCGCGTTGAATGCAACGGAATTCGCTATATCAAGCAGCCGCCTGGCAAGCGTCGGTTCGGCCGAGATGAGTCGCACAATCATCTGCGGCGTGTATTTCGGATTCCTGTATGCCTCCTGCACTTTGATGACAACTTGCGGAAAGGCAGGCAGTTCGATGATCCCAGCGGCGAGGGTGTCCGTTATATGGGTCAGGAACTCGAGTTGTGCGCGGCGTACTGTAGGGTCAGAGGAATGCATAGGTCCTAGCATCACGTGATTACAGTGCCTGCAAGGGTCCCGCAATGCGCTCCACAAGTCTAGCGAGAGCTGGGGAAGGCGGCTCAATTCAGGGCGCCCCCCTTCCAATCGTGACATTGTCACCGCGAAGGTTGGCCACCGCTCCATGTTGTGAGCTCGAATCGCGCGCGAGTCCCTCCATCTCGGTGGTGCGGTCCCGAGCTTGACTTAGCAAGTCCATAAGTTCTAGGCTGCGGCCCAAGCGCAGGTACATCACGCGGTTGGCGCTGCGATCGTCGTCGCCGCGCGTGTGAGCCTATTGAAGGAATCCGAGCGGACCAGAATATTCTGCATTTCCGCGATCCTCCTTCAGCTTCAGAGAGAAGTGTCATATTGCTCATTCATATTACGTAATCTAGGCATTGTCAGAACCTCGCCTATAGTGAAGCTTCTTGAGGGGCGTTACCCTAAATCCCCGTTTGGAAGTTATCTACTCACATGATCGATTTCGCTACTGATATCAACGAAGATCTGGAGAAAACCCAGCCCCTTCCGGTACTCACGGCTGAGCTGCAGATCGATGAAGCCTTACAGCGAAAGCGTGCCGAACGGATCGAAATCGTCGAGCTCATGCGCCAAAACTTGCAGCAGGCGATAGAAATCGAGCAGCTGCGAAGCAAACGAATTGGCGCCCTTTTCCCACATGCACAGCGGTTCACGCATACGATCGACCCAGGCGTCACTACCGAGGAGAGGCTCTTCGAGGTCTGTGGTGCGCTCAAAAACGCGCTCTCGAAGGTTTTGAACGAATGCGGGGCGCGAAGTTTCGCGCTCAACTGCGGAAGCGCCGCTAGCCGCATGCTTGAAGATTCCTGCTATGAGCTCGAGCGGATTTTGAGTGCTCCCGGATTCTTCGCGCCCGCAGAGTGCTACGCGGGCGTAGCGCAAAAGGACACTCTCGTTGAAGATTCTCAAACGGCAGCACGGGCGATTTTATCGATACCCGTCATACCCGGCAAAAGGCTTGTGCCAGCCGACGAGAGCCGTGCCGCGGCCGGGTAAGATCGACTGTGCATGTGCGCAGCCGGCAGGAAATAAATCAGTTTTTATACAGCAGGACGCGCGGGACGCAAGAGAAAGACGGCAGGAATGGCGGCGACCGCGAGCCACATCATCAACTTGAAGTTATCGTCGTACGCAACCATGGCAGCCTGCTGTGTAACTTCCGCGTTGAGCATTGCCAATTGGCCGACGTTAGTCGCTGCATGCGTCATCTGTTCCCGCACAACCGCGTTGTAGGGATTGATGTGCTCGACAAGCGAGGCGTGCACGATTTGAGTGTTGCGCGTCAGAAGCAACTCTACGATCGATATCCCGACACTGCTTCCCAGGTTTCGAAACAGGCTATAAAGCGCGGCTCCTTCATTTCGCAGAGACGGACTCAATGTGGCGAACGCCGCTCCTGCCAGTGGCACAGTTACGAGACCTGAGCCGATCCCCTGCACCAGACCAGACCACATCACGGTGGATGCATCCATTTGCAGGGTGAAATGCATCATTTGCCAGCCGGAAATAGCTGCAATGACAAAGCCGGCACAGATGACCCAGCGCATGTCGATTCGGTGCGCCACACGGCCGATGAGGAGCATAGAGACCAAGCTCCCGACCCCACGCGGTGCCGTTACGATCCCCGTGGTTATCACGGGATAATCCATCAGGCCTTGCAGCATCGGCGGCAACAACGCAAGAGTCGCGTAGACGATAAGTCCAACGATAAAAATGAAGACACATCCGGCCATACAGTTCCGATCTTTGAACAAGTTTGGCTCCAAGAAAGGAGTCCTGGTAGTCGTCAGCATGTGCACGCAGAAAAGATAAAAAGCGGTGATCGAGATAACCGCTTCGGCACAGATCTCGGGAGAGTTGAACCAATCTTTCAACTGGCCGCGATCCAAAGTAAGTTGTAGCGCGCCGACGGCAAGGCTTAGCGCCGCAAAACCAAAGAAGTCGAACACCGAACGCTTTATTTTCGTCTCGTCCATAGCGGCCAACAACCCCAAGAACGCGAACACACCAAATGGAAGGTTGATGTAGAAAACCCATCGCCAGTTGTAGCTTTCGGTCAGCCATCCGCCGAGCGCTGGACCCAGAATCGGGCCAATGGTGATGGTCATTGACCAAATTGCCATCGCCCTCATATGCCGCGCAGGCGGATTGATGTCGAGTACCACCGCTTGACCCATCGGAATGATCGAGGCTCCGCACACCCCCTGAAATAGTCTGCCGACCAATAGTTGCGGCAACGTTTGGGCAAGGCCGCAGAACATGGATGAGATCGTGAAGCCGGCAATAGACGCCAACAGCACACGCTTTCTGCCAATGCGGCCCGCGAGCCAGCCGCTCAAGGGCGTCATGATGGCGGACGCAATGATGTAGGCAGTGAGAACCCATGCAATCTGGTCTTGGGTGGCGGAAATCGCTCCTTGGATGTGCGGAAGCGCCACGTTTGCGATGGTGGTGTCGAGTACCTGCATGAGCGAGGCCAGCATGATCGATACCGTGATCATCGTGCGCCGCGGCGCCGCGTCCAAGATGGGAGTACTTATGATTGCGCTGTGCTGCATTTGCTATGACAGGCCCTAGTCCGTAATCGTTTATTTTTGGCTTAAGCTAGCGTAACAAACGCCACCGCCTCGGGCACGATCTTGAAGAACGAGGCACGCTGCTTATCCAAGTTCAAGACGCGCAAGACGTCCGGCGACCTGGTCACCAAATGGAATAGCTGTCCGCCCTGTCACTATGACTGTCAAAGTCGCGAGAGCATGCACGCAGGCTAGCGGGCCCTCTTTCGAGCGCCGTGACGTTTCGACAGCGCTGCATTCAGGGTAGCTCGTCGAGCTTTGGTGTGCTGGATTAGCACGGTTGCGAGATTCGTGATGACCTCACGATTAAGCCCATCCGCCATCGCTTGATCGCACGCGGCGGAGATGACGCCGGGCAAGGCATCACCCAAATGACGCAACCGGTTCATTAATTTATCTTGGTCAACAGTGCAGGCTGACGCCAGAAGTTGCCACTCCTTGTATCCGATGAGCGGAATATCGTATTGATCACCGATCTTCATGGCGACTCGCTGCTTAATCAGTTCGGGGTAAGTCAGTTGACTGGACAGATCGTAGAGTGGACTTAAGCGAATTTCATCGGCGGCGCTGATCAGAAGGGAGTAGTTTTTTGCATGCGCATCCGTGCCACCAATTAGCCAGTTGAAAGCATTTGCATCCAGAAATCGATCCACATCGGTCTCGGGATTCGAACTCACGCGGCGAATGAGCGTCACAATGTCGGCAATGCTGGGACCACCGTCTTCTTGATACTTTCGGCTGGGCATCAAGCCGAGTGCCTGACATATATCCTCTTGATGCACGCGTTGCACGAAGACCGATCCCGGTGCGGACGGCAGGCGGTCAAATCGTTCTACTACGATATAAGTGGTCTTATCCAGGGTGAGTATCGACGACCTCGCGGCGGGCAGACCCAATCGGGCGGCGATGTCTTGGCAAAGGTGTTCGTTTTCAACGAGACCGTCAAAGCCAGGAATGGCGGGTTTGATGATGTGGGTCGTCGGCGCGCGGCCACTGGGCACACCCCACCGTTTGCGTTGCTCATCCCAACAGAACGCGGTCTTCGCCTGCACACCGGGCAAGCTCATTTTGCCGGCATCACCGGGACGGCGCACTGCGGCAGCGTCGGAACTTAACTGCAAAAGACGTTGCGCCAGCTCATCGAGGCCGATCCAGTCGATCGATGGCCGCTGCTGTGCTTGAATGGCCGGCAGATCTACGGGCGGAAAAAATTGCGCGGCGCCCGGCACGTCGGCGCCTACGAAGCTCAAGAGTTTGAAGGGATTTGCCGCGGACACATGGTATTGCTGTCCCCAACGTTGCAGGATATTGGGATTCTCCGGCAGCAGGTTCCAAAGATAAGGCGAGACCTGATTGTGGGAATAGATGATGTTTGCGAGAGGCATGCTGACCGATAGCGAATATCCATTCGGCGAATCGCGCCAACGCGGTTCATAGTCAAACGACAGACGACCTGCCTTGTTCATTCGAATGCGACCGATCAGATCGCCTTCGATCAATACATCGAGTTCACTCATTTGCGCGACGTTTGTTGCAGTCGTTGGAAGACTTGGTCCAGACGAGACGCATCACGAAGCGTGTCTCGCGTTCCCTGTTTTGCTACATCAGTGAGAAAGGCGCGTAGATTTAGTGCTTCGAGAGCGCGCAGGACGAGGCCAATTTCGGCCTTCGAATTCCCAGCCTCAAGGTTGATGACCCACTTGCGCTCAGCGCCCAGCAGATTGGCAAGTTGGCTTTGAGTTAAATGTTTTTCCTTGCGTTTCAAGCGAATAGCGGCGCCTAACTGCTCAGCGGTACGTAAATTCATGTCCTTCATAAAGGACATTATATATAATATCCGTTGAAAGGGATATATCCTTTGCAAAGGACATCTACGATATGTCCGTTAAAGCGGACATTATGGTTGTGACCGTCCGGGGAAGACCCTGTTAGGAGGTCCAATCGGTGGGATCGGTTAACCGGAGGCGCCGGAAGCGGCGAAAGTTTCTGGCGACCGAATCCGTACGTAAGGACGCCGCCTCAATTTGGTGTACGGTATTGCGACCCCTTGGTTACGGCGGAGCTGCGATGCAGGATGAAGCGGTCATTACAATCAACGGTGTGAAACTCAGTGATGCGGAGTCGATGACAGTTCGCGTCGCGGTCGACACGCTCGCCAATGTCTTGGCCGAGGGCCTCGAGGAGAAGGAAGCTCAAGAACTGACTGCCCTCTACATGGATTCGCTCGCGAGAATTCAAGCCTTGCTCGAGATCCGAGAGACTCGAAGGCAATAGATCGCGGCGGCCAAGAGGCCAGGGCGTGCTAATCAGGCACTGAGTTCCAAGTAGCTTTGAAATACGCCGACGTGAATAAGCGCAGGCTCTGCCGAATTAGGCCAAAGCTCCTCGCTTCGGAAGCGTACGTCATACGTAGGCTCATCTTGGGCGTTCACCGCATGGGCATGGGCGTCCGGAAACGGATAAGTGGGCGATTCGTTCACCACGACTCCGGTCTTTCCACGGATGTATGCCGGCATGCGAGTGTGCCCTGCGACGTAATCGAGCTTCACCCGCACGCGGTCTCCCGGCTTGAATCCCTGACGTAGCGCGGCATTCGTGCGTCCGGGTGCACTTGGGGTCGCGAGCGGGAAGGCGCCCTGAGCGCATCGCTCTAGCTCTTCGCGCGTGAAAACACCTTTCTCCACGCACAGCGTCGCCAAGCTGGTTAGCGCGCGCTCATAGTAGCTGGCCGTAAGGTAGTGCCGGGGCTCCATGCGCTCGATTGCGTGGCGATACTCGTCCATGTTGAAAATGCCGTTTTGCACTGCGAACGAATAGAGCGCATGTACGCGCATCTCCCACGACGCGTGGAACGCGGGCGCATCGGCGGTATGGCGCACCTTGCCGAATCCTTGCCTCCCGCCGATGTCATGCATGCCGTCCATCAGGTAGCCTCGAATTTCAGCCGGGCAACGCCAATCAACGAATCGCGGGTCACAATGCTCGCCAGCATTTCCTCTGACCAGCCCATGGTCTCCGGCGGCTGTTCGGGCAGCACCATGTACCGTGTATCTGCCGTTGTATCCCACACTCGGATTTCGACATCTGCAGGCAGATCCAGCCCCATTTCCTTAAGCACCGTGCGCGACTCGCGCACAACGCGGGCGCGATATTCCAGATCCTTATACCAATCCGGCGGCAGCCCGATCACCGCCATCGCGGTACACGAGCACAGCGTACAGCAAATCACATTCTGCACAGTCGCGGAGTTCTCGAGCACGACGAGATGCCTATGGTGTTTTGGCATGGATAGGCCCAATTCGGCGATCGCAGCACGTCCATTCGAAAGCAGGCGTTTGCGGAACGCGGCATCGACCCAGGCCTTCGCCACCACGCGCGCACCGTTTTGCGGAACCCACTGCTCCTCGGCCAGGTGCGGAAATTGCTCGACGGCTTGCGTTGCTTTCATACCCCGCCCGTCGAGCGCCGCCTGAACCGCATCTACCCGCTGCTCCACAGAGGCCGTCCGCCCGATAACGCGCTCGTCAGTTGCCATAGGTACCTTTTCTCGTGAGCGAGCCCCAGCGGACGATACCGCGGACCCCGCGTTATAGCCACTCCAAGTTTGGACGCCCTGGCAAAGATGCGTCGCTGTCGCGCTCTCTCGCTCCTTAGGCGATGGCCGCCGGCGAACGCGTGGCCTCGCATTGAGACTGCGCGGAAGCAGGCCCGGCGTACGTGTCCGAATCAAACAGATAACAAATCCCACCAAGGACGATGGCGTTGATTTGTATAGGTTCGCTTCGAGGGCTGGTGACGTTCGATTTCCGCGGACAGTGTTCGCGGACAGAGCGGACGGACAGTCGGCGGCGCCATAGCTGCACTACAGGCGAGCGCCTCCTCCTCGAGCTTGGCGTTCTCCTCTCATTGCCTCCACTCTATACTGGTGTTTGGCTGCTAAACATCATCCGAGGCCGCGCCCCATAATGGCCTCACGCAACGGGCGAATAAATGGAGACGGACGTTGACCAAGAACGTGATTTGTCTTTGGTATGAAGGCGCAGCAGAAGAAGCTGCCAGGTTCTACGCGGAGATATTTCCGAACAGCGCCGTGACAGCGGTTCACCATGCCCCCGGCGATTATCCGGATGGCAAACAGGGGCAGGTGCTCACGGTCGAATTTACGGTGGTGGGTGTGGCATGCCTCGGCCTGAATGGCGGCCCGGCTTTCAAGCACAACGAAGCCTTTTCATTTCAGATCGTCACGGAGGATCAGGCCGAGACTGATCGCTATTGGAATGCCATCGTTGGCAATGGCGGCACCGAGAGCGCATGCGGGTGGTGCAAGGACAAATGGGGTTTTTCCTGGCAGATCACCCCACGCGTGCTGCTGGAAGCAACGACCGATTCAGATCCTGCGCTGGCGAAGCGCGCGTTCGATGCGATGATGACAATGAAAAAGATCGACATCGCCACGATCGAAGCAGCACGACGCGGACCTGCCAGCCACTAGGGCGCACGTTAGTGTTCGCGGACAGAGCGGACGGACAGTTAGGGGAAGCACGTGCGACGAAGCGTTAAGTATATGGGGATCCTCGCAGCGGTTCTTTTGTGTCTGGTCATTCTGGTACTCGCGTGGTCGTTCCACGCAGACCAGCAACGTTTCGACGCCGCAAAAAACTATTGCGAACGCGCCTGCATACAGGACTCCGGGGGTCTCGATCAATGTCGCGAGATTTGCGTTCATCACCCGGACCGCTATCCATAAGCGAACGGCCGGTGATGCATACCGTACAGCCTAGATCACTCGGCGGTGGCGGCGAAGCGGCGCAACGATTGGCGTAGGACACCCACGGTGAGCGGCTTTTGCAGGACGCCGATGACATCCAGTCCCAGCACACCCGCCATCTCGCCTACAAAGTCGATCAGCGCCCGATCGCGCGCTGATACGACGATGACTGGCATGGTGATGCTATGTTTCTGCAATTGTTCCAGTAACTGAGTGCCGTCCATGGTTGGCAGCATCTCAAGATCCAGTATCAGAAAGTCCGGTGGTGGGTTCAGCGCGGCCAACAGCGACAGCGCCTCGCACGCGTTGCTCGCCACATGCACTGTGACGATCCCGAGGTCGCGGCAAAGCGCTGCGGCGTGCTCGCGCTCTATGGGGTTGTTGTCGACAATCAAGGTCGAGACGATGCATCTAAACCGCGGCAACACACCATCCTCGTCGCTCATATTGGAATCCTCGAATGCAATGATCGGAACCATACCGTTGCCCTGGACTGACTTGGCTTCTCGGTAGGTCGACTTTCATAACCGATTCTGAAGACCAATGGGAGGTGTTCGGATAAAAACGCGGGTTTTTGCCTAAGGAAAACTCTGATGAAGCCTTTGGCCAAGGTTCATGGGAGCACCCGGACGCCGCTGGACATCGCGCGCGCCGATCGTCATGCTGGGACCCTACAATACGCGGGATCAGCAATGGCTCCCGATATGCGACGCGGCAACACCAACGAATTGTACGGGCCGGCCTGATGCGGCGGCTCCGCTTGAGAACCGTCAACTGGACACTGATCGCCTACGCCGTCGTTCTATGCGTCGGCATCTGGAGCGCTGCGCTCGATCGGGTTCAGCGCGATTATCGATCTACTCTCGAGACGGAGCGCGAACGTCTGCGCAGCGTGAGCGGAACCCTTCAGGCGCAGGTCGAAGCCATGCTGGGGGATGGTGTCGGCGCCGCGCTTGCCGCCGCCAACGAACTTGGGAGTCGCAGCGACCTCGCCCACGCCAGCGACGCGCAGTTCGCGGACACGCTGGCACACATGCTTACCGGCGGCTCCTACGTGCGCTCGCTGTTTCTGGCCAATACAAAACGGTTTGTGCGGGTCGGCCGCTCCGAATTACCGGATATTCGCACGACACCGCCCGCGTGGCTGGCGCCCGCACTTGTGCTCGATTCGGACAGTGCCTGGGTCGGTGGGCCCATCCCCGATCCGGATGACCCAGCCGAGCAGGTTATTCCGGTAGCGCGGCGTGTTGAGCACGGCATGCTGCTGAACGACTGGGCGGGAGCGCTGATCGCGTTCAGAAGCCTGGAGGGCGCCTACCGGCAGACCGATTCGGCCAGCGTTGTCGGTCTGTTTTCGGCCGATGGCACTGCCCTGATGGTCGTGACTCAGGACGCGCAAGTGCGTGCTGCGGAAGGCACCAATGTCCACAACTCGTCGTTGTTCCAACAAGCCGAACGCGGCCCGGATTCAGGCGTGATGGAGGGCATCAGCCCGCTCGCGGATGTCCAGACGATCGTCGCCTACGACCGCGTGAGAGGGTATCCGCTATTCGCCGTCGCTTCGCGGCGCCGGGAGGAAACGCTGACGCCGTGGTATGGGCGGCGGCGCGGCACCGTGGAGGCGGCTGCCGGCATCTCCGCGCTCGTGATCGGGACAACCTGGTTGCTGAACTATTTCGTGGGGGCGCTGCGGCGCCGGGAGCATCACTACCGCACCCTGTTCAACAATGCCTCCTTTGGCGCCTTCGTCCTGGATGGCGAGCATATTGCCGAGGCCAATCGAACCAGCGCCGCCATGTTCGGCGTCAGCGGTCCGAGGGAACTGATCGGCATGCGGCTGTGGGATCTATCGCCCTCGTCGCAGCCCGGCGGTGCCTCGTCCGAGGAGTTTTGCCGGGCGCGCATCCGTCAGATGGTCGACAGTGGTGCCACGACCTTCGAGTGGACCCAGCAAAGGTTGGACACACACGCGCCGTTCTTCGCGGCCGTGTACTTATCGAGCCTCGATGTCGATGGCACGACGCTGATGCTCGCTGTCATCCACGATGTCACCCAGCGCAAGTTGGTCGATGAAGAGCGCGAGCGCGCGCTTGACGAACTGCACGAATTGGCCGCAGCGCTCGTTCACGTTCAAGATGATGAGCGGCGGCGCATCGGACGGGATCTGCACGACAGCACGGGGCAAGGCCTGGCGGCCTTGGAGCTTAGTCTCAGCCTGTTGACGCGGGCCGTGCAGCCGTCCTCGAAGCCCGCGCAGATGCTGGTGTATGAGTGCGTCGCCCTCGCGCGACAATGCTCCAGCGAGATCCGAACCGCCTCCTATCTGCTGCACCCGCCGCTGTTGGATGAAATCGGGCTGCTGAGCGCGCTGCGCTGGCTGGCTGATGGACTTCGCAAACGCAGCGGTATCGACATCAAGCTGGAATTCCCCGAGACCATGGGCCGCCTGCCGCCTGAGCATGAACTGGCCATATTCCGAGTCGCTCAGGAAGCTCTCACGAACGTGCATCGGCATTCGAAAAGTCCATCGGTGACCATTCGGTTGTTCGAGCAGGATGACACCGTGATCCTGGAAGTCGAGGACGCCGGCCGAGGCATGGCCGTGGGCGGTTCCCCGGATAGAGTCGCCGACGGCGTCGCGTTGGGAGTGGGCCTGGCCGGCATGCGCGAACGCATGCGACAGCTCGGGGGCGCGCTGAGTGTGCGCACCAGCTCGGAGGGAACGTGTTTGCGGGCGTCGCTCTCGCCGACCCGCACGGCCGGTTTGCGCACCGACCAACCCGCATCGCTATAGGGGTTCCGCATGAGCAAGATACGTATCCTGATTGCCGACGACCATGAGCTGATCCGGCGTGGACTCACGACGGTGCTGGCGGAGCGGCTCGATTGGACCATCGTCGGAGAGGCCGCCAACGGCCGACAAGCCTGTGAAATGGCCGCTCGCCTGACACCGGAGATCGTAATCCTCGATCTGACCATGCCCGAGCTCAATGGACTCGAGGCTACTCGCCAGATTCGCGCCATGACTCCGAACACGCGCATCCTGATCGTGACCGCGCATGAGTCGGAGCAACTGCTTCGCGAAGTGCTGGACGCCGGGGCGATGGGCTACATATTGAAGTCGGATGCCGGACGGGTGCTCATCCAAGCGGTAGAGGCGCTGCTCGATGAGCGGCCATTTTTCTCCTCGAAGGTTGCACGCTCGGTGCTCGAAGGTTATCTGCGCTCCAGCGAAAATTCTGCGCAGACTGCCGCCCTGGCTCTCTCTCCGCGCGAGCGGCAAATCGTGCAACTGTTGGCCGAAGGCAATAACAACAAGGAAGTGGCGCGTACCCTGCAGTTGAGTGTGAAGACCGTTGAAACGCACCGCAGTAACATAATGCGCAAAATGGAGTTTGGCTCACTGGCCGACCTCGTGCGTTACGCAATCCGCAACAAAATCGTCGACGCCTGAGGACCAGCGCCGCCCCGGCGCACCCTGCTACAGACTCTCCCCGGCTCCACTCAGGAAAGTACCCGGTTCCCCCGGCGCATCCCGGCCCCTACAGTGCGCCCCCTGAATTCCGGTGAGCGCGAATACCTATGGATCCATTGAAGCAGGCGAGCCCGACGAGCGTGATGTCTCTCAGCACAGTGGTGAGGGACGCGTTGCCGGTCTTGCGGGCGGCCATCGCTAACGCGGCCGTGCTGCGTATTGCCACGGACGAAAACGCACCGCATGTGGATGTCGACCCCGTGGTCATGGAGCGCCTGCTGCTGATACTGGTGCGGAACGCCTGCCAAGCCATTCGGCAGCCGTACGGCGTTATCGAGATCGGAGTGGCGGGCATGATTGGCTCGGCGGGCAACGGCCTCCCGTTCGTTCGGCTCACGGTGGCGGATAACGGCGTTGGCATGGAGGGTGCGACTGTCGGCCTCTTGCGGCAGGGGCTCCTCGAGCCAGCCACTTCTCACGGCAACGAACCGGG
>Ga0302326_10008779_pt1 | contig 22227 bp, 18 predicted proteins | sample Palsa_T0_3_FD_202264 | JGI IMG/M metagenome (GOLD analysis project Ga0302326, IMG submission 202264) | Peat permafrost microbial communities from Stordalen Mire near Abisko, Sweden - Palsa_T0_3 | ecosystem: Environmental > Terrestrial > Soil > Palsa > Peat permafrost | place: Sweden: Abisko... | reverse complement strand
AGGGAACGTTCACAGTGGGCGATCCGAGCGTAGTCTGGATTCCGATGAGTATGCACGCCCAGGTGCTGCCCGGCCCGCTCGAAAGCGTGTTCAACTACCGGCGCATGCGGATGATCAACGTGTTCGGCCGTTTGAAACCGGGGATCGTCGCGACACAGGCGCTGGCCGCGATGAAAACTATCGCCGCGCGGCTGGAAACTCAATATCCAGCGGACAACAATGGACGCAGTGTCGAACTAGGCTCGTTATCCGACGCGGCGCTCGGATTTCTTCCGCGCGATCAACTCCTGATCGCCGGTCTCGCGCTCTCGGCCGTGGTCGGCTTGGTGTTGCTGATCGCCTGCGTGAATCTGGCGAACCTGTTGCTGGCGCGGTCGACTAAACGAGCCCGGGAGATGGGCCTACGCACCGCGCTGGGCGCCAGTCGAACCCGTCTAGTCCGCCAGCTCCTCACCGAGAGCCTGCTGCTTTCCGCGGCCGGGGGTGTCGCGGGCTTGCTGATCGGTTCCGCTGGCTCCTTGCTGCTCTGGTCGTTTCGCCCGGCCTTTCTTCTCCAAAACAGTGTCGCCCTTCGAATCGACATACGCGTGCTGCTGTTCACGGCCGCGATCACAGCATTCACCGGTTTGATCTTCGGCATGGCGCCGGCTCTAAAGACGTCCACGCCGGATTTGGGCGCGGTGCTCAAAACTGGAGGGCGAGGCGGCGCCGAGGTCTGGGCACGCAGCGCGTTGCGATCCACGCTGGTGATTTCCGAAGTTGCGTTGGCGTTGGTCGCCCTGGTCGGCTCGGGACTGTTTATCCGCAGCATGCAACGGGCGCAGAGGATCGATCCCGGTTTCGAGAGCCACAAACTTTTCTGTTTCGACTTCGACATCACATCGCGAGGTTACACGCCGGAACGCGCGCGCCAGTTCCTGCGTTCGGTGCTCGAACGGGCGTTGAGCACACCGGGCGTCGCAAGCGCGGCGCTGGCGGACAGTCTTCCACTCAACGGAGGACTGCTGGCCACCACATTCCCGGAAGGACAGGGATCGGGAACCGATCATCGAGGCACGCTGGTGCTCCAGGAGTCCGTCTCGCCGACCTATTTCGACACTCTTCGGATCCCGCTGGAGCAAGGCCGGATATTTTCTGAGTTCGACCGCCGTGATTCCGCCCCCGTCGCGGTGGTGAACCGGGCTCTGGCGCAGCAGTTTTGGCCGGGCCAGAATCCGATCGGCAAGCGCTTCCGTTTTGTTTCCGACAACGTGCTGCACGAGGTTGTCGGAGTGGTCAGTAACACCGCGGTGCTTGCAATCGGCGAACCGCCTCAGCCGGTCACCTACCTGCCGCTCGAACAGCGATTCAGTACAGCGGTCGCGCTGGATGTGCGCACCGAATCCAATCCGGCCGCGGTTCTCAACGCGGTACTGAGCCGCGTTCAATCGCTCGACAGCAACTTGGCGCTGACGAACGCCAGCACTATTCAAGACTTACTGGCTCAGGGCCTGTGGGCGCCTCGCATGGGCGCCACCCTGTTCGGCCTCTTTGGACTATTGGGGATGCTGCTCGCATCCATTGGAATCTACGGAGTGATGGCCTACATGGTGGCGCAGCGCACCAATGAAATCGGAATCCGAATGGCGCTGGGAGCGCAGCCCGGCGACGTGCTTCGTTTGGTGGTGGGACAGGGAATGCGGCTGGTCCTCGCCGGCATTGCGTTAGGACTTGCTTGCTCGTTTGCTCTCAGCCGGCTGATGCGCAGTCTGCTTTTCGACGTCTCGCCCAGCGACCCGGTCACGTTTCTGACGGTAAGCGCGATTCTGGCGGCGGTAGCGTTGGTCGCCGGATGGTTACCCGCCATCCGTGCTTCGCGAATTGATCCGGTTCTGGCTCTGCGCGACTAACCGCGGCGCGATATTAGGGCTTCGATCCGGTTTCCCGCGCCAGCCGAACCTTCGCGTCTTCCAGTTTCTTTTGGACCTTCGCCATCTCGCTATGATCCAATTCGCTCGGCGAGCTGGCTTGCCATTCCTTCAACGAACTCTGCCACTGGGCGATCGCCTCGCGCGTCTTGCCTTCGTGCGAATAGACATCGCCCAGATGATCGTGAACCGTAGCATCGCGCGACATGAACTCGATCGCCTGGCGGAGCTTCTCCTCGGCTTCGGGCAGCTTGTTCAAGCGGAAGTAGACCCACCCGAGACTATCGAGATAAGCGGGATTGTTGGGCTCCTTCTGCAGCGCTTTCAAGACCAGATCCTTGGCTTCTTCCAAGCGAATATTGCGGTCCGCCAGCATGTACCCGAGATAGTTCAGCGTCGAGGAATTGTCGGGATCGATGGCTAGAACTCTGCGAAACTCCGCCTCCGCCTCGGTCAGATTCTTCTGGCGCTCAAACATTGCGCCGCGCATGAAGATCACTCTCACCTTGGCTTCATTCGTCTTGGCGAGCTTTTCGGCGGCGTCGAGCGCTTTGGCCATCTCGGCGTAATTCTTGCCTTTCTCGTAGACGTCGGCAAGGCTGAGGTAAATCTGTAAATCGTTGGTCCCGTCCATCAGCTTGCGGGTTTCAACTACGGCTTGATCGGTCTTGCCCATATCCGCAAGCACAGTGGCTCGTTCCGCGCGCACGCCATTGTCGCTCGGATACTTCTTCAAAGCCGCGTCCGCTTCCGCTTCGGCCTTCTGGAAATCCTTGGCTTGCCGATAAGTCTCCACGATCTCAGCCGCCGCGCCCGCAGCGGCATCCGAATCGAGGTCGCCGATTTGCCGGTATACTTCCACGGCCTGCGGGTATTGTTCTACGGTGCGGTTTAGAAACCCAAGCTTGTCGAGCAGCGCGGCGCGATTATGCTTCTCCGAAGCGCTATAGCTTTTCTTCGCGGTCGAATCCAGTATTCCCTTCAGCGTCTTGATCGCGTCCGGAACCTTGCCTTCCGCTTCCAGCAGAAGAACGTCGTTGTATTGAATCTCCAGGTTCGTCGGATCTATTTCCTTAGCCTTGTCGGCGGCCTCGCGAGCTTTCTTGAAGTCGCTCTTCTGGCGGTAAATCTGCGACAGCCGCAGCAACGCGCTGGGGTCCTTGGCATCTTCGTCGGCCAGTTCCTGGTAGAGCTTCAAAGCCTCGTCCACCTGATCGGATTGCAGCAGGTCCTCGGCTAACGGACGCTTCAGGTCCGAGTTGCCGGGCTGCTGGTCGAGCGCGCGGCGCAGCATCTCGGCCGCCAGCGAATAATCCTTGAGCTGCTCATAGACACCCGCTAAATTGACCAGGCTGTGCGGGCTGGGATTCTTATCGGCTACCTTGCGAAGCAGCTCGGCGGCAGCTTTGTTGTCGCCCAGGTCCGTGTACACCATCGCCAGCCCCGTCAGCGCATCCTCGTTATCCGGATCCACTTCCAGGGCCTTTTTATAAGCCTTCAGCGCGTCGGTTGAATTCTGCGCCACCTTGTCGAGCCTACCCAGCATGAGCCAGCTGTCGACGTCCTTGGGATCGCCCTCGGTAATCTTGTCCCATTGCTCGATGGCTTTCTTGAGCATGTTCTCATCGACGCGATTCTGCGTGTCGCCGATCAAGCGCGTATAAATGCGGGCCAGCAGCCGGCGCGCGTTCAAATCGTTGGGGTTTTGCTTCAACTGGTCTTCGGCCTCGACCACCGCTTCCCGCAGGCGGCCGGATTGGATATACAAATCCGAAAGTTCTTCGGCGATAAAAGTCGCATCCGGGTCTGCCTTCAAAGCCGCCCGGTAACTTTCCACGGCTTTGTTGAAGTAATCTCCCCGATTGCCGTACGCGGACGCTAGTTCGGAGTATAGATGCCCGAGGGAATAATTGTAATAAGCCGCGGCCTTGTCGGCTTTCGGGGTTGCCGCGGGCTGAGTGTTCTGAGCGAACGCGGAGACGGCTAGCAAAAGCAGACAGGGGAAGCTTAAGATTCGAGGAGCTGGGATCATTAACGTAACGCTCTCTTTCCTGTACCCGGACCGATCGGGACAGTCCTACTCGCTTTCAGTATAACTCTGAAAAAGTACAACCCCGAAAACGCATTCTGGTCGCTGCGGCGGCTGGAGTCGGCTACCATCACAAAGAACGTGGATCGGAAAAATACGATACCCCTGCCGATCGTGCTGGGGCCTACCGGCTCTGGCAAGAGCGACCTGGCGCTGTGCATCGCGACGGCCCTGGGCGGCGAGATCGTCAGTTGCGATTCCTTGCAAGTCTACCGGGGCTTCGATCTCGGGACCGCCAAGCTGGGAGCGGCCGAGCGGCGCGGGATTCCGCATCATCTCCTGGACCTGATCGATCCCACGCAGCTTTTCACCGCCGGCGACTATGCCCGCGTGGCCCGGACTTGCTTGCGGGAGATCGCCGGGCGCGATCGCATTCCGATAGTGGTGGGCGGAACCGGCTTCTACTTGCGGGCGCTGCTGGAAGGATTGTTCCCCGGCCCCGTGCGCAGTCCGCGGATTCGCGATCGCCTGGCGCGCCGAGAGCAGCGAAAAAGCGGCAGCCTGCACCGCATTCTTTCGCGCCTGGATCCCGCCGCCGCCGCGCGCATTCATCCGAGCGACAAGAATAAGACGATTCGGGCGCTGGAGGTTCGATTGCTCGAAGGCCGGCCGCTGTCGGCGCTGTTTAAGCTCGGGCGCGAGCCGCTAACCGGCTTCCAACCCATCAAGCTCGGGCTCGATCCGCCGCGCGATTTGCTCTATCGCAAGCTGGACGCGCGCTCCGAACGCATGTTTGAGAGCGGCCTCATCGCCGAGGCGCGCGACTTGCTGGCCGCGGGCGTTCCGGTGGATGCCAAGCCGTTCGAGTCCCTCGGCTATCGACAGGCGCTCGATGTCGTTCAAGAACGACTGACGCTCGAACAAGCGCTGGCATGCACCCAAGCAGCGACGCGCCGGTACGCTAAACGCCAGCTAACTTGGTTTCGAAAAGAACATTCAGTGCATTGGCTGCAAGGCTTCGGCGATGACGAGCAAGTGCAGGACCAGGCACTGGCCGTTATTCAGCAGACCGTCGAACGCGGGTAAGTTTGTAGAATGGATGGCATTTTTGAAGTCAAAAGGAGATTACGGCGCGATGACAATATCTGTTTTTATCGGGACCAGCGTCGACGGTTTTATTGCGCGACCGAACGGCGATCTCGACTTTCTGCCGGAGGGCGGCGGCGAACCGCACGGTTTTACGAAGAGTTCATGGCCAGCGTCGATACGCTGGTCATAAGCCGTAAGACCTTCGAGACGGTGCTGAAGTTTGCTGCCTGGCCATATGGCGACAAGCGAGTAGTGGTGCTCAGCGGCGGGTCGCTCGACTCAGCCGTGGCGCACGGGGGAATTCTGGAACAGATGGCCGGATCTCCCGCTGACATCGTTTCGAAACTCGCCAAGAGTGGCGCCAACCACGTTTACGTCGACGGAGGCATCACCATTCAAAGGTTCCTGCGCGCGGGTCTTGTGCATCGTCTCATTATCACCAGAGTGCCTGTGTTGATTGGAGAGGGAATCCCGCTCTTCGGCGCGCTGCCTCGCGACCTGCGTCTCCGTCACGTGGCAACGCAGCATTATCCGAGCGGCTTGGTTAAGAGTGAGTACCATGTCGCCTGACAATCCAAGCGCCGTCGCACTCCTGGCCCGTAGGTTGTGATTCCACTATCGTCACTAATCCTTTTCAACGAAAGAAGGCAATCTCGAATGAATTAGCCCCGTTGCTGATTTTTCGACTTTCTCAGGAACACAAACTCTCCTCAAACGTATTAGTAACTGAAGTTAGTAAGTCTAAGTTGAGGAGTTACAAAGGTGGTTAATAAATTACTATTTGGCTTTGCTTCCGTTGCGCTTGCTGTCGCGAGCGCGGCAACCAGTTACAACGTGACTTTCTACGACTCTGTGATGATCAACGGCGCCAAAGTTCAGCCTGGGAACTATAAGGTGGAAGTCAACGCAAGCACGGCGACGCTTAAGCAGGGCAAGAGCGTCATCCAAGCGCCCGTCAAAGTGGAAAGCACCGCGGAGAAATTCGGCACCAATGTTGTCCGTATCGAGGGGTCCGAGTTGCAAGAGATCCGCTTGGGCGGCACGCGCACGAAGCTCGTCTTCGAGAAGACCGGCGTCGCGACCAACTAGTTTCCCTCCAACCACGCGTCTTTCAAGCGGCGGAGCGCATGCCCGCCGCTTCTAATCCCTGAATCGGCGCGGTAAGATCAATTCGTGCGTTGTTGTTTTATCGTGGCGGCTTATTTTCTCTGCCTGGTGTCGGAAACCTCCGCCGCCACTTATGCCGCTCTTCCGTTTTTTAATCTCTCTCAGAACAAGAACCTGGACTGGATCGGCGAAAGCCTGGCGGCAGCCGTGCAGGAGGCGCTTTCTTCGGAAGGCATGATGACGCTCGAACGCGATGACCGCGTGGAAGCTTACCGCCGCCTCTCCATTCGTCCGTATTCGTTGCTGACCAGAGCTTCGGTAGTCAAAATTGCCGAAGAACTCGACACCGAGCAGGTTATCTTCGGCGAATTCGATGTCAAACCGATGACCGACTCGGCCGTGAAGAGCCGCGGTTCGCTCCTAATCACCGGCCGGCTCATCGACCTCAAGCGCGTGAAACAGGGGCCTGAGTTTCGCGAAGTCGGCGCCCTGGAAGATCTGGCGGCTTTGCAGAGCCACCTGGCGTGGCAGATTCTGCAATTCGCATTGGCCGGCGGCGCGCCCTCCGAAGCCGAGTTTCGGCAGCGTCACCCAACCGTTCGCGTGGACGCAATAGAGAATTACATTCGTGGCCTTCTGGCCAGCAATCCGGATGAGAAGCATCGGCTTTTCACTCAGGCCGCCCGGCTGGATTCGCAGTTTTCGCAACCTTGCTTCCAACTGGGCCGGTTGCTCTGGAGTCGGAAGGAATACAAACCCGCCGCCGAGTGGTTCCAGAGGGTGACTCGGGCGGACGGGCATTATTACCAGGCGAATTTCTTCCTGGGGCTGAGCCGCTACTACAGCGGCGATTTTGCCGGCGCGCAAACCGCTTTCCAAGTAGTGGCGCGGGTGGTTCCCTTGAACGAGGTTTATAATAACCTCGGCGCCGCAGAATCCCGCGCCAACGCCGCCGACGCACTCGAGAATTTCCGCAAAGCGCTCGATGGAGACCCGAGCGATGCCGCTTATCAATTCAACGTGGGATACGCGCTTTGGAAAAGCGGGAACTTCCACGACGCGATTGAACATTTTCGCGCTGTCCTTGAGCGCGAACCGGCCGATGCGGAAGCGGGCCTCCTTCTGGCGCGCGCGGAGAAGCAGGTGGCCGCGCGCCCAGGAGATACTCGCACTGAAGGCCTGGAACGACTAAAGACCAACTACGAGGAAAGCGCATACTGGCAACTGAAAGCCGTGCTTCAGCAGGGCAAACCTTAGAGCAGAGGATTGCCGTATAATCCATAAAGCTCATGCTGGAAGTGTTCGGATTGTCCGATCGTGGCTGTGTCCGCCAAAACAACGAAGATTCCTATCTTTTGTCGCCCAGCACCGGCTTGTATGTAATAGCCGACGGGATGGGCGGGGCGCAGGCCGGCGAACATGCCTCCAAAATGGCCGTCGAGACGGTGGCTTCGTTCATCGCGAATGCGGGCGAAGCGAACGCCGAAACCCTGGCCCGCGCGTTTCACGAAGCCAACAGCCGCGTCATGAACGCCGCCGCCGGCGACTCGACCCTAGAGGGCATGGGCACGACGCTGGTGGCCGCGCTCGAAAATGGCTCGGAAGTCTTGATAGCGAGTGTGGGCGATAGTCGCGCTTACGTCTACGACAAAGGCGAGCTCACCAGCGTCACCGAGGACCAGACTTGGGTCCAGGAAGTAGGGCGGCGCTTGGGTATCGACGAGACCCATCTCCGCACTCACCCCATGCGGCACGTGCTGACGATGGCGATCGGCGTCAGCCCCGAGTTGCGAGTGCACTCCTATGCGATCAAACCTGAGCCAGGTGCGCAAATTCTACTGTCGAGCGACGGACTCCACGGTGTAGTGGACGCGCAGGCCATTGCTACAACGCTGGAAGGAAACGGCAGCCTAGAGTCCAAGTGTCGGCGGCTGATCGAGGCCGCCAAGGAAGCCGGCGGACCCGACAATGTCACCGCCATAATCCTGCGCGCTCAGTGAAATTGAAGCCAGCCCGCAAAGGGCGCGGCGGCGCCTCGACACGTCCGAGTAAGGATGCCGCCGTGCTCCGTTTTGCGGGGTGTCATTTAGAAGCTTTACGGTCTTTTACAGCCCTGTTGGTAACCGTACTCCGCCACGCGCAATCCTTTAGTCAAGTGCTTCGCCCCTTCCTTTCCGTGTTAGTTTCCGTCACCGTCTTGAACGCGCAGACGGGCATGGTGAAGTTTGGGGGTCAACCGATTCCGGGGGCGACCGTGATCGCTACCCAAGGGGATCATCGGACACTCACCACTACCGATGAATCCGGCCGCTACGATTTTCCGGATCTGGCCCCCGGCGCCTATACAGTGGAAGTTCAGATGTTCGGCTTTGAGAACGCGCGGCGTCAACTCCAGATCGGTCCCGGTTCTCCGCCCGTCGAGTGGACTCTCGAACTCCAGCCGCCGCCAAAAGCCGTGGCGGAGCGCGCGCAGCCCAGGCAACAAGGCTTCCGCAATGTCACCGCGAATGAACTCGACCAGTTGGAGGCGCCGCCCCCGTCGCCCGAATCCGGCGCTGGAACTGGAAACGCGAACGAAGCCTTCCTGGTGAACGGGACGATCAGCAACGGTTTGCAAAATGCCCAGAATGATTTCGGGATTAGAGGACCGTTCCCCGGAGGTCCCGGAGCGTTCGGCGGTCCTGGTCTCACCGCGCAACAACCCGGGCAGCCTGGGCAGACCGGGCCTGGCGGCGGAGTCTTCGGCGGTGGCGCCCCGGGCGGTGGTCCCGGTGGATTCGGTGGAGGCGGTCGCGGTGGCGGATTCGGGGGCAGGGGCGGGCCGGGAAGAGGCGGCCGCGGCAACGGTGGATTCCTCGGCAACCGTGCCAATCGCGGGAGAGAAGGTATTCACGGAAATGTATCTTTCATCTGGCACGGAGACGAAACCGATGCAAAGGCATTTTCGCTCAGCGGGCAAGCCGTTCCGGAGCCCTCGTTTAACAACTATCGTTGGAGCGGCGTGCTGGGGGGACCGCTCCGAATTCCGCACCTGCTGAAAGGCGATTCGACATTCTTTACCGTCAGCTACTATGGCACGCGCGGCCAGAGTCCTTTCTATAACGTCGGCACGGTTCCAACCCCGCTCGAGCGCGCTGGAAACTTTTCACAGTCTTACGTGAACGGCGTAGTTCCCACCATCTACGATCCGCTGACGGGCGCGCCGTTTCCGGGAAACATGATTCCATCCAGCCGTTTTAATACCGCCGCGATGGGTTTGCTCAATCTCGATTACATCCCGTCGCCGAATTTGCCGGGAACAACCCAGAATTACCAATTCGTCACCGCCGTTCCGGCCGACTCGGATAATGCGAGCATCCGGTTGAATCAAAACATCGGCAAGAACGACAGGCTGGCGTTGACCGAGAGCTTTCAACGCCGGAAGAACGAAACCGCCCAACTGTTCGGGTTCCTCGATCCCGGCAGCGGCTTCGGCGACAGCACGGACCTGAGCTGGGTTCACAACGTGGGCGTGAACGGGATCAATACAACCCACCTAACGTTCAATCGCAACCGCACCACGCAAGATTCGTATTTCTCCTACGGCGCCGACGTGGCCTCGGTATTACACATCGCTGGGACCTCTCAAGAGCCGATCAATTATGGCCCGCCCAATTTATCGTTCACCAACTTCGCCAGCCTCTCCGATTCGGCGCCGTCGCTCGCGGTGGTCCAAAGCCTGACCGAAAGCGAGGCGTTCAGCCTGGCCAAGCATAATCACACCATGACGTTCGGCGGCGACTTCAAGCGCCTGGACCGCAACACCACCACCGATCAAAATGCGCGCGGATCGTTTGCGTTCAGCGGTATTGAAACCAGCCAGATCGTGAACGCCCAGCCGGTTGCGGGCACCGGTTTCGACTTCGCCGACTTTCTACTGGGACTTCCGCAGTCCAGTACGGTTCAGTTTGGGGGTGCCAGCACATATTTCCGTCAAAATGTTTGGGACGGGTTCGCCAACGACGATTGGCGCGTCAATCCCAAACTGACCATCATGTATGGCCTGCGCTACGAGTATTATTCGCCGCTCTCCGAGAAATATGGCCATATCGCCAACCTGGACATCGCGCCGGACTTTACCGCTGTCGCGTCCGTTCTGCCAGCCCAGATCGGGCCGTATTCAGGATCGTTCCCGAGCGGCCTGATCGATCCCGACCGCCACGATTGGGCGCCGCGCGGAGGCATCGCCTGGAAGCCGTTCACGAAACACTCTACCGTTGTCCGCATCGGCTACGGAATTTACTACAACCCCACCGCGTTGAATCAACTGGCGACGGAACTTTCCGAGCAGCCGCCTTTCGCCGCCACCCAGACGCTGACCACCAGCGCCGCCAATATCCTCACGATTAACAACGGCTTGGCCACCGCGCCGACCAGCGCCACAATCAAGAACACGTACGCGGTCGAAAAGGATTATCAGATCGGATACGCCCAGAGTTGGAACGTCACCGTACAGCAAAACCTCACGCGGTCGCTATTCGTGGAACTGGGGTACCTGGGGACCAAGGGCACCGATTTGGATACGGACACGGTTCCCAACCGCGCACTGCCTGGTTCGCCGCTCACTTCCCAGGAGCGATTGCAGATTGGCGACGCGCAGCAGTTTATTTACGACAGCTCGTGGGGAAACTCAATCTATCACGCAGCCCAAGTTCGGCTGTTTCGCCGGTTCGCGCGCAACATTTCCTTCAACGCGCTGTACACGTTTTCAAAATCCATTGACGACAGCTCCACTTTCGGCGGCGTCGGCAATGTCGTTGCGCAGAATGCCTTCGACCTCAGCGCCGAGCGAGGTTTGTCGAGTTTCAACCGCAGCCATGTGCTCAACTTGAATTACGTCTTCAGCACGCCCACACAAGCGAGTTGGTGGAGGCGCAATTGGACGCTGAGCGGTTCCGGTTTGATCGAAAGCGGAACGCCGCTGACCGCGCGCGTGCTGGGCAATCAGTCCAATGCTGGAGGCACCGGCGTGGTTGGCAGCGGACGCGCGGATGCCACCGGCTTGCCCGTTGGCGGAGTGGACGGCGAATTCTTCAACCTTGCGGCGTTCACGCTTCCTCCCGAAGGTTCGCTAGGCGACGCCGGGCGCAATACCATCCCCGGCCCATGGACTTGGACGCTCAACTCCGCATTCGGACGCTATTTCACGATCGGCGGCGAAGGCAGCCGCAAGCGCATCGAGCTACGCTTGGAGACAAACAATACTTTGAATCACGTGAACATCACGAACCTGTATACGGTCGTCGGCGCCACCACCTACGGACTTCCTTATACGGCCGGCGCCATGCGTGTTGTCGACATCAATATCCGATTCCGTTTCTAGGGAGAGCATGCGAAATTCCACTTCCGCGTTCCGGATGCTGTGCGTGGCGCTGGTCGGCGCTTGCGCGACCGCTCAGGACCAGCCCGCTACTTTCAAAGCGAACACGAATCTAGTGATCATCAATGTCACGGTTCGCGATAAAAGCGGAAAAGCGATCGAGGACTTGAAGAAAGATCAGTTCACGCTGCTCGAAGACGGGAAACCGCAGACCATCTCGGTGTTTGAATTGGAACATTTGAATGGCGAGACGTTGCCCGCCCTGGATGCGCCGATCGCCGCGAGCAAAGTTGCGAAGCCGATCGAAGTCAAAGCCGCGCCGGAAGCTAAAGCACCCCCTTCGCCCGCGGCCCCAACCGCAGCAACCTCCGAGCAGCTACGAGATCGCCGGCTCATCGCGATGTTCTTCGATTTCTCCTCCATGCAGCCGGCCGAACAGGTCCGCGCGCGCGATGCGGCCATCAAATTTATTGATACCCAGATGACCGCCTCCGACGCGGTGGCCATCATGACGCTGACGAACGATCTGCGCGTGATTCAGGACTTCACGCTCGACCGTGAAACGCTGGTGGGCGTGATCCGCTCGCTTCGCGTCGGAGACTCGGCCGAGCTGGCTGCCTTGGCGGCCACCGGAGCCGACGCCACCGATACCAGCGGCGAGTTCACCGCCGACGATACCGAGTTCAACATCTTCAACACGGATCGCAAGCTGAGCGCTCTCGAACAAGCCGCGCGGAAGCTCGCCGCCTATCCAGAGAAAAAGGCGCTGGTTTACTTTTCGAGCGGAGTCGGCAAGACAGGCGTCGACAATCAATCGCAGTTGCGCGCCACCGTGAACGCGGCGGTGCGATCCAACGTGGCCTTCTATCCAATCGACGCGCGAGGCCTGCTGGCCATGGCGCCGGCCGGCGACGCGACCCAGGCTTCGCCTAAAGGCACGGGGGTGTTCACCGGCAATACCCAGGCCACCAATCGATCGTCCTTCCACGATTCGCAGGACACCATCTATACGCTGGCCGCGGACACCGGCGGCAAAGCTCTTCTCGATAGCAACGATTTGACGCTCGGCATTCAGGCCGTCCAGAAGGACATCAACAGCTACTACATCCTCGGCTACTACAGCCAAAATCCCGCTCAAGACGGCAAATATCGGCGCATCAGCGTGCGCGTCGCGTCGCTCCCCGAATCCGCGAAGCTCGATTACCGCTCCGGTTATTACGCTTCGAAGGTCTGGGGCAAGATGAACTCAACCGACCGGGAGCGGCTGCTCGAGGATGCGCTCACGCTGGGAGATCCTTTCACCGACCTTCCGCTGGCGCTGGAGGTGGATTACTTTCGCGTGGATCGCGACAAATATTTCGTTCCCATCACCGCCAGAATCTCCGGCTCCGCCATCGACCTTTCGCGAAAAGACACCACCGATCTCGATTTCATCGGCCAGATTCGCGACCCGCATGGAAAGCTGATCGGCGGCGTTCGCGATGGAATCAAGCTCAAGTTCAGCGAAGCGAACGCGTCCGAGCTCGGCCGCCGGCAAATCGAATACGACACGGGCGTGACGTTGCCGCCGGGCGATTACACGTTGAAATTTCTGGCGCGCGAGAATCAGAACGGCAAAATGGGAACTTTCGAGATGAAGTTCACGATTCCGGATTTGAGCAAGCAGTCGGCCGTGCGCATGAGTTCGGTGGTTTGGAGCAATCAGCGCGAAGCTCTGTCTGCCAGCGTCGGCACGGCGGGGACCAGCAAAAGGCTGCTGGACGCCCATCCGTTGGTCGAGAACGGGCAAAAGCTGGTGCCCGACATCACGCGTGTGTTTCGGAAAGATCAGAAGCTCTACGTCTACTTCGAGGTTTACGATCCGGGATTGGAAGCCTCACCCAGCGTGACGGCCGAGCTGATGATGTTCCGGGGCAAGTCCAAGGCGTTCGAATCCGCCCCGCTGCGCGTGACCAAGCCCCGGTCGGGCCGCCCCAACACTCTCGCGTTCGAATTCCAGATGCCTCTCGCCAACATCCCGCCCGGCCAGTACACTTGCCAGGTGAGCGTCATCGACGAACATGCGCGGAAGTTCGGCTACGCGCGTTCGCCGCTGGTGGTGATGCAGTAGCTCATCTAAAGTTATATTTGAACGCGAACTGCAACCGGGCCGACAACCCTCTGTAGTCGGGCGGCAGCGGCGGGAAAGGCACCGACGCGCTGATGGCGGCTACCGCGGCTTTGTCGAGCACTTGAGATCCGGACGTCGTGGCGATTACCACTTTCAGAACCTGCCCATTTCGATCGATGGCGAACTCCAGTACCACCGTTCCCCGCGCTCCCATCCGCGCACTCTGCGGGATTATCGCGAGCCAATTTTGCCGAACCATGGCTAGGATGCGCGCGAGGTAAGGCTTGAAGTCAGCGCCCTGCGGATCGCTGAGCAGTTCCAGCGGACTCCCGAGCTGTCCGGGCGCGGGAGGCAGTTGCGGCGACGGGGCAAGGTTCGGTGGTTGCTCGATTTCGGCGCCTCCCGAGCGGGTGAGGCTACGAACTGCTTCGTCCACCGTGGCCTTCGGCGGCGTCAGCCTGGAATGACCAGGGCTGGTGTCCGGCGCCGGCCCATTTTGGCCAGGCGTCTCGAACGCCAGCTTCGGTTTCTCCACGGGTTGAATTTGCGGAGGCGGAGGAGCTTTCGGAATGCCGGCGGGCGCGGGCAAGGCGGGCGGGTTAAGAGCCGCGTCAAGTTTCGGAGGCTCGGTCACAGTGGGGGTCGACGGCTGTGGAAGCTCTGGGTTCTGTGGAATCGGCGGCCGGAAGCTTCGCACGGCGGGCGCGGGAGGCAGGCGCGCCTGGGACGCCGGACGCGGCAACAGATCCTCCGCGTTCACTTCCTTCGCAACCTTGCCGCGATTGGGCGCCTTTTGCGTCAATTCGAGGGGCAGGTACAGCGGGGTCACCTGGCGAAAGTCGCTGACGATCTCGGTGGTACGAACCGGACTCGTGTCCAGATTAAAGAGCATCAGCGCGAAGGCGATTAGGACCGCGTGCACGGCGAGCGACGCAACGCCCGCCCGAATCCAGCGCGGCGGCGTCATCGCCGCGTGCCAGTCCAATAAAAGCGAGGGGCCGGGATCGGCTTCAGAACCCATGATGACTTTGCTAAGTGACGCTCAACGCTGGCCGGAAGTTGCTAGGTAAGCGATTGAATCCGTTGCGCGACTAACTTCGAATGCACTTCGATTTTAGCAATAATATCGCGCGCGGCACCGAGCGCTCGCAGTCCCTCTTCGCCCGGAACAAGCGGCCGGTTGCGGGTGCGAACCGCTTCCAGGAAGGCTTCGATCTCCAATCGCAGCGGCTCGTCCTTAGCCACCGGAAGCGGTTGAAATCCGATTTGCTGGTTGCCCGAAACGGTAAACGCGGCTACGTCCTGCTTTTGGTAGTCGAGCGAGATGTATTGGTGCGGCTGGAAGAGACGCAGTTTGCGGACTCGATCGGTGGACACGCGGCTCGCGGTCAGATTAGCGACGCATCCGCCGGGAAAGGCCAGTCGAACGCTCGCGATGTCGATTTTATCGGAAAGAACGGACAGCCCGGCAGCGCGAATTTCATCCGGCATCTCGCCCACCAGATCGAGCACGATGTCCAAATCGTGGATCATCAGATCGAGCACGACATCCACGTCCAGGCTGCGAGGACCGGGCAAGCTCAGGCGATGGATCTCGAAGAACAGGGGAATGTTCACGATCTTCTTGAGCGCCGTGACGGCCGGATTGAAGCGCTCCAGATGCCCGACTTGCAAGATGCGTCCGCGCCGCGCCGCGGCATCCACCAGACGCCGGCCCGACGCAACGTCGGCCGCGATCGGCTTTTCCACCAGCACGTCGACACCGGCGTCGAGCAGCGCGCATCCAACATCGGCATGCGCGGAGGTGGGGACGGCAACGATGGCGGCGTCGATTCCGCCGGGAAGTTGATCGACCGAGGCGAAGGCCGGGCACCCGTAAGCGGAAGAAGCGGCCGAGGCGCGATCGGCATCGATGTCCACCACTCCGGCGAGTTCGACCGCCTCGGACCGGCTGAGAATCCGCAAATGATGCCGGCCAAAGACCCCAGCCCCGACCACGGCGACTCTAGTTTTTGTCAAAAACTAACTTAACATGAGGCTTGTAGATCCATGTCGCGTGACCGCCGAGAACGCACGGCGTGCGACCAGCGGCTGGAGTGACCGTTACCGCTCATAGCCCTCTGCTGCCTGATCAGTTTGTCCATTAGCTCCTGACGGTAGCGAAAGTTTGTGCGCTTGATCCGCTCGAACGCATCACTGAGATCGAGCAGTCCACGGTCGGCGCCCAAACCAAGTATTCCAAGCGTGCCGATCACGCGATACCCCCTGTTGCGCGCTACCCTCACCGCCTCGCGGTCATCCATCAGCACTAAATCGGCGGCAAGCGAGGCTGCTAAGGCCAGCGCGCCTTTTTCGCCATCGTCGAGTATCTCTAGCATCGCGTCATCTCTAGGGCCGATTGGAGGTACAACCACTTCAAGCCACGCGGGCGGTGCTTGTATCCAGCGACGAACCGCTTCCGGCGCTTCAACCCGAGCTAACTCGCCATACACGGCGGAAGGAATTATCACGTTCTCGAACAGGACCGGAAGGATCTCAATATGCTCGATCAGGACCAAGTAATGGATGGGTCCCGTATCGGCAACAACGACTCGCACCGGACTCAGAGTCCGAGGCTACGCGCATCTTCAACCTCGCGTTCGAGATCGGCAAGTGTCGGCAAATCGTCAACAAAAGCGTGCGCGTTAAGGAATCCGTCGAGTTGGCCGCGAGTCGCAAAACCCAGCAGACGACGCAGGCCGGCCTTAGTAAGCCGACCGGTCTTATACTCTTCGAGCGCGAGTCCTTCCAGCGCCCGCCGGGATAGATCGCCACCAGCCGCGGCCAACTCGCTGGCAACCTCGTCTGGAATTTGAATGGTCAGGTCCATTCCTGTTTACTAGTTTAACGCATCGAAGGGCGCCGCAGAATCAATGGTAGTGTCTCAGCGACGCTACCGAATCAATGGGTTAGGCCGTCTAGTGCAAAGGCCGCGCAAACCGGCACCCCAAGCCACCAAATAACTAGCGAATCCAAGAACTTAGCCTGCACACCTCCCCGTCCCGCCACGTCAATCCCTATGTGACCCGTCTCGTGCTATGGGTGTCCCTCGCCTGCCTGCCGCTCCAGGCTGCCGATCTTGACGGACTGCTCAAGGGCGTCGAGCAACGCTATAACCGCGCCAAGACCCTCCAGGTTCAATTCAACGAGTCCTACACCGTCCAAGGCCGCCCGCGAAAGAGCGAATCGGGCCAGCTCACGCTCCGCAAGCCAGGTCGCATGCGCTGGGATTACTCCGCCCCCTCCGGTAAGCTGTTTCTTTCCGACGGCAAAGACGTTTATCTCTACACCCCCGACGCGCACCGCGTTGAGAAGACCAAGCTCAAGGCCAGCGAAGACATGCGGGCGCCGCTCGCCTTTCTGCTCGGCAAGCTCGATTTCTCCAAGGAATTTCGCGATTTCGACGTCAAGCCAGACGGCGCCAACTTCGTCGTGGTGGCCAAAGCGAAAACCGACCGCCTGCCTTACGAAAAGATCGAAATGCTGATCGCGCCGGATTACGAGATTCAGCGGCTGGTGGTGAACGGGCAGGATCAGTCCATTCTCACCTTCCAGTTCGCGCAGGAAAAGCTGAATCCGCCGGTGGATGACGCGCTCTTCAAGTTCCAGATGCCCACGGGGGCGACGCTGGTTTCCGAAGGGGACGACTAATGGCGGAATTCGTCCTCAAATACGCCGACCCGCGCGGCGAAGTACACCAGCAGGTAGCCGAAGCGCCGTCCGAAAAGGAGTTGCGCGACCGCTACTCTTCGCAAGGCTTCCTGATCTATTCCATCCGGCCGCGCCGCGAGATCGCCGGAGTCTCCCTGGGCGCAGGCCGCAAGAAGAAGATCAACCTCGAAAAGTTTCTGATCTTCAACCAGCAGTTCAACACGCTGGTCCGCGCCGGACTGCCCATTCTCAAGGCGCTGGATCTTCTCTCCGAACGCCTCACCGACCCGAAACTCGCTCCGCACATCAAAGCCGTCCGCGAAGAAGTGAAAAATGGCTCGCTGCTCTCGGACGCGTTCGGCCGTCAAGGCGTCTTTCCGCCCATCTACGTGACCTCCGTTCTGGCCGGGGAAAAGAGCGGCGCGCTGGGCGAAGTGCTGGACCGCTACATCACCTATCAGAAGCTCGCCCTGGCTGTCCGCAAGAAGATCCTGTTGTCGCTGATGTATCCGTCCCTGCTGATCGTGCTGGTGATGTGCCTGATGGTGTTTCTGATCACTTTCGTGGTGCCGAAATTCGCCGAGCTGTATCACAGCATGTCGGCGCAGTTGCCGGCCGCCACGCAAATCCTGATCGCGATCGGCACCACGTCGCGTAATTATATTCTGATCGGATTCGTGGGACTGATCCTGGCCGTCGTCGCGTTTCGCTTTTGGTCCAAGACCGAAAAGGGCGAAGAGCGGGTGGATCGCGTACGATTGCGCACTCCCGTGGTGGGCGACATCTGGATCAAATACCAAGTCGCGCAGTTCTCCCGCGTGCTCGGCACGTTGCTGGTGGGCGGCATTCCGCTGTTGCAGGCGCTCGAAACCGCCGGCAGTTCCCTCGGTACGCGGCTCTTGAAGAAAACGCTGTTGAATGCCAGCAAAATGGTGAAGGAAGGCCAGTCGCTCTCCACCGCGCTGGCCAAAACCAAAATCTTTCCGCCTCTTTCGATCGACATGATCGAGGTCGGCGAATCCACCGGTGCGCTGCCCCAGATGCTGGCGAGCGTGGCCGAGTTCTATGAAGACGACGTGAATACGCGCATGACCGCGTCGCTATCGCTGATCGAGCCGGCGATTATGATTTTCATGGGTTGTTTCGTCAGTTTTGTGCTGGTGGCGCTCTATCTGCCGATCTTCTCTTTGGCGGACACTCTGCGATAAGGAATCCTGACCATGGCTACTATTGACCGCACACAGCTTGTCGAACCCAGCGACGAAGTCACGCTATCCAAGGCGCTCGCCAACCGGTACCGCTGCGAGTTCGTCGACCTGCGCGAAGTCCGCATCGATCACGACCTGTTCCATTCGGTCCCGGTCGATCTGATGTTCCGTTACAACTTCGTGCCTATCCAATCCCAGAACGGGCACCTGGACATCGCGCTGGCCGATCCGCGCAATCTGACCCTGATCGACGAACTTTCGGTGCTGCTGCAGAAGAAGCTGCACGTGAAGGTGGCCACGCTGTCGCAGATCTCCGACCTGCTAAAGAAAACGGAGCAATCGCAGCGCGTTTTGGAAGAGGTGACCGAAGGCTTCACGCTGGATGTGATTGGCGAAGAAGAGAACCAGGACGAAACGCTCTCCATCGACAAGCTGACCGCCGACAGCGACATCGCGCCGGTGATCAAGCTGGTGGACACCACCATCTTCAACGCTCTGGAGCGCCGCGCCAGCGACATCCATATAGAGACGCGCGATCAGGAAGTCGCCATCAAGTATCGTATTGACGGTGTGCTCCACTACGCTATGCCGCCGATTTCCAAGGACTGGCATTCGGCGATCATTTCGCGCATCAAGGTGATGAGCGAGCTCGATATCGCCGAGCGCCGCATCCCCCAGGACGGGCGTTTCCGCGTCCGCTATAAGACCAGGTTGATCGATTTCCGCGTCTCCATCATGCCCACCATTCACGGCGAGGACGCCGTGCTGCGCGTGTTGGATAAAGAATCGATGAGCGAGAAGTTCGCCAAGCTTTCTCTTGAAGTGGTGGGCTTCTCCGACATGGACTTGATGAAATTCCGCCGCTACATCAAGGAGCCGTACGGCATGGTGCTGGTCACCGGCCCCACCGGTTCCGGCAAGACCACCACGCTCTACGCCGCCGTGAGCGAAATCAAGAACGACGAAGACAAGATCATCACCATCGAAGATCCGGTGGAATATCAGATCAAAGGCATCACCCAGATCCCGGTGAACGAGAAAAAAGGGCTCAGCTTCGCCCGTGGCCTGCGTTCCATCCTTCGTCACGATCCCGACAAGATCATGGTCGGCGAAATCCGCGACCAGGAAACCGCCCAGATCGCCATCAACGCCGCGCTCACCGGACACCTGGTGTTCACCACCGTCCACGCCAACAACGTGCTGGACGTGCTGGGACGATTCCTGAATATGGGCGTCGAGCCCTACAACTTCGTCTCCGCGCTCAATTGCATCCTGGCGCAGCGCCTGGTGCGCGTAATCTGTAACTACTGCAAGGCCCCGGTGAAATATCCCGACTCGTATCTCATCGAGAGCGGCCTGAATCCGGAAGAATGGCGTGGCATCACCTTCTACGAAGGCCCGGGCTGTTTTGAGTGCGGCGGCACCGGCTTCCGCGGACGAACCGCCATCCATGAATTGCTGGACTTGAGCGAGCACATCCGCGAAATGATTCTTGACAAACGCGCGGCTTCGGAAATCAAGCGCCTGGCGCGCGAGGAAGGCATGACGTTCTTGCGCGAATCGGCGCTCGAAAAGGCGCGCACCGGAGTAACCACGCTCAAGGAAATCAACAAGGTGACGTTCATCGAGGGATAACGGCGCTGGTCTATGAGTTTCCTGGCAAATCTCTTGAAAGACCCTCCGCCGACGCACGTCTTCGAGCTGTCGGAGGAAGGCATCGCGTGTGCGCGCGTCGCCGCGCCCGAGGAACAGCACTTCGCCGGCCTAGAACCCGGCGCTATCTTGATTTCTCCGGCCCACGATAATGTCCAACAGCCCTTCGTGGTTCAAGAGCAGATCCGCTCCATCGCGCCGCCCAACGGACATCGGAAGCGCGGCGCCGCTTTGATTTTGCCGGACTACTGCGCGCGCGTTGCGGTGCTGGATTTTGACGCCTTTCCGGACGAGCGCGAGGAGCAACTGGCGTTGCTGCGCTTTCGCATGAAGAAAAGCGTGCCGTTCGACGTCGATTCCGCAATCGTCAGTTTCGCTCTGCAACCTCGGCGGCGCGGCCCCGGCCATGACAAAGTGGAAGTGCTGGCGGCCATAATGGCCGCGGAAATCGTCGGGCGCTATGAAGCGCCGTTCCGAGCCGCCGGGTTTCAGCCCGGACTCGTCACCACGTCTTCGCTCGCGGCCCTGAATCTCATGCAGCCGGATGACATTTCCATGCTGGTGAAATTGAGCGGGCGTATCCTTTCCATCCTGGTGTTGGATGAGAGTAGCGTAAGACTGGCGCGCTGCGTCGAGTTGGACGACAATCGGCCGGAGGACATCGAATCGATTTTGCATCCTACCTTGGCGTATATCGAGGATGAGCTGAAAGCGACGCCCCGGCGCATTTGGTTTTCGGGCTTTGGCGCGCAAGGAGCGATGCTCGCGCAACGCTGGCAGTTGGAATGGAGCGTAACGGTCGAGGCGCTTCGCTCCCGCTTCGGCGCGCCCGGTCCGAACAATGCCGGACTGCTGGGCTATCTCGAATCCGTGGCTGGGTGAACGAAGATGCCGATCCGCGTACCTATCAATCTAGCGAGCGAGCCCTTTCGCCGGGACCGGCCCATACTGGTCGCTTTGGGCGCCGTCGCCGTTCTCGGTTGCCTGCTGCTGGGAGTTCTGGTCAGCACCATTTTTTCTCAGCGTCGCGAGGCGGCCGACATTCACGTGACCATCGACCGGCTGAACGCGCAGGTGCGCACCCTCGACGCGGCGCAAGCTCGGCTCAATTCCACGCTGCGCAGGGTCGAAAACTCCGAAGTGATGGAACGCAGCCTGTTTTTGAATACCTTGATCGAGCGCAAGGCAATCAGCTGGACTAGGATCTTCGCCGATCTCGAAAAAGTGATGCCCTACAACGTCCAACTAGTGCAGGTTCGGTTGCCGGAAGTGGACTCGCAGAATCAAGTGCTGCTCGACATGGTGGTGGGGGCCAGAGAGGTGGGGCCGGTTCTGGATCTATTGAAACGCCTGGAAGGTTCCCCGCAGTTCGGGCCGGTGAATCTGCAAAACTCGCTGCCGCCGTCTCAAACCGATCCGTTGTTCCGCTACCACTTGAGCGTGATCTATGCCCAGAAACTTTAATATCTGGCCTCCCAACAATCCGCTCGCCATCCTGCGATTAGTGCTGGGCGTCTTGCTGGCCGCCAATCTCGTGGTCGCCTATTTTGTCATCCGTCCGATCGGCGGATCGCCGCAACAACTTCGCCAGCAGGCCGCCGATCTACACACCGAAATCCGCCAGAAACAGGGCATTCTGGAACGGACTCGTATTCTCGCGAGTAAGATCGAGACCGGTCGCGGAGAAGGCGACACTTTCATGGGCAAATATTTTCTGCCCCGCCGCGCCGCCAATTCCATCCTGATGGCCGAGCTGAACGATCTCGCCGGCCAAGCCAAGATCACGCCCAAGGAGAGCGCTTATGCCATCGAGCCGGTGGAAGGCAGCGACACTCTGGACATGATGCAGATCTCCGCCAACTACGAAGCTACCTACCAGGATTTGATTCGCTTCATAAACCTGCTGGACAAGGCCGACCGTTTGCTCGTGCTCGAAAGCCTTAATGCCACTCCCCAACAGAGCGGCAAGAAACTCAACGTGCTCGTAAAGCTTGATACTTTTGTGAAAGAGGACGCCGTCACGCCGTGAAAGTGCGCCTGCCCCAATTCGGAGCCGAACCCAAAAAGTTGGCGTT
>Ga0302326_10008778_pt1 | contig 22233 bp, 22 predicted proteins | sample Palsa_T0_3_FD_202264 | JGI IMG/M metagenome (GOLD analysis project Ga0302326, IMG submission 202264) | Peat permafrost microbial communities from Stordalen Mire near Abisko, Sweden - Palsa_T0_3 | ecosystem: Environmental > Terrestrial > Soil > Palsa > Peat permafrost | place: Sweden: Abisko... | reverse complement strand
CGTCCACCGTGCCGTGCAAACCGTCCGAGCAGAGCAAGAGAACATCCTCGGCGAAGATCTGGTGGTCGTTGGTATCGACATTGGCAACCAATTCGCTACCGAGCGAGCGGCTGAGGATATGGTTCGTCTGTCCTTCGGCCGCTTCTTGCGCGGTGACCAGCCCAAGGCGCACATGCTCACTGGCGATGGTGTGGTCGCGCGTGATTTGAGCCGCCTTGCCATTGCGGATCATATAGCAGCGCGAATCGCCCACATGCGCGACGGATACCCGGTCATAGCGCAACGCGCAAGCCACAATCGTGGTCGCCATACCCGCCGAAGCCCGGCCGCCGGTCACCGAAGCCTCAAAAACGAGTGCATTCGCCTGCTGAACCAATCGCTGCAACACCGCGGAGTGCGATTCTCCGTCCTTGGCGTTGCGGAATCCGGCGACCATGCTCTCGACCGCGGTGCGCGACGCGACTTCCCCTTTTTCCTGTCCGCCAACCCCGTCCGCCAGCACGAAGAGCCAGCCGTGCGTGCGCACCTGCTCGGGAGTCGCCGGCGTTGCATAGCCCAAATAATCTTCGTTGTGGTCGCGGACACGCCCGACATCGGTTTGTGCCACGAATTCAAGGTCAAGCATATGGCCGGAGGTGGAACGTCTAACGGAAGCGACCCAGGAAGAGCTGTTCTGGAGAGCGTTTCGCGCGGGTTCCCCAAGAATCTCACTTACGTCTGAAACGGAAATTCGGACAGGCAAAATAGCCTGTCCGAATTTCCTGGCTAACTGAGCTAAGTTCATACTACACCATTACGTGCGGCTGGTGACCAGCGTTGTGCGGCCCGTGGCTTTACTGGACCGCAAGAAGAAAATTCCTCCATAGATGGCCCAGACGATGGCGATTCCTAAGGCCAGCAAGGGTTCCTTTACGGTGCCATACCCCATGAATGGCCCAACGAGGTAAAAGACCATACAAGCCAAGTTGGCCACCAGTCCGAAGATTGGAATGAGAAGGTGTCGAACGAGTTTGAAATTGGGATGATTGTGGTACGCCACCATACAGACGACGCAACTTAGGCCGTAGAGCAGGAACGTACCGAAGTTGGAGGCCAGCGTAACGGTGAGCAGGGAATTGGGCAGAGCCGCCAGCTTGTCATGGGTGGTGTATCCGAAGCTCGACCACATGCTGTGCGGCAGGGCTTGTATCGCGGCGTCCGTGGGTGCTCCTGCATCGCCAAACACCGTCAAGACCCCAATACAGCCGATTACGGCCGAAATGATCGCCAGAGCCCAGATGGCTCGGTGAGGGCTCAGGTTCTTCTCATGGAGCATGCCGAAATGTTCCGGCACCTCGGCGTCCTTGCCCATGGCGTAGGTGACACGGGCCCCGGTGTTCATGCAAGAGAGTGTAGTGCCGATCAGCGCCAGGAATACGGTGACCGCCTCGATCAACATGAAAGTGCGGCCATGCCCCATTCCAAACAGGGCGTCGCCCACCATGATCATCATGTCGCCGATCGGCGCCGCAGAGCCGGTCGCTGTCGCCATCGGATAGCCGCTATTTAAGAAATAGTTGGCGGCAAAATACTCGAACAGGTAGCAGAACGCCCCTTGAACCAGGAGCGACAGAATGACCGCAATCGGGATGTCCCGCTTGGCATTCTTGGCTTCGCCGCCCATCGCGGTTACCGATTCAAATCCGACAAGAATCAGAATGGCCACGGTAGCCTGCACGAATACCCAACCCCATTTGTGAGGGGCGAGAACGGAACCTGCCGTGGGGTGGGCCTGAAAGACCGGCGGATTGCTTGTGTCATACATGTCGTAACTGACTAGATAGGGCACGGGCTTTCCGCTGGCATCGAGCTTGGGTTGCGGAACCATATTCGCGTCACGGGTGACCACATCCGTAGCTGTCCCATTAACCGTTTGGCTCGTCGTGGCGAATTGGTAACTGTAGGCTTCGCCGGAAGTCGGGTCGAACTGGAAGGCGACGCTTCCCGGCGGATGGTTCATCCGATAGCCCAAAGCCATGACGGAAAAAACGATCAACGCCGAAATCTGAATGACGTTAATGGCAATGTTGACCGCCGTCGAGCCGTTGACGCCCCGATGAGCGATGTAGGCGACACCGAAGGAGAATAAAACCGCGACCAGCCCCATGAACACCGGACCAGGATTCGAGGCGCTCATCGAATTCGGCCAGAGCGTGCCGACGATGTAACCGCAGAATACTCCCGTGACGGCCACCATGACGCCGGGGTAAATCCAGTAGTAAAGATGCGAGCCCCAGCCGATGATGAACTTCGAGAGCCGTGCGTACTTCCACGCCTTTTCATGGTTGAGGAACGATTGTTCAGCGAAGTAATACGAACTCCCCGTGCCCGGATAGAGTTTGGCCATTTCCGCATAACAGACAGCCGTAGCCAGGCAGAGCAGCAAGGCGACAATGATGCCGAGCCACATTGCCGGCGCCGTCACGCCCGTGTTCCCCTGAATCGCAAAGGTAAGCCAAAGGAAAGCACCGGGTGCGATGAGCGCCATGGCGTTCATCGTCAACCCGGTCAAACCTAAGGTTGGTGTCATCTTGACTTCGCCGGTATTCTCCGCCATGTATTCTCCTTTATATATTCTTTATCTCGCCGCTGAATCCCCAACCTTTACCGCAACTGCCTAAACTAAATTGTGTCGAGAAGCGAGATACTAGTGGGGCCTTCTGGAGTAGTAAAATGCAACGTTTCGATGGCCCCAATTACGGATTCATATGGCTGTAATCTTGGCTCGAACGTGCCGGATGGAATGCGCTTGGGCTTGGGAAATACCAAATTGAGCGGGTGTAGCCTGCTCCTGCCTTCTTTATAATTTCCTTATTTGCATAGATTTGCACGGTTGCCCAGAACGGACGTTTCGATCTCAAAATTGCCCTAACAATCTCAGCTAGGAGTAAGGGGGTCGATTCTCTATTCAATTTTTGAATTCATTGTATGCGAATTTTCTGGGTGTTGGGGCCGTTCTCGTCGAATCTTCGATCCGAAGCGCCAATCAGCACCGCGCCAAGGCCGCGAGGATCGTTTCATTTTTGTTGGAGAGGCACGTTGGGTTGCGATGCGGTTGTGATATTTTAACCTGCGTCGCAAATGTCCGTGCAAGTCTCTCTGGACCGAACCGGGGGAGTTCGGAATGAAGCTTGTGGGTTTTCTGATGCTGCTGGCGGGTTGGTTTCTTGTGATGGCGGCGATCGTTCTATTCGCCTCGCTGCCTTTGCGGGCCGCGTTTGTCCTGGCCGGCGTTGCTGTGGAGGCATTGGGATTGATCCTGGCTTTCCGATCGCATCTGATTCCGCGAGAGGAAAAAAGATAATTCCCATGTCCCCTTCGAGACTCCCGGAAGTTACGACAGCTGCCTGCCTCTTTTTTATTTTTCTGGTTCCCCTCGCGGCGGCTGGGCTGGCTCTGATGAACGTCGGCCTAGGGAGGTCGCGCAGCGCCGGCCATATGATGATGGCCTCGCTTACGGCGCTCGCCGTTGCCGGCCTCGCTTATTTCGTCTGCGGATTTGCGTGGCAGGGATTCATCGGCGGGCCGGGGCGCACGCTGAATTTATCCGGAAAAAACTGGAATTGGATTGCGGCGGAACCCTTGTTACTGCGGCGGCTCTTCCTCGACGGCTCCTATGCTTCTCTCACCGCGTTGTTTCAGATGTTCTGCGTCGGCCTTGCTGCTTTAATCCCGCTGGGCAGCGGCGCGGACCGGTGGCGTCTTCGGGCCAGTTGTCTATCCACGGGGTTGCTGGCCGCCTGGACCTATCCGCTATTCGCGCATTGGGTGTGGGGGGGCGGGTGGCTGGCGCAGCTCGGCGTCAATTACGGAATTGGAAACGGATTTCTGGATGTCGGGGGAGCCGGATCGATCCAGGTGTTGGGCGGCCTAACGGCCCTGGCGGTCACTTGGATCCTCGGTCCGCGGCGCGGGAAATATTCCGCGGACGGCATGGCGCCCGCGATCCCCGGCCACAATGCGGTGCTCGTGCTGTTTGGCTGCGTGCTCGCGCTGGTCGGCTGGATCGGACTGAATTCCGCGGGCGCGATCCTCTTCACAGGAGGAGATCTCTCGGGGGTGGCGCTGATCGGGATCAATACCATGCTCGCGGCTTCGGCCTCGGCACTCACCGCGGCGCTGATCACGAAGATTCGGTTCGGCAAACCCGACGCTTCTCTTACCGCCAATGGATGGGTCGGGGGGCTTGTCGCCGGCAGCGCGTCGTGCGCTTTCGTGAACCCCGCGGAAGCCGTGGTGATCGGCTCAATCGCCGGTGCCGTCGTAATCTTTTCCGTGGAATGGCTCGAATTGCGCATGGAAGTCGACGATCCTGGCGGATCTATTTCCGTACATGCCGTGGCGGGTATTTGGGGCCTCCTCGCGCTCGGCGTGTTCGGCGAATTCCAGCGGCCCGTGTGGAACGTGGCGGGCGATTTTTTGCCCGTGGGCGTGAATGGAATTGTTTCCGGTCAGTGGCTCGCGCAAGTAATCGGCGTGGCCACGCTGCTGGGGTTCGTCTTGCCGCTCACCTATGGCGTGAATCGCCTCCTCAACCGCTTCTATCCTTACCGCGTTTCGGTCGAGGGGGAGCGGCAGGGCATGGACCTTCACGAGCTGGGCGCCGGAGCGTATCCGGAATTTGTGACTCACACGGACGAGTTTTTGCCGCGTTAAAACGCTCCTCCGAATCTTGCGGGTTTTCAGAATGCGCGCTGTGCCAATCCTTTCTTGCTATAGTGACGCCATGCCATTGAATTCCAAGGATTCCAGAAAATTGGCCGCGCTTTGGAGAGCGCTGATCGAAATTGGTTTCATCATTTTCCTTTTCTATTCCAATCTTTTAATGGGTGAGTTTACCCGTGCGAATGGCCAGGGCAAGACTTTGGCCTTCGCCATGAAGGATATGTTCACGGCCGACAACTTCGTGATAGCCGTGATTTGCGGACTGATGGGCTACGTGGTTTTTGAATATCTTCGTAAACGGCTATAGAGTTTTCTGGGTGCGATGGGTCCGGGTGGCGCCTGCTTACCCAGCTGACGAAAAACGATTCCACCTTTTCATCGTTCTGAACGAAACGCTTCACTGTTCATCGGGGCTAGGGGTGGAGAGCAGTGGGCGGGGGAATGTTTCGATGGGATCGATTTGCGGAACGTCTTCGCTGCCGACGCCCATCTCTCGAAACTTGCGGGCGGACGGAATCAAGCGGCTGTCGAACGAAGCGACGGCGTTATTGTAGGCCTTGCTGGCGCGCTCCAAACCTTTCGCGATCTCGGAAAGATGTTCGGCGAATTTCACCACGCGATCGTACAATTCCTTGCCCAGATCCTTGATGCGCTCCGCGTTCTCGGCCACCAGTTGCTGTTTCCACCCATAGGCGATCGCCCGCAGAAGCGCGATGAGCGTCGTGGGGCTGGCAAGCACCACGCGTTTCTCGATGGCGTCCTCGATGAGCGTACGGTCCTGTTCCAAAGCGGCGCTGAAAAAAGATTCGCCGGGAACAAATAGGACGACGAATTCCGGCGTGGGCTCGAATTGCTTCCAGTATTCCTTTCCCGACAGGGCATGAATGTGATTGCGGACCAGCGCGGCGTGCTGAATCATGGCTTCGCGATATTCGGTCTCGGAACGCGCGCTCACCACTCGCAGTGCCGCGTGGAGGGGCACTTTTGCGTCCACAACGATTTGCGCATTGCCTGGAAGATGAACGATTAAATCCGGGCGCAGGCGCCCGTCCTCGGTGTCGACCGACTGTTGCTCCACAAAATCGCAATGCGGAGACATGCCGGCGAGCTCTACGGCGCGCCTCAGCGTCAGTTCGCCCCACTTCCCCTTCACCTGCGGTTGCTTGAGGGAGCTGACCAGGCTGCCCGTTTCCTCGCGCAGTTCCTTATTGGTCGTGGCCAGCAGCTGCACTTCGCTGCGCAGGCTGCCGTAGGCTTCTTGCCTGGCGGACTCGACTCGGCCCACTTCCGTGCGCAGGTCTTTCAAGGCCGTTTCCAGCGGGTCCACCATGGATTGAATGGCAATCTTGCGCTGCTCGAGATCCCCCTCGGCTTCCTTTTGCAAGGAATCGAATTTCGCTTTCGCCAGCTGCATGAACTGGTCGCTGCTGGCCTTCAGCGCATCGCCGGCCAGGGCCTGAAAAGCTTCTCGCAGCTTCACTTGGGCGTCATCGAGCAAGCGCCTTTGTTCGAGAAGATTCGCCCGCTGCGACTCGGCGTCTTTCTCCGCGGCGGCGCGCAGCTTCTGTTCCTCTTCCATTCTCTTCTGCGAAGCTCGCAGGTCTAGTTGCAGCGCGTCGTTCTGCTTTTTTAACTCTTGCGCGGTGCCATCCAGCCCCGCCGCACGCCTCTCCAATTCAAGTCGCGCGGCGCCGGCCGCGGAATTTGCCCACGCCCAGGCAACCGCAAAACCTATCGCAAGCCCGGCGATGGCGATCCATATTTCAGTAATTGTCACGAAGGCGCCTTCCATGCAGGGTAAAGCGAAATTTCAAATCTGAGAACGAGATTCTATCACGCCGACAGTAGGACGGGCCTCAGCCTGTCGGTTTTTGGGGCCAGGATAAAAGTCCAAATCCGCAGGCTGAAGCCCGCGCTACTAGTTGAGTTCCCGCCAGGCAGAATCCAGCAGCGAGGCCAGCGGAGCGGCGGGCTTGGCATCGAGCAGGCTCTTGAGTTCGGCGCGGATCTGGGGCAAATCCGCCGGCGCCCGATCGATTGTCAGGAGGACTTGATCGATTCGCGTGGACCAATCGCCGGAGGCGATTTTGCGCGCCTCGGCCACGCGGCTTCGTGCTAAATCCAGCTCGGGCAGGCTCGCGTCAGCGGACAAGAGCCTCGCCGAGACCAGGTAGTTGCCGCCCGACACAAACTGCACCTCCACGGGCGCGGTATTCTCATCGCCACCGGACGTCTTGATGTGCTGCACGTTCCCTTTCGAGAGCTGGATCACACCCGGCGATCCATTGCGGACTTCCAGCTCGAGCGGCTCCGTCGTGCCATGCGCGTGCAGAATGAGTTTCCCGCTGGAGCCGGCGTTCACTGCGTCGGCGGGACCGCTGAAATCGAGTAGCACGGCCGAGACGGGGTATTGACCCGCGTCCGTTCCAGCCACGGTGATGTGAAGACTGACGTCGCCAACGGGAGGCCGCGGGCTGGGCAACACCACGAGCGAAACCGGGGAGGACGCCACAACGAGGCAAGGGTCGCCATTAAGATAGACGCGATTCGAATCCGCCGCGCCCCGGAAGCCGGAGCCTTCCAGAGTGAATCGGTCATGGATCACCAATACATGCGGGTAGGAAGCTATGATAATGGCTCCGGGGGACCTATCTGACACCGCAGATGGGCGCGGGCCGACGGCAGGCAACACACTTGCGGAGGCGGCGATTCCCAGGCCGGAGACCTTTGCAATCAGTGTCCCAGGTTCGCCGGCAGCTAAAAACAAGGCGCGCCCCGTCGTATCTGTCGTGACTTTCTGGCCTCCCGAGAGTTCCACCTCAACGTTGGGCAATAGGCGGCCTAGGGGATCGAGCACTGCCAGGGTGGCCTGCGCGCCGGCAACCAGTTTACCGGGCAGAATAATTATCCGTGGGACCGGGGGAGGGTGCGGTTTCGGCGGTTGCTGGGCAGCGACCTGCGGGGCGCACACAGCCGCCAGAAGGATGAGAGCCAGGCAGAAGCCCGGCGGCTTGTGATAGACCCCTGCGCGCGGCATACAGCAATTCTACCCCTTCTGGGTAAGGGAGGGAATTGCGGTGGTGGGTGGCGCGGGCTTCAGCCTGCGGGGGGTTGGGCCAAAAGCCGCAGGCTGAAGCCTGCGCCACTGGGGTCTACGTTATGTTTGCGAGGTGGAAGATTTTGGCTTCCAGGAAGAGGCGATACAGTTCCGGGTCGAGTTCCTGATCCTTGACGGACATCTCTAGGATTTCGAGTGCCCGGTCGGAGGCTACGGCCTTTTTGTAGGGCCGGTCGGAGGCGGAGAGCGCGTCGAAAATATCGCAAATCGTCATAATCTTGGCCTGGACAGGGATTTCCTCGCTGCGCAATTTGTAGGGGTAGCCTGTCCCGTTCAGTTTTTCATGGTGCGCGCGGACGATCCGAGGGATCTCGCGGATTTGCTTGGTCCACGGAATCTGCAGCAGGAAATTGACGCTGTGAATGACGTGGGATTCGATCTGGGCGCGCTCGTCCGGGCTGAGGCTTCCCTGTGGAATGGAAAGATAGCGGACTTCTTCCGGGGTGAGGATCGGCTTCTCGACGCCCCGAGGGTCATGATAGGTGCGCCGGGCGATTTCGAAGAGACGGTCAAACTCTCGCGACGGAAGAACCGTCGGCTCATTGGCCTGCACGATGGCCTCGAATCCGCTCTCCACTTGAACTTTCCGGACGCGATATTCCTCCTCCAGGGAAGCGATCCGGGCCATTGCCTCTGGCCGGTCCATTTCCAGGAGGAGGCGGACCTTCTCGCGCTCCAGGCGGGCTTCCATCTCCATGTACAGATAGTCGAAGCGGTGCTTGATAAGGTCCAGTTGCGCCGGGTAGAGTTTTTTGGCCTTGATCAGGACTTCCTCGCGTACACCGACTTTTCCGAAATCGTGCAGCAGGGCGGCGTAACGGATCTCCTTCATTTGCTCGGGAGAAAAGCGAATCGGCGCATAGGTCCCCTTATCGACACGATCCACAATCTCGGCAAGGCCTACGGTCATGCGGGAAACCCGGAGCGAATGGCCCGAGGTCGTGGGATCGCGTTGTTCGATGGCCTTGATCGAGGCCTGGACGAAGCCTTCGAACAGCTTTTCGATGTCCTGATACAGGTGGCTATTTTCATAAGCCACGCCGGCTTGCGATGCCAGCGAGAGAGCCAGCCGCACCGCCCGGTCGGAAAACGGCCGCACCTCGCGAGCCACGATTTCCGTGCTTGTCAGACGCGCTTCGGGATGGAGTTTATGATTGATGAGTTGCAGGACGCCGATGACCTCGCCCCGGCCGTTCTTCATCGGCAGCGTCAACATGGACCGCGTCCGGTAACCCGTTTCCTCGTCATAACGCGGGTTGAAATGATAGGGACGATCGCGGGGAATGCGCCGGGCGTCGGACAGGTTGATTACTTCGCCATGCAACGCCGTGTAACCGGCGAGGGAGTTCTCTTGTAGGGGAAGCTCGAATTCGGCAAAGGGAAACTGCACGCTGTCGTTTTGGGTCAGTTTAAAACGCAAATGGCGGTCGCCCGGGCCGGAGGACAGAACATCCGGACGGGTTTCCTCGACAAGGTAAAGAGATCCCGCGTCGGCGCCCGTGATTTCGCGCGCCTTGGTCAGGATCATATTCAGCAGGGCCCCGACTTCATGCGTTTGCGATAGAGCGATACCGATGCGATTCAGCTCCTCCATCTCGCGTTCGGCCCGGGCGAGTTCCGCGCGTGCGTCACGTTCCCGCTGGGCCAGCTCGATGTTGGCGATCGCGGCATCCACTGTCTTGCGGACCAGCGCGGGGTTCGCTTTGCGCGGAAGTGTAGCGAAGCAACCCGGAGGATTGTGATTGGAACCATTGCGGGAGATGCCGATGAGCCGGACGCGCGAGGCCTGGCGCGCGAGGCGCCGCATTACGGCTAAGTCATTCGCGCCTAAATCGGCAAAACACACTACCGGAGCATCGCCAGGCTTCGGCGCGGAAGTGCGCTGGCCTCGGGACGCAGTTGGCAGCTCCCGAACCGCATACTTGCGGCTCAGGGGGCGGGCCAGAGCAGAGGCCTGGGAACTCTCTAAATACCAAATTTCTGCGCGCTGCGGCATGTCAGAAGGTTGCGGGATGCCGCAGGGATAGGATTTCTGCGCACTCTCCGCTTCAGAAAGTATATCGAAATGGTAGGGTCGTTCCTAGCCAGTCAATGGCGGAGTTGTCGTGAAAGGATGTAACTACTTACGTCACACGCTATTGCGGTCTCCAATTGGGTTTGCTAGTCTGGCCCACGGTAGCCGAACGAGCCACGAGAGAAAAGATTCTCGAATTGGCGCAGGTTTGTGGTGCAAGCGGTCTGCGCATTCGCATGCGTTAGGCCTTACCGCCATCCCCATGAGGACCCCTTTGCACATACAAGCCGGCGCGCGCACCGATCTTGGGCGCGTTCGAAAAAACAATGAGGATTGCTATTCCATTGAATCATCGCTGCAATTGTACGTGTTGTCCGACGGAATGGGCGGAGAAGCGCACGGCGAGGTGGCCAGCCAACTTGCCGTTCAGACGGTGTTGACGCATTGCAGGCAGGCCGAAAACAGCCGCGCGACCCCGATCTTCGGCGAACCCAACCCGGAGATTTCCGAGCGGACCAATCGCCTGGCCAGCGCGATTCACCTGGCGAATCGAAAGGTTTTTGAGGCGGCCGCGTCCAACCCCGAGCAAATGGGGATGGGAGCGACCATCGTGGCTGCGTGGATCGATGGGCAAAAGCTTTCCCTGGCGCATGTGGGAGATAGCCGGGCGTACTTGCTGCGGGGCAGCTCGATGGATCAGTTGACGGCCGATCATTCCCTGGTGGCCGAAAAAGTGCGCATCGGTATCCTCACGCCCCAGGAGGCCGACGCCAGCGAAATGCAAAGCGTGCTGACGCGCGCCGTGGGAACGAACGGCACGGTGCAAGTCGATACCGACGAGCAATTACTTCTGGTGGGGGATTTCGTGCTGCTTTGTTCGGACGGCCTGACGCGCATGGTAACCGACCCGGAAATCGCGAGCACGCTTTTAACCAGCGCGTCCGCGCAGGAATCCGCCGACCGCCTGGTCGAGCTGGCCAATGAAAACGGCGGCGCCGATAACGTCACCGTGATCGTTTTACATGTCATCGAGAAATCGGAAAGCGTGTTCCAACGCCTGAAGATTTGGAAACGAAACTCCGGGTAACGCTGTACCGGCGCAGACCGGAGGAGAAGAGCGATGTCGAGACTGGTGCTCAAATTTGAAAACGCCGTGCTGAAGGAGGTTCCTCTGGGGACGAGTCCGGTAACGATCGGCAGGGCTCCGGACAATGATATTCACATCGATAATTTAGCAGTTTCTAATTACCACGCGCGGGTGTATGTGGAGGCCGGCTCGCTTGTGATCGAGGATTTGAACAGCCTCAACGGATCGTTCCTGAACGATATTCGCGTCGAGCGCGCCATGCTCAAGGACGGCGACGCCATTCTGATCGGCAAGCATGAAATCCTGGTGGACCAGACGCACGATGCGGCTACTCCCGCCGCGGAAGAGATTCGCAGAGCGCCCGCGCCGCGCGTGGATGAAACCATGGTCCTGGATACCCACCAGCGCCGCAAATTGCTCGAAATGGCCGTGGCCGCGGGCGAGCGGTCTCAGCTTTCCCCCGAACGAGCGCGCATTCCGACGCTCACCGTGTCGCGCGGCCGCACCGACCAGAAAGAGTATCGCATCGCGGGGAAACTGACGGTGATCGGCGCATCCGAAATGGCCACCGTCCGGATCCGCGGATGGTTCACGCCGGAAGTCGCGGCGCAGATCAACAAGCACGAGGACGGCTACTATTTGGGCCGGGGGGACCGCGTGCCGAAAATTAACGGAGTGAGCATCCACGGGTTGACCAAGCTCAACGATGGAGACGTGATTGACGTGGGGCGCGTGCGGCTCAATTTCGTGTATCGGGATTAGTTCTTCGTAGGACGGGCTTCAGCCTGTCGGTTTTGATTCATTTCAACGCGGCAAAAGTCAAAAGCAGACAGGCTGTAGCCCGTCCTACTTATCCCGGCGGCCAGCGAAAATCGCGGCCGCCTAGCAAATGTAGGTGCAGGTGAAACACGGATTGGCCCGCGCCGCGGCCGTTGTTCAACACCGTGCGGTAGCCGGCGGTCAGATTGCGCTCCACGGCCAGCTTCGCGGCGATGAGTTGCAGTTTGCCCAGCATGGCCGCGTCCTCCGCGGTGGCTTCCGTCAGCGAGATCAAATGCTTTCGCGGGCAGATGAGGATGTGGCTCGGCGCCTGCGGCTGAATATCCTCGAAGGCAAAAATATCCGCGTCCTCGTATACCAGTTTCGACGGGATTTTCTTTTCGCCGATTTTGCAAAACAGGCAGTCATCCATAAAGAGCACCCCGGATCTCGGTTTTCTCCGTGTTCTCTGTGTTAAGCTTTTTGCCGTAATTCCGGAAGAAACTTTAACACAGAGAACACCGAGGAAAACCGAGCTACTTGATCCCCAGATTGTTCGGCGGGTCGAGGCGCATGACGAAGGTTTGAAACCCGTCGCTATTCCGCAATTGCACCGCGAGGCGCTGCGCCGCATCCGGGCTCGGAACTTGTCCGACGCGCACGCGGTAGAAATGCCCGGTCGGCGCGTCATAATCCTGAATGAAAATCGGCTGGTAGTGAGGAAGCAAGCGGTCGCGCAGGCGCTCGGCGTTGCCGCGATCCATGAACGCGCCGATCTGCACGGTGAATTCGCCGACCATCGGATTCGGACCGGAGAGCAACTGGATGCGCACGGGAGCCGTGCCGGTGCCGATCATGTCCAGCACCACGGCCGCGGCGCGCGCGAGATCGAGGATGCGGTCGCCGACGAAGGGGCCGCGGTCGATCACTCGGACTTGCACGTCGCGGCCGTTACTCAGATTGGTGACGCGCAGAACGCTGCCGAAGGGCAGCGTGCGGTGCGCCGCCACCAGCGTGTTCATATCGAAAATTTCGCCATTCGCGGCACGGCGGCCGTGGAATGGGATTCCGTACCACGATGCCGTGCCCTCTTCGATGAACATGCCGGGGACGAATGGCGCGGATCGAGTTGGCGGCTGCGGGGCGGTTGGCGCCGCAGGCGGCCGCGCGGGTGGGGGAGTCGGCGATGGAGACGGAACGGGCGCGGGAACGGACTCCGGCTCGGAAGGAGAGGAAGGAGGAGCAGTGGCGATAGGGCGGCGGCCTGCGCAACCCGCGACGAGGTGTGCGGCGAAAAATAGAGCGATGAGCCAGCCCAAATGCGGGAACAAGGACTGTCGCGCGGACAGGCGCTCAGTCAAACCAGGCACTGCTTTCTTTGAGCAATTGCAATTCGCGTCCTTTCTACATATCCGGTCTAAATATCCGTCGCGCGATTCGAATTAGGAAGTGGGCGAAATTGCGCGGACCAAACCCGTGTGCCGCCCCTCCGGGGCTTGCCGGTTGCTCTTTTACTTTTTCCCACCGTTTCCACGGTGGGCTACGATATGGCGTCCCTCCGGGACTTCCGGCAAAAGCGATTTTGCACGCTGGGCAACACTACGCATTTCGCGTCGGCGCGCGATTCCGGCTATTATAGGCATGCGAAATTTTTCGGGCAAGGAGACGACGTGCCGCTTTCCGTTCGATGGCGTTACAAACTGGACCGCTGGCGCAGCCAGATCGCGGCCATGTTTCATTCGGAGCCGAAGCCGCTGCGCCCGCGGCTCTGTCCGGCCTGCGGAACGCTGGTCGGCGCCACGGCCAACAAATGCCATCAGTGTGGCGCGAACATGACCTTTTCTTTCGCCGCCGCGAGCCGCTCGCTCGGACGCTGGATGCCGCAGACTTCGCCCATGACTTACGCCATACTGGCCATTTGCTGCGTGATGTACGCGCTGTCGTTCGTGATCACCATGAAATTTTCCGGCGGCGCGGGCGCGGGCGGCGGTTTGATGAACCTCGGAGGGATCGCCAATCAGGTGAGCTATCGCTTGGGGGCTTCACTTCCGTTGCCCTACAACATCAGCCAGCCCTGGCGATTGGTCACTGCAATTTTTCTTCACGGCGGGTTGTTACACATCGGTTTCAACATGTGGGTGCTGATGGACATCGGACCGATGGTCGAGGAAATGTACGGCTCGGCGCGATACTTGTTCTTGTTCGTTGTGACGGGCGTCTTTGGATACCTGCTCAGTTCCGCGGTGGGTCACTTCAGCGTGGGTGCTTCGGGCTCATTGCTTGGCCTTATCGGCGTGCTCCTCGCGGCTACCACGGGCAGGAAGAGCATGGCCGCGCAGGCCCTGCGCAGCGCGCTGATTCGCTGGCTGATTTATATCGCTGTCCTCGGATTTCTCTTCAGCGGCACGGACAATTACGCTCACTTCGGCGGCGTTGCGTCGGGTTACCTGCTCGGCCGCCTGATGCCGGACCGCACTCCCGCGGACGTGAGCGAGCGACGCCTCGCAAATTACCTCGGATGGGCCGCCGGGATCGCCATCGCCGTCAGCTTCGGCTTCATGGTCGTGAATTATTTGCAGAGCGCGTAGGTTTTTGTAGGACGGGCTTCAGCCTGTCGCTTTTCTGCACGGAGTCCTGGCGGACGGAAGACAGGCTGAAGCCCGTCCTACTGCGGCTGTTGCACATCTTCGCGTCTGGCGACCGTGAAGCAATAATGAAAGCCGGAAAAGACGGTAAAGCCGGCCACCAGATACCCGATGATGTTCCGCAACAATTGCAGCCAGCCCCAATCCGTCACAGCCAGCAACACCACCGCAAACACCAGCAGAATTTGCAGCGCCGTGGTGGCCTTGCCGTAGATGCTCGGCGGAAACGGCCGGTAGCCGACCACCACGAGGATCACGGCGGCCGCAGTCATGAGAATGATGTCGCGGCTGAGCACCAGCGTGGCCAGCCACCAACTTATCTTTCTGTTCAGCGCCAGCACAACGAAGGACGAAGAGAGCAGCAACTTATCCGCGATGGGATCGAGATACGCGCCCAGCGCGGTCTTCTGATTCAGCGAGCGCGCCAGCAAGCCGTCCAGCCCATCCGTCAGCCCGGCAACGATTAAAATCGCGAGCGCGATCCCGTACCGCCGGTAATGAATGGAAATAATAAAAAACGGCAAAAATCCAAGCCGCAGAAACGTGAGCTGATTCGGGACGGTGAAGACGCGAGAGGAGGCCATTTTTGGATTTCGCTTCCGCTTACACGAAGAGCGCGAGATAGTCCCGCAAGGAGCGCCCCACGCGCTGCTCGAACCGCCCGGAAAGCGATGGAATCGATCCGTGCGGCTCATCGAGCGCGATGCGCTCGATGCGTTGCATCGGGAAAAACAGCGTGGGAAGGCCGATGCGCTCCCCCTCCGGGTCCATCACCTGCCGGATGAAATCGTCGAACGAATTCAAGTCGATGCCGCGGATCGTCACTCCGGAAGAGTTCATGGAAACCAGCGATCCCCACAATTTTTCCTTGGGCGAGTGCAAGCTCACGATGACGATCGAGTTCGGTTCCAAGGATTTGCTCGCTTCGCTCCCCGCGTGCGGAGCATTTTTCATCTCACGCGTTACAAGGAAATCGTTTTCAAGTTTTCAGCCACGTGCAATTTCGGCTCGGTCAATTTCTGCACGTCCGCGGGTGTTACGCCCGGCGCCACTTCGCGCAGCACCAGGCCTTCCGGTGTAATCGCGATGACAGCTAGCTCGGTAACGATCAGGTCCACGACCTCGACGCCAGTAAGAGGCAGCGTACATTTTTTTAGAATTTTGGGCTGGCCATCTTTCGTCGAATGTTCCATGGCGACGATCACATAAGGCGAACTGGCCACTAGGTCCATCGCCCCGCCCATGCCCTTGAGCATTTTTCCGGGGATAGCCCAGTTGGCGAGGTTGCCCTTTTCGTCGACTTGCAGCGCGCCGAGGACGGTCATATTCACGTGGCCGCCGCGAATCATTCCAAACGAATCGGAGCTGGAAAAATAACTTGTACCGGGAATTTCCGTGACCGTTTCTTTTCCGGCGTTGATCAGGTCGGCGTCTTCCTCGCCTTCGTAGGGAAAGGGGCCGACGCCAAGCATGCCGTTTTCCGATTGCAGCACCACGTCCATGCCCGCGGGAATGTAGTTGGCGACCAGAGTGGGAGTGCCGATGCCGAGATTCACATAAAAGCCGTCGCGCAGCTCTTGCGCGACGCGCCGGGCGATGAGCTCCCGCTTGCTTTCCTCGGACGGGGCCGTGTTTTTTCTTTCGGAATGCGAAGCCACTTGCGTCATACTCGTTTCCTCACCGTTCTCTTTTCGATATTCTTTTTGTAATTAACTCCCTGGAAAATCGCGTTCACGAAAATTCCCGGCGTGTGCACGGATTCGGGCGGCAGCGTACCCAGCTCGACCAACTCTTCGACCTCGGCGATCACGTAATCCGCGGCCGTGGCCATCACCGGATTGAAATTTCGCGCCGTCTTGCGATAGATGAGGTTTCCCCAGCGGTCGCCTTTCCACGCCTTGATGAAAGCAAAATCGCCGCGCAGGCCGCGCTCGAGAATGAATTTGCGGCCGTTAAATTCGCGGACTTCTTTTCCATCCGCGATCATCGTGCCCACGCCGGTCGGCGTGTAGAACGCCGGAATTCCCGCGCCGGCCGCGCGCATCCGTTCGGCGAGCGTGCCCTGGGGATTCAGCTCGACCTCGACTTCGCCGCTCAGCACCTGCTGCTCGAACAGCTTGTTTTCGCCGACATAGCTGGCGATCATTTTCTTGATCTGGCGCGTCTGGAGCAGCAGGCCCAGGCCGGCGTCCACCGAGCCCGCGTTGTTCGAGGCCACGGTGAGATTTTTCGTGCCCTTGCGGCGCACGGCGGCGATGAGGTTTTCCGGGATGCCGCACGTACCGAATCCGCCCGCCAGGATGACGGCGCCGTCGAAAAGTTTTTCGATTGCCACATCGGCGTTGGCTACGCGTTTATCCATCGGACCGGGCTCCGGCTTTGTAGCTCGCCTCTTCAGAGGCGAGGGCTTTCCGCCCGTGGCGCACATACTGCCCGTGGCGCGGAAATGCCCCGCCTCTGAAGAGGCGGGCTACAGCACAACCGTCATCGGACGTAAGAACTTCAATTGGGTGTGTTACGCGCATAAATTCATAAGCCCAGTTTACCGCATATCGCGCAGAACCCTGTAGAGTTCTCCCGCGGCGGAGAATTCCTCTTCGAGCGCGCGCGTCCGCAGATCGCTGCGCACCTGTTCCAGGGCCTGGATCATCTGATCCAGCACGCGCTCGAGATTGTCGCTGTTCGTCAGAATAATATCACGCCACACCGAGTATGGACTGCCCGCCAGCCGCAAAGTGTCGCGCAGTCCGCGCCCCGCCAGCGTGAGCGGCAAACCTGTTTCGTCCGTCCGGTTGCGGACCACTCCGGCAAGCGCCACAGAAAGAAGCTGAGGCAGGTGCGATATAACGGCTGCCGCGCGGTCGTGCGCTGCGGCGTCCAGCCAGAGGGGCTCCGCCCCGAACCTCTTGATGAGCCTGAGGAAAGCCAACACCCTCGGATCGTTTTGCATGGAAGAGTTTTCGCCCGCGGAGTCTCCAATGAGCGCGTATTTCGAGAGGCTAAAAAGATTCGGTGTGGCGGCATGGATCCCGGAAATTTCCTTGCCGGCCATTGGGTGGCCTCCCAGAAAAAGGGCGCTACTGTCGCGAAAGGATTCCGCCGCCGCCGCGCAGACGGCTCGTTTCGTGCTGCACGCATCGGTCACCAGTGCGTTCGGCGGAGCGAGCCGCGCGATTTCCGGCAACAGTTCGATGCAGTGCCCCACCGGAAGCGCCATGTAAATCAATTCCGCACTTTCGAGGGCGCTGGGCAGATTGGGATCTCCCTCCTCGATCGCGCGGAGCCCGTACGCGTCGATGAGCACGTCCGGCTTGTCCCAACCGATTACGTAGCAAGACGAATAATATTTGCGAAGGGCGAGCGCAAATGAGCCGCCGATCAATCCTGTGCCGACAATCGTGACGCGGCGGAAGGGAGCGCCCATGGCTCAGGCGATGGTCCGGCCCACGGCAGGGGCGATGATGCGCAGCTCGGCCATGAGTTTTTCAAATTGATCGAAATAGAGGGATTGCGCGCCATCGGAAAGGGCGTGCTCGGGATCGTTGTGCACTTCGAGAAGCAAGCCGTCCGCGCCTGCCGCGATCGAGGCGCGCGCCATCGGGGGAACCTTGTCGCGGATTCCGGTGCCGTGCGATGGGTCGGCCAGAATCGGGAGGTGCGAAAGTTTTTTGATGACGGGAATGGCGGCGATGTCCAGCGTGTTGCGCGTGGCGGTCTCAAAGGTGCGGATGCCGCGCTCGCACAGGATCACGTTGTGATTGCCGCCGGCCATGATGTATTCGGCGCTCAGCAAAAGCTCTTCAATCGTCGCGGACATCCCTCGTTTTAGCAGCACCGGTTTGCTGGTCGTGCCCAGCGCCCGCAGCAGAAAATAATTCTGCATGTTGCGCGCGCCGACCTGAAAAATATCCACGTAAGGCAACATCAATTGGATTTGCGAGGCGTCCATGACTTCGCTGCATACCAGCAGCCCGCTTTTTTCCGCCGCGTCGCGCATCATGACCAGGGCTTTTTCGCCGTGGCCTTGAAAACTATAGGGCGAGCTGCGCGGTTTGAACGCCCCTCCGCGCAAGATCTTCGCGCCCGCTTTCGCCACGCGATCCGCAATCACTCCGATCTGTTCGGGTGTTTCCACCGAGCATGGGCCTGCGGCGACAACCACTTCGGCGCCGCCGATTCGCACGCCGCGCGGCAGCTCGACGACCGTGCCCTGCGGGCGGAACGCGCGGCTGGCCAGCTTGTAAGGCTGCGTGATGCGCACTACTTCGCGCACGCCGTCGAGCACTTCGACGTCCCGCGGATCGAAGTCCGGCGGAACTCCCACGGCGCCTAGCACGGTTTGCGACGCGCCCGTCGAGCGATGAATGTCGAATCCCATCGAGACCAGGCGGTCGATCACGTGCTGGATCTGCTCTTCCTTCGCGCCCTCTTGCATTACGACTACCATCTCAACTCCTGTTCTCTCATCGCCTAAGTAGCACAGACTTCAGTCTGTGGGTTTTGTGAAAAGCTATCTAGATCAGCAGGAAACCCAAAGACTGAAGTCTGTGCTACTTGCTTTCCTTTTTTCCTTCGCCGCCGTGCATCACCACGCGCTCGACCGATCGCGCTTCATCCAGGATTCGTTCGAACAGGCGGCGAATCGCGGCGTCCGGAAGCGGCCCGGGGTTCGCGCCGACAACCCCGTCGAGCACTTGCTTCTCCCGGTCCGGCTGATAGAGCGCTTCGCCGGATACTTGCTTAATCCGCCCGATTTCAACCACGCAGCGCGAGCGCTCGTTCAGCAGCTCGACGAGGCGCCGGTCGATTTCGTCAATTTTGCCGCGCCAGTCTTCCACGCTCATGTTTGGCGCGCTCTTGCCCGGCGGCACGCTCATACCTGAGGCTCCCGCCGGCTCATTCCGGCCACCGCCGCGCTTTTCAGCAGCTTGATGCTCGCGAACAGAGCTGCGGCTGCGGCGTCAACGGTTTCGGCGCGCTCGATCTCTTCCACCAAGGCCGATCCGACCACGGCAGCATCCGCTAATCCGCCCAGCAGGGAAACATGTCCCGGCAGCGAAATGCCGAAGCCGATAGCAATGGGAAGCTCGGTGAAGCGGCGCACGCGCCGCGCCAGAGCCGGCAATTCGTCGGCGAGCTGGTCCTTCGCGCCGGTGACGCCGGTGCGCGAAATCAGGTACAGGAATCCGCTCGTCGATTTGGCGATCAGCGCGAGGCGCTCATCTGTCGACGTCGGCGCGGCCAGGAAAATCGTGTCCAGGCCGCGCGAAGACATGGCTGCGCGATAGTCGCCCGCTTCCTCCGGCGTGAGGTCAGTGATCAGCACTCCATCCGCGCCCGCCGCCTTCGCCGCGTCGCCGAATTTCTCAAGACCGAACTGCAAGACCGGATTGAAATAGCTGAAGAGGACGAGCGGGATATCCGTTTTCGCGCGCAACGATTTCACCAGGGAAAGCACACCAGTGAGCGTTGTGCCGCCGCGCAGGGCGCGTTCGCTCGCGCGTTGAATTACCGGGCCGTCGGCTACGGGATCGCTGAACGGCACGCCCAGCTCGATCACGTCCGCGCCGGCATCCGCCATCGCGAGGACGAACTGCTCGGTCGCAGCGAGCGAAGGGTCGCCTGCGGTGAGATAGGCGACGATGCCCATTTCGCCTCTCTGGCGCAGGGCTGCAAACCGTTGCGCGATGCGCGATGGATTGGTCATCGTTGTGGTCGCATGTGCCATGGCTTTGGTGGCGCGGGCTTCAGCCTGCGGGGTTTCGGAATCTGGGAACGCCAATCTTCTGATTCGCGGCGCAAATCGCGAATCGGGAGATTGGCGTTCCCAGACATCAAAACCGACAGGCTGAAGTCCGTCCTACTAAAGATACCGGGCCAGGATTTCCATGTCCTTGTCGCCTCGCCCTGACAAATTCAGAATCACGATCGCGTCGCGAGACATTTTTGGCGCGCGCGCGATGAGTTCGGCGAGCGCGTGGGCCGATTCGAGCGCCGGGATGATGCCCTCCATCCGCGCGAGCGTGCGCGCGGCAGCGACTGCCGCGTCGTCGCTTACGGCCGTGTACTCGGCGCGATGCCGGTCGGCGAGCCAGGCGTGCTCGGGACCGATCGCCGGATAATCGAGGCCCGCCGAAACAGAATGCGTGGTCGCGATCTGGCCGTCCGGGGTTTGCAACACGTAGGAATAGGTGCCCTGGAGCACGCCGGGGCGCGCGCCCGAGTACCCTGCCGCCGCGGCCATGCGCGCGGCGTGCTCGCCAAGGGTCGTGCCGCGTCCGCCCGCTTCGACGCCCAGCAATTTCACGCTCGCGTCGTTCAGAAATGCGTGGAATAAGCCGATCGCGTTGGAGCCGCCCCCGACGCAGGCGACGAGCAGGTCCGGCAGGCGTTTCTCCGCCTCCAAAATTTGCGCGCGCGCCTCGAGTCCGATCACGCGATGAAAATCGCGCACCATCATCGGATACGGATGCGCTCCCAAAACCGAGCCCAGCAAATAATGCGTCGTGCGCACGTTGGTGACCCAGTCGCGCATCGCTTCGTTGATCGCATCCTTGAGCGTGCGCGTCCCGGAATTCACGCCCACTACTTCCGCGCCCAGTAGACGCATGCGGAAGACGTTGAGCCGCTGGCGTTCCATGTCCTCGACGCCCATGTAGACCACGCATTCCAGGCCCAGGCGCGCCGCTACCGTTGCCGTCGCCACTCCGTGCTGCCCGGCCCCCGTTTCCGCGATCACGCGGCGTTTGCCCATGCGCACGGCCAGCAAGCCCTGGCCGATGCAATTGTTGATTTTGTGCGCGCCGGTGTGCAGCAGGTCCTCGCGCTTGATGTAGATGCGCGGGCCGCCGAGATGCTCCGTCAGCCGCGAAGCAAATTGCAGCGGCGTGGGCCGGCCGGCAAAATTCTTGAGCAGGTAGTCGAGCTCTTTCTGGAAATTCGGGTCGGCGCGCGCGGCATCGTACGCGCGCTCGAGCTCCTCGAGAGGAGCCACCAGCGTTTCCGGAACGTAGCGCCCCCCGTACGGACCGAAACGGCCCTTCGCGTCCGGCCAGATTTGTGTTGCGGTGCTCATCGTTTCCTTATTGGCGAGCGAGCGCCAGCGCCGCTGTTTTAGCCCGCCTCTCCAGAGGCGGGGAGTTTCTGCCAGTGGTGCAAAATCCAGTACCGGTCGTAGCGGGAAGCGCATTTTCCGCGCGCAGAACATAAATCCCCGCCTCTGAAGAAGCGGGCTACAGCAATTCTTTTACCTCGCCGATTCAATCGCCGCAAATAACTCGCGCAATTTCGCGGGATCCTTGCGGCCGGGCCGCGCTTCGACGCCGCTGGCGACGTCCACGGCATACGGCCGGGCAACGCGGATCGCCTCGGCGACATTCTTCGGGGTCAGTCCGCCTGCCAGAACGATCCGTCCATAACGCGCCGCGCCGCGCGCCCATTTCCAATCCACCGTGCGCCCCGTGCCGCCGTGCAAGCCGCGCGCGAATCCATCGAGAAGGATCGCATCGGCAGCGCGGTAGCGGGCCAGCGAAGCGGCGCGGAAGCCTCTCTTCACCTGAACCGCTTTAATCACCCGGTGCTTTCGGATTAGGTCGTCCACCTCTACGGGCGATTCCGCTCCGTGAAGCTGCACCGAACCGAGCTGCAGCGCGCGAGCGAGCGCATCCACCACCAGCGGCGGCCAATTCACGAACACGCCCACCGCTTCCACAAACGGCGGCAGACGCCGGATGATGCTCCACGCGCCCGCAGGGCTGATGGCGCGCGGGCTGGGTGGATAAAAATTGAATCCCAGCGCGGAAGCCCCTAGATCGATGGATAAGCGCGCGTCGTCCCAGGTGGTGATCCCGCAAATTTTAACACGAGTCGGCATAGGATTCTGGTGGCGCGGGCTTCAGCCTGCGGG
>Ga0302326_10008776_pt1 | contig 22235 bp, 19 predicted proteins | sample Palsa_T0_3_FD_202264 | JGI IMG/M metagenome (GOLD analysis project Ga0302326, IMG submission 202264) | Peat permafrost microbial communities from Stordalen Mire near Abisko, Sweden - Palsa_T0_3 | ecosystem: Environmental > Terrestrial > Soil > Palsa > Peat permafrost | place: Sweden: Abisko... | reverse complement strand
GGACGATGAGGTTCTATTGCGAACCAGTGAGACCAAGGTCCCTACCAGCTGGTCGCGTGATGGACGGTTCCTCCTGTACACGGTCGCCGATCTAAGAACGAAGCATGATATATGCTAGGAAGGCACGCTCCGTTTCTGGCGGCGCGATGAGCTCCTCAAGCAAGCGTCCGATGCTCTCTTCCTCGGTGTAACCAAATATTTCGCAGAAGGCGGGGTTGGCCAATGTGACCTTTCGCCTCTGATCGTGGACGATGATTCCGACCGGACTGGTCTGGATTAATGTGTCAAGCAGATGACTACGCTCTTGCAGAAGACGTTCGGCGCGCCCGCGGCTGGCGACTTCGACCGAGAGTACCTGGTCGGCAACAGCCTTCAACGCCAACAATTGCTTACGCCGCCGCATGGAACAACCAAAGAGTAGGACTGCGGCCACGATGGCGACGCCGATTGAAGCCAGATGGATCTGCCAGACCGAAAGACTCGGAAGCCAGAAGCGGCTGAGCGACTCGTAGACAACTGCTACAAAGAGGGCAAGTGCGGAGAGACGCAACAGTGCGTCCTGAATGTCTGCACTAGGCGTCCCGGCCTCAACCGCATCTCGCGCTCGTTGTCTCACATGTCCTTTTTTACCGACTCATCTGTCTCCCGCCAAGCTCCAGATGGCCCTCAAGGTCGATAGTCCAAGCTTGGACTTCTTTCGGCGCGGACCACCCGTTAAGCTTCTGGTGGCTATCCCTAATATCGTCCTGCAACCTTGAGATCTGTAGTCACTGCCTGCACCAACGACTCCCTGGCGGGTGCCCTCCCTACTAATGCCGGTGACTCACGCTTGACCGGCTAAATCCTGTATCGTCCCCAACGCGGCAAGTGAGAATCATACGCGCTAGTTTGACGTTCCATAAGTATCTGGGCTCGGTGGATCTGGCGATGTCCGAGAGTTGGCGCGACGAACGCGGCGGCTCAGACCTTACTCAATCTTAAACCGAACTTGGTGCGCCCGATCAGGCGTCGGGCGACCCGGCTGAGATGGCGATAACCGGGAATTATCGAGCTTCAGAACAGGCCGATCCTGCTCTGCCGCTGAGTTGCTCAACTCCACGCATATGGCGACAAAGATTCCGAATCGGAAAATCCGCCCGAACCCGATGCCGCATAAGCTGCCTACCAATCCATGTTGGTGGCGTTATCCATTTCGGTGAGTTGAAACTCGATAAAGGCGTCTGCAGCTTCTTCCGATTGCACAGCTTTCTTGTAGCGTTCGCTATAACCACATGCGGTCATCTCACGCGATTATTAACCATCTATGGTCATGTGACTTATCGAGTATAGACAATTATTAAGAAATAATATCACGGGCCTATTGTGGGAGTGGAAGCCGGACGAATGTTTTCCTCAGTGAACAATTTGTCTTCTCGGCGACTCGCTCACCGGTTCCGCATTACGCTCGCCAGCATTGGCTACGCTGTGATCGTCACCGACCCCGGAAAGCCGGAATCACATTCATGAATCTCAACTTTCGGGATGAGCCCGCAAACCGAGGACGGCGGGAGGACGTCGCTTCGCGTTAAGGCGGGACAAGGAGTTGAATCGAAATATGGGAATGAGCTGTCAGGTAGCGAAAGATATCCGTGAGAGCTGAGCCCTGTCGCATGGATGCGAGCCGCTGTTGTCGGCAGTTGACCACCTGCCCAAATTCGTAGTTCGAAAAGGACTCTTTATGAAGACCGCATCTCCGCAGACCGCAGTGACCAAGATGCTCACCGGAATCCAAGGATTCGACGAGATCACTGACGGCGGATTGCCTCGCGGACGAACCACCCTGGTGATGGGCGGACCGGGCTGCGGAAAGACCGTCTTTGCGCTTCAGACGTTAGTCAATGGCGCCCATCGAATGAAAGAGGCGGGCATTTTCGTCGCCTTTGAGGAGAACGCGCGCCAAATCGCCGTCAACGCTGCGACGTTCGGATGGGATCTGCCCGCGCTCGAGGAGAAGAAGCTCTTCTTCTTGGATGCGCAGCTCTCGCCGGAGGTCGTCAAGGTCGGGGGATTCGACCTGATCGGCATGCTCGCTCTCCTTCAAGCCAAGACCGAAGCGACCCATGCGACGCGCATCGTCTTCGACGGTATCGACGTGCTCCTCGGTCTGCTCGATGACCCGGCCGCGGAGCGTCGAGAAATTTATCGCGTCCGCGACTGGCTTTCTAAAACGGGGCTGACCGGCATCATCACGCAAAAGGCCGGGAACGAAGCTGGCGACCGCTACAGCTTCCTGCAGTTCATGGTCGATTGCGTAGTCGTGCTCCGGCATCAGGTCGTCAATGGGTCGGCCTTCCGGAATCTACGTGTCGTCAAGTACCGTGGCTCGGGCTTTTCCGGCGACGCGTTTCCGATCTCGCTTACGAAGGAAGGCATGCAACTGACCAATCGTGGCCCAACCGAGCTCAAGTATGAGGTCACTACTGAACGGATTTCGACGGGCCTTCCTCGTCTCGACAAAATGTTGCGTGGCGGCTATCACCGCGGCAGCAACGTGCTCATTTCCGGCGCGCCTGGAACCGCCAAGTCGACGCTAGCCGGCCTCTTCGCTGCCGCCGCCTGCGAAAGAGGCGAGCGCACACTATACGTGAGCTTCGATGAAGGCGCCGCTCAGATCGTTCGGAATCTCCGCTCGGTGGGCATTCGACTCTCCTCCCACGTAAAGTCGGGCTTACTCAAGATTTACTCCACGCGCACGCGAGGTCCCAATGTCGAAGACCAGTTCGGCGATCTGCGCGCGCAAGTGCGCGCGCACCATCCTCGTTGCGTGGTGATCGATCCCCTTTCCGCTCTCTCTACGAAGCTTGCACACCTCGCCTCGGCCGATGTGGCGCAATGGTTTCTAGACTTTCTCAAGGGTGAAAAAGTCACAGTCGTGAATACGTCCTTGATGAACGGACTGGATACCGAAGAGGCGACGGCCACCGGCATCTCGACCGTCGCCGATACCTGGATTCATCTCTCCTACATCGTGCAGGATGGCGAGCGGAACCGCGCCCTGACGATCGTTAAGTCGCGGGGTACGGGACACTCAAACCAAGTCCGAGAGCTGACCCTCTCCGACCAGGGAGTCAACCTGACCGACGTCTTTATCGCCCACGGCAAGGTGCTCATGGGAGTGGCTCGCTGGCAGTGGGAACAGGAGGAGCAAGCGGGGAGACAGCGCACTCAGGTTGCTACGGAGTACAAGCGATTACATCTGCAACTCGGGCAGGCCGAAGCCGCCGCGCGTTTGCAAGTCATTCAAACCGAAATGGAGGCTCGGAGCGCCGAGATCGCGGTCCTGGCCGACGCCACTGGATCGGCATCCTCGCTTCTGAGAACTGATGAAGCGATGTTGCGCAAGCTACGCCACGCGGACGACGACGTCCGCGTCGGCAGGCGCGGGGTCGCGAAGAGGGGCGGCGGTACAAATGGGAAAGGCCCCGAAGGAGCCACCTAGATGGCCAAGATCGTCACGGCGAACGCGAGGCTTGTGCTGCGTCTGTATGTTGCGGGGAACGCACCAAACTCGCTGATCGCGATCGCCAATCTTAAGGCGATCTGCGACGCGCACTTCGCGGCCGGGCATGAACTTGAAATCGTCGACTTACTCAAGCACCCGTTGAGAGCCCTGGCGGACGGGATCATCGTGACCCCTACCCTTTTGAAGCTGTTACCGCTGCCGGTCCACCGCGTGATCGGCAACCTTAGCGACAGGACTGAAGTGCTGTTGACATTGGCTGGCAAATGACGGCCAGTGAAGAGCGGTCTACGCGAGACCTCGTGCGGCGGCTCGGCGAGGCTGAAGCGACCATCCAGGCCCTGCTGTCCGGACAGATCGATGCGGTGGTCGATTCCAGGAACCAGACGCCGGTGCTGCTGGCAAAGGCCCAAGAGGCCTTGCGGGCGAGCGAAGACCGCTACCGCCGGATCGTAGAAACGACGAGCGAGGGCGTGTGGCTGATCGACGCTGGGAACAAGACCACCTTCATGAATCACCGAATGGCGCAGATGCTCGGGTGCGACGCTGAGGTGGGAGTGGGCCGCTCACCGTTCGAGTTCCTCGACGAAGCTGGACGAGCCGCCCTTGCCGCGCACGCGCAGTGGCCGGAGCCGCACCCCTTCGAGGTAAGGTTCATTCGGGCTGACGGAACGAGTGTGTGGGCCCTCTTCGGAGCGACGCCGGTCTTCGATAACACCGGGGGATACGACGGGTTGCTGGCCATGGTAATGGACATCACCGACCGCAAGCAGGCGGCGGAAGCGTTGGAAGGGTTGTCACAGCGAACTGAGCGGCGGGAGCGGATGCTAACCACGATGCTCTCATCCATCAGCGACTTCGCTTACATTTGCGACCGGGAAGGGCGTTTTTTGTTTGCCAATCAGCCGCTCCTTAACCTTTGGGGAATCACATTGGAGGAGGCGGTGGGCAAGAATTTCTTCGACCTCGGATACCCCGATGATCTAGCTGAGCAGTTGCAGCGACAGGTGCAGGAGGTCTTCGAGATGAAGAAGGGCGTTACTGGCGAGACGTTTTATACAAATCCGGCTGGGCTAAATGCTTGTTATGAGTATATTTTTTCGCCGGTTTTCGGTGGCGACGGCACAGTTGAGTTCGTGGTTGGGTTCACACGGGATGTCACGGAGCGCAAACGGGCGGCGGAAGCATGGCGAACGGCCAAAGATGCCGCCGAGGCCGCCAACCAAGCAAAAAGCGAGTTCCTGGCGAATATGAGTCACGAGATTCGGACGCCAATCAATGGCGTCATCGGCATGACCGAGCTCGTGCTGGACACGGACCTGACGTTCGAACAGCGCGACTATCTCACTACGGCCAAGGTGTCCGCGGAATCACTGCTGACCATCATTAACGATATCTTGGACTTCTCCAAGATCGAGGCCGGAAGGCTGGAGCTAGTCCCCGTCTCCTTTCACTTGCAAGAGAGCATTGAGGAAACGATGAGAGCAATGGCGTTTCCGGCGCATGAGAAGGACCTGGAGTTGCTCTGCGACATCAAGTCGGAAGTCCCGTGTTACGTCATCGGCGACTCCGTTCGCATCCGGCAGATCATCATTAATCTGGTGGGGAATTCCATCAAATTCACTGAGCGCGGCCAAGTAGAGCTGGAAGTCGCAATCGAGGCTCAAGAGGGCGATGAATTGCGACTGCACTTCATCGTGAGCGACACGGGCATCGGCATTCCTCCGGAAAAGCAGAAGCTCATCTTCGAAGCATTTTCTCAGGCTGATAGTTCGACGACGCGAAGATTCGGAGGGACGGGTCTGGGACTTACTATCTCTTCCCGTCTGGCTGAGGCGATGCGAGGAAAGATCTGGGTGGAGAGCGAGCCGGGTAAAGGAAGCCATTTCCACTTCACGATCTGTCTGGAAATCGACCACCAAGCATTAGCACCGTCGACTGAAGAAGTGCCTTTGGCTGGAATCCCCGTGTTGGTAGTTGACGATAATTTCACCAACCGGCGGATTCTGAAGGAAATGTTTTGGATGTGGCAAATGAAACCGACCGAAGCGGCGAGCGCTCAAGAGGCGCTGACCCACTTACGGCGCGCATCCGAACGCGGTCATCCGTTTGCCTTGGTGGTGGCAGATGTTCAGATGCCGGAGATGGATGGCTTTGACCTTGCCGGACGAATCAAGGACACGCCGAATCTCGCCGATGTCGTTATTCTGATGCTGACTTCAGGCGAAAAAAGAGGCGATATAGAACGTTGTCGTGGGATGGGTGTTTCAGCCTATCTCATGAAGCCGGTTCGGCGCGCTGAGCTTCGTGACGCCATAACCAAGGCGATGAGAGCACGGTCTCTGGGTGGAAACGAAAATGAGCAGGCACTGCCAGTTTCGCAAGTTGCGTTGCGGGTGGCGTCAGAGTCACTGCGGTCGCGCATTTTGTTAGCCGAGGATAATGTCGTCAACCAGCGTCTAGCCGCTCGAATCCTCGAAAAAGCGGGCCACAGTGTGCTGATCGTGAGCAATGGCAGAGAAGCAATCGCTGCGTTGCAATGCGAAACAATTGACCTGGTCTTGATGGATGTGCAAATGCCGGAAATGGATGGGTTTGAGGCGGCTAGGGCCATCCGCAAAGACGAGGCTGGCAGGAAGAAGCACATCCCCATCATTGCGATGACGGCGCACGCAATGACTGGCGATCGCGGCCGATGCATCGCGGCAGGAATGGACGGCTACATTACCAAACCGATTCGCGCCCACGACTTACTAAGTCTAGTCGAGAACACGATGGCTTCGGACGCCAAAGTTGCGGACAGCAGTCCCGTTTGAACACCGAGCATCCTGAGACACAAGCTCTGTAACCACACCCCGAAGTAGCCGCCGTTTGGCTCATCGGAAGCCGGTGGCGCGATGCGCGACGCGTCATGAAGTGATATTCCCGGAGATCGGCGATGTTTTTCGTTCGCATGCTCGAACCTCATCCGAGCGCCCTAGGGGAATCCTTAGACGAGCAGGCCGCCATCCCCGAGGCAGGCGACATCCCACTTCGAAACACGGTAACCTGCCAGCAGCGGCGGCAGTAGCAAGTCCACGGCGCAGCGTCTGGCGGGGCGAAAGCTGCCGGGGGCGCACACGATGGGAACCTGGTCTTTATTAACCGAGCAAGAGGAGACCGCCAGGCTCCACCGGCGCCAGGAAGGACTCGATCTCGCATCCGGCTCGAACCATGGCGCGGCCGATGACATCGTCCGGCCCCGCAGGTGCAGTAGTCGAAGCGATCAGGACAGCGGTTGGCTTGGCGCGCAGCAGATGCTGGAGGCAAGCGGTTACGGCGCCTTCCTCTTCGACTGAAGCGAGGGTCTCGCTCGCGCTGATCCCAAACCGATTCAGGCGCCGGCGCATAGTGTTTTCTAACAGCCGGCGGGCCCGCTCGCCGTTGACCTGATCGGTGTACAAAATGGCAACGGCCGGGTTGCGGATGGGCATGGCCTGCACTATCGGACCCCGTTTTTCGACGAGCGATAGGAGGGCCTCAAGATCCGTCTTGGCAACAGCGAAAGGAGCGCTTTTGACGACAGCAACCGGAATACCCGACTCCGCCCAGGTAAAGTTCCGAGACGTGGCGACGACCATGCTAGGCCTAGAATTGATATGCTTGAGTACTTCATCATCCACCAAGACGCAACACCGCTCGGCAGTCACTAGGTTCGCCTTTCCCCCGGTGGCTAAACGGACTTTGAGCGCCCCGCGGCCGATGGTGCTCGCGACCCGCAACACAGCGTCGTCCTCGCCGACTTCATCCCCTTCCGGCTCGGTTACCGAGATCTCGTTCAAACCCGCGGTTTCAAGCGTCCGAACATCCTCTTCGCTGATCACGTGGCCTTTCGCAAGCAATTTCTTGCCGTCGGCCCGAAGGATGGCGGAGGAAAGCGTCCTCCCGGTTGACTCCTTGACGGAGATGTTCCGCGCCCTCACTGGGTAGATAACCTCAAGACTGAAGCACCGCCTGCGACCCGTGCCCCGCATTCGCTCCGGAACGTGGCTCTGGGTGCGATGTCAGGTGACCGTTTGCGCATCACTATTAGTTCGCATCTGGCATATATTTTCAATTAACCACGAAACCGTACTCACTTTCAAGTGTTAGATTGGTGGATTTCTTAGTTCCGTGTCGTAAACCTCGCCTCAGCTTGCGAGTGGCGCGAGTTTATTGTTCGGCTTTCCGAACAGAAACGAAAAATCAGGATGTCTAATTGTCCAACCCGCCGAAACGCCGGTCACGAGGATTCGCTTGCCGCGCAAATAGCCAGGCAAAGAAGAAAACCCGGTTTAACGCATGAATAAGAACCAAACAGCACCGACTGCGAAGATCACTAGCAAGATCATGCTAGTTGCCCAACCTTCACCGTGGGGAGCCTGACCTGCTAAGACCGTCCGCATGTCGCGCCCGCAAGCATCGCAAAACGTGGCGTCGTCTCGGCATGCCGTGAACTTATTTTCAAGAAACTGCACGTCACGCTGATCGAACGATGCTCCCTGAGGCACGGATGTGCCCGCCTGCACTGACCTCGCGAGCCCGGCCAGATCCCGGATCGGCATTTCCTTCCCGGCAGTATTTCGGAACTTCAACGTGGGCGCCGTCTCTATAACCGTCTCGATGAGCCTGACGGTCGTGTCGATCCCACCGGCCAACTTTGCCATTCGCCACATTGTCTCGAAGCCCTGTTCCACGTGTCGAGCCTACCATGTTGGCCCGCGAACAATAGCGTGACTCCCGGCGCAACTGCGATCCCACCATAGACCGCCCAGCGGATCTGGCCGGCGAGGAGGATTTCCAGGCCTCGCCTGAGTCCTTCCTCGATAAAGTTCTGTAATGCCATTGTGCCCTCAATCTTGCTTACGCGGACGGAAGTGGGTTAGTTCTGCGAATCCACCCTGTCATCTGGCAAAGTGACGCGGGTCACCCGATCGACGGGGGCGTTAACGCGCTCAGGCGTCCTTCGGCTTGTTCTTGCTCCCCGGCGGCCTGCCGCGCCGCTTCGCTGCTGTCATCCAGGCCGGAGGGCGGCCCGGCGTCTCCCACGGCCGAGTGCGAGTCGTTCGAAGAGGAGGATGGCTTCGGTGAGCTGATCCCGTTCGGCCAGCAACTCCGCGAGCATTTTGTTAATGTCCATCCTGACAGGATAACGGTTCAGGCTCTACGTGGCTGTCAGAAATACGGCAGTAGTGGGCAGATTTCTTACCTAAGTCTTCGCCAATGACTGACTCAACCCTCCGCGTTTCGCAACGACGCTGCCTGAAGTTCGTAGTTCGCTTGTTCTTCCGCAAGTTCCTTGGTCGAGAAATTACCGATGCTCTCAATCGGGACGGGATCATCATCGAAGGTCAGTTTGAACGACCAAGTAGAGTCCTCGTGTTTGGTGTATTCCACATCGCCGGAGACGGTGCCGTTGGTGATATTCATGGTGTCGATGTTACGCCAATATTATCAAGATCAGCAGGCTCCAACTCTTCCGTGACCTCACAGTTGGGTCCGATTCTGGCTTGGTTGGCGGGACGGATTGACTGTTGTGGAACGGGCCGTGTGGCCCTGCTCGAAGCTGAAGGAGCGGGGGCTATAGGAAGCGGCGCGCCGGAGATGCCATTGAGCATGGATTAATTCGCAAGCGCCTTCGGGAACCTGAAAAGGAACGTAGCGGTCTTTCCGTCGAATCGCAGTTCTGAGGACCCCATCCGATAGCTCCGATCACCCTTCATTTCGCGGTTTAAGCTCATTTTGAAAGACACGGTTCGCGGTTTACCCGGTCGTTCCAGCAACAGTGTTAGGCTAAACTCCGGCCCGCTTGCCACAACGCGCTCGCCGTGTTCGCGGATTGTGTAACCATAACCCCGAAAGTCGCGCACCAGTTTTTCATGTTCCGATACACCAACCGTCGCCACGCACTCGATCACGTCATGAAAGAATCGGTCTGGCCGATACGGCGGGAGAGACCGCGCCACACCATCCGGGTAGTTGCCTGTAATAAAGCTAGTGACACCTTCCTGTTTTGCGGGGTCTTCCGCGATCCAATCGAACCATGGATGGTTTTGCCCGTCTCGTCTGGTTTGCAGCTCTTCCATCGGAAGCTGAGCCAGTATGAGAGGGAGCTTAGTCCTTTGGTCAATCCACATCGCCAAGGCAAGCCGTCCCGGCATCTCCACTTCGAACAATATGCAAAGCAGAACTATCGCCCACCAATGATATGGACCCAGAATACAACGGAATGCGCGATCATGCTTCTGGGTAGCACGATCCTAGTGTCTGGCCCCTGCCTGACTCCCGGCTGATCGCATTGCGACATCGCTAACCGAAATGCGTCCCGTGCGTCGCGCCGGTGCGAAAGCGAGCAAAACACGTCGAGGGATCACGATGAGCTCTCTCGCGGGTTCATCCATCGCCTATTTGCCATTGTCGGCAAGCCACAGGTTCACAAACTTGGATACTTGGTCGCGGATCTGCTCACGAATTTTCAGTCCTGTTGAGTCGCCCATCTGGTATCCAAACATCCATGTGACCGCTAGGCCGTTCTGTCCGCGGCTGCTCGATACCCATTCCACCAGCCTGGTGGTCACACTGACCAGTCCCGGGCATGTGGAAATATCTATCGCCAGGATGGGCGCGGATGACCCGATACGCATTCCCGCCTCCCGCAGGCGCAACTCTGTCTCCGTTTGAATCGGCCCCTTCGTCTCGCCATAAAGCTTTGCAAGACTATCGGCGTCGACGCAAGCACCTGTTCCTTGGCCTTCGACAAGATTTACCCTGACTTGAATTTGTGGAATTCCTTTGAGCGAGATGTCTTGCGCCAGTATCGAGGAACTCGACGAGAATAATAACGCCAAGAGAGCTATTTTCATGTGCGACCCTCCCTTACCTTTCGTGACTTAAATCACTTGCCTCCACAGCGTTCTGGGGCAGGATGTACCGCGCAACACCGTCGTTCGAGTCGTACCAGTAATTGATGATTGATGTCCAGTAAGTCGCTTTTGGACTATTCCATCTTAGGCTTGTAGCCTGAATTCGTTGCGTTCAAACCAACGCAATGGAAAAGTCCATTCATTCGGCTCGCTATCGGGTATTCTTGAAGGTCCTGCGCGGTCGCGCCGCCGCGCCGGTCTCAGCCAAGAACAAGTTGCCGAGCGAATCGGCGAGACACAGACGTTCGTGAGCAAGTGCGAGCGTGGGGAACGCCGCATCGATGTGATCGAGCTGGGAACGTTCTGCCGCGCGTTCGGCATTAGCCTGAAACAGTTTGTCTCGGCACTGGAGCGCGCAATGAGTCGAACGAAACGATCGTGATCTGGCGGGGGCGACGCGGCCGGTCTATTTCTTCCAAAATTTGGCTTCAGCCTCGATTTCGTCACGCGCTCATTCGGGCTGCTAGGGCAATCGCGGAGGACGCCAGCCCACCTCGATCGCTGTTGTTTTCCGCTATATGAGCGCGATCAAGGCTGAGCTGTGCTCTACTGAAAATCGGTGATGGCCCCCCGCCGATGAGAATCGCTAGCTTTAATGTCAACAACATTAACAAGCGCCTCGAAAACCTCTTGGCTTGGCTTGCAAAAACAGAACCGGATGTCGCTTGCCTCCAAGAGCTCAGGGCTGAACAGGGCGCGTTTCCCGCAGAAGCCCTTCGAGACATTGGCTATGAAGCCGTCTGGTGCGGTGAGCGCTCCTGGAACGGGGTAGCGATCCTCGCGCGAAACCACGTGCCGGTGCTGGTCCGTTCAAGCCTGCCGGGTGATCCCAAAGATATCCAAGCACGGTACATTGAGGCAGCTGTAAATGGAATCTTGATTACTTCCGTCTATCTTCCGAATGGCAATCCTCAGCCTGGTCCGAAGTTCGATTACAAGTTAGCCTGGTTCGACCGCCTCATCACCCATGCCGCCGAACTTCTGACGACAGGTGCGCCCGTCGTGTTGGCCGGCGATTACAACGTTGTGCCGACTGCCCAGGACATCTATCAAACTCGCTCTTTAGATCAACAACGCCCTCATTCAACCAGCTAGCCGCAGGGCTTTTGCGCGCCTTTTGGCTCAAGGATGGACCGACGCTCTCCGCAAGTTGCAACCAGAAGGGCCGCTCTGGACGTTCTGGGATTATAAGCGCGAGCGCTGGGCACTGGATAAAGGAATGCGCCTTGACCACCTCTTGCTCTCGCCGGAAATATCGGAGCGACTTTCCGACGGTGGTGTCGACCGATGGGTCCGAGGTGAGGAAAACGCAAGCGATCATGCGCCGGCGTGGATCGTGCTCGAATCATGAGACGATTCCGAGTCACCGCGCCGCGATGGCCGGCTGGCGATTCGGGTCGACGAAATAAGTGATTCCGGAATACTGCATTTCCTCCCAGGTCTGCTCACCCCAATGGACTTCGATGGTCGGATCGGGATTCCACTTATTTTCCGTCGAGTTGTCATAGTGCGCTAACGCCTGGAGGCGCGATCCTTTGGGAGCCGCCAAGGGTTCAGTGAACACATAATAGGTCTGCCAGTTGAAATCGTATTTCGGCACGGTGAGCACCACTTCGGATCGGCCATCGGGATACGTCAAGCGGTATTCCCAGCTCTTTCCGCGCAGATGCGTGTGCGGAAAAAGCGCCCTGATGCGCGAATCCTCCAGGAACTGAATAGCGGTGCCGGTGTCCGATGAGCCGGGCGGCAGTTTCAATGTTTCGTTCAAAAACGCGCTGGTGCGGATCTCCTGGCGCGGAGCTTCTTTCGCGTAGATGACGCCGACGCTGGTCCGGTCGCTCGCCCCCGTTCCATTCGCGGTGTAGTGGAGCTGTAGCACCAGAGTGGTGCCGGCACGAATTCGCAGAGCGCGGCCAGGCGCGAAGGTCATGGCGTTGGTGCCGGGCGCGGTGGTGGCGATCAGGACGCCGGGCGAATCGTTCGAATGGTCGGGATCATCGCCGGGCTTAGCCTCCGGCTTGGGAATCAAGACCTCGAAAGCAGCCGGACGAGGCGTGGCTCCCTGTTCCTTCGCGAACACCAGCACGTGGTGAACCACCCGGCGCGCGCCAGCACGTATTTCGATGGCCTGTATCCATTTGTCCTCGGACAAATGAGTCGGAATCTTGACGTATTGATAATCGATGGTGCCGGAGGCTGGCACATCGTAGGCCTTCTCCATGGTGAAGATCTGATCGGGTTGGCCGATTTCCCAGCCGTCGGTGAACCTCGGCAGCGGCGGCAGATCCTTGGGGTCGCCTTGCGGCGCGCAGTCTCTGCGCGGGCTGATCCGGTTGCGACGGTCAAAATGCAGAAGGAGACAATCGCGAACGTGATTCTTCGCGTCGCTAAAAGGCGCATAGTCCCATCAGTGTTTTTCATCCAATTGCCTTTCTCGGTATCTCATCAAATGGGGCGCTGGGCGTCCCATCATGATTTAATTCTTGGGCATAGTTTTATATTAAGAAGCCTCCTTCCGGAAAACAATGGTCATCCGTGCGACACCACCGGCAGTTTCGCGGCATCCCAGGCGAGTCAGGCCGTCAACGCAATCGACCCAATCCTCCGTCGCTGCTTCAAACGCGTTGCGCACTTCGCTTTCCACGCGGCTTCTCAGATCTTCCAGTTCAGCCCGGCGTTGGGCCACCGCGGCATTCGCCTGTTCGATATCGCCTTCGGTGTGCCCGCCTTGCCAGATCGGAATGCGGAGAGTTCCGGCTGCCGAGAAAGTCCCGTAGCGCTCAAAGCGCCAAAGTTTAGCGGCTCAACAGTCGCTCAGATTCACTGTCACATGATCGCGTGTCGATCGAAACGCGCTCTCATCAAAACAAAAATTTCACCCCGAACTGAATCTGCCGGGACGTGTTGGCAGTTGAGGTAAGCTGGCCGAAGGTCGGGTTGATGGTCGACGTGCCGTTGGGATTCAAAATGAATACCCCCAGATTCGGCGGAACGTTGAAGCTGGTGTGGTTGAAGATGTTGAAGAACTCCGCCCGGAACTGAACGCGGAGTGCTTCCGTGATCTTAGTGTCCTTCATCACGGCGGTGTCTAAGCTCCACAGCCCCGGTCCAATCGCCGTATCGCGCCCAAGATTGCCAAGGGTGCCTACCGGCTCTAACGAAAAGGCGGCCGGATTGATCCATTCATTTACCTTGCCGAGTATTGGATTACCGGTGAAGCTGGGGTTGGTGTCCGGACGGTCGTTGGTCAGACCCGACATGGTAGGTCCGTCCAGGATGTCCATGGGAGGCCCGGTGACTGCGGTGAATATTCCGCTCCATTGCCAGCCGCGCAAGAGAGCGTGGTCACCCAACGGCAGCGCGTAGACGAAGCTGCCTCGAAAACTGCTCGCGTGATTGAATAGCGAAAGGCCGATATCGTTGGCGGCGTTGTACGGATTCGAGAGATCCTGTTGCGCCCCTTCCAGGCCATAGGTGGTGGACCCGTTATCGATCGATTTCGACCAGGTATACGAACCTTGCGCCTGAAGACCGTGACTGAAGCGGCGATTGAAGCTGGCCTGGAGCGAGTTGTAATGGGAGTGCGCGGTGGCGTTTTTCTCGCTGAGAGCTCCCACCAGCGGGCTGGGATTTTCACGGCCGCCGTTCGCGATCTGGACGCTGCCGGAGGGTGTAATCTCCGCATCGAAGACCGGATCGTAGATGGTGCCGCTGACGATCCTGGGGGGATTCTCATCGACGCTTTGTATCAGGTGAACTCCCTCCGAGCCCACGTATCCAACGGTCAGAATGTTTCCGGCCCCCAGTTCCCTCTGGATATTAAAGTTGTACTGAACCACATAAGGCGTGTTGTGCAAATAGTAGTTCATCCCCTCTTCCTGAGAGGCTTGCGGAGGCAGAACGCCGTTGCCGGCGAATGGCGTCGGGTAATTCGGCTCCAACTGCACGGCGATCGCATAAGGCGGATTCAGCCAGTAACCCGGGTCGTAAAGGCGTGGCAGCAAGAGATCGTGGAACAGCCCGAACCCGGCGCGAATGGAGGTCTTGTGATCGTTGAACGGATCGTAGGCTAAACCGATCCGCGGGTTGTAGTTCTTCGTCGACGGGTTCTTGTAAAAGGCGTGCGTCACGGGCTGGAAGCCTCCGAACGGGGGATCCAGGAAGGCGGTCATTCCATGTATGACCTCCAACGGGTTGGTCTCGTATTCGTAGCGGAGCCCGATATTCATGGTCAGCTTCGGAGTGATCTTCCAATCATCCTGGATATAGGGCGTAAGGAAGAGCTCACGGAAATCTCTAGTGCCGTCAGCTTGGCCCGGCAACGCCGAGACCACAATCGATGCGGTGCCCTGCAGAAACGCTTGAAGGCTGGGAAAAGTCCACGAACCTCCCTCTAGGAACGGAGCGTAGGTGTTGCTATCCACCCGTTCTACTTGCATACCAAACTTGATGCTGTGGGCGCCTTTGGTCCAGAAAACATCATCACCGTAGAAAAATTTGTTTTCGGGGAGCCCGAAAGGAAGCAGTTGATTGTCCCCAATGGAGCTAAGGCCACCGCCAACTGTTACTTCGCCATTCTCCCGGCCGGGGAAGTACTGCAGGGGCGCGAGGGTCGACGTCGGTCCCCCAGTATCGGAGGGCCGGATAAAACTGACGCGAGCGATATTGATGAGCGCAGGTGAAATGATGTGTCTTTCTTCGATGGTGGCGTAATGATTCGCGGTGATATCCGTCTCCGACCAGAGCGGGACGGGAGAACCCGAGAAGGGCTCCTGCAGGTTCGCGGTGTCGCGCACGTAACGCATGAACAGAGAGTCGTTGGCCGAAATCGTGTAATCGAAGCGGGCCAGCAGATAATTTTCGTGGCCGATTTGACTCGCGACCTCATGCACCGTCCCAACTCCCCCGCCAATAGACGCTGTTGGCAGCGGATAGAGGGCCAGCGTGGAAGCTACGTTGGGAGAGACCCCAACATTGGCCAGCCCATTCGCTCCGCAAGGCGCACCCGGAGCGGAAGCACAAGGCAGTAAACCTTGATGCGCGTTCGCATCCGGAACAAAAGCGATTTGAGTCTCGCCGAGCAACTGACGTAATCCTTCGTAGTTCACGAAGAAGAACATTTTGTCCTTCTTGATCGGGCCCCCGACAGTGCCTCCGAACTGGTTGCGGCGAAACGGCGCGATATTCTGGGGATCGAAGAAATTACGGGCGTCCAGGGAGCTGTTGCGCAGAAACTCGTACGCTGAGCCGTGAAAACTGTTGGTGCCGGAGCGTGTGACCGCGTTGATCACCGCTCCGTTTCCGCCGAACTGGGCGCTGTAGGTATTGGTGAGGGTCTGAAACTCGGAGATCGCGTCCAAGCCCAACTGCGTACCGAGTGCGCCCGAGCCCGTTCCATGGTTCCAAAACCCCGAGACGTCGACATCGTCCAGCAGAAACGCCTCACCTTCGGGCCGGGAACCCGCAATCGAATAGTTGTCGGTTTTTCCGTAAAAAGAGTTGCCCGCCGAAACGGCCTGCACGCCCGGCGCGAGCAAGATCAATTCCCCGAAGTTGCGGCCGTTGAGCGGCAGTTCGCGCATCTGAGTCGGTTCCACCAAATTGGAAACGGCCGAAGAGGTTGTTTCCACCTCCGAGACCGCGCCCTCCACCGTCACCGTTTGCTGCTGTTGTCCCACGGTCAGTGAAAAATCGATTACGGTTTGGCTGCCGACGGTAAGCGTCACACCGGTTCGCACCGCCGTAGAGAACCCTTGTTTCGAGGCGTGGATGTCGTACTCGCCCAACCCGAGTTCTGGAATTTGAAAGCGACCCTGGGCGTCCGTCGCCGTCTCTTGGGTTTGACTCGTCCCCGTGTTCCGGACCTGAACGGTTGCGCCTGGAATCGCCGACCCGGATGGATCGGTTACCGTTCCAAGGATGGTGGCGGTTGTGGCCTGCGCGTTCAGACCGGAAGTGGAGAGGAACAACCCTGCGAGAATAGACACGGAACAAGTGACAAACTTTGGCACAAGACCTCCAGCCGGGAGTTACATCGAGCTGCCCAGCTTTCTGGAAGTATAAGCTCAGCCAAGCACATGGCAAGGCTTCCGCCCGTGAATAGGGGTGAACTTTACGTGAATCGAGGTGCTATCTCAATGGCTTGGAAGATCAGAGGAGCATCATGCCACTTCCAACCGTCGCTGCACATTAATTATAGTTGGGTTGATCAATATCTCGATGACAAGTTAGGCATTCGATTCGTCGACTAAGTTTGTTTCTACCTCTGATATAATGCTGCTGCTCTTGTTGAGATCCGCGAGGCCAACAGAAGTGAAGAGGGGTCGAAATTCACGTGAGCTGAGCTTTCCCATTGGGCAACTGGATCTGGGGGTGGGTATGAGTCACACGCTGGAAGTTAAACAGCCAAAAGGGTATTCGCATTCTGCATCTCTACCTCCAATCAGTTCCACACAAATTCGATCGCAGTTGAATCGAGTCGTTTCCAGCCAGACATTTCGGGCGGCCGAAAAAGAGAAGGCCCTTCTGCGCTACGTTGTCGAGCGGACGATTGAGGGACGGAGCGCCGAGCTCAAGGAATATACGATTGGCGTAGAAGCCCTTAAGCGAGGCGATGGATTCGACCCGCGGCGAGACACAATTGTGCGCACCGAAGCGCGGAACGTGCGGCGGAGACTGGCCCGCTATTACGAAGAAGAGGGCCAGAGTGATCCTGTTCGAATCGAATTGCCCAAGGGCGGCTATGCGCCACATTTCGTGGAAATGCCGCAGCCGATCAAGTTAGGGCGGATAATGCGCTGGTTGGCCATCGGGTTGGCAGCAGTGGTAACGATTCTAATGATCGCCGCGTTGGTGGCCAACGCCCCCCCGTTCAGCCGGTCTCAGGCTATGGATGCCGCCTCGATTGCGGTGCTCCCGTTCCAGGACTTGAGCGTTGACCGGGATAAGCAAGGGGAGATTCTCAGCGAAGGACTCACGGAGGAGCTGATCGAGTCGTTAGTGCGCATTCCACATCTGCGCGTGGTGGGTCGAGCGTCGGTTTTTTCCTATGGGGGGAGAGCCGTGGACATCCGAAAAGCGGGCCGGGAGATGAATGTTCGAAACATATTGGCGGGGAGCATCCGGATCTCCAACGGCCGGGTGCGGATCGTGGCTCAGTTAGAAGATACAACCAATAGATATCAGTTGTGGTCCCAAAGTTTTGACCGGAAATTTGATGATATCCTCACGGTTCAGGATCAGATCTCGACCGCGATCATGCAGTCGCTCGGAGTACAACTGAGCGGGGCGGCCAATCTGAAGACGGGGTCATCGCCGTCTCCGGCGGCCTATCAGGATTTTCTGCAGGGTCTCTATTTCTTGAATCGTCGTACGGGCGAAAATATACGCACATCCATTCATTACTTCGACCGTGCGGTGGCCTCCGACCCCGGTTTCGCACAAGCGTACAGTGGACTCGCGGCTGATTACGCTGTGATTGCCGGCTATACGTCCACTCCCTCTCAGGAAGTGGTGCCTCGGATTCGGGCGGCAGCCTCGAAAGCGCTGGAGTTGGACGACAAACTGGGAGAAGCGCACCTGTCCTTAGCGCGGGCCGATGTGTACGAAGCAAAGTGGGCTGAAGCGGGAAAGGAATTCTGGCGTTCGCTGGAATTGAGTCCCGGCAGTGCGGCCGTGCACCGCTATTACGGCGATTACCTGCGGCGAACCGGACACCTCGAACAAGCCCTAGCTGAAGGGCGTATTGCACTGGAACTGGATCCGCTGTCCCTGACGGTAGTGCACTTTGTCGGCGAGATGCTCTATTACCTAGGGCGAAACGATGATTCCATCGCACTGTTGCAGAAGGCGCTGGATCTCAATCCCGGTTCCGGAATTCTTCGTCAGGAGTTGGGACTTGTCTACATGAGCCAGCCGGCGACCTATAAGCAAGGCACCGCCGAATCCGAACAGGCCCGCGATCTAATGGAAGGAGATCCCTGGAGTACGGGCCAACTCGGCTACGCATATGCGCTGGTGGGCAGGACTGCGGACGCACGCGATATTTTAAGGACCCTGCAAGCCGGTTCCCAGGATCGTGTCCGGGCCTTGGCTGTGGCGCGCGTATATACGGGTTTGCGAGACCGAGACAACGCTATCGCCTGGTTGAAGAAAGCCGCTGATCAACACGATGTCAACCTCTACCTGAGCTCCGATCCGATCTACGCACCCTTGCGCACCGACAGCCGGTTTCGCTCGCTGACGGCACAAGCCGAATCCGTCGTGCCTACGCCGGTTCCTGCTCCCTAGCTCTCGCTTCAGAAGGTTCTGAATGCAACCGTGTCGAACCTCAAGCTGGGAATCATGCCGCGCGACCGTCCCGAAGCCATCGCAGTCCTGCGCGAGGCCGTCGCCTCCGGCGTCAACCACATTGACACCAGCGACTTCTACGGCCCGCAAGTCACCAACCAGATCATCAAGGAAGCTCTGCATCCTCCCGAAAGACCTCATTGAGCCGCTTCGATGCTACGCTCAAGCCATGACGGAAGAATCTTCAAATGGTCGTGCGCTGATTGACGAATGTGTCGCAAAACTGAAGTCCACAATCCCGCTGTTAGAGCACGGCGCACTCGACTCTCGGCTCGAAGAACTACTTAATGATTCGAACGCCGATCCAGACGATGTGATCTTGATTCTCTGCCAGGAGTTCGATCCCCAATTTAAGCATGACTGACCGGCCGTTGTCTTGATACACCAAAGATCGAAGATTCGGAAATCAAAGCCTTTGAGTTCAAGACGAAGACAAGCTTGGCAAGCGGCTGCGAGGAAGTGGCTGAATCCGTCACCGAGATTATCGTTGACGATTTTCAGGCGCTGGGAAGTCTTACCGGAATAATCTGCGTTATACGGCAAATCGGTAAAGATCATGTCACTGCTGGAACGATCCAGGACTCGTTCCAGATCGTCGCGCTTGGTGCCATCTCCACACAACAGGCGATGGTTGCCGAGCACCCACAAGTCGCCAGGTTTGCTAACCGGCTGAGTGTCCAGCGAGGGAGAGTCATCGGGATCGGTCAGCGCTTGTTAGGCATACACGGTATTGTCGCTTCCCACGACGAACACCAAGGTTCGCGATCCCCGCGGCCCATCGACAGAGGCCACCAGCGGCGCGGTCAGGGTGGAGAGGACCGTTTCTTTCGGAATCGTGGAAAGCTGAGCTTTCCATAGCAGTTGGAGCTGAGAAACGTTCTCCTTATCGAGCGCCGTCTCGGCTCGGTTCCAGCCGGTGCGTTCCTGATCGTAGCCCCAGGTCAACCATTCGTTTTGCGATGCCGCGGATGCAGGCATCAAACAAAGCACGAAAGCAATCTGGCCACGGATAAACGCCGATGAACTCGGATAATGCCAACTCAAGATCGGAATTCTATCACGACTTCAGGTCCCCTTGAAATGGAACTGCTTTCGTGAAAAGCTAGTGCACGAAGGGGGGATTCAATGTTGAATCGCCGCAGTTTTCTGAAGGCGAGCATTGCCGCAGCGGCCGCTTTTCGGAACGCCTACGCCATGCCTGGAGACAAGTTCCGCTGGGCATGCACGTCGGGAATGTTCCGAAACATGGACGGTCAACCCGATTCCACGCTCCAGACAATCTCCGATTATGGCTTCCAGGGAGTTGAAGCCTCACTGGACCTGGAGAAAACCTGCGGCAGCACGAAAGAGCTGAAGCGCCGCATGGACAAGTACGATATTGCGTGTGCGAATTACTGGGGTTGGGGCGACTACTACAATCCCCTGAAACCAGAAGCGGTTCGCGCCACCGTGGCAGACAACATCGCTCTGGCGAAAGACCATGTCGCGGTGTGCGGCGGCCGCGTGCTGAAGGTAAACCTCAGCTGGAGAGACATGGCCGCCCATCCGGTACCGAACTGGTGGACCACCGAAGAGATGGGCGTTCTGGCAAAAACGCTCAATGAAATCGGCAAAGGCTGCCACGATGCGGGCGTGCGGTTTAGCTTCCATCCGCATAATTGGACGCTGATCGATACGGACTACGCGGAGGTGAGGCGCATCATGGATCTCACCGATCCGCGGTATGTATTCATGGTTGCCGATACGGCGCACTTGAGCCTGGGTGGGACCGATCCGATCCGATTCGTGAACGATTGGTTTCCCCGTATCGGCGATGTTCACCTGAAGGACGTGATGGTGAAGTACAGTCCCGCGAAATCCGGATGGAAGGGGCCTGCGCCTAGCAGGGCGGAGCATGAAAGAGACAATCTGTACAAGCAGCTCGGGACCGGTGGTGTAGACTTTGCCGGTTTCATCGCGGCGCTGCGGCATCACGGATACGATGGTTGGGTATCGCTGGATTATGATCCGGTGCGGCCAGGCGATAGGACCATCCCGGAGAACATGGCGTTTCGGCGCAATTACGTGATCGAAAAGTTGCGAGCGTCGTTGCGGCCGGCGAAGGGTGGGAATTCATAGTTTGAGACTTGCCGCCTTTTCGATTGCCGTGATGCTGGCCTCGGCAACCCCGGCCCGGGTTCCACTTCCCGCGCCGGGCTTCCACCATGTGCATTTGAACTCCGTCGATCCTGAAGCCGCCATCGATTTCTACACGCGCCAGTTTCCGAGCACGGTGAAATCCAGTTTCGCCGGCCAGCCTGCGTTGAAAGCGGGAAATGTTTGGGTGCTGTTCAACAAAGTGAGCGCCGCGCCTCCCACCCAGCCGCAGACCGCGCTGTGGCATTTCGGCTGGCGCGTGCTGGACGTGCATAAAACACTGGCGCTTTTCGAGCAGCGCAAAGAGGTTCATCTGGTGCCCATGTTTACAACCGACGAAGGCGGCACCGTCTTCGTCAGCAGCGACACCTGGCCCGGTTACGGGGATACATTCGGCCGCACCAAGGCGCAGATCGCGGACGCCAAGGCCCAGGGCATGCAGCCCACCCATGGCGCGGGCTTCGGCTTTATCGAAGGTCCGGACGGCACTCTTATCGAGTTCAACGGGAACGACACGGTGGAGCACCTGAATCACGTGCACCGTTTCGAGCTAGATCCTTTCTGCGCCCGCCGATGGTACCAGCAGCATCTGAGCGGCACTCCCACTTCGACGGCCGGACCCACGCCGCTGACCGCGGCCAATTGCAAGGTCCCGATCCCAGAGCGTTCCTGGGTTTCGCTGGAGCGCGAAGGAATGTTGCGCCAGCTGGCGGGCGTCACGTTCGGCGACATCCAAGTGATCTGGCACGTCCAGCAGCATGAAACGCCGCTGGCCCCCAGCCGCGGCCACGTGCTGGATCACTTCGCGCTCAGTGTCGCCGATCTTGACGCATGGATCGCAAAGCTGCACCGCGAAGGCGTGCGATTCTTGACGAAACCCTACCCGCTCGGCGACACACGCGCCGTCATGATCGAAGGACCCAGCCGCGAAGCGATCGAGCTGGTGGAATCAGGTTCCCGGTGAAAGTCTCGAAGAATACGTCTTGCTGAAGTTATTCCGGCTATTGGTGACCGTGTACTTGCCGTTGGATTGCACCTGTATGTGAAGCCAATTGCCCTTGCATTCGCCGGTCGGCTCGATATTGGCAATCATCTTTTCGTCGCTTTGGATTGTCTTATCCGCATTCACGGAGTAGTGCCCCTGCCAAAGATCTTCAAAGCCCGGGGATTTCCGGAGAGTTTCAAAGGTGAACTGCGCTCCGCCCTTGCGGGAGCCATTATTCATTACCGCCACGCGCGGCTGGAGGGCCCAAACCAGCTGCGGCGATCCCGAGCGATCCAGGCCATGATGCGTGGTCTGGTAGACGTCC
>Ga0302326_10008773_pt1 | contig 22237 bp, 16 predicted proteins | sample Palsa_T0_3_FD_202264 | JGI IMG/M metagenome (GOLD analysis project Ga0302326, IMG submission 202264) | Peat permafrost microbial communities from Stordalen Mire near Abisko, Sweden - Palsa_T0_3 | ecosystem: Environmental > Terrestrial > Soil > Palsa > Peat permafrost | place: Sweden: Abisko... | reverse complement strand
GGTCCAAGGCCAAGATGGTCTCCTACGGCCTGGCCTACGGGATGGAGTCCTACGGCCTGGCCCAGCGCCTTTCGATTCCGGTGGACGAGGCGACGCAGATCCTGCGGGCCTACTTCGACGCTTTTCCCAACGTGAAGCAATACATGGACCGGGTGGTGGCCGAGGCCCGCAGCCGCGGCTACACCGAGACGTTGTTCGGGCGCCGACGCCTCATCCCCGAGCTCCAGGCGGGCAACTACCGCATCCGCCAGGCAGGTGAGCGCCAGGCCATGAACGCGGGAATCCAGGGGCTGGCGGCCGACATCTTCAAGGCGGCGTTGGTCCGCATCGACCGGGACGTGCAACGCTGCGGGCTGGCCAGCCGGCTGGTGCTGCAGGTGCACGACGAGGTGATCCTCGAGGTCCCGCCGGCGGAGGAAGAGGCGGCGGCGGCCCTGGTGGTTTCGGCCATGACGGGTGCCGCCGAGTTGTCGGTTCCCCTTGAGGTACACCTGTCGTGGGGCGAAACCTGGGCCGGCGCCAAGTCGTAATTCATATGCCGTCCGGTCCGGGCCGGGCGGTATGGGTAGTACCATTTCTGCGGGCGAAATCCGTCGCCCCTTTCCTGCGCGTAGCTGAAGAAGGCCACCACTCCATGTCCGTTACCTCACCCTCCCCCTTGCCTCCCGCCAACGCCCTGCCCTCAAATGCAATGGGCACATTCGACGAAGCCGGGGTCTACACCCCGCGCCAGATCACGATGGACGACTTGGGGGAGTTGTCCCTGGAAGATGCCATCTCGGGCACCATCGTCGAGTTCGACGACGGCGACATCGTCAAGGGCACGGTGGTGAAGGTTGACAAGGACGAGGTCCTGCTGGACATCGGGTTCAAGTCCGAGGGCGTCATTCCCGCCCGTGAGCTGTCGATCCGCCATGACGTCGACCCCCACGAGGTGGTCACGCTGGGCGAGGAGATCGAGGCCCTGGTCCTCCAGAAGGAGGACAAAGAGGGTCGGCTGATCCTTTCCAAGAAGCGGGCCCAGTACGAGCGGGCGTGGGGCACCATCGAGAGCGTCAAGGCACGCGATGGGGTTGTTTCCGGGCCGGTCATCGAAGTCGTCAAGGGCGGCCTCATCATCGACATCGGGCTACGGGGCTTCCTGCCCGCGTCGCTGGTCGAGCTGCGCCGGGTGCGGGACCTGCTGCCCTATGTGGGCCGGGTGCTCGACGCCAAGATCATCGAGCTGGACAAGCATCGCAACAACGTCGTGTTGTCTCGGCGGGCGTGGCTGGAGGAGACGCAGAAGGAACAGCGCGACGAGTTCCTGGCCAACCTCAAGCCGGGTGAGGTGCGCCGGGGCGTGGTGTCATCGGTCGTCAACTTCGGGGCATTCGTGGATCTGGGCGGCATGGACGGCCTCATCCACGTGTCCGAGCTTTCGTGGAAGCACGTCGACCATCCCTCGTCGGTGGTGGCGGTGGGCGACGAGGTCGAGGTGCGGGTACTCGACGTCGACCTGGACCGGGAGCGCATCAGCCTGTCGCTCAAGGCGACCCAGCAGGATCCGTGGCAGGAGTTCGCCAACGCCCACCGGGTGGGCGAGTTGGTGTACGGGCGGGTTACCAAGCTGGTCCCGTTCGGGGCGTTCGTGCAGGTGGGCGAGGGCATCGAGGGGTTGGTGCACATCTCCGAGATGGCCGTGCACCACGTCGAGTTGCCCGAGCAGGTGGTTACCCCGGGTGAGGAGCTGTGGGTCAAGATCATCGACATCGACCTGCAGCGGCGCCGCATCAGCCTGTCCATCAAGCAAGCGGCGGAGGGCGGCGAGGTGGCGGCGGAGTACCGCGAGCATTTCGGCGAGCACGCCTACGACGAAGCGGGCAACTACATCGGGGCGGCGTACGACACCGAGTTCGTGCCTGAGTCAGAGGCGCAGGCGGCGTGGGCCGAGTACCTGGAGGAGACAGGCGGCGTGGCCGTGGCCCCCCCCAGCCCCGAGGCTGCTTCTTCGGACGAGGCCGCTCCCGCTCCTGCTCTCGCTGCCGAAGAGCTCGGCTCGGAGTAGACCGGCGGGGACTCGCACCTCGCTCCGGCTGCCCGGGGTAACGGGCAGCCTCCACGAGGCACGGGTCCCTTGGCGCCTCTTGCGCAAGGCGTTCTGGGCGGGATAATCGTTCTAAGCGTGGTTTTGGTCGTCGGGTGGCAGAAAGTACGCCCAGAACATTTATCCCGCACGGTTCTGTGGGGATCTCACGTTTCCTTGGCTGCTGGAAGCGGTATGTCGCCGTCAGCGGCCACAGAAACGTCAGCGGCCACAGAACGCCGGGGCGGGTCGGCCGTCGCCCCGGGCCCTGCAGGACCCGACTAGTGGGTGAAGCCGTTGGTGGCGGCTACGGGTTCGGTGGGGTCGACCCAGGGGGAGCCCTCGGTCCGGTTGACCAGCTGGCGGATCGGCTCGGCCGGGTAGCGCCACTGGCCCCCGGGCGTGCGCATGCACGGCACCCGCCCTCGTCGGGCCCACTCCGACACCGTCCGGGTCGACACCTGGAACAGTGCCGCGACGTCAGAGGTACGAAGGAGATCCTGCACGGTGTCGGGATCCTGGTATCGGTCGGGCTGTCGCATGCCTCGCAAGAACTCCGTCTGTGTGATTCCGAGAGGTCAACGGTGCCACGGCCGGGGCTAGGTGGCAATGACCCGGATGGGCTATTTCCATCTAGTCATTGCTCAGTTTGTCGGCCTTCGTACCGATCGCCTGAACCCCTAATTGGTTACCGTTGCGCCGTGGTCGTCGTCGGAGTCACCGGAGGGATCGGTTCCGGCAAGTCGACGGTGTCGACCATGCTGGCCCGGCGGGGCGCAGTGGTGGTGGACGCCGACCAGATCGCCCGCCAGCTGGCCGCGCCCACCGGTGCGTGTTTCACGCCGATTGTCGAACACTTCGGGCCCGCCGTGGTCCGGGAAGACGGGACGTTGGACCGCGCCGCCATTGCCGCCCGAGTGTTCAACGACCCGGCACAGTTGGCCGCCCTCAACGCCATCACCCACCCCGCCATCGCCCAGGCGATCCGAACCCGGTTGGCTGACCTGGCGGCGAGGCCCGAGGCGGGCACCCCAGTAGTACTCGACATCGCCCTGCTCAACGCCGCCACCCGGGACTGGTACGGCCTGGCCGCCGTGGTGGTGGTCGACGCCCCGGTGGAGGTGGCCGTCGCACGGTTGGTGGAGAAGCGGGGTATGTCCGAGGACGACGCCCGGGCCCGGGTGCGGGCGCAGGTCAGCCGGGAGGACCGCCGGCAGCTGGCCGATGTCGTCGTCGACAACTCGGGCTCACGGGAGCAGCTTGAGGCAAGGATCGACGCCCTGTGGGACTGGTTGCAGGACCTGGACCGGGGATCAGTCGATGGCCCGGCGCAGGAAGCCTCGAATGCCGACGGTGCCGAACACGACCAGGAACAACAGTGACATGGCCACGCAGATCCACGGCTCCATGTGCGGGGTCTTGGGCACCAGGGCGGCTCGCATCCCCTCGCTGATGTAGGTCATCGGGTTGAGGGTGGTCAGCCACTTGAACCAGGCCAGCCGGGACAACGACGGCCACGGGTACTGGCTGCAGCCGGTGAACAGCAACGGCGTCAGCACCAGGGCGAACATGATGTTGATGCGGTTGGGGGGGACCAGGGTGCCCAGCGTCAGACCCAGTGCCCCGCCGTTGAGGGCGCCCAGCACCAGGATCAGCACCATGAACGGGGTGGCGGATGCCCGCCACGGGATGGAGCCGAGCACCAAGATGCCCACCGGGAACATGACGGCGGCCGCGATGAGCGCCCGCAGGGCGGCGTAGATCAGCTTTTCCACCGCCACCCAGGCCACGGGCAGCGGTGCCAGCAGGCGGTCTTCTATCTCCTTGGTGTAGGAGAACTCGATGACCAGCGGGAAGGCGGTGCTCTGGAGCGACGTCAGGGTGGCTGTGAGCGCCACGATCCCGGGAAACAGCAACTCGGCGTAGCCGCCCTTGGTGTAGCCCAGCTCCGACAGGATCCGGCCGAAGACGAACAGCAGGAACAGGGGCTGCAGGATGACCTGGGCGAAGAAGATGGGCGCTTCCCGGCCCGTCACGAACAGGTCGCGACCCAACACGGCGAGAAACGCCCGGCGGGGGCTGACCGGAGCGGACCGGGACGCAATCGGCCCCCCGCCGGCCCCGCCAAGCCCTCCGGGGCCGTCGTTCGGCTCGGCCTGGGCCACGGGCGCGGTCATCGCAGCAACCGCCCGGTCAGGTGCAGGAACACGTCCTCCAGGCTGTGGTGGCCCAGCCGGAAGTCGGTGAGGACGGCATCGTTATCACCCAGCGCCGCCGCGATGGCCGCCACCATGGCCGGGGCGGGGCGCGACAAGTACAGCCGGAGCCGCAGATCGCCTCCTGGGTCGGGCGTCTTGTTCATGTCCTCCACCCGTTCGATTCCGTCGAGCCGATCAAGCAGCTCGACCAGATCGGCCCTTGTGCCAGATCGGGTGCCTGATCGGGTGACCGTGACGTCCAACGTCTCCTTGCCCGGCAGTTCGCGGGTCAGCGCCTCCGGTGTGTCGAGCACCAGCAGGTGACCATGGTCCATGATCCCCACTCGGTCCGACAGCTCGGCCGCCTCGTCCATGTCGTGGGTGGTGATCACCACCGTGACCCCGGACTGGCGCAACTCCCGGACTCGATCCCACACGAACAGGCGGGCGGCCGGGTCCAGCCCGGTGGTGGGCTCGTCCAGGAACAACACCTCGGGGGCGTGCATGAGCGCCCGGGCGATCATCACCCGTTGCATCTGCCCCCCGGAGAACATGTCGACCTTGTCCTTCTGGCGCTCCGACAACCCGAACTGGTCCAGCAGGGCGTCGGCTCGCCGCTCCCGGTCGGCCCGGGGGACGCCGTGGTAGGTGGCGTGAAACACCAGGTTCTGGCGGATGGACAGAGAGCGATCGAGGTTATTGCGCTGGGGGACCACGGCCAGGCGGGCCTTGGCCGCCACCGGGTCGTTGACCACGTCGATGCCCGCCACGAAAGCCCGGCCGGCATCGGGACGGACCCGCGTGGTCAGCACCCCGATGGTGGTGGTCTTGCCCGCCCCGTTCGGCCCCAGCAGGCCCAGGATCTCGCCTCGCCCGACGGTGAAGGACACACCGTCGACCGCGGGAACCGGGTTCTTGCGGTAGCGCTTGACCAGGCCCTCGACCACCACGCCGCCCCGGTCCTGCGGGCGGTCCGTGACCGGGCGGGAGTCGGTCACGTCGACCGGACCGCCGTGGTCGCTCATGGCGACCACGCTACGGCGGTCGGCTGTGGGTTACGACTGATTTCCCCCCACGTTGGCCGGGATGCGCACCACAGGGTCGATGCGTGGCTTGGCCCCGGCGCACGGTGCGTCGGGCACGAAGACCCATTGGACGATGGCGGAGATGGTGCGGACCATGATCACCACGTCGAACCATAGCGACCAGTGCTCGATGTAGAAGTTGTCGAAGCGGGTGCGGTCGGCGATCGAGGTGTCACCCCGTAGGCCGTGAATCTGGGCCCAACCGGTGATGCCCACGGGCGCCCGCAAGCGGTCCGAGTAGTGGTCGATGGTGGCACTGAAGTTCTCGTGGAAATGGGGTCGCTCGGGCCGTGGCCCGACCAGCGACATGTCACCCCGCAAGACGTTGAACACCTGCGGCAGTTCGTCGATCGAGGTGCGCCGCAACAACTGCCCGATCGGGGTCATCCGCTGCTCGTCGGTGACCGACCACATGGTGTCGGAGTCGCTGTTGACCCGCATGGTGCGGAACTTCAGCAGGCTGAACTCCCGACCATTCTGGCCGATGCGCTTCTGGCGGAAAAAGACGGGGCCCGGGCTGGTGCAGCGCACCACCAGCGCCACGATGGCCAACAAAGGCGCGGTGAGGATAAGCATCAGGGCGGCGACAGAGAAGTCGAAGGCCCGCTTGACCAACCGGGCGCCGGTGTACTGGCCCGGCCGGCGGCAGTGCTGGAACGGGATGGCCCACAGGTCGTCGGTCGCCAGACCGCACGGGTCCGCCCCCCGCTCGAACAGCGTGGGCACGGTCCACACGTCTATATCACGGGCTTGGCAATGCCACAGCCGGGTGCACACCGCTCCCTCGGTCTCGCCCGGGTCGGCCACGATGAGGTGCTTGATCCCCATGCGCTCGACCGTGTCGTCCAATTGGTTGAGATCACCGACGATGGGCAACGGGCTGTCATCCAGTGCCTCGTTGTGATCGACAAAGCCGACGGGGGCAATTCCGCAGCCCCGGTTGCCCAGCAACGCCCCGGCCACCAGGCATCCTCGCTCCGAGGCGCCAATTATCAAGGCGCTCTCTTGTACGCCTGAGCGAGCGCGGGCACTCCGCCAGATGCGGTAGACGACCAAACGGCCCAGGATCACCGTGCCCGCCGTGATCGGGAGGTACTCGAGCAGGGGCAGGCGATGGCGATTGACCAGTGCGGCCACGACGAGGGTCGACACCATCAATTGCGCCAATAAAGAGGGAAGTTGGGTGGACAACCGGTAAAAGATGCGGGGCCGATACGCACCGCTGGCCCACATGACGATGAGTGTGGTCGCCCCGTACGCGATGCCAAGGGGACCGGGACGAATGAAGACCATCGTCGCAATGGCGACGGTGCCCGCATCCACCAACGCAATGATCCTGGAAGGTCGCATGATCCTCACTGAAGTTACCGCCGGGTAAATTGGCTTCAAGTTGCTGGAATAGATGAAAGCGTAACCCAAACCACGGAAGTGCAAAATCTAAGTTTGGTAAATGCTGTGTGTCGGGAATCTAACTATGTATGGATCTCGGCTCAGTGTTTGTCCGGTTTGGGCAATCTTTGTCGAGTCGGGCACTAACGCGACGTCCCATCCTTGATGCCCAACTCGGCGGCCAACCCGGCGTACCGTGAGCCATGAATGGCGACGTAGTCCTCGCTACGGCCGAAGTCGTCGTCGCGGCCCGGTTGGAACCGGGTCAGCCCCGTAAAGAAGAGGTTACGAAACGTGCGGTCGATGGCGACGATCTCGTAGCCCAGGTCGGTGAGTTGCTGGACCGCGGGACGCTCCCACAACGAGATTGGCCCGACGGTGGGACCAAAGATGTGGTCGTTGGACTCGATGACAATGATGTCGGGTGGCTGGGCGGCCAAGAAGTCGTGCGCTCCCCGGAGGAACTCGGGCTCGTGGCCCTCTATGTCCACCTTCATCAGGCGGACCGGGCCCAGAGAAAGATTTGCCAGGAACGGCCCGCTGGTCCGGACTTGCACCGTGAACGTCGCACCGGGCCCGGTGAGCGGGCGGCTCAGCGACGCGGCACCGAGGTTGTCGTCGGGAACCTGGAGGCTCATCTGGCCGTCCGAGTCGGAAAGAGCAATTTCGTGTACCTGCACCTGGTCCATGTGGTTCATAGCAATTGAGCGCCTGAGCAGGGCGGCGACACCTGGCTGGGGCTCGATGGCATGCACACAACCGGTCGGTCCCACGGCCGCCGCAGCCCGCAGCGTGATGACGCCGTAATTGGCCCCGACGTCGATAACGGTGTCACCGGGGCGCAAGACGCGGGAGCACACCGACGAGAGCCGGGGCGAGAGATCGCCAAAGAAGAAGATGGTCCGGCCCACATTCTCGTTCGGACGGACCAGGATGCGGGGGCCGCACCGTAGGGCCACCTCGGTCGAGCCGTCGGGTCCCTGGGCGCCGGTCGGGACCAGGTGGGTGGCGATGCGGGAATGACCGCGAAACAACGGATAGCGGCGACCGGCGGCCGCCACTGCCTTGGTCGTCCGACCGCGGACGCCCAACGTGGTTGCCCCTGCACCGGCGGAAGCCGGCGATGCTTCGGTGATATCAGTCATTTGTCCCAAACCTCGGTCTCTCGTCCGATCGACATGAACCTTCTGTACATCTTGCGGTAACGCCCCAGCCATCAAAATCGGCAACCACTAACACCTATTCGGCGAGAAATAGGCAAGCGATTGTGAAGAGATGATGTCGCGCCGGTTACAGCACGAAGCACACTGTGCGCTGCCCGCCCGAGACAACTGAGAGGAACACTGAGTTGTACTCATCTGTTGCAGAGTCTATCCACAATCGGCCATCCTCATAGGCAGTGAACAGAACCGTAGTTCTCGATTGCCGATGGTTGACCTTTACCGGTGCGGGGCGCGTTGTCGAGCTTCTTCTGCGCGGTTTCCGCCAGCAAGCACCGGACGATGACTGGACGTTGTGGGGACCACCCGCCGTCGCCTCTTTTTCCTGGAGTGGGGCACCCCTCATACCGACTGATACCCGGCCCAATGTGTGGCGGGGTCAACGCGATTGGCTTCGCGTACCTTCGGCCGATTTGGTCGTGTTCATGCACCAGCAGCGGCCATTGCGGCCCGTTCCCGCCCTGACCACAATTCTCGACACCACGCCCATCCAATTCGCCACCGGGAGGGCCGACCGGCTGGTGAAGACGCAGTTCTTGAAGCAGGCGGCGGCGATGTCACGGGGAATCCTCACCATCTCTGAGTTCGCCCGGACGTGCATCGTGGAGGAGCTGGGCGTCAATCCGGCGAAGATCGAGATCCTGCGGCTTCCCGCGGACACCGAACTGGCCGAGCAGGTGCTGGCCCGCCGGGCCCGGGCTCCTCGCCAGGAGGTGGCCCTCTACCTGGGGTTGTTCCTGCCCCACAAGAACCTGCCCCGCCTCATCGAGGCATTCGGGCGCACCACGTTTTGCGCCGACGGCGGCCGTTTACTCCTGGTGGGAGGAAAGGACCGGGCCGAGGGGCTCGACGCGTCGCTCAGCGAGGATCAACGGCGCTTTGTCGAGATCCGGGCCCGGGTCAGCCAGGACGAGGTGGAGGAACTGCTGGCCACGTCGCGGTTCTTGGTGCAACCGTCGCTGGTCGAGGGATTCGGCCTTCCGGTGTGGGAGGCGCTGGCGTCGGGCCTTCCGGTGTGTGTCAGCGACGGCGGATCGCTGCCCGAGATCACCTACGGCTTGGCGGAGCATTTCCCCGCCCGCTCGGTCGAAGCCATGACCGCCGCCATCGACGCCTGCGCGGCCCAGGCGCAGGCCATGGGCCCGGGGGATGACCGGCTTCTGTCCGAGCGCCTGCTGGCTGAGGCGCCAACGGTGGGGGAGTTCGCCGCCCAATTCGAGGGCATCGTGCGGCGCCATCTCGATGAGCTCGGGGCTCGCGGCCCCCGCGTGGGGCCCCGGGTGGGCCTGCGCCGGTAACGGCTACAGGACGTACGGGGCAACGAAGGCCAGGAACTCGCGGCGGAAACGCTCCTCGGAAAACTGGGTGGTCCACTGCCGAATGCGCTCGCTGTCCCAGCTGAGTGCCAATGCCTTGGTGATCGCCTCTTCCAGGTCGGCGGGCGTCGCTTCGGGAAACAGGACTCCCGTCTCCCCGTCTTTGATGGTGTCCAGGGCGCCGCCCTTGCCCAAGGCCACGACCGGGCAACCGGCCGCCTGCGCCTCCACCGGCACGATGCCAAAGTCCTCCTCACCGGGGAACAGTAGGGCGATGGCTTCGGACAGAAGCTCCCGGTACCGCGCGTCGTCGACATAACCGAGGAACTGAACGCTGGGCCCGGCCATGGCCCGCAGGCGCGCCTCGTCCGGTCCGCTGCCCGCCACCAGCAAGGGGTAGTTATTGGCCGTGCACACCCGTACCGCCAGGTCGAAGCGCTTGTACGGGATCAGCCGCCCGAACGCCAGGAAATACCGGCCGGGCAGTCGGGGGTTGTCACGGAAGGCGCCGACATCAACAGGGGGAAAGATGCACTGGGCATCGCGGTCGTAGGCCTGGCGAATGCGGTCGACCACGCAACTGGAAATCCCGGCGAACGCCGTGACGCCTTTGGCCGTGCGATTGTCCCAGTCCCGCACCGCAGGCAGGACGGCGTTGGCCACGGGGCGCATGGCCGGGCGCAACCGGTGCAGCTCCAGATCGGGGCGCCACGCCACCCGCATCGGGGTGTAGCAATAGCAGAGGTGGGGTCCCTGAAAGCGGAAGCCGGCCGCCTTGGTGGCGAAATGGCTGCTCGATATCAACACGTCGGTCTGGCGCAGTTTCACCGTGGACCAGGCCACGGCGATGACCGGCCCGTACCGGCGCCAACTCTCCCGCGCACCGGGCAGGTGGTCGGTCCACAGGCGCTCGACCACTTGGTCCTGCATCAGTTGCTTGACCAGCTTGGGATCGGCCACGGCGGTCAACAATCGACAGCCCGGGAGCGCCTGGACCATCGATTGCACGGTCTTGTCCGATCCGCCCAGTGCGGTCAACCATTCGTGGGCAATGAGCACTCGTTTGCCGGGCATCGGGGTGGCGGGCATCGGGGTGGCGGCTGCTGGGGTGGCGGTCACAACAGATCACTCGCCTCGTGGACGGGCCGCTGTGTCTCCCACCGGCGGTCCCGCCAGATGGCCATGAATTGGGGGACCATCAGGACCGAGTAGAACCATTCCGCCACCGCAATCCCGCCGATGGCGCCACCCGGGCCCCACAGGATTGCGCCCATCACGGCCAGCGTCACGGTGATCGGACCGACAAACGCCCGGGTCTTGAAGGCTTTGCTGGGATAGCGCATGGCTCGCAAGCCGGCCGAGAGCACGATGGACATGGCGGCGCCTGCGACATAGGCACCGGCACCCAGCACCAGCGGTCGGGACACGGGCCACGTCGCCCCGACGATCACGATGCCCAACCGATTGGGCAGGAACCACCAGGTCAGGGCGATCAGATTGGGGATGACGAACGCCACCGTGCATCCCGCGATCATGAGACGGGGAAAGCGGCGGGGGTTGGTGGCCAACAACCGGGTCCCGTCGGCCAGGACAATCGTGCCGATGCCCAGGAACAGGGGATTGGCGGCGTTGGTCGCCACCTGCGCCGTCCGCAGCCGCCCCAGTGCCGCCACCCCGGAGACCACGGAGACGGCGACCAGCCCGAGCGTGTAGGCAAAGTTGGCGATCAGGTTCTCGCCCAGGACATGGGCGCCAAAATGCAAGGTGGCCTTCCACCAACGCCAGCCCCGGCTCACGCTGGGAGTGATCCCGGTCTGCCAATGCCCGAACACCGCCCCGGCACCCGTCGCCGCGCACCAGGCGCCGATCAGGCTGGCAGCACTGCGAGGCGCCATGTGCGTGGCCACCATGCACGCCGGGACCATGGCCACCAGCACCACCGCGTCGTTGACCAGGGCCTTGGCCGGGCGGCCCTCGGTGAAGAACACGTAGCGCCAGGCGTCCTGCACCACGATGGCCAAGGCGCCCAGGGCGAAGATGATGACGGCGTGGCCCAGCGGGCCGCTGGCCGCCCCGATGGCTGCGCCCACCACCACGCCCAGGCCGCCCACCAACAGTCCCAGCAACACCGCACCGCCGGTCGAGGCGGTCGAGGCGTCGCGCTGTGCCGCCCGGCCCGCGTTGCTGAACCCGACCGCCAGAGGATCGCCGTTGAGCGGCCGATTTACCGCCAGAAGGATCTGGTACGTGGCAAAGACAATGGCGAATGCACCGACGCCGGTCAGCCCCACGGCGTGGGTGACCCACAAGCTGATGAGAAGGCTCTGGGCGCTCGAGACCACCTGGTCAGCAACCGTCCACGCGCCCCGATTCCGCCCGAATGCGGCGGTTATCGGTAGTTCGGCTGAGATTTGCGTGACGGGGGCTACCCCTCCCTCGTCAAGGATCATGGTCTTTGCTCCAAGCGTTCAGTATGGCCACTAGTGGCCCATGTCTGTTATCCATTCTCCAGCCAAATCGGACGAACGCAGGGAAAAGCGAGTTAACAAAACATGACGTAATAGTTTCAAGGCTGGGCCGGATAAAGTGGCGGAATGATCTCTGCGTCGGCTCCACCCACCGAAGACCGTCTAGCCACAATGCTGCGGTCGACGGGCACCTTCCTGGCCCGACTCGACCAGCCCGTGCTGACACGGGGCTACGTGCAGCTGCTGACTCGGGCCCTGCCCGGACGGGAGCTCCAGATCACCGATCGGTCGGGTCACCTGCAGCGCATCGACACCCGCGACCAGATGGGGGCCAACGCCTTGGTGGGGCGTTACCGCCTCCCGTCGGAGGTGATCGAGCTGGTCGCCCCGGGCGACTGGGTCATTGACTGTGGTGCCAACATTGGCATCATTACCAGCCAATTGGCAGCCGCGGTGGGTCCGACCGGCGCCGTCTGGGCGTGCGAACCGGTGCCCGGCAACGTGGAACGCCTCGAGTTGCTCAAGACCAGCAACAGCCTCGACCAACTCCGGGTGATCCCCTACGCCATCGGTGCCGAGCCCGGTACCGCCACCATCGGGCTCCCACCGCCGGGGCGCAGCGGGTGGGCATCGATGACCAAATCGTTCGGGATGGCAGCCCACGCCGAGGTGGTGGTGGACACGCTGGACCGGCTGGCGGGGGATCCGCCGACGGGGTTACGGCTACGCCTGATGAAGATCGATGTCGAGGGATTCGAGTTCGAAGTGGTGGCTGGAGCTTCTGAGTTACTTCGTGTCCACCAGCCGTTCATCTACTGCGAATTCAACGACGTGCTGCTGTGTGATCGGGGTGAATCCTCGGTTCGACTGCTCGCTCGGTTTGCTGAATTTGGCTACCAGCCGGTCGCGGGATCCGAAGCCTCGGTGGCCAAGATGCCGGGCCACGTCGTAAACGTGTTGCTGCAACCAACTCCGGTCCATAGCTAGGTTAGGATCCCACGCAAATGGGTTGGTGCCAGGAGTTCGGTCTACAGGTAACACCAGGATGTGGCCATGTCATGGTCGCCGGTCCGCAGGCTTGCTCGTGTGCTGATTGCGGCACCGTGTGCACGGGCCGATTTGCCGGTTGCCCGGTGGTTTGGGCCGCCGCGCCCTCGCCCGTCCCGGTTCCTGCCCTCCCGCTTGCCTTGGGTACGGGCCAGTCTTTGGAGCTCCCGGGCACCACTGCCACCGGCACTGCCCCTGCCCGTGACACCGCCACCATCGCCACCAACGGCGCCAACGGAAAGACCCCGGCGGCCATGGGCTCGCCCGTCTCCTCCGGTTCCGCCGACGGTCGGGTCACGGTAGTGACGGCCGCCCTCCCGGCGGTCGCCCTGGCGACCCCGGCACTTCCGGGTACCGGGACCGACGAGGTCGTGGTGATCCCGGCGCCGGACATCGACACCGGGCCTGTTGCCCGGGCGTCCACCAGTAAGGCGGCCACCAGTGAGGCCGACGGCGACCTGCGCCTGCTGTGCCAGGACCTGAAGCTCGAGGTCCGGCGGCTCAACCGGATGATCGAGAACATGACCGAGGTCAACCGGCGGTCGGATCGCGAGATCGTCATGAGCCAGGTCGACGCCCGGTTCCAGTGGCTGACCGACGAGCTATCCGATCGCCTGGTCATCCTGGGCAACGAGGTCATGGCCATTCGGCGCCATCTCGATGGAAGCGACGACCTCCTGACCGACACGGAAATGACCGGCTAAATCCAGCCAATTCCGAATGGCCGGCTGGCTGGCGCAAATAAATGCGCCGCCCGTTTCAAACCGACGCTTTGTCGGCCTCCAGCTTGTCGTCCCGCTTGGTCGGGTTCGCCTGACCCGCTGACTTCGATTTCCCGTCCGCCTTCGATTTCCCGGCGGATTTGCCAGCCTTCTTGCCCGTCTCGGATGGGGTGCGATAGTCGTAGGCCAGGTAGCGGGCCTCTTCGTTGCCCCGGTTGACGATGAGCCCGAGGATCGGCGCGTCCACCTGGCGCAGCACCTCAAGCGCCCGAGTCAGCGCCCGCCGCTTGGTGTGGCCCGCGTCCACCACCACGATGACGCCATCGGCGTGGCGGGCCAGCACGGTGGCATCGGTCACCGGGAGCACCGGGGCCGAGTCCACCAGCACGATGTCGAACTGCCCGGCCAAGCTGGCCAGCACGCCCGCAGCCCGGGACGACCCCAGGACCTCGGACGGGTTGGCGGGCGCCGGACCGCTGGACAGGAGCGACACGTTGCTGGAGGAAGTCGCCTGCATGACCTGGGAAAGGGGCGCCTGGCCGGTGGTGACCGAGGTGAAGCCAGGCTCGGCCGGGCAGTCGAAGAACTGGTGAAGGCGGGGCCGGCGCAGGTCGCCATCCACCGCGCACACCCGGCTCCCGTCCCGCCCAAACGCCACCGCCAGGTTGGCCACGACCGAGGTCTTCCCCTCCGACGACCCCGGGCTGGTCACCTGGACGACGTGAAGCGAGCGATCGAGGGTCAAGAACTGGATAGCCGTGCGAAGGCTGCGAAAAGACTCGGCGGCGGGCGAGGCCGGGGTGCCGAGCGAAGCCAGGACGACCTTGTCCTTGTCCTTCCAGCGGGGAATGGCGGGGACGAGCCCGAGCGCCTGCAACCCGAAGGCGGCCCGTTCGGCATCCTCGCGCGTCTTGATGGAATCGTCGATCTTGTCGACCAGGAAAGCGAGTAGCACACCCACGAACAAACCGGCCAGCACACCGGAAAGGGCATTGGTCACGGTGTGCGGGCTGGTCGGGGTGGTCGGGATCGACGCCGGGCTGCCCAATTGGGCCCCGGTATTGGCCAGGGCCGATCCCAGCTGGCTCTGATCGAGCTGCTGCTTGAGCGCACTCTGCTGGTCGAGCAGGGCATTCAGCTGGAGACTCAGATTGGCTTGGGTCGAAGCCAGGCTGGCGGGCGGGGTGCTGTTGATCTGGGCGGTAATGGTGTTGATCTGTTGCTGCAGGTCGGTAATGCGGCCCTGGATGGCCTGTTCGGCATCCAGTAGGTCATTCACCGTCTGGTTCTTGGTAAACGAGATATAGGTGTTGGCGTAGGCATTTGCGATGCGCGCCGCCTGGACCGGGTCGGTCGAGGAGGCGGTCACATCGAACGCATTGGCGTTGGGGTTGGCGGTGGCCGTGATGGTGGGCGCCGTCACCACCTTGAGCGCGCGGGCCACTTCGGAGCGCACCGGGCTGCTGGTCAGCACCTCGATCTGGGTCTCGACGTCGCGAGCCGGATTGATGCTCTCAATGCTCGAGTTCTCGGTCAAGGCGGATGGAGTCGGTGTGAAGACGATTTCCGCGCTGGCGCTGTAGGACGGGGTCTCGGTCACGCTGATGACCAAGGCACCGGCCAGAATGACGAGGGCGGTTATGACGATGAGAAGGCGCCGCCGGCGAAGGATCGCGACATAGTGGCGAATGTCGAATCCGGGCGCCAGGTCAGGGGTTGAGGTATGCGTTGTCGTGGTCATTAATGCCGGGAACAGTAGCGGCCGCATATTGCGCGGAATAACACTACGAAGTCACCCGCGTGACGATCCGGTAAACAGTGCGAAGCAATGTCGGCCTTGGACAGATTCGGCCGATTTGCCAGTCTGCCCCGGGTCAGGCAGGGGCTCGTCATGCCCAGGTCAGGGCAGGGGCGCCGACCCCGCGGTAATCGTCACAGCCCCCCGGTACCATCGGGACATGCCTCCGTTCCAGGTCGTCTCCGACTTCGAGCCCGCCGGTGACCAGCCCGCCGCCATCAAGGCGCTGGCGGCCGGGATCGAGGCAGGCGAGCGGTTCCAGACCCTGCTCGGGATCACCGGGAGCGGCAAGTCGGCCACCATGGCCTGGACCATCCAGTCAGTCCAGCGGCCCACCCTGATCATCGCCCCCAACAAATCGCTGGCGGCCCAGTTGGCCAACGAGATGCGGGAGTTCTTCCCGGCCAACCGGGTCGAGTACTTCGTCTCGTACTACGACTACTACCAGCCCGAGGCCTACCTGCCGTCGAGCGACACCTACATAGAGAAGGACAGCTCGATCAACGACGAGATCGACCGGCTGCGCCACTCGGCCACGGCCGCGCTGCTGACCCGCCGGGACGTCATCGTGGTGGCCTCGGTGTCGTGCATCTACGGCCTGGGATCGCCCGAGGAGTACGCGGCTCGCATCCTGCACCTGGAGCGGGGCACCGAGCAGGATCAGCGGGCCATCCTGCGCCGGCTGGTCGACATGCAGTACGAGCGCAACGACATGAACCTGGTGCGAGGCAAGTTCCGGGTTCGGGGCGACACCATCGAGGTCCACCCGGCGTACGAGGAGCACCTGGTGCGCATCGAGCTGTTCGGCGACGTGATCGAGCGCATCGTGACCATCGACCCGCTCACGGGCGAGCAGCTGGGCGATCTGGACGACCTGGTCATCTTCCCTGCCACCCACTACGTGGCGGGCGACGAGCGGATGCAGAAGGCGATCAAGCGCATCGAGGCGGAGCTGCAGCAGCGCCTGGCCTACTTCGAGTCCCAAGGCAAGCTGCTGGAGGCCCAGCGGCTGCGCATGCGCACGTCCTACGACCTGGAGATGCTGGCCGAGGTGGGATCGTGCTCGGGCATCGAGAACTACAGCCTGCACATTGACGGTCGTGAACCCGGGTCGCCCCCCCACACCCTGCTCGACTTCTTCCCCAAGGACTGGTTGCTGGTGATCGACGAGTCCCACGTGACCGTGCCCCAGCTGCACGGCCAGTACGAGGGCGACCACTCCCGCAAGGAGACGCTGATCGATCACGGGTTCCGGCTGCCCTCGGCGGCGGACAACCGGCCGTTGCGCTTCGACGAGTTCTTCGCCCACATCAACCAGTGCGTGTTCCTGTCGGCCACGCCGTCGGCCTATGAGCTGGAGCAGTCGAGCAGCGTGGTCGAGCAGATCGTGCGCCCGACCGGTCTGGTCGACCCCGAGGTCATCGTGAAGCCGACCAAGGGCCAGATCGACGACCTGATCGAGCAGATCGGGCTGCGGGTCGAGGCGGGCGCCCGGGTGCTGGTGACCACCTTGACCAAGAAGATGGCCGAGGACCTGACCGACTACCTGCTGGAGATGGGACTGCGGGTCCGCTACCTGCACTCCAATGTCGACACCATCCAGCGCATCGAGATCATCCGCGATCTGCGGCTGGGGGAGTTCGACGTCCTGGTCGGCATCAACCTGTTGCGGGAGGGCCTCGACCTGCCCGAGGTCTCGTTGGTCGCCATCCTGGATGCCGACAAAGAAGGGTTCCTGCGCAGCGGAACCTCGCTCATCCAGACCATGGGGCGGGCCGCCCGCAATGTGGACGGCCAGGTCATCATGTACGCCGACCGGGTCACCGACTCCATGGAGCGGGCCATCTCCGAGACCCAGCGGCGGCGGGCGGTGCAGCAGGCCTACAACCTGGAGCACGGGATCGACCCCAAGACCATCATCAAGGCGGTCACCGACATCCTGTCCATGCTGCGGCCGGACGACGAGTCGGCCCCCGTCCCCGGGCGCGACCGGCGCAATCGCCGCCGTGACCGGATGGCCAGCGACTATGCCGAGTTGCCCCGCGATGAGCTGGCCCGGCTCATCCAGACCCTGGAGGAGGAGATGCACCGTGCGGCGGCGGAGCTGCGATTCGAGTACGCGGCCCGCCTGCGCGACGAGATCTCCGACCTCAAAGCCGAGTTGACCGAGGCCCCGTCGGGAAAAGCAGAGTCGGGTAAAGCCCCGGCCGCTGCCACCGGGGGCGGGGTGCGGGGATCAGGGTCCGCCCGCCGAACGTCTGTTCGGTCGTAGACTGGCAGGAAATGTCGGAGAGCCTGATCGTTCGCGGCGCCCGCGAGCACAACCTGCAAAACGTCTCCCTTGAGCTTCCCCGCGACAAGCTGATCGTGTTCACCGGGTTGTCGGGGTCCGGCAAGTCCTCGCTGGCCTTTGACACGATCTACGCCGAAGGCCAACGGCGCTACGTCGAGTCACTTTCTGCCTACGCCCGCCAGTTCCTCGGGCAGATGGACAAGCCGGATGTGGACTTCATCGAGGGGCTGTCGCCCGCCATCTCGATCGACCAGAAGTCGGCGTCGCGCAACCCCCGCTCGACCGTGGGGACGATCACCGAGATCTACGACTACCTGCGCTTGCTGTACGCCCGGGTGGGGGTGCCCCATTGCCCCAACGACGGCGCGGTGGTGCAGCGCCAGACGCCCCAGCAGATTGTCGATCGGGTGCTGGAGTTGCCCGACGGCATTCGCTTCCAGGTGCTGGCCCCCGTGGTCCGGGGGCGCAAGGGGGAGTACGAGGGCCTGCTGACCGAGCTGGCGGGCCAGGGTTACGCCCGGGTCCGGGTCGACGGGGAGTTGTACGAGTTGGGCGCGGGCGGTGCGACGGCGGATGGCGCCCTTGCCCTGCCCAAGCTGGCTCGCTACGAGCAGCACACGATCGAGGTGGTCGTGGACCGGCTGGTCAAGCGGGAGGGGATCGAGCGCCGACTCACCGATTCCCTGGAAACCGCCTTGAAGCTGGCCGAAGGGGTAGCCGAGGTCCAGCTGATGCCCAAGGAGGGCGAGGGAGAGCCCGAGGTGCTGACGTTCAGCCAGCACCTGGCCTGCCCCGCCTGCGGGCTGTCCTTCGGCGAGCTGGCGCCGCGCAACTTCTCCTTCAACTCACCGTACGGGGCATGCCCCAACTGCGCCGGGCTGGGTACCCGGTTCGAGGTCGACCCTGAGCTGGCCGTACCCGACCCCGATCTGTCGATCGACGACGGCGCCATCCAACCGTGGGGCGGGGCCCGCAGCGAGTATTTCGGGCGGGTCCTGGTGGCGGTGGCCGAGACCTACGGCTTCTCCACCAAGACGCCGTGGCGCAAGCTGCGCAAGGCCGACCAGAAGGTGCTGCTGTTCGGTTCGGGGACCAAGCAGGTCCACGTCCAGTACCGCAACCGCTATGGGCGCACCCGCTCCTACCAGACGCACTACGAGGGCGTCGTCCCCTACCTGCAACGGCGCCATTCCGAAGCCGAGTCCGACCATATGCGCGAGACCATCGAGGGCTACATGCGCGAGGTGCCGTGCCCGGTGTGCGCGGGTGCCCGGCTCAAGCCGGAATCGCTGGCCGTCACCATCGACGGGCGCAACATCTTCCAGCTGTGCGACATGTCCATCCGCCACGCCACGGCGGCCATGGCCACCCTGGAGTTGTCCGAGCGGGACCATCTCATCGCCGATCGGGTGCTGCGCGAGATCCGAGCCCGGATGCAGTTCCTGCTCGACGTGGGGTTGGATTACCTCAGCCTCAACCGATCGGCCGCCACCTTGGCCGGGGGCGAGGCGCAGCGCATCCGCCTGGCCTCGCAGATCGGCAGCGGCTTGGTCGGGGTGCTGTACGTCCTGGACGAACCATCCATCGGCCTGCACCAGCGGGACAACCGCAAGTTGATCGACACCCTGGTGCGACTGCGCGACCTGGGCAACACCGTCATCGTGGTGGAGCACGACGAGGAGACCATCCGGGTGGCCGACTACGTGGTGGACATCGGGCCGGGAGCAGGCGAGCACGGCGGCCGGGTGGTCGTGGCCGGCTCGGTCAAGGCCCTGCTGCGATCGAAGGAGTCGATCACCGGGCAGTACCTGACGGGCAGGCGTTCCATCCCCGTCCCTGCCATGCGCCGCGAACCCAAGGGCGGATGGTTGGCCGTGCGAGGGGCCCGGGAGCACAACCTCAAGGGCATCGACGTCGAGCTTCCGCTGGGATGCATGGTGGCAGTCACCGGCGTGTCGGGCTCGGGGAAGTCGACCTTGATCAACGACATCCTGCTTCGGTCGTTGATGCAGAAGATCTACAAGTCCAAGGTCGTCCCCGGCCGCCACAAGAAGATCGAAGGCATCGAGCTGGTTGACAAGGTCATCAGCATCGACCAGTCACCCATCGGGCGCACGCCCCGCTCCAACCCTGCCACCTACACCGGCGTGTTCGACCACGTCCGCAAGCTGTTCTCCCAGACCACCGAGGCCAAGGTCCGGGGCTACCAGCCCGGGCGGTTCTCGTTCAACGTGAATGGGGGCCGGTGCGAGGCGTGCTCGGGCGACGGGACCATCAAGATCGAGATGCACTTCCTGCCCGACGTCTACGTCCCGTGCGAGGTGTGCAAGGGGGCTCGCTACAACCGCGACACCCTGGACATCGAGTTCAAGGGGCGCAACATCGCCGAGGTGCTGGACATGCCGTGCGAGGAGGCGTTGGGGTTCTTCGCCAACCAGCCGGTCATCGCCCGCCACATGCAGACGTTGGTCGACGTGGGACTGGGCTACGTCCGCCTGGGCCAACCGGCTCCCACCCTGTCGGGGGGCGAGGCGCAGCGCATCAAGCTGGCCAGCGAACTGGCCAAGCGCTCCACCGGGAACACCGTCTACATCCTGGACGAGCCCACGACCGGACTGCACTTCGAGGACATCCGCAAGCTGCTCACCGTGCTGTCCCGTCTGGTCGACCAGGGCAACACGGTGCTGGTCATCGAGCACAACCTGGACGTCATCAAGTCGGCCGACTGGGTGGTCGATCTGGGGCCCGAAGGGGGCGACGGAGGCGGCACGGTGGTGGTCGAAGGACCGCCGGAGCGGGTGGCCAAGACCCCGGAGAGCTACACCGGCCAGTTCCTGGCGCCCCTGCTGGGGCTATGACCAGCTAGGCCGCTGGGCTGGGCGAGGCCCAGAACGCCTCGTTGGCCGCCTGGCGTCGGCGGTACTTGCGCTTTTTCAGGCCGGCGTAGGAAAAGATCATGGCGGCCAGCAGCAGCATCATGTCGGCTCGCTCGGGGAAGAAGAAGCCGGCCAGGAGGCCGAAGGTGCCCGTGTAGTACACCCAGGAGAGGACGTAGTTGATCGATCCTCCGGGTCGGTAGGCGAAATCGGTCATCATCTGCTTGATCAGCACAGTGCCCCAGCCGGTGAACAGGCCCATGAAGATGCTCCAGATGATCACCCCGATCCACCCGAAGGCGGCATAGCCCCACTCCGGCCCGGGGAGGCGAATACCCCCCGTGCCGACCCCGCTGACGTTGGTCAGCAGCGTCTCGGTGCGCACCGAATAGGTCGAGGGAGACCAGTAGCCCTTGTTGGGTATCAAGATCGACGTGAGGTTCTTCGTCCCGACAAAGTGGTTGCCGAGGACCTCGAACCCGGACAGGAACGCGATTTGGTCATGGTCGTCGGGCGCGCTGGCAGCCACCCGGGACGCGAACGTGCTCTCCTGGCCCGGAGCGGAGGGAAAGACAAACTCGTTGACCAGGGTCCCCGCCAGCAGGGCGAAGCACACCAGGGCCACGACGGCCGAGGGCTTCCAGCGGCGCTCCACCGTGAGCGCCACCACCACCAGCAAGGGACCGTTGAAGGCGTCCTCCCGGCTCAGCGTCATCAGCAGGGCGATGAACAGGGCGGCGCACAGTGCCAGGTCCTGCCACGATCGACGACGCCAGGTGACGATCATCATGATGGGGAGCGCGACCGAGGCCATGGCCAGCCCCAGGTGGTAGATGTTCCCGCCCCGGGCGAATCCGGCGGCGTAGGCGCCGACGCCGTATTTGGCTGATGTCCGGTCGGCCGCCAGCGCCGGGACATAGCCCAGCAAGCCGAACGAGCCGATCATGAGCAGGAGGGCAGCCACGCCGAAGCGCCGGGCCCAGGTGTGGATGGTCTCGGCCACCTCACCGGTGAACGGCTGAGCCCATACGGCCTTGCGACCCAGTTTGGACCGCCCGCCGATCTCACCCCCGATGGCCAACCCGACCAGGTATGCCACGGCGCCGATCGTCAGGATCCAGGTGATGCGCCACACCACATGGGGGTTGGCCTGGGCCACCACCGACGTGCCGAACAACGGGACGAGGATAGTCACGACCCATGTGGCCACCAGGAGGTAGCCGAGCACGTTGTCCCGCCGCCGCCACCACAGGATCTGGCCGCAGATCAAGACCCCGCTGGCCGCACCGAAGAGCCATTTGGGTGATTCGAGGAAGGTGAAACTGAACCAGTGCAGAGAGGGCACGTCGCTTAGCTGGGCGGTGCCGGCTGCGCCGTCGGGACCGCCGGGCTGACCGGGCCGACCGTGTCCACCAGGGTGACTGGGCCGATCGGGCCAACGGCGGCGGGGCTCGGGGTGGGGCTTGGTCGAGTGGGCGCCCGGAATGCGACCACGCGGTCCCACCCCTTGTTGAGGACGCGACGCAACCGGGGGGCCAAAGGCCGCTCGATGGCCACATTGACGGCCCACGACACAGCCACCACCATCGCCATCACAACCAGGAGCAGGACCCACCGGTTCAGGGTGTGCCACCGGGTGAACAGGACGTTGCTGACCTCGTCGTGCAGCAGGTAGACGGGGTAGGTCAACAGGCCCGCCCACACCATCCATGGCCGCCCTGGCACCTTGGGGAAGTGCTCCAGGGCGATGGCCAGGCACA
>Ga0302326_10008764_pt1 | contig 22256 bp, 16 predicted proteins | sample Palsa_T0_3_FD_202264 | JGI IMG/M metagenome (GOLD analysis project Ga0302326, IMG submission 202264) | Peat permafrost microbial communities from Stordalen Mire near Abisko, Sweden - Palsa_T0_3 | ecosystem: Environmental > Terrestrial > Soil > Palsa > Peat permafrost | place: Sweden: Abisko... | reverse complement strand
CCAACCGCAACAAGGAGTACTCGCAGAAGGGCTGGCATCCGGCGATCGGCCCGTTCTTCAACCGCGGCCTGATGATGCTCGACTTCGACGAGCACATGCATCACCGGCGGATCATGCAAGAAGCGTTTACCCGCACCAGACTCACCGGCTACGTCGACCACATCGACCAGGTGGCGACCGCAGTGGTGGCCGACTACCCCACCGATGACGCGCGTTTTCTGTTCCATCCGGCGATGAAGGAACTCACCCTCGACATCGCCTCGGTGGTGTTCATGGGCCACCAGCCCGGTACCGACCACGATCTGGTCACCAAGGTGAATAAGGCTTTCACCACCACCACCCGGGCCGGCGGGGCGATTATCCGGACCAGCGTTCCGCCGTTCAAATGGTGGCGGGGGCTGCAGGCCCGCAAGGTCCTCGAGGACTACTTCTCCGAGCGGGTGAAGGAACGTCGCAGGGCTGAGGGCACCGACATGCTCACCGTGTTGTGCCACACCGAGGACGACGACGGCAACAGCTTCACCGACGAGGACATCGTCAACCACATGATCTTCTTGATGATGGCCGCCCACGACACGTCCACTTCGACGACCACCACGATGGCCTACCACCTGGCTGCCAACCCCGAGTGGCAGGAGCGCTGTCGCGACGAGTCGGACCGGCTCGGTGACGGTCCGCTGGACATCGAGGCGCTGGAGAAACTGGAGGCGCTGGACCTGGTGATGGACGAGTCGCTGCGCCTCGTCACACCGCTGCCGTTCAATATGCGCCAGACCGTCCGCGATACCGACCTGCTGGGGCACTACGTGCCGGCCGGAACGAACGTGGTCACGTGGCCGGGCACCAACCACTGGCTGCCCGAGCTGTGGACCGATCCGCTGAAGTTTGACCCGGAGCGGTTCACCGAGCCGCGGTCAGAGCACAAGCGGCACCGTTACGCGTTCGCGCCGTTCGGCGGCGGCGCCCACAAGTGCATCGGGATGGTGTTCGGCCGGTTGGAGGTCAAGACGGTCATGCACCGACTCCTGCGCCGGTACCGTCTCGAGCTGGCCCGGCCCGGGTACCAGCCGCGGTGGGACTACGGCGGCATGCCCATCCCGATGGACGGCATGCCGATCGTGCTGCGCCGGCTATAGCCGGGTCCTTCAGCTGTTATTCGGATATAACCGGTTCGCGCAGGCGATGACCGCGGACAGGGCGGACTGCGTGGGGTCCGCCGAGCAGCCCATCGCCCACTCGGCCCGGCAACCATCGCTGCCCTGGATGAAGGTCGCCGTCGTGTCGTCTGACTGCACCTGATGAAACCGCAGCATCTCGACCGCGACGCCTTGGTCGTAGAGCATTGCGGTCAGCGCGGCAATCGGGCCGCTCGCGCTCGCGGTGGCGGTCGCGATGCGATCGCCGAGCGCCAGCGTGGCCCGGAATGTCTGGGGCTGCGGTCCCCGGCGGGTGGCGGGGCGCTCGGTCTCCGTGCACTCCCAGTGGCCCAAGCGCAGGGGCCCGGCGCTGGGCGCATAGGTGGCGGTGAATGTGCTCCACGACATGGTGTCTGCGTCCTCACGAAGTCCCCGCGGTAACGGCAAGCCTTCAAATCGGCAGGTCAGCGGTTCGGATGGAGCGAGCGCGATATCCGCGTTACGCAATTCGGTGATTGTCATGTGCCGGTCTTCTCTGGTCGAGAGTGGTGACCGACAGGTAGTAGCTTCCGACCCACAGCGGGGGGTCGGTCTGGATCAGACCCCGCTGCGGGTACTGGCTACTACGAGAAGATGATGCACGGTCGCCGAGCCTAGACGCTGACGGGCAAGCGATGCAAATTCTTTACCACGATCAACCTCACGCTTGGGTGGTCAAGATCGTGGATTTCAAATCCAACATGCCGGATGAAACGTAGCGTTATCTGTCAGCTGGCACATGCCACGCTGATTCTCTTTCGGCTGAGGTGATCGCAATGAGCACAGACACGGTAAATCCTGCGAATCCGCCGCACACGGTCACACCCCGCGAAATAGTGGTCACATGCCCGGCCACCGGACAGTTCGTCGGCAGCGTCCCGGTAATTACGGCCGCGGAGGTCGGCGCCACGGCAGCCCGGCTGCGGGCCGCACAGCCCGCGTGGCAGCAGATGGGCTTCGACGCCCGCGCGCGATGGCTCGGCAAGTGGCGCGACTGGCTGCTCGACCACACCGATGAGCTGCTGACGCTGCTCCAACGTGAAACCGGCAAGTCCTGGGGCGACACCAACGTGGAGATCGCCTGTGTGGAGATCATTAATTACTGGATCGACAAGGCCGGCGACTTCCTCGCCGACGAGACTGTCCGCCCCTACGGTGCGGCCAACGCTGCAAAGAAGCTGACCATTGCCTACGAGCCCTATCCACTCGTCGGCGTGATCACGCCGTGGAACGGCCCGCTTTCGGTGCCGCTGTCCGACATTCCCGCCGCGCTGATGGCCGGTTGCGCCGTGCTGTCCAAGCCTTCGGAGGTCACCCCGCTGGTGTGGCGGATGGCGGTCGACGGCTGGAAGCAGATCGGTGCGCCGGACGTGCTCGACGCGGTGTTCGGGTTTGGCGAAACCGGGGCAGCGTTAGTCGATCTGGTGGACTACATAATGTTCACCGGCTCGGTCAACACCGGGCGCCGCATCGCCGTCGCGGCCGCGCAGCGACTCATCCCATGCGGCTTGGAACTCGGGGGCAAAGACGCGATGATCGTCTGCGCCGACGCGGATATCGACCGGGCCGCCGATGGCGCGGTATGGGGCGCCTTCGCCTACACCGGCCAGGTCTGCATATCGGTCGAGCGGGTGTACGTCGAGGAGCCGGTGTACGACGAGTTCGTCAGCAAGGTGGTGGCCAAAACCGCGCAACTGCGCCAGGGCATGGACGCCAAGCATGACTATTCCTGTGAGGTCGGGTCGATGACCACTGCGCAACAACTCGCCATTGTGTCCGGCCACGTCGATGAGGCCGTCAGCAAGGGCGCGAAGGTGCTTGTCGGCGGCAAGTCGGACGATTCCGCGGGACTGTTTTACCCGCCGACGGTGCTGGTCGATGTCGACCACGGGATGAAGTGCATGCGGGAGGAGACCTTCGGCCCGACCCTGCCGGTGATGAAGGTTCGCGACGTCGCCGAGGCGATCGAGAAGGCGAACGACTCGCAGCTGGGGTTGTCCGGCAGCATATGGACACGAGACAAGAACAAGGCGATGGCATTGGCGCGCAAGATGAACACCGGCACGGTGAACATCAACAATGTCATCGCCAATATTTTTCAGTTTCCGGTACCGATGGAAGGCTGGAACGACTCGGGGCTCGGTTCCCGCTCCGGCGGGGCCGCCGGGATCCGCAAATACTGCCGGACGAAAAGCATTGTGGCCGAGCGGGTTGCGATGAAAAAGGAGCCGCTCTGGTATCCCTACAGCCGCAAGAAGGGCAAGCTCCTAAGCGCCATGGTTCGGATGATGTCTGCCAGGGACTGGCGGCGACGGCTCGGACGGTAACGCCGGGTCACAACCACCAGGATGCGGCGGCGTCCAGGTGGCGCCGGATGCGGTGGCGGGCCAGGTTGTCGTCGCCCTGCGTGATCGCCTCGATGATTAGCCGGTGAGCGTGTCGTACGTCGACCAGATCGCTGTGACTTGGGATCGGCTGCTCGGTACTGGTCAACCGCCGGCGGAATAGCTCGACGAGAATCCGCAGGAACAAGTCGAGCACGGCGTTACCGGCCAGCGTGGCCAATCCAGCGTGGAACAGAAACTCCTCGACGCCGGCTTCTCGCGGATCATCGCTCACGTCGTCGACCATCGACCGATGGCGGTCGAGGAAGGCGCGCACCTCCGGTGCATCACGACGGCTGACCACCTTGGCGACGTTGTCGATCTCGATCGCATCGCGTATCAAACTGAGGTCTTCGCGGCGAGGCTGGCGATATTGCAGATACAGCGCGATGGTGTCAATGCTGGCCTGCGCCTGAGGTTCTGCCACTACCAGCCCGCCGCCGGGTCCTCGCCGCGTCGCCGCGATCGCGTGATATTCCAATAGCCGCACCGCTTCTCGAAGCACCGAGCGGCTAACCCTATAACGTTCAAGCAGCGCGACCTCGGTACCGAACACCTTCCCCACCTGCCAGCCGCTGCTGGCGATGTCGTCCCGGATGGCGGCAGCCAGCACCTCGGCGAGCTTGCCGTGCGGGGCTTCGCGGTCGAGTTCGCGCCGCTTGCGCTGACGGCCGGTGGGGTTGTGATGGTCTTGCAGCCATGCGGTCACCGACTCCGCGTGGCGTTCACTCAATGTCATGGCGCGTGCCGGGTCGCCCGCGGTAACCGCGGCGACGATGGCCGAGTGGTCACGGTGCCTCAGCTCGATCGCCTCGAGCGCATCGTCGGCGGAGTCCAGTCGCGAATCTTCGGCATACCGGACGGTCAGCCGGATAAGAATGTCGATAAATAGTTGCAGAACAGGGTTTTTGGATTGCTCAGCCAATGCGGCGTGAAACTCGTCGGCGGGCGCCATCGGATCGGGTGTGCGGTCCTGTTCGGCGCGCAACACGGCGCGCAGACGGTCGATCCCTCCCTCGTCGATCCGTTGTGCGGCAAGCGATGCCGCTAACGGCTCCAGCAGCAGCCGGGCAGCCAACAGATCGCCGATCGTGGTGCCCCGGTATTCGAGGTAGATGATGATCGCGTGGGTGGCGGGGCCGGCGTCCGGCTCGCAGACCAGCAGTCCGCCGTTCGGGCCGCGACGCATGCGCGCGACCTGGTGATGCTCGATGAGGCGAACGGCTTCCCGCAGCACCGATCGGCTAACCCGGTAGCGCTGTTGCAGCGCCTGCTCGGAACCCAGCGACTCCCCGATCGGCCAGCCACGTCGGATGATGTCGGCCTCGATCCGACGAGCAATCTGTGAAGCTCGCTTGCCGGGCCGGCGATCGGGTGGGCCACCGGCTCCGGCATTCAGTAGAGCCTCAGGACTCAATTGCGACCATGCACAAAGTGACTCAGCACGTCAGCAACATGCATCCGGCGATCGGACCGCCGCCCACCGCAGCCACCGCAACCTCGGGCCGGCGGGACACCTGCCGCTCCCCCGCCTCGCCGCGCAACTGCAAGCACGCCTCGTGCAGCAGCCAGTATCCGTGCATGCGACCCGCTGACAGCTGGCCGCCGTAGGTGTTCAACGGCAGCGCTCCGTTCAGGGCGATCCGCTCGGCTCCCTCGACAAAGGGGCCGGCCTCACCCTCGCCGCAGATGCCCAGCGCTTCCAGCCAGGCGAAGGCGAGGTAGGTGAACCCGTCATAGAGTTCTGCGACGTCCAGGTCGGCGGGAGTCAGATCGGTCCGCGACCACATCTGTGCCGCCGCGTCCGCTGACGCCATTTTCGGATAGTCCGCGCGATGGAACCAGCCCCCAGCGCCGTCCGAGCCCCCGATCGCCTCCACCTTCACCGCCCGGTGTGGACAGTCCGCGGTGTAGTCGGCGGCCGACACCACCAGCGCAATCGACCCGTCGATCGGGACGTCGCAATCCAGCAGCCCGAACGGTGTGGACACCGGCCGCGCGCCCAGATAGTCCGCCATCGTCATCGGATCCCGGTACACCGCGCGGGGGTTCAGCGCCGCGTTACGCCTGCTGTTGATCGCCAGCCAGCCCAGCTGCTCCTTGGTCGTCCCGTACAGTTCCATGTGTCGACGACAGTGCAGCGCCAGCCAGTTCGCGGCGGAATACCCTTGAGCTGCAACGAGATCGTTGACATCGTCCATCGGCCCGACCGCGGGCGGCTCGGCGCCTTCGGGCGTATCGAACATCCGGGCCATCGGCGGAGCGGGCGCATTCTCTTCCTGCTTCACCGGGACAGTGCCGCCCAGCATCTGGATCGTCCGGTAAATGACCACGTGCCGCGCGCGTCCCTCGGAGACCGCACGGGCTGCCGACATCACCGGGTTCAGCAGACCGCCGGTGCCGAAACCCGACCCGCAGTCCGGCGCTTCGATGTTCAGCGCGGCGTTGACCTCGGCGGCGGGGGTATCGCCCAACGTGGCGATCCCGTCGATATCGGCAGCGGCCAGGCCTGCGTCATCGATGGCGGTACGGACCGCTTCCATCGTGAGCTCCAACCCGGCAATGCCGGTGCGCCGGCCGATTCGGGAGATACCGATGCCGGAAATGATCGCGTCTTTTTCGAAGTAGCTCATCTGCGCCGTCCGCTAGACCAACCCACTGCACATCAAGTCAAAGCGAATTGAGTGTACTGTATTGCCCGTGTCGATTGAGGCGACGTCTCAGCTGCTTATCGAGCACTGCGACAATTGCGCACGTTGGGTCCATCCCGCTACCGGCACATGCCGCGACTGCGGCGGTCCGCTGCACGCACGACCGGTGTCGGGTCACGGCACGGTGTTCACCTACACCGTCAACCACCACGCCTTCAACCCAGAACTTCCGACCCCTTATGTCATCGCGCTGATCGAACTCGCCGAGCAGAGCGGACTGCGGGTGGCAGCGAATATCGTTGACTGTGAACCCGATTCAGTGTCCTGCGGGATGCGCGTCGAGGTCCTGCCGGAGCCGGGCCCGGGCGGCGCACCTCGCTTCGCGCCCGCTACCTAGCGCTAGTTGATCAGCGGATCGCGGGGCATGCCCAGTATCCGCTCCGCGATCTGATTGCGGGTCACCTCGGAGGTGCCGCCGGCGATCGCCATGCCGCGGGCGCCCATGATCAGCCGGCCGGACAGCGCGCCGGGCCCGTCGAGCACCGCAACCTCCGGGCCGACCAGCGCCGCCATGATCGCCGCGCCCTCGACCATGTGATCGGCCAACTTCAGCTTCGTGACGTTGCCTTCCGGACCCGGGCCCGCTCCTTCGACGCTGCGCGCGACGCGCCGCAGGTTCAGCAATCGCAGGGCGTTCTCTTCGGCAAGGAATGACCCCACCCGAATTTGCCCGCCCGCCAACCGATCCGGCTGCTCCTCCACCATCTGAACCAGCTGCGCCGCCAGCCCTTCGTAGAACGACCCGCTGCCACCGATGCTCACCCGCTCGTTGCCCAGCGTTGCCCTCGCGACGGTCCAGCCGGAGTTGGGCGGCCCGACCACGTCCTCGTCGGGCACGAACAAGTCGTTGAAGAACACCTCGTTGAAGTCCGATCCGCCGGTGATCTGCCGAAGCGGCCGCACCTCGACCTCCGGGGCCTTCATGTCGACGATCACCGTCGTGATGCCGGCGTGCTTGCGCGCCGCTGGGTCGGTGCGCACCGTGGCCAGGCCGCGCGCGCAGTAGTGCGCCCCGCTCGTCCACACCTTCTGACCGTTGATCTTCCAGCCGCCATCCACCCGGGTGGCTTTGGTCTTGATGGAGGCCGCGTCCGAGCCGGCGTCGGGCTCGGAGAAAAGCTGACACCAGACCTCGTCCTTGCGCAGCGCCTTCTCGACGAATCGCTCAATCTGCCAAGGTGTTCCGTGCTGGACCAGGGTCAGGATCACCCATCCGGTGATTCCGTAGTCCGGGCGTTTGATGCCCGCGGTGCGGAACTCCTCTTCGATGACCAACTGCTCCACCGCGTCGGCGGCCCGGCCCCAGGGTTTGGGCCAGTGCGGCATCACGTAGCCGGTCTCGATCAGCTTGTCGCGCAGCGCGCCCTTGTCCAGCGCGGCGAGCTCGGCGGCATCGGCGTGAATTCTGGTCCGCAATTCCTCAGCCTCGGGCGGCAGGTCCAGGCTGTTCTCCCGGGCGGCACCGGCGGCAACGCGGGTGAATACGTCGCGAGCCGGTGCGTCGCCGCCGAACAGAGCTGTGGTTACCAGCGCCCGGCGCAGATGCAGATGCGCGTCGTGCTCCCAGGTGAAACCGATACCGCCGTGTACCTGAATGTTGAGCTCCGCATTGCGCGCATAAGCTGGAAATGCCAGTGCGGCAGCCGAAGCCGCTGCCAGCCGAAACTGCTCCTCGTCCTCGGATGCCGCCCGGGAGGCGTCCCACACCCCGGCGATCGCCGATTCTGCGGCGACCAACATGTTCGCGCAATGATGCTTGATCGCCTGGAAGGTCGCGATGGTCCGGCCGAATTGCTCACGAACCTTGGCATAGTCGACGGCGGTGTCGACGCAGTCGATCGCCCCACCGACCGCCTCAGCGGCCAGTAGCGTTCGCGCCCGCGCCAGCGCCGATTCCCGCGCTCCCCGCAGAATGTCGTCGTCACTCACACTGACGCTCTGCAACCGGACCCGTCCGGAGCGCCGGGTCGGATCCAAGTTCTCCGGCACTTCGACCGACACGCCATCACGGCCACGCTCGACCACAAGCACGTCATCGCCTGCCGCGATCAGAAGCAGGTCGCCCAAACCGGCACCGAAGACGATGCCGGCCTCACCGTCGGCCACGCCGTCGTTGACCCGTACCTGGCCGTCGAGACCGATACCTGCGGTGACGGTTCCGTCGATCAGGCCCGGCAACAGCCGCGACTTCTGCTCGGCGGTGCCATCTTTGGCGATCACCGCCGAAGCGATGACGGTCGGCACGAACGGCCCCGGCGCCACCGCACGACCGAGTTCATCGATGACGACCACGAGTTCGGGCAGCCCATATCCCGAGCCGCCGTATTTCTCGTCGATGTGCAGGCCCAGCCAACCGAGTTCGACGAGGTCGTGCCAAAACGGCGGGCGGGCTTCGTCGGGCGCATCCAAGAGCGACCGCGCCACCCAGCGGACCTTCTGCGAGGTGAGAAATGCGCGGGCGACCTCAGCGAGTTCGCGATGGTCGTCGGTCAGTGCGATACCCATTCCCGGGCCTTCCTCTTGGACGCCATTGGCCGGTGGGAAAGAGTGTACTTAATTGCGACCGCCTCCCAACCGGGTGGTCGGCCCAGCATCGCCGCTACGACGTCACTTGGGCGCGAACCGTTGCCCGGCGTCGAGCCGCAGGCATTGGCCGTTCAGCATCGGGTTGTCGACGATGGCCGCGACGAGCTTCGCGTACTCCTCCGGACGCCCCAGACGCTTCGGAAACGCCGCGTCCTTGGTCAGCGCGTGGGCGAACTCGTCGGGAATGCCTTTGGTCAACCCGGTGGCGAACAGGCTCGGCGCGATCGCCAGCACCCGGATACCCAGCGAGCCGAGGTCGCGCGCCATGGTCAGGCACATGCCGGCGATGCCGGCTTTGGCTGCGGTGTAGGCGACCTGGCCGATCTGGCCTTCAAACGCCGCGATCGAGGCGGTGTTGATGATGACGCCGCGCTCTTCGTCCTCCGGCTCATTCTGGCTCATCAAGTGCGCCGCCAGCCGGCTGATGTTGAACGTGGCGATCAAGTTGAGATCGATGGTCGATCGGAAAGACTCGAGATCGTGCGGACCGGATTTCGATAAGGTCCGCTTGCCGATGCCACCACCAGCCGTGGTCACCGTGACATGCAGGCCACCAAGTTTGTCGGCCGCGGTCTGCAGGGTCTCCTCGGTGGCGGCGAAGTCGGTCACGTCCACCGGATAGAAGTCGCCGCCGATGCCGGCCGCGACATCTTTGCCGTCCGACCCCTCGCGGTCGAACACCGCGACGCTGGCTCCGCGTGCGGCCAGCAGTTCAGCGCTGGCGCGGCCCATGCCCGAGGCGCCACCGATGACGATGACCTTCTTGCCGTTGATCTCCATCCAAACCTCCTCGTTTGTTCGGGCAGCGCCCGCGCGTTAGCTGCACGTTATCGCGACCGTGCGTGACGTTGTCGGTCAGGCGTGTAAAGCTGGGTCGTGCTGCTGATCGACGTGGCGACGACCTCGGTCGACGTGGGTGGCTCGACGTCGCGCCTGGCCAAGATCGCGCGGATCGCCGAGTTGCTCGGCCGGGCCAAGTCCGACGCCACGCTGGTCGCCACCGTGGTGGCATGGCTTTCCGGAGAGTTGCCGCAGCGCCAGATCGGAGTCGGTTATGCGGCTTTGCGGTCGTTGCCGCCCGCCGCGGCGCAACCGAGTCTGACCGTTCTCGGTGTGCACGCCACTCTGTCGAAGATCGGTGCCGTCGCGGGAAAAGGTGCGCAGGCCCGGCGGGCCGGGCTGGTCGCTGAATTGTTCGCGTCCGCAACCGAAGTCGAGCAGTCGTTTCTGCGGCGCCTGCTGACCGGCGAGCTACGCCAGGGCGCACTGGCCGGCGTGATGGCCGATGCGGTGGCTACGGCAGCGCACATCCCGGCAGCCGCGGTGCGGCGCGCGGCGATGCTCGGCGGCGACCTGCCGGCGGTGGCGGCGGCAAGCGTGTCCGGCGGAATCGTGGCGCTGGAAGCGTTCACCCTGCGGGTGGGACGACCAGTCGGTCCGATGCTGGCACAGACCGCCGCGGGTGTCACCGAAGCGCTGGAAAAACTCGGCGGCACAGCAGTTTTCGAGGCAAAGCTGGACGGCGCCCGGGTCCAGATACACCGGGCAGGTCACGAGGTCACCGTGTACACCCGCAGCCTCGACGACGTCACTGCGCGATTGCCCGAGGTTGTCGACGCGACACTGGCGTTGCCCGTCCGCGAGCTGATCGCCGACGGGGAGGCTATCGCGCTGCGTCCGGACGGCCGCCCACACCCGTTCCAGGTCACCGCCTCGCGCTTCGGCCGGTCAGTCGATGTCGCAGCTGCCCGCTCCGCCCTACCGCTGTCGGTTTTCTTCTTCGACGTCCTGCATCGCGACGGCATCGACCTGCTCGATGCACCGACCAGCGAGCGAACGGCGGCACTCGACGACGTCGTCCCTCAGCGAAACCGCGTCGACCGTCTGATCACCTCGGATGCGGTTGCCGCAGCCGACTTTCTGAACGCGACGCTGGCCGCGGGGCACGAAGGTGTGATGGCCAAATCGCTGACCGCGCCCTACGAGGCCGGTAGGCGGGGTTCGGGTTGGCTGAAAGTCAAACCGGTTCACACTCTCGACCTCGTCGTGATAGCGGTCGAGTGGGGATCGGGACGGCGCACGGGCAAGTTGTCCAATATTCATCTGGCCGCGCGCGACCCGGCCACCGGCGGGTATGTGATGTTGGGCAAAACGTTCAAGGGCATGACCGATGCGATGCTCGAGTGGCAGACCGTGCGGTTCCAGGAACTTGCCGTGGGCGCCACCGACGGCTACGTGGTGCGGGTACGGCCGGAGCAGGTGGTCGAGGTGGCGTTCGACGGGGTCCAAGCGTCCTCGCGTTATCCCGGCGGTGTGGCGCTGCGGTTCGCTCGGGTACTGCGCTACCGCGACGACAAGGCACCCGAGCAGGCCGACACCATCGACGCCGTGCGTGCCCTGCAGCAAGGCTGAGCCGGCCGCGAGAGTGAATATCACGAGGCGACACGCCACGCGGGCGTCGGTAGATTCACTCTCGCGTTGGCAATGGCGTCACGAAGGGAGATTCCGGTGGCCGCGAACCGCGCCGACCTGAGCTACATCCACACCGATGCCAACCTGCCGCCGGTCGCCGTCGTCGACCGCTCACCCATCGGCACCGGACACAAAATCTTCTTCGGCGTAATCGCGCTACTTGGCGCGGCGGCATGGGCGATCATCGCCTTCGTTCGCGGCGAGACGGTCAACTCTGTCTGGTTCGTCGTCGCGGCGATCTGCACCTATGTCATCGGATACCGGTTCTACGCGCGGCTGATCGAGGCGAAGATCGTCCACCCCCGTGACGACCACGCCACCCCGGCTGAAGTTGTCGACGACGGCACGGACTATGTGCCGACCGACCGGCGGGTGCTGTTCGGCCACCATTTCGCCGCCATCGCTGGGGCCGGACCACTCGTCGGGCCGGTGCTGGCCGCCCAGATGGGCTATCTGCCGTGCACCATCTGGATCGTCGTCGGCGCGGTGTTCGCCGGCGCCGTACAGGACTACCTGGTGCTATGGATCTCCACTCGGCGCCGGGGCCGCTCGCTCGGCCAGATGGCCCGCGAGGAGCTCGGCGCCATCGGCGGCGCCGCCACTCTGATCGGGGCCTTCATCATCATGGTGATCATCATCGCGGTGCTCGCACTGGTGGTGGTGCGGGCACTGTCTCAAAGCCCCTGGGGTGTCTTCTCCATCGCCATGACCATCCCGATTGGGGTGTTCATGGGCTGCTACCTGCGGTTCCTGCGGCCTGGCCGGGTGACAGAGGTCTCTCTGATCGGCTTTGCGCTGTTGATGCTCGCCGTGGCGTCCGGCAATGTTGTCAGCGAAACAGCCTGGGGCGCTTCATTGTTGAACTTGTCCCCGGTAATGGTGTCGTGGTTGATCATCGGCTACGGCTTCGTCGCGTCGGTGCTGCCGGTGTGGTTATTACTCGCGCCGCGGGACTACCTCTCGACGTTCATGAAGGTGGGAGCCATCGCCCTGCTGGCGGTCGGTATCTGTATTGCGCACCCTGTCATGCACGCGCCGGCAATCTCGCGCTTCGCCGCCCGCGGCGATGGGCCGGTGTTCGCCGGCGCGTTGTTCCCCTTTCTGTTCATCACCATTGCGTGTGGTGCGCTGTCGGGATTCCACGCGCTGATCTCGTCGGGCACGACGCCGAAGCTGCTGGAAAAGGAAGGGCAGATGCGGATGATCGGCTACGGCGGGATGCTCACCGAGTCATTCGTCGCGGTGATGGCGCTGATCAGTGCTTCGATCCTGGACCAACATCTGTATTTCGCCCTCAACGCCCCAATCACGCGCACCGGCGGCGGCGCGGCAACCGCCGCGGAGTACGTCAATCACCTTGGCTTGCCCGGGGCGCCGGTGACGGCCAGCCAGCTCACTCAAGCCGCTACCAGCGTGGGCGAGAAATCGATCGTGTCGCGCACCGGCGGAGCACCGACGCTGGCCGTCGGCATGGCCGAAATCCTGCAGCGGGTGTTCGGCGGCGCGGGCCTCAAAGGGTTCTGGTACCACTTCGCGATCATGTTCGAGGCTCTGTTCATCCTGACTGCGGTCGATGCCGGCACCCGGGTTGCGCGTTTCATGCTGTCCGACGCGGTGGGCAATCTCGGTGGTCCGCTGACCAAGCTGCGAAACCCGAGTTGGCGCCCGGGCATCTGGATCTGCAGCCTGGCGGTGGCCGCGGCCTGGGGCAGCATTCTGCTCATGGGGGTGACCGATCCACGGGGCGGTATCAACACGCTGTTCCCGCTGTTCGGCATCGCCAATCAGCTGCTGGCGGCCATCGCTCTGACCGTGGTCACCGTGATCGTCGTCAAGAAGGGCTACCTGAAGTGGGTCTGGATTCCAGGCATTGCACTGCTGTGGGATTTGACTGTCACGCTGAGCGCATCGTGGCAGAAGGTCTTCTCTTCAGATCCCAGCGTGGGTTATTGGGCACAGCATGAGCAATACGCCGCTGCCAAAGCAGCCGGGAAGACGGCCTTCGGTTCGGCGAAGACACCTGGACAGCTGACCGACGTGGTCCGCAACAGCTTCATCCAAGGCACGCTTTCGATCATCTTCGCGGCTATCGTGTTGATCATTTTGCTGAGCGCAATCATCAGCATTTACAGGGTGATTCGCGGCGACGGCAGACCATTGACCGAGGATGACCCAGTGCCGTCGATGATCTTCGCTCCATCGGGGATGATCCCGTCCGCGGGCGAACGAGAGGTACAGCGGCAATGGGACGCACTGATGCGCCTATCAACACGCAATTCTGTGACGACGGATCTCGCCGATTGACGATGTACCCGTTCGCGTCAATCCAAAACCACTGAATTAGAGCGTTATTCGCAGATTGTTTGGCGAAACGGCACATCCCCATGACAATGAACGAATGGGTAACAGCCGGCGACAAAGAAGGTTGCACCGGTGTCATTAGCAACCGATCGCAGGGTCCGGCCGTCCTGGCGCGAAGCACGACCCGATACCCATGACGTAGATGGTGCCCCCGCCGGCCGCGAGCGTCGGTTCAGGTTCGCGCGGCGGTTCGCCGTCACGACGTGGGCAGTGGTGGTGCTGTACCTGAGTGTCACCGACGGGCTCGCGTTCGACCGCGGACTGCTCCTGCTCTACATCGCCACCGGGCTGATCGCCGCGAGCATCGGCCGCGGGCGCAAGGTCGTCTCGGTCGTGCGCGATTGGCTGCCCTTCGCGCTCGTGCTGCTGTTGTACGACCTCAGCCGCGGGGCGGCAACCCTGCTCGGAGCGCCCACACTCTGGCGATTCCAGCCCGACGCGGACCGGTGGTTGTTCTCCGGCACGGTCCCGACGGTGTGGTTGCAGGAGCGCTTGAAATTGCCGCAACCGCCGTGGTGGGAAGTGATTATCAGCAGCGTCTATATGTCGTTTTTCATCGTGCCCTACGTGGTCGCCGGTGTGCTTTGGCTGCACAACCGAAACGACTGGACGGCCTTCGTCCGACGATTCGTCGCGCTGTCATTCGCCGCGCTCGTCGTCTATGTCGTCCTGCCGGCAGCGCCGCCGTGGGCGGCCGCGCGATGCACCCCCGCCGACGTTGCCGGTGGCCCGTCCGACCCGCACTGCATGTACCGAAGCCCTGCGGGAGTTCCCGACGGCGGACTGCTCGGGGCGATGCACACCAGTCAGCCCGGCGCTCACCAGTTCATCGAGCGGATATCCACTCGCGGTTGGGGAACGCTGAATCTGCAGTCGGCCGGAACGCTGGTCAACTCCGGACAGGCCAGCGTGAATCTGGTCGCGGCGATTCCCTCGCTGCACGCCGCGTTGACCGCGATGATCTCGATTTTTCTGTGGCGGCGGGTCAGGCGCGGTTGGCGCCCACTGCTGGTGGCGTACCCGCTGGCGATGGCGTTCGCGCTGGTGTACGCCGCCGAGCACTTCGTCGTCGACATCGGGTTGGGCTGGGCGCTGGCTGCAATGGTGACAGGGGTGTTCGCCCTGTTCGACACGCGGCGCTCTCGCCGCCGTGCGTCGACGTCAGAGCTGTCCGCCCCGGCTGAGCCAGTGGCCGATCTTGGCGGCGGCTTCTCCGTAGAAGGTGCGGTAGACCCGGTCGGCGACGTAACCGATGTGCGGCGTGGCGACCACCCCGTCCAGCGTGCGCAGCGGGTGCCCTGCCGGCAACGGCTCGGTGTCGAACACATCCAGACCCGCTCCGGCGATTCGTTGCGATCGCAAAGCGTCGATGAGGGCCGACTCGTCGACGATTGGGCCGCGAGATGTGTTGACTAGCAACGCCGTCGGCTTCATCAGTCCCAGTTCGGCCGCGCCGACCGAACCCCGGGATCGCTCGCTGAGCACCAAGTGGATAGTCAAAACATCCGCGCGACTGAACAATTCGTCTCTGGACACGTAAGTCGCACCGGACTGTTCGGCGGCCTGCGGGGTGAGGTTCGTGCTCCATGCGATGACGTCCATGCCGAACGCCTCGCCAACCCGCGCCACCCGACTGCCGATCCGACCCAAACCCAGCACGCCCAGCACCGTTCCGGCTAGTTGCCGGCCGACGGAAGTCTGCCATCCACCGTCGCGCACTGAGATGCCTTCGTCGACGATCCGCCTGGCGGCGCCAAGGATCAGCGCCCAGGTCAATTCGACCGTCGACTCCACGTAGCCGCCGGTGGTGCTGACGTAGATGCCGCGTTCCTCGGCGGCCGCGAGGTCGATCGACGCGTTGAAGGGCCCGGTGGAGGCGATCATCTTCAGCCGCGGCAGGCGCTCGATGACGGTACGCGGTAAGGGTGTGCGCTCGCGCATCACGCATACCGCGTCGAAACGCTCCAATCGCTCGACGACGGCGTCCTGATCGGCGAGGTGGTCGTTGAAGACGGTGATGGCGGCGCGTGCCGTTACCTCCGACCAGTCGGCCATGCTCAACGCGACGTTCTGGTAGTCGTCAAGAATCGCCACCCGCATCGTGCCAACTTCCCACACCTGGTTTGAGCGGTTTTCGTCGCGGGTAGTAATTCCGACGCGAAGCTTAATTAGCCCACGAAGAGAGAGGCTGGACACGCATGGGTGCTCACGAGAAAGTCAGCAACAAGATCGACGACGTCGCCGGCAAGGCCAAAGAGGCCTTCGGCAAGGCAACCGGTGACCGCAGCACCGAGAGCGAAGGCAAGATCGACCAGGCGAAGTCCAGCCTCAAGGACGCGGGCGAAAAGGTGAAGGACGCCTTCAAGAACTAACCCATAACGAGCTTGCTTACATTGGATGGCCACCGGCGGAGCGACCCGGTGGCCGTCCGCTTTCTACCCGGCCCGTCGCTCACACCCACGGGTAACCCCGAACAATGCCCCGCGTTTCACGAACATTCCGCGTCAAGGCGCCGCCAGCCCAGGTTGTCGAGTGTCTGAAGGACTTCGGAAACACACGGGTCCGCTGACCCGCTACGGCGCGGGCTCGTTGGCACCGAACATGAAGGACCGCGGCAGTTTCGATCGACTGCACGACCTCGGGCCGTGCTCTCACCGACTGAACTGGAGGGCTCACAACAGATTTCGCACGGGCCGTCGGCGGACATCTCGCCAACGCCGGCGCCGCCTGCCACGCCGATTCGACGACCGCCATGTCGGCGCTCACTTTCCCGGCCAATTCACTCGACGAATTAGAAGGGCGCAACCGCGGCGTCGGAGGCAAGATCACATCATGACTACATCAGTCACGACCTCACCTGCAACAACGCCCGCTGATGTCCTGGTGATCTTCGGCATCACCGGGGATCTGGCCAAGAAGATGACATTTCGGTCGCTGTACCGGCTGGAAGTTCGTCGGCTGTTGGACTGCCCGATCGTTGGTGTGGCCCGCCGCGGCTGGTCAGATGAGGAGCTGCAGGCTCATGCGCGGGCGGCCATCCAAGACAGCGGCGAGACCCTCGACGAAACTGTCTTCGCCCGGTTCGCCAAGCGCCTGTCGATGGTGACCGGCGAATACGGTGATGCGACAACGTATCAGCGCCTCGGTGAAGCTCTCAACGGTAAGCACACCCCGGTGTTCTATCTGGAGGTCCCGCCTTCGTTGTTCGGCCAGGTGGTCGACGGTCTGGCCGGGGCCAACCTGACCTCGGGTGCGCGGGTGGTGATCGAGAAGCCTTTCGGCCACGACCTGGCCTCGGCCCGCGCTTTGAACACCGAACTGCGACGGCATCTAGAAGAGCGGCAGATCTTTCGCATCGATCACTTCCTGGGCAAGGAACCCGCCATGGACATCATGTTCCTGCGGTTCGCCAACACCATCTTTGAGCCACTGTGGAATCGCGACCGGATCGCCGCCGTGCAGATCACCATGGCGGAAAACTTCGGAGTCGAGGACCGCGGCAGCTTCTACGACGCGGTCGGGGCGCTGCGCGACGTCGTACAAAACCACCTGCTGCAGCTCATCGGGCTGTTCGCCGCCGAACCGCCCAGCGTGGCCGACGCCGACGGACTGCGCGACAAACGCATCGAGGTGTTCCGCGCCATCCCCGACGCCGACCCCGGTCAGTACGTGCGCGGCCAATACGACGGCTACCGCGCGATCAAAGGCGTGCAACAAGGCTCGCAGACCGAGACTTTCGCCGCGCTAAGACTGGAGATCGACAACTGGCGCTGGGCCGGGGTGCCGTTCTTCATCCGAGCCGGCAAGGCATTGCCCGTACGCGCCACCGAAATCCGGGTCATCTTCAAGCGGCCACCCCGACTGCCGATCACCGCGCATACACCCGACGCGAACGAGCTCATTTTGCGCATCGACCCCAAGCCGGGCACCGACCTGGTGATTCAGGCAAAAACACCCGGCGCCAACCGCACCCGCACCGTCGACCTGTCGCTGATCTTCGCCGATGAACTCGGCGAAGCCCCCGAACCCTACGAGCGGCTACTCTCCGACGCGATGAAAGGCGACTCCACCCAGTTCACCCGCCAAGACACGGTGATCGAGACCTGGCGCATCGTGCAGCCTCTGCTCGACGCGCCACCGCCAGTCCAGTCTTACCAGCCCGGGACGTGGGGCCCCGCCGGCGCCGATAAATTGCTATCCCACCACCCCGCCTGGCGCGAACCCTGGCTCAGCTAACGGCCGAGCGGGTGGGCAAGCGTCGCACCGCGAAGCATGACGGAAAATGGGCACAAATGCGGGCAGCACCGCGTTGCCATACCCAAGCTCCGCGAAGGGTGATAGCTGAATGAAGATTCGCTTCGGTGTCAGTTTGGGTGCCGATACCGGCCCCGATCAGCTTGCGTCGATCGTCGATCATTTGGAGACCAACGACGTGGATTCGTTGTGGTTCTCCGAGCTGATCTATGCGCGGGCGGTCGACCCGGTGGTTGGCATGGCCTATGCGCTGGCGCGGACGACCCGGTTGAAGGTCGGGACCTCGGTGGCGATCTTGCCGGGACGTCATCCGGTACTGATTGCCAAACAGTTGGCATCGCTGGCGGCTGTCGCACCAAAGCGAGTTCTTCCCGTCTTCGGGTTGCGTTCGGCCATTGCGGCTGAGCGCGAGCTGTTCGTCGTCCCCGACGGTGAGCGCGCTGCGGTATTCGATGAATCGCTGCAGGTGTTGCGGGCAGCGCTGATTGACGACTCGGCCAGCTACCAGGGCCGATATTTCACGGTAACCGCGGCCGCCGTCGCCCCCCGGCCGGCGTACCCACTCGACATCTGGTTGGGCGGCTCGGCGCCGGCGGCGTTTCGGCGCATCGGCAGATTCGGTGACGGGTGGTTGGGCAGTTTTCTCACGCCGAGTGAGGCGCGGGCGGGACGCGAGGCGATCGAACGGGCTGCCGCGGCCGCCGGCCGACAGATAGAACCCGATCACTTCGGCATTTCGTTGGCAGTCGCCAACGGCGAGTTGCCAGCGGAGTTGGCCGCGGCGGTGCATCGGCGTCGTCCGGACGTCGATCCGACCGAGCTGGTCGCCGCAGGCTGGGATCAGCTGCACCGGCAACTCGACGGCTACCTGGACGCCGGGCTGACGAAGTTCGTTATTCGGCCCGCCGGTAGCACGCCACTGCGCGACTTCATCGACCGATTCGTCACAGAGTTGGCCGGCCGGCAGAACTGAGCCGTCGGATACGCGGTAGCGCTTCGTCACGAGCACGTGGGTTCGCGTTCACCTGGCGGACGGCAAGTACGTGCCCGGCGTGCAAATATTGCTGCCAGACTGACGAACTGCAGCCGCCCGGGCACTTCGGTGAGACGGACCGCGGCCTGCCATCACAAGGAGTAGGACTCGCGATGACCAATGTCGAACAGACAACCCCTGACGGAACGTCCGCCACCAGTCCCCGCCCGGCCGACCTGGCCGAGCACTCCCGCACCGGGATGGGCGCGGCCGCGCTGCAACGCGCGATCAGCGATCACCTGCGCTATTCGATCGGCCGTCCAGCCGCGGCCCTGCGGCCCGAGCACTATTACCGGGCGCTCGCGCTAGCGGTCCGTGATCGCATGCAGGACCGCCGGGTGGCGTCGACGCAGACCTCGCTCGACCTCGGCCGCAAGGTGACCTGCTACCTCTCGGCCGAATTTCTGATGGGTCCACAGTTGGGCAACAACCTGCTGAATCTGGGCATCGAGGGCGCGGCGAAAGCCGCGCTGGCAGGGATGGGCCAGAGCCTCGACGAGGTCTTGGCGTGCGAGCCGGAACCGGGGTTGGGCAACGGCGGCCTAGGCCGGCTCGCCGCCTGCTACCTGGACTCGCTGGCCACCCTCGAGCGTCCGGCCATCGGTTACGGCATCCGATACGAATTCGGCATCTTCAACCAGCAGATTCAGGACGGCTGGCAGATCGAGAAGACCGACAACTGGCTGGTCAACGGCAACGCCTGGGAGATCGCCAAACCCGACGTCAACTACCTGGTGAAGTGGGGTGGCTACGCCGAGCACTTCACCGACGAGGCCGGCGCCGCGCGGGTCCGGTGGGTGGCCGGGCGGCTGCTTAAAGGCGTCGCCTACGACACGCCCATCCAGGGCTACGGCGTCAACACCTGCAACGTGCTGACGCTGTGGAGCGCGCGGGCCGTTGAGTCGTTCGCGTTAGAAGCCTTCAACACCGGTGACTACTACAAGGCAGTCGAGGACGAGGTGACCTCGGAGACGGTCACCAAGGTGCTCTACCCCAACGACGAGCCGGAGGCGGGCAAGCGGTTGCGCCTGCTGCAGCAGTATTTCTTCGTGTCGTGCTCACTGCAGCACATCCTGCACATCATGGATGATCTCGCCGACGCGGGCGTGAGAGAACTCCCCGAGCGATTCGCCGTGCAGCTCAACGACACCCACCCGTCGATCGCGGTCGCCGAGCTGATGCGGCTGCTGGTCGACGAGCGCGACCTGGCTTGGGACGACGCGTGGGAGATCACGGTTGCGACGTTCGGCTACACCAACCACACCCTGCTACCCGAGGCGCTGGAGACCTGGCCGCTGGAGATGTTCGCCGAGTCGCTTCCCCGGCATCTCGAGATCATCTACGAGATCAACCGCCGATTCCTCGACGAGGTGCGCGCCGCGTTCCCCGGCGACGACGACCGCGTTCGCCGGATGTCGCTGATCGGCGAGGACGGCGGCAAGAAGGTCCGGATGGCGCACCTGGCGACTGTCGGCAGCCACGCCATCAACGGTGTCGCCGCGCTGCACTCCGATCTGCTTAAAGCCAGTGTGCTCAAGGACTTTTACGAGTTGTGGCCGGAGCGATTCAGCAACAAGACCAACGGCGTGACACCACGCCGTTTCCTCGCGCTGGCCAACCCCGGGCTTCGTGAGCTGCTCGACCGCACGATCGGTGAGGGCTGGCTGACCGATCTGGATCGCCTGCGCGGACTGGAGCCGTTCGTCGAGGACGCGTCGTTTCGTCAGCAGTGGCGTGACGTGAAGCGCAACAACAAGGCACGCCTGGCGAAATACATCCACTCTGTCAACGGCGTCGAGCTGAACGCTAACTGGCTGTTCGACATTCAAGTCAAACGCATCCACGAGTACAAGCGCCAGCACCTCAACGTGCTGCATATCATCGCGCTCTACCATCGGCTCAAGCAGAACCCCGGCCTGTCAATCCCGCCGCGCGCCTTCATCTTCGGCGGTAAGGCCGCGCCCGGCTACTTCATGGCCAAGCGGATTATCAAGCTGATCAACTCGGTGGCGGAGACGGTCAACGCCGACCCGGACGTCAACAAGTTCATCAAGGTGGCGTTCGTGCCGAACTTCAGCGTCAAGAACGCGCACCTGATCTACCCGGCGGCCAACTTGTCCGAGCAGATCTCCACCGCGGGCAAGGAGGCATCGGGCACCGGGAACATGAAGTTCATGATCAACGGCGCCCTCACCATCGGCACGCTCGACGGGGCGAACGTCGAGATGCGCGACGAAGTCGGCGGGGAGAACTTCTTCCTGTTCGGCCTGACCGAAGACAAGGTCGAGGCGCTCAAAGCGGAGGGGTACCGGCCGGGCGAATACATCGACGGCAACGACGAGCTGCGCACGGTGCTGGATCTCATTGCCGGAGGGACGTTCTCGCACGGCGACACCGAGGTGTTCAAGCCGCTGGTGGACAACCTCCGCTACGACGATCCTTTCCTGGTGTGCGCCGACTACGCGTCCTACGTGGATTGCCAGGAGCGGGTAAGCGCTGCGTGGCAGGACGGCGAGTCGTGGACGAAGATGTCAATCCTCAACACCGCACGAAGCGGCAAGTTCTCGTCGGACCGCGCCATCGCCGAATACTGCGACGACATCTGGAAGGTCTGGCCGCTGACCGTGACCGTCTGAGCCAGTGCAGCGAAGGCTGCTCGGCGCTAACTTGTCTCGCGGACGACGAAGACGGCGACATATCCGATCGGAATACCGGTCAGCATTGCGATGGATTCCCGTGCGGCCAGTTCGACCGCGGCCCGGCGGCTGGCGCGCGCAGACCCACCGATCTCGGGGATCCGGACCATCCATCCGTCGGTGTCGCGAGTGACTTCGATGTCGAAGCACTGACCGACCGTCGGACCGGTCACGCGCGGGGTGACACGTCGGAGACGGGAGCTAACGAAGGACTGTGGGCGCCGCAGAGTGGGCTGAAGAGGCATTAAGAGCTTTCCGGAGTCGACGAATGACCGCGCGCAAGCCTAATGCGCATCAAGGTCAAAAGCCTAATCGGGCGGGCCTTTGGGAAGACTACGCCAAGATTACGCAGGGGTCGGATGGCAGAACTGATCTATCAGATGCGTAGCAGCGCTTCGGCGTTGCCGTGCCCGATGGCGTGCATCTGCGGGTCGGACAGGCCCGAACTGGTAAGAAAATCGGCGACGTTGTCTCGTTTGATGTAAGGAAAGTCCTCGGAGTAGATGATCCGCTCGGCACTCAGGTCGGCGACGACATGGTCGAGCTGATGCTGATTGAACATCCCCGACGGGGTGACCCAGATC
>Ga0302326_10008763_pt1 | contig 22257 bp, 22 predicted proteins | sample Palsa_T0_3_FD_202264 | JGI IMG/M metagenome (GOLD analysis project Ga0302326, IMG submission 202264) | Peat permafrost microbial communities from Stordalen Mire near Abisko, Sweden - Palsa_T0_3 | ecosystem: Environmental > Terrestrial > Soil > Palsa > Peat permafrost | place: Sweden: Abisko... | reverse complement strand
CGGCGCGGGCCCACCCCGCTCGGCCAGCGGCTGCCGCCAGATGAGTAATCTTGCGCCGTACCGCCTATAAGAGGACACCCTATAAGAGGACACATGGCAAGCATATGTCGCCGAATTTCGCCGTTGTCTGTGGCAGTTTTCCTGGGAATTGTGCTGCCCGTCACCGGCGCCCATGCCGAAGTTAAAATCGGCCTGATCCTTTCGCTGACGGGCCCCGCTGCCTCGATTGGAATTCCTTATGAGAACGGCGTTGCAGTCGCGATCGAGCGAATACCCGAGATCGCAGGCGAAAAGCTCAAACTGATTACGCTCGATGACGCTTCCGATCCTTCGACGGCCGCGCGCGACGCACGCAAGCTGATTGAACAGGACAACGTCGACATAATCCTGGGATCCGCGGGCGCGCCAGCTTCGCTTGCGGCGGCCAATGTGGCCTATGAGAGCAAGGTCCCGATGATCATCCTTGCGCCGGCGGTCATGAAACCCAATCAGCAGGATTGGGAAGTTACCGTTGTACAACCGATGTCGATGATGATTGCCGGTGTGGTCAATCACATGAAGGAGCATAGCATTACGACGGTCGCATTTATCGGATTCAACGATGCCGCCGGCGACGTCGTCTACGATGCGCTGACCCGGAGTGCCGCTCCCGCGGGAATCAAGGTCGTTACCGATCAACGTTATGGACGCACGGATACGAGCGTCATGGCGCAGGTGCTCAAGATCATCGCTTCGCAACCCCAGGCCGTTTTGACCGGGGGCTCCGGAACTCCGGGCGCTCTCTCGCATCTCACGCTTGCCGAGCGCGGCTATAGTGGCGCCACGTATTCGTCGCCAGCGTCGACCAACAAAGATTTTCTGCGTCTTGCCGGCGCCGCGGTGAACGGGATGATTATCCCGGCAGGCCCATTCGTGGTGTTTGAGCAATTGCCTGACAATAACCCAATAAAGCAGGCCGCGGCGGCATTCAAAAGCGCATGGCTCAAGGTCAATGGCGAGTGGACCAACGATGCGTTCGCGGCCTATGGCTATGACGGCTGGTTGATTATGTCAGACGCCGTGAAGCGGGCCGCAGGGAAAGGCCGGCCCGGTACCCCGGAATATCGGCAAGCGCTGCGCGATGCGTTGTATCAGACAACCGAGCTGGCAGGCGCGCAGGCAATCTATAATTTTCGACCCGGCAGTCCTTATGGCGCCGACGAACGCTCACGCGTCATCGTGCAATGGCAGACTGATCGATTCAAACTGGTGCAGTAACTTCGGGCGCTACACTTTGAACAAGATTGTCGTCGCGACTATATCGGGAGACGTCAATGCCGTATTGCGAGGTGGCCGATCAAGTGGAGCTTTACTACGAGGATTTCGGCAGCGGCTCACCCGTTGTATTCACCAATGCTGGCAACCTGACACATAAGATGTGGATGGGCCAAGTCGCGGCGTTAGCGCCGGAATTTCGCACGGTCACCTACGATATTCGCGGCACAGGCGCGTCCTCGAAGCCGCGCGGCGATTACACCGCCGAAGCCGCTGCGTCGGATCTGTGCGCTCTCATTGAGCGCATGGACCTTGGTCGGGCGACGTTGGTCGCCCATGGGATCGGCACGCACATCGCCATTATTGCAGCAGACACGCGGCCGGACCTTGTGAACGGGATGGTGCTTGTGAGCGGCGCGCCCTGGTTCTGGGGCGAGCGCGACGGCGGAACCGCCGGGGTCGCGAGCGAATTTCTTGCCTTTCTCACGGAACGCGCCGAGCGTGGCATTCCCTATGCCGAGATGTGCGAGGAGATGATCGACACTTGGCTGTTTTGCAGGTCGCCAAGGGCGGGCGTCGTTCATTCCCTGCTTGAACAAGCGTTGACCTGGCCGCAATTCGTGCTCAATTCCTTCTCACAGAACATGCGCGACGTCGATCATCGGGAACGCCTTTCCAGATTCAATCATCCCGCCTTGGTCGTTCATGGCCGTCACGACCGCAAGCAATTGTACGCGGGAGCCGTGTACGCCGCGCAGCTTATTCGCGATGCGCGCCTCGTGACATTGGAACAGAGTGCTCACATGGGTCAGATTGAGGAACTCAATACATTCAATCGAGCATTGTCGAAGTTTGTCCACGACGTTGCGACTATGGCGCGCGCTGCTTAGTGGAGGACTCGGACTCCTTTGCCGGACGCGGCTCGAAAGGCTATGGATACTGCACTGGTGCCTTGAACGGTTCCCCGCCGATACCCGTCAATCAGGAGTCCTGGCTCTCATGCGCATCGCCGTACTCGGTGGTGGAAACGGCTCGTTCGCGGCGGCCGGCGATCTTGCGCTGGCCGGCCATGACATTCGGCTGTGGCGGCGCGACCACGGGGCCGCGGCGGCGCACCGCGCAGCCGGCGGCCTCATCGTCGTCAAGGACTTCCGCGGCCGCCATGAAGTAGAGCCTTCGCTGATTACGCATGATATCGCCGCGGCGGTCGAGGGCACTGAATTGATCCTTTGTCCAGCGCCTGCGCCGGCCCAATCGAGTATTGCACACTTGCTGGCGCCGCATCTGACCGCCGGGCAAGTGGTCTTTCTATCGCCCGGCACCTTTGGCTCCTTCGTGTTCGCCCGCGCGGCGCAGGCGGCCGGAAACCGTGCTGACGTAGCCTTCGCGGAAACCGGCACGTTGCCCTGGCTCACGCGAAAGCACGGACCGTTCGAAGTCGCGATCACCATTCGCGCCAAACGACTACCTGTAGGGGTATTCCCGCTGCGGCTCCAGGAGCGTGCTCTCGCTGTCATCGGCATTGCCTTTCCGGACGTGATCGAGCCGTGCGGCGATGCGTTATCGGGCGCATTGATGAACGCCGGCCCAATCATCCATCCGCCACTCATCACGATGAACGCGGCGCCGCTCGAACATTTCGACCGGTGGGACATTCACAAGGAAGGCACCCAGGCGGCAGTGCGCCGGGTAACCACTGCGCTCGACAACGAGCGCATCGCCGTGCGCGAGGCACTTGGCTACGGCCCACCGCACTTTCCGCTCGCCGATCATTACGCGCGCGAAGGCGAGGAATGGATGTATGGCCGCGGCTCCCACGACAAACTCACCGATTCGGGCGACTGGCGGGAACACATCGTGCTGAGAGAGCACCGCTATATGTTGGAGGACGTGCGCTTCGGGCTGTCGTTTCTTGTTTCAGCCGGCGAACGGGCCGGCATAGCGACGCCCCTTGCGCGTGCGTTTTTGTCAATCGGTTCAGCCATCTGCGGCGAGGATTTCATGCAGACCGGACGAACGCTCGACAACCTCGGTCTCGGCGGGCTCGATGCCTCGGCACTCAGGACTATCCTCGCCGAAGGCCTGCAGTGACCGACCGTCTCCCGATTGCCTGTCTCGGCGCCGGCCGCATGGCGCGCGGCATCGCCGTCGTATTCGCCTATGCCGGACACGCCGTAACGATCGTCGATGTCAAAACCCGCGATCCCGCTGGTTTCACCAACACCGCCCACGAAGCAATCGGCGAGGCGCGAGCAACGCTACATACCCTGGCGAAGTTCGGACTGTTTCTTGAAGCCGCCGTCGATCAAATCGTAGAGCGGATATCGGTCATTCGCGAACCGGACGCGACGCATGCGCTCGCCGGCGCCGCCGTTATCTTTGAGTGCGTGCCGGAAGTGCTCGACCTCAAGCGTGAAGTACTGGCGCGCGCTTCGGCGGCTGCGGGGCCGCAGCCAATCATCGCATCGACCACTTCAACAATCCTGGTCGATGATCTTTCGGACGCGGTTGTCCAACCGCAGCGTTTCTTGAACGCCCATTATCTCAATCCGGCTTTCCTGGTGCCGCTGGTCGAGCTTTCGCCGGGCGTCGGCACCGATCCGGCCGTCGTCTCCGGGCTCAAGGCGCTGCTGGAAAGCATCGGCAAGGTGCCGGTCGTCTGCGCAGCACGGCCTGGCTATATCGTCCCGCGCATCCAGACTCTCGCCATGAATGAAGCCGCTCGGCTGGTGGAGGAAGGCGTCGCCAGCGCCGCCGACGTCGACAAGGCGATCAAATATGGCTTCGGTCTCCGTTTCGCGGTGCTCGGCTTGCTGGAATTCATTGATTGGGGTGGCGGGGACATCCTGTATTATGCCAGCCGCTATCTCACCGGTGCCTTGGAAAGCGATCGTTACGCCGCACCCGAGATCGTCGAGCGCAACATGCGCGAGGGGCGTATCGGCCTCAAGACTCGCAAGGGCTTTCTCGACTACGAAGCCCTGGATATTGACGTGTACCGCCGCGAGCGGCTCGAAACCTTCGTCAAGCTGCTTGAACATTTCGGGATGATGCGGCCCCCGGTGCTGCGACAATAACAAATTTCGTGCTAATGCACTTGTCGGCGGTGCGGACGGGACCTTGCGAGCCGGTTCGGGCTGTAGGATGAAGATTGCCGATGTCAGCGACCGCAAGCCTGCCGCACAACGCAGCCCCTCCGCCTGCCGCGTCACTTCCCGGCGCCTTTCCGCCTCCTGAGCGCACCCTGCCAAGGATGCTGGCTCGTCAGGCTGAGCGATACGGCGAGCGGCGTCTCGTTACGATCGGGGGAATGACACTGACTTACGCCGGCGCCGCCGCTGCCGCGGCGGGCTACGCCGGCGCCCTCGCCGACGCCGGCACCAAAGCAGGCGACCGCGTCGCCATTATGTGTGGCAATCGTCCGGAGCTTCTCCTGACCATCCTCGGCTGCGCATGGCTCGGGGCCATCGCGGTTCCGATCAACACCGCTTCCCGCGGCGCACAGCTCGAACACATTCTGAGCAATTGCGGCGCACGGCTCCTGGTGATCGAGTGCGAGCTTGCGCCGGTACTCCGGCCTCTGGACCAGACGCACTTCCCTCTTGAAGCGGTGTGGCTGGTCGGCGAAGGCGGAGAGCCGGAACTGCCGTACTTCAAGACCGTTTCATTCCCGCCGGCCCGAGCGGGCTTGCCCCCGCATCCGGTCGCGCCAGGGGACACGTTCGCCATCCTCTACACGTCCGGTACGACCGGCCTGTCGAAGGGTGTTTGTTGTCCGCACGCCCAATATTTCTGGTGGGGCCATTATACGTCCCACCTTCTCGGCATCAGCGACGCAGATGTCCTGGTGACGACGTTGCCCGTGTTCCACACCAACGCACTGGGGACTTTCTTCCAGACGCTCCTAAACGGCGCGACGCTGATCGTTGAGCCGCGCTTTTCAGCGTCCGGATTCATTTCGGCGCTGGCACGGGAAAAAGCGACTGTGACCTTTGTACTCGGCGCCATGGTGCCGATGCTGCTGGCGCAAAAACCAGGCAGTTCCGACCGCGCGCACCGCGTGCGCCTGGCGCTGGCGCCGGCAGTGCCCGCTGACTTCCATGCGCAGTTCACGCAGCGCTTCGGCTTTGGGCTCCTCGACGGCTACGGCTCGACGGAAACGAACTGCATCATGGGAGCGCCGCTTGCACAACAGCGCCCCGGAATGATGGGGCGGTTGTTGTCGGGATTTTCCGCACGTGTCGTTGACGCCGACGACAACGAAGTCGCGGACGGTGAGGCGGGAGAGCTGATATTGCGGGCCGACGAGCCGTTCGCCTTCGCCACCGGCTATTTCGGTATGCCGGAAAAAACCGTCGAAGCGTGGCGGAATCTCTGGTTCCACACCGGCGACCGCGTGGTGCGCGAGAGCGACGGCTTTTATCGTTTTATGGATCGCATGAAGGACGCCATTCGCCGCCGCGGCGAGAACATTTCTTCGTACGAAGTGGAACAGGTGCTGGTGAATCACCCCGAGGTCGAAAACGCCGCGGTCTTTCCGGTCCGATCGGAACTCGCCGAGGATGAGGTGATGGCCGCGGTGGTGCTGCGCTCGGGCGTAACCCTCACGCACGCCGCCCTTCTCGATTACTGCCAGCCGCGCATGCCGTATTTCGCGGTGCCGCGGTTCCTGGAATTCGTCTATGCGTTGCCGGTGACCGAGAACGGGAAGGTGACCAAGTACAAGCTGCGCGAGCGCGGCGTCACAACCGCCACCTGGGACCGCGAGAAGGCCGGATATAAAGTGGTGCGGACCCCTCCGCGGTAGACAATGCCTGAGCCGCGGCGATCAAGACAGGCAAAACGCGTTATCCGACCGCGACCAGGCCCTGACGTCCCTGGCGCTTGATTGCTGCGATGAACTCATCCGACCGCATAACGTCGCCGAAGCCGTAACGAAAGCTGTGCAGCGGTCCCTGTTGCATCATTTCATCGACCGCGCCGACGCAATCCTCAAGCACGGTCACCTTGAGATCGCGGGCAAACGCGTCCCGCACCGTGGATTCGACGCAAATGTTGGTCGTCACGCCGGTGACCACGACAAGGGTAACGCCCAGCCCGCGGAGGATTACTTCGAGATTGGTGTTGTAGAAGGCGCTGTGGCGTTGCTTGTCGACCACGATGTCGCCGGCCATGGGTTTCAGCTCGTCGGCAATTTCCCAGTCGCGCGTGCCCACGACCATCGCGTTGCGCTCGCGCAGATGCGGCCGAAGCAACGCCAAGAGACCGGCGTCCTTGTAATCGGGCCTCAGCGAATAGCGCGTGAAGATCACGGGTATCCCGGCCTCGCGACACGCCGCGGCGACCCGCTGGTTCGGCACAACGGCGGCGACGCACTGATCGATGTTGAGGCCCCCCTTGGCCATGAACCCATCCGGCTTGAGAAAGCCGTTCTGCATATCGACAACGATCAGCGCCTTGGTTTCCGCCGCCAAGTCCCATTTGGTATCGGCCATTTGTCTGTCTCTTTCGTCAGGCGACTTCAGACCACTGCACACAGAGCATCGGCCAGCGTGCGCGCACTCGCGCGATCGAAGTTGAGAACCGCGTTCAAAACGCGTTCGGCAGCGGGACGCGAAACGGCCCGTTGGGCAGTGTCCAGAAATTTGGCGACGATTCCATCATTGGTCAGCGGCCGATCGGCGCAGCCGCGATTGATTGCCTCCCGGTGACGCAAGCTGCGTCCATCCTTGGTATCGACGATAACCTCGCCACTATAGTGCCTGGGGAAGGTCGAGTCGGGATCGGCTTCATACTCGACGCGCGCGGCCAAGTTCAGCACCGCCGCGTCGTGAAGCGCTGCGTCCTCGAGCTCGCCGAGCGTGAAGCGGCCTTTCAGCAAGCCCGTCGCCACGATGTAAGGGATGCTGAACTGCGCGTCATAGCTGCCGGCCGGCCTGCGCTTGTTCGCGATCGGCTCACACACGATGTCCACAGCCTCCCGCGGTACGAGGACTCGTATGCGCCTGATGGCGTCGCCAGGCAGCCCGTGCGTCTGGTGCAGCGCAATGGCCGCGTCGGCTGACGCATGCGCCAGATGGCACGCCGGAAATGGTTTGATCGCCACCTCTTCTATCTGCCAGTTGATGCCCAGATTTTCAGTGGCCAGCGCCAGATCCGCCTTGGCCAAATGCTGTCCGAGATAGCTGGCATAGAGCCCGAAGCGGCCCTCATAAGCGTGGCGCGGGCCGATAAAGCCATGCTTGGCCATTGTAGCAGCGGTGATGCCGGCGACGCCGGCCCAGCCGGGATGCAGCCGTTTCGTCCAGGCGCCCTCCCCCAGGAACTCCATGCTGCCGCTGGCCATCGACAGTGCAATACCTTGCGCCATCGCCGCGCGTTCGACATCGAGCCGCAAAAGCTTGGCCGCCGCCAGTGCGCAGCCGAACGCTCCGATCAATCCGGTCGGGTGAAAGCCAGCCCGGTGAAAGCCGCCCTTGGCCGCCGAACTAAGCCGAGTCGCAACCTCCATTCCCGTAACGTAGGCCGTCAAAAGGGTTTTGCCGTCAACGCCATCCCGATCGGCAACCGCCAATGCGCAGGGTAAGCTGCTCGCTGTCGCGTGAAGCACGCCGCGCGTGTGGGTATCGTCGAAATCGAGGCCATGCACCAGAATGCCGTTCATGAGGACCGCGTCACGGAGCGCCAGCCGGCGACCGACGCCAATCACCGCAGACGTTCCGGTGCCCAGTTCCTCCAGCGCAGCGAGTGAAACCGCCGCGAAATCGTATTTCGTCGACGCCAGCGCAACGCCCACGGAATCCAGAATCAAATGCTTGGCGCGCTCGCAGACCGCGGCTGGGATCGCGTCATAGGTCAGCCGGACCGTGAAATCCGAAAGCTCTTCGGCGATCGATCGATCCGCATCAGGCGCGGATTCCTCAGCCAATGCGCTCATGGGCGGTCCTCTTAGGTCTAGACCGCGCGCTGAGCGCGGTCCTTCTCGTTCTGCGCCTTGATGGATTCGCGCGCCGCTTGCCACTGCGCGTCGGTCCACTCCCGCAACTCGTAGAAGCTCGCTCCCGTCGCGTGACTTTGTCCGCCGTCGAGCGTGATGGTCTGTCCGGTCAACCACTCGCAGCCGTCGGAGATGAGGAAGGTCGCAAGGTTTGCCAGTTCTTCCACACGGCCGACGCGCCCCATGGGATTGATCCGCGCCGTGCGCTCGCCCGGCGTCTCGCCGGGACTAAGGCGCTTGCTTGCGCCCTCGGTCGGGATCACGCCTGGCGCGATGGCGTTGAGCCTGATGCCGTGGCCGGCCCATTCGGTGGCGAGCGACATGGTCATGGTGTGGATCGCAGACTTGCTCATCGCCGACGGCACCACGTAGGGGCTGCCGTTATAGATCCAGGTCACCACGATCGACACCACGTTGCCGCGACGCCCGCCGGCGATCCAACGGCGGCCGACCGCATGCGTGACGTAGAACGTGCCGTGCATCACGATGTTGGCGATGGCGTCGAAGCCGCGGGTGCTCAAATCCTCGGTCCGGGAAATGAAATTTTCGGCGGCATTGTTGATGAGATCGGTGAGTGGTCCCGAGACGAAAATGTCGGCGACCATTGCGTCGACCGCTGCCGGGTCGCGGATATCGACCCCATAGGCAGTGACCTTACCACCATGCTTGCCGGTCAGTTCAGCGGCGGTCGCTTCGCACACGGACTTCCTGCGCCCGCAGATAAAGACATCAGCGCCGAGCGCGAGAAACATTTCAGCCATGCCCTTACCCAGGCCGGTACCCCCACCGGTCACCAAGATGCGCCGACCTTGCAATAGCCTGTCGCTGAACATCGTTCCCTCCCTTCGCACTGACGGCGTTCCTGCGGTCAGCCTTTCCGAATCGAGATCTCGATACCGTCGCCAAGCGGTATTTCGGCGGAAGCGTAGCCATTTGCGGGGTCGCGCACGTAGCCGAGGTAAGGCGCCAGCGACTCCGGGGCGATGTTGAGATCGTCGGCAACGACGACGGCCGCCGGAGCGAGCCGCGGTTCCAGCAGCTTGAGCATCGCAAGATAAGCTTCTTTCCAGCCGTCGAGCAGCAGGAAATCAATCGTCTCGGGCCCGTCCCGCAGCGTCGCGAAGGCGTCGCCAGCGCGGATTTCGACCAGATCGTCCAGTCCGGCTTCGTTGAGATTTTGCCGCGCGCGTGCGGCCTTGCTGTCGTCGAGTTCGGTAGCAATGAGCCTGCCGGAGCCGTTGTCGCGCAGCGCCGCGGCCAGATGGATGGCCGATATGCCGAGCGAGGTGCCGAACTCGACGACGGTACGCGCGCGCCGCGCCCGTACCAGCAGATAGATCAGGCGCCCGACCTCGGGCGCGACGGGGATGTAAATGTCGCGCATCAGTTGCATCAGATTCTTTCGATCCACATCCGGCATCTGCACATTGTGCCGGCCGACCTCGGCCCGCATCCGTGCCAGACGCGGCGGGTCGTTCCTTTCCGCATCGGCGAACAGCCTGCCGAGGACATCAGCAACGCGCCGCGATTGAAGCGTGGACATTGAGCCTCTCAGGATTGGAAAATGATATCGCTGGTCACGACATCCGCCAGCATCGTCAGCGTGCGCAGCGATGCCCGATGCGCATCTTCGTCTGCGGACGCGCAGCAATCGGCGAGAAGCCTGACGGGATAGCCCATATCGGCCGCATCGCGCACGGTATGTTCGACCGAAAATTGCGTCGCCAGGCCGATGACATTCACGCGGTCGATTGCCCGCTCGCGAAGCGTATCCTCAAGGCCGGTGCGCCGGAAAGCGCTGTTCCCGGTTCCGGTGACGAATATCTCGCCGCTGCGAGGCTCGAAGCCGGCAAGAGGCGCGGCTCCCCAAGAGCCGTGCTTGAGAGCGCCGAGCGCCTCGGTCCTTTGGAACAGACGGCAGTTGCGCGGCAGGTCCGCATAGTCCTCGGCGAACACGATGTGCATATGAGCGATCGTCCAGCCTGCGTTCCGCGCCGCCGCCAAAGTCCGCCGGCTTGCTTCAAGAAAGCGGTGCGCGCGGTCAGTATCGCGGTTCAGAGAAAACGGAATGCTTCCTTGCGGATGACATATATCGTTCTGGAAATGAAGCGCGACAAGTGCATCGCTCATGGACATTTACCTCATCGGCCGAACTTGACGTTCTAGACTTGAAATGTCCAATTGCGAAGCTGCAGTCGACCACGGAATTGAATTGGAAGAGAGTTCCCGCTATGAGCGAAGTTTCGCCTAACAACGAACAGCCGGCCCCGATCGTGGACCCGGGTGCGGTCAAAGAAATCGCGGCGGGCGTTTTCATCATTGCCGATCGCCGCGTCCCGCTCGTGCCGAATATCGGAATCATTCTCGGTGCAGACGCAGCGCTGGTGGTCGACACGGGGATGGGGCCGGCCAATGGCCGAACTGTGCTGGACGTCGCCAAACGGCTCGCGGGGCAGCGAGCCCTCGTGCTGACGCTCACGCATTTCCATCCGGAGCACGGCTTCGGCGCCGAGGCTTTCAAGGGCCGGGCAAGGATCCATTACAACCGATCGCAGCGGGATGAATTGCAGGCAAAGGGCCAAGCGTATCTCGGCATGTTCAAGACTTTCGGACCCGGCGTCGCCGCGGCGTTGGAGGATACCCAGCTGGTTTTGCCCGACGACGTCTACGACGAGGCATCGACAACAATCGATCTTGGCGGCCGCAGAGTCGAGTTGAGAACCTGGGGCCTCGCGCATACCGCGGGCGATCAGGTCGTTTGGCTATCGGAGGAGCGCATTTTGTTCACCGGCGATCTCGCCGAGGAGCGCATCTTTCCGATCTTTCCATGGTTTCCGCCGGACGATGCGACGATCGACGGCACACGCTGGGCGGCCATCCTTTCCGAACTGATCGCCTGGAAACCGGCCATTGTGGTTCCCGGGCACGGCGACCTCGGTGGCGTCGAGATTCTTGCCGCAGTGCGTGACTACATCGTTGACCTGGGCCGACGCGTAGCGGCGGAGCGACGGTCCGGAAAGGACGCCCATGCGATCGTCGCAGGGCTGGCGCCTGTAGTTCGCGACGAGCATCCAGACTGGTCAGCGCCGGAATGGGTCGATTTCGCCATCCGTTATTTTGCTTCGCTCCACTGACGTTTGCCGAACGGCCATCTGATCTCGCGTCCACCGGCTATTCCGTTGGGACGAAAGAGAATGATGAGCAGCATGATGAGTGCAAGGATGACGTCGCCCAATCCGGGCGGTGCTGCGATGACCGTCTTGCCAACCTGAATTCCGATTTCGCTCTGGCGCAGCGCCTCCGTCAGCACGGCAATCACGAGCGCGCCCGTGACCGCCCCGGTGAGACTCCCCCTGCCCCCGATGATCAGCATCGCCACGATCAGGAATGTGAGGTCGAGATAGAAATTCTCGACCCGCACGATTCCCAAAAAATGAGCAAGCAGGACACCGGCAATGCCCGACAGAAAGGCTGAAATGACGAAGGCGATCAGGCGATGCAGCACCACATCGACTCCCGAAGCCTGCGCTGCAGCCTCGTCTTCGCGCGACGCGCGCAACAGCAGCGCCGAGCGCGTTTCCTGATAGACGAAGGCAATCACGATGGCCGCAACCGCCCAACCAAGAGCGGTCCACAATCCGACATAGGCCGGCAACCCCATCAGTGAATTTTGCCCGCCGGTTACGGCCGTCCAATTTCCGAAAACTACATAGGCGACGACGAGGATGGCGAACGTCGCGATGCTGGCCGCGACGCCCGAAAGCCGCATCAGCGGCCACCCGACGATCAGGGCGACCAACCCCGCGGCAAAGCCACCGGCCAGGGCGCCTGCAAATGTCGGCCACTCGGCGGAGGCAATGACGGCCGGCAAATCCGGGAGAAAAACGGACTTTGCCGCGGTCTTCATGGTCAGCAGCGCCGAGACGTAGGCCCCCACGGCCATGAACGCGACATTGCCGAAGGACAACAGGCCCGAGTTGCCTGCGAAGACATAAAGCCCGACTACGGCGGTGAGGTTGATCAGGCCTTGTGTTGCGCGTCGTTGTAGAACGGCCGGGGCGAGAGACATGATGAGGGCGAACAGAACAACGGCCGTAACCAATGCGACGAGCGGCCACAGCCGGTCGAATTTGCCTGTGGCCGGAGCGTTCCCGCCCGCCGTCGCCGACATTAAATGCGCTCCTTCAAACCGCGTGCCGGAATCAATCCCTGCGGACGGAAAAGAAGAATGAGCGCCACCGCGATAAACACGAATGCTTCACGAAAGGCGCGCAGATCGGGCGGCAGCAAGGCCTGCAGCATGATCGACGCGGCGCCGACCAGGAAACCTCCCAGCGCCGCACCGGGCAGACTTCCGAGGCCGCCGATCACGGTGCCAACGAAGGCGATGATCACCAATTGCACGCCCATGCGAGGCTGTACCGTGCCGGTCTGTACCACGATCAGACAGGACACCGCCGCGGCGAGGACGCCACTCAGCGCGAAAGCCGTGGCAATGACGTTATTGGCGCGAACGCCGAGAACGCGCGCCATGCGAAAATCCTCGGCCGCGGCCCGCATATGGAGTCCAAGGCGCGTCGCCTTGAGGAACCATGTCAGTCCCACCAAAAGGACAGCGCTGATGGCGATCGTCACAATCTGAAGCATTTGCAGGCGAACGCCGAGAAATTCGGTTTGACGATTGAGTTCGGGCAGAAGATCAAGACCTTTCAAGCGCGAGCCGACCACGAGGATGAGCAGTTTCTGGAGGAAAAAGCTGACCGCGAAAGACGAAATCAGCAGCGTCGTGGGATCGGCGCTCCGCAATGGGCGAAACGCCGCGCGCTCGGTCAGCAACGCGAGAACGACGGCAGTCAAGATTCCGCCGAACAGCATCACGGGCACGGGCAGACCGAAAAGCGCCAGCAAAGCATAGGCAGAAATCGTGATGAGCTCGCCGTGGGCAAAATTGATCAGCCGCATCACGCCGAAGATCAGGCCGATGCCGAGCGCCGTCAGTGCGTAAAGGCTCCCCAGGCTCACGGCATCGACGAGCGTTTGGACAAATCGTTCCATTACCGAAGGTCCGCCGTTTCGCGCATGTGAACGCCAAAATACGCGGCATCGAAACGCGGGTCGTTTTTGACCTCGGTCGCACCGCCGCTGAGGCCGAATTCGCCGCCGCTCATCACGTAGACGCGGTCGCACAGACCGAACACACGTTCTGCGTTCTGTTCGACAAGCAGGATGGTCACGCCTTGCTCCCGGATTGCTCGCAGCAGGTCGTAGACCCGATCGACCATCGCCGGCGCCAGACCGAGCGACGGCTCATCGAGCATGATGAGCCGCGGCCGCGACAGCATCGCTCGCGCAACAGCCAGTTGCTGCTGTTCGCCGCCGGAGAGCTGGCCCGCGGGCTGCCGGCGGCGCTGCCCGAGAATCGGAAACATTGCAAAATACCGTTCGATGTCGGCTTGCACGGCGACGGCGTCGCGCCGGATCGTCGCACCGAGCATCAGGTTCTCGGTAACGGTGAGGCTCGCAAAAATGTGCCGCCCCTCCGGGACCAGCGCGATACCCTGGACGACCACATCTTCAAGCGCGACGCCGCCAAGTCCTTTGCCGGCAAACGTGATAGACCCTTCGGCCGGAGCGACAATGCCGGCGACGGCCGAGACGAGGGACGTCTTGCCGGCGCCGTTGGGGCCGACAATGCTCACGATCTCCCCGTCACCGACCGCAAGATCGACGCCGCGGACCGCGGTGACGACGCCGTAGCGCACGACGAGACCGGAAACGACGAGCAGCGGAGCAGGCGCATTCATTGCAACGTGCTGCTACCAAGATACGCACGGCGGACGCCGGCGTGAGAACGTATCTCAGCCGGGGTTCCGGCGGCAATTGTCTTGCCGCTGTCGAGCACATGGATTCGCTCGCACAGATTCATGACGAGCGCCATGTTGTGCTCAATCACCAAAATTCCGCAATCGTATTTCGATCGGATATCGAGAATGAGATTGCGCAGTTCCTCTGCCTCGGCCGCAGCAAGACCCGCTGCGGGTTCGTCAAGAAGGAGGAAGTTTGGTTTCGCGGCAAGGGCACGCGCAAGACCGACACGGCGTTCCTCGCCGTAGCTCAGTCCGGCAGCGAGACGACGGGCCTTATCGGCGAGGTGAAGGTCGCCGAGGATTTCGACCGCCCGCCGACGCGCCGCGGCGCGGCCGAGGCCTTGCGCCACATACCCGGTCTCAACGTTCTCGCTGACAGTCAGGCCGCGGAACAGCCGGACGGCCTGAAATGTGCGCACTACGCCCGCGCGCGGAAAACCGTGGCGCGTGAGGGCGGTGCAATCACGGTCGGCGATCGCAACAGCGCCGGCATTCGGCCGCTGGAACCCAGAAAGAACATTGACGAGCGTGGTCTTGCCCGCGCCGTTCGGGCCGATCAGGCCCAAAATCTCGCCGCGTGCAAGCCGAACGCTGACTTTGTCGACCGCCACGAGGCCGCCGAACCGGACGCTCACCTCCTGCGCTTCAAGATGCATGAGTAGAGGTCCGGTCGAAAACCGCCCGCTTACTGGAAGGCCGGAAACTTCTCCACCGAGAACCGGCCGACGCAAGCAAACTTACCGTTGGTGGCACCCAGAATGGCCATCGGCCGGGTCGTTTCGATGTGAAGCTTGCTGGTGTAGGTGGTAGGACCGATGACCAACGGCTGCTTGTCGAAAGTGTCGAGGACGGCGGCCACCTTTGCGCCATCAAGTGAGCCGGCCTTGTTGGCGGCGATCGCCCACGCCTGGACTATGGAATAGCCGCGGAGGCCGTAAGACACGTCCGCCTTCCTGCCGAATTTGGTTTCGAAGCGCTTGAAAAAGCCGTTCACCCCTGCGTCCGGATCGTCGCCGTATTTGGAGCCGTAGCTGGAGACGTAGAAATCGCTCAGGTCCGGAACCGAACCGATCCAGTAGTCACCGTCGAGCGACTCGCCGGTGACGATCGCCGCGGCAATGCCCGCGGCACGCAGCTGGCGGATCGCGCTCGGGCCGCCAGGCGCGTAGGAGCAAAAGAAAATCATGTCGGGCTTGTTGCTCAAGCTGGTAATGCGGGTGATCTGCGCCGCGATCGATGGATCGTTGTTGAGGAAGGTGTCCTGGCCGAGCAACCCATCCTTGCCGGAAAGTTCCGTCCAGCGCGTGGCAAAGCTGCCGCACAGCGACTTGGTAAAGGCAATGGTATTATCCAGAAGCACGTAAGCCGTTTTCCATTTCTTCTGCTTGTACGCCCACTCAGCCAGCATGGCGCCCTGCGCCTGACTGGCATTCGAGCCTGAATAGGCGAGCGAGCCGATGCCCTGAACGCCGAACTTGGGATCCGACGCCCCGGAAAACGCTACAACGTCCTTCTGCTGCGCGACATAGGCGCCAGGTGCACCAAAATCGAAATCGCTCGGGAACATGACCGCTTTCGCACCTTTGCCGATGACGTCGACGGCGCCGTCCGCTCCGAGCGGCGGCTCCGATTTGTTGTCGAACTCGACAATTTCGATCGGCTGACCGAGAACGCCGCCGCCGGCGTTGATCTCCGCGACCGCGAGTTTCGCACCGGCAATGGTGTCGGCATCGATCGGCGCGAACCAGCCACTGAAAGACATGACCAGCCCAAACACCGGCTTGTCGGCGCCCCACGCCGTCGTCGTGAGGTTCAACGCGGCAATGGCCGAAGCCGCCAGCGCGGCTATTCCGACTTTCCCGATCATGTCGCAACCCTCCGCGCGAGCGCAGTTTGGCGATGCTATTCAGAAGCCGAAAATCCTTCAAGCTTAAAGTTTTTGCGCAGATGCCGCCCCGGCGACCAGTCGCGTTGCGACGATGCGGAGCTCCGCCTTCGAGCGACCCTAAATGCCGAGATAGCGATGTTGGATGTCCGGCGCGCCAGCCAGCGCGGGCGAAGTTCCGGCCCATACCACGCGGCCGCGCTCGATGATGTAGTGGCGATCGGCGATGCGCGTCAGCGCGTCAACGTTCTTGTCGATCACCAGAATCGATTGCCCTGCGCTGCGGAGAAGTTCGAGGCAGCGCCAGATTTCGTCGCGGATCAACGGCGCAAGGCCTTCGGTCGCTTCGTCGAGAATGAGAAGACGCGGATTTGTCATCAGCGCGCGCCCGATCGCCAGCATCTGTTGCTCACCGCCCGACAGGAGATTCGCCATGGCGGCGGCACGCGCCGCCAGCCGCGGAAACAGCGAGAAAATCTTCTCGATCGTCCACGGATCGGCCGCGCCGCTGCGGTTGGCGGCTGTAGCGAGAAGGTTTTCGCGCGCTGTAAGATTAGGGAAAACCTGGCGTCCTTCGGGCACCAGTCCAAGCCCGAGTTTGGCGATGCGATAGGCCGGCTGGCCGCGGATTTCCGCTCCACTGAATCGGATCGAACCGGCCGCGGGCGGCGTCAATCCCATGATTGAGCGCACTGTCGTGGTCTTGCCCATGCCGTTGCGGCCCATGAGCGACACCATTTCACCCGGCGCGATGGCGAGCGAGATGCCGAACAGCACGCGGCTCAAGCCGTAGCTCGTTTCGACATCCGCAACTTCGAGGAGCGGCGTGTCAGTCATGACGCCCGCCGTCGTCGCCGCGCTCTTTCTCGCCCAGATACGCCTGCCGCACTGCGGCGTCGGCCCGGATCGCCTCCGGATGGCCGCTGGCGATGATGCGGCCATAGACCAGCACCGTGAGGCGATCCGCCAGCGCGAACACCGCCTCCATGTCGTGCTCGATCAGGAGGATCGTCATACTGCCCTTGAGCTGGCGCAGCATTTGCACCATTTGCGCGGATTCTTCCGCGCCCATGCCGGCCATCGGCTCGTCGAGCAGCAGGAGGCGTGGCTGCGTCGCGAGCGCCATCGCGATTTCAAGCTGCCGGTGCTCGCCGTGACTCAATTTGTCGACACGAACGCCGGCGCGCTCGGCAAGCCCGACGCGGGCAAGCGCCGCCAGTGCCGGCTTGCACAATTCGTCGTCGCCCCGGGCGTCGCCCCAGAAGCGAAACGAGTGGCCGCAATGTCCCTGCACGGCGAGAGCAACGTTATCAAGCGCGCTGAAGTCGCGGAACAGCGACGTGATCTGGAACGAGCGGGCGAGCCCAAGCATGCTGCGACGGTAGACCGGGAGCCGCGTGATATCGGTTCCCTCAAAATGGATGCTGCCCCCCTGCGGGGTGATTTCGCCGCTCAGTAAACCGACGAGCGTCGTCTTGCCGGCCCCGTTTGGTCCAATCACAGCGTGGACTTCGTTCGCCGTAATATCGAGCGTGATTGCATCGGCTGCCACTACACCGCCGAAGCGCCGCGTCAAGCCCTCGATCTGCAGCAGCGATCTAGCCACGGCGCCGACCCTCGAGCAGACCCTGGATGCCGCCGTGAACGTAGATCGCAACCAGCAACAGCACCGGTCCGAGGATCAGATCGGGATATTCCGTGAAGCGCGACAGCCCTTCCTCCAGCAGCAGGAAAGTCACCGCGCCGATCAGCGGCCCGAACAGCGACCCGAGCCCGCCCAGCACCACCATGACGATCAGATCGCCCGAGCGCGTCCAATGCATCATCGCCGGACTGATGAAATTGGTGTAGTTGGCAAGCAGCGCTCCAGCAAGCCCGCACATTGCGCCGGCAATCACGAAGCACACCAGCTTGTAGCGAAAAGTCGGGAACCCGATCGCGCGCATACGCCCTTCGTTGGAACGCGTGCCGCGGATCGCCAGGCCGAACCGCGAATTGACGAGCCGCGAAACCAGATAAATGCTCGCCAGCAACAGCGCGAAGCACAAATAGTAGAACACGGTCTTGTTGTTGAGGTCGATGATGCCGCCGAATTGGCTGCGCTTGTAGATGGTCAGGCCGTCGTCGCCGCCGTAACGGTCGAGCCCGATGCTCACGTAATAGATCATCTGTGCAAAGGCGAGCGTGATCATGATGAAATAGACTCCGCGCGTGCGCAGGCTCAGCGCGCCGACGACCAGCGCGTAGAGCGCGGAGGCCGCAATCGCGACCGGCCATTGCACCAGCCCGGCATTGACGCCCTCTTTCGCCAGGATGCCGACGGCGTAGCCGCCGATGCCGAGATAGGCGGCGTGGCCGAAGCTCACCATACCGCCATAGCCCATGATGAGATTGAGGCTGACCGCGCCGATCGCAAGGATCAAAACGCGGGTAAACAGGGTCAAAACAAACGTATCGCCGGTCACCATCGAATAGACCGGAAACAGCGCGATGATCGCCAACAAAGCAGCAGTGAATACGGTACGCGGAGAAAGCGCAGACCACCCAGGCGCGGCATCGAGCGAAGGATCGAGGGAAGCGCTCATCGGCTCGCTGCCGGGAATAATCCTTCCGGCCGAAACACCAGAATGGCCGCCATCAGCATGTAGATCGACATCGCAGACAGCGACGGCCCGAGCGTTTGCGCGGCGCTCGGGCTGATCATGAGACGCAGAATGTCGGGCAGGAACGCGCGGCCAACCGTATCGATCAGGCCAACGATGATGGCGGCCACGAACGCGCCCCGGATCGAGCCGATGCCGCCGATGATGATCACGACGAAGGCAAGGATCAGAATGTTTTCGCCCATCCCGATCTGGACCGTGAGGATCGGCGCCTGCATGACCCCGGCAAAGCCGGCGAGCGCGGCGCCAAGACCGAACACCAGGGTGTAAAGCAGCTTGATGTTGATGCCGAGCGCCCCAACCATCTCGCGATTGGAGGCGCCGGCGCGGATCAGCATGCCGAGCCGGGTGCGCATCACGACTGCATAGAGCAGCGCCGCCACCGCCAGGGTCGCGAGGATGATGACGAGGCGATAGGTCGGATAGTAGATGCCGGGCATGATTTTAACCGCAGTCAGCATCTGCAGCGGCAGCGCCAGCGTCCGCCCGGCCGGACCCCAAATGAGCCGCACCAACTCATTGAAAAACAGCAGCAGCCCGAACGTGCCCAACACGTGATCGAGGTGATCGCGTCCGTAGAGCGGCCTGATAGCGATCACTTCGAGCACCATTCCGGCTATGAGCGAAGCAACCACCGCCAAAACAAGCGCTAGTACGAAACTTCCGGTCAGGGTGGCGAACGTGGCGGCGAAATAGGCGCCGAGCATGTACAGCGAGCCGTGCGCCAAGTTGACGAGGTCCATGATGCCGAACACCAGCGTCAACCCGGCAGCCAGCAGAAACAACAGCATGCCCAACTGCGCGCCGTTGAGGCATTGCTCGATGAAATACAGCATGGCCTCGACAGCTATTCCGTTATGCCGTCATCCGGCAGAGGCCCAAGCCTCAAGTTCCGGATGACGACCTTCGCGCGATCGGACAAAGGCAACCACCCCGACCTATTTCATGGGGCAGCGATCGTGAAATCGATCCTGATCGTTCTCGACGATGGTCGCGACGGTCTTGAGAACGAAATCGTCGCCCTCTTTCACCACATCCTGGAGATAGAAGTTCTGGATCGGGATGTGGTTGTTACCGAACTTGAAGTTGCCGCGCACCGATTTAAAATCTGCCTTCTCCATTTCCTTGCGCATTTCTTCTTTTTTGGAGAGGTCGCCATTGACCGCTGCGACGGCGCTGTTGAGCAGCGAGACCGCGTCATAAGTCTGCGCCCCATAGAAAGACGGCCTTACCTTGTATTTGGCGATGTACTCAGCGACGAATTTCTTGTTGGCGTCGTTGGGAAGATCGTTGACCCATTCGGCGGCGCCGGGAATTCCAACCGCGAGGTCTTTGAGCCGGGGGATTGATAGCTCATCGAGCACAAACGCCGTGTAGAGCGGGATTTGTCCTTTGAGGCCCGATTGTGCGTATTGGGTGATGAACTGGACGCCGGCGCCGCCCGGATAAAACACGAAGATGGCGTCCGGCTGTGCCGCTCGCGCCTTGGAAAGCTCGGCCGAGAAGTCGAGCTGATCAGGCCAGCGGGTCATTTCCTGGCCGAGCACTTCGCCGGCAAAGGTGTTGCGCAGTCCCTGCATCATGTCCTTGCCGGCGGCATAATTGGGGCCCATCAGGAAGACTTTCTTGATGCCCTTTTGATTCATGTAGAGACCGACCGCCTGCGGCGTCTGGTCGTTGTTCCACGACGTCGAGAACACGTAGGGCGAGCACAGTTCGCCGGCAAGTTGCGATGCGCCGGCATTGGTCACAACCGTGATGGTCTTGCTGTCGACCAGCGACTTGAGCGACGCCAGCGCCACGTTGGACCAGATGTAGCCGGCGATGAAATCCACCTTGTCGGATTCGATCAGCTTCTGGGTCTTCTGCACGCCGATCTCGGGCTTTTGCTGGTCGTCCTCGTAGATGACCTCCACCGGGATACCGCCGAGCTTGCGGCCGAGATGGTCGAGGCCAAGTTCAAAGGCATTGCGCATGTCGGCGCCGATGGCGGCGGTCGGCCCGCTGAACGTGCTGATAAAGCCGATCTTGATCGTTTTCTGCTGGGCCATCGCCGGTGCCGTAGCCGGCCCCGCCGCAAGCGCAAGCGCGGCGGCCGCAGCCACAAGTCCTGTCCTGATCATCGCGTGCATCCTTCTGATTGCCACACCCGTCGGTGCAGAAGCGCTTACCGCTGTACTAAAGAGTGGCTGTCCCCCTGAACAGCTGATTTGACCGTGCTCACGCCCCCTAATCAAGCCGAACGTGCAAATTAGTAAATCGCAGGCCCCACGAAAGTGATAGCCCGCGTTTTGACGCGGGCTCAAGGACTTATAGTCGGCAACCGAGAGAACTTTTAGGCAACGATCGCGGCTTTGGACCCAAACCGGACCCAACCGGGTCTAGCTCAATATTCCCTTCGTCAACTCGCCGATCGTCACGGCTGCTTTCGCGTCGCTCTCGTTCGTTCGCTTCGCGTACGCGCGAAGCAGGATTGCCGGATCGTGCCCGCACCGCTTGGCTACGGTGTGAACCGGATGCCCCTTATCGAGCAGGTGTGTCTCGTGGGTGCCGCGCAGATCGTGGAACCGCAGGCCGGGAAAGCCAAGCTGAGCCGCCCGCTCCATGAAATGCTTCGTTACTGCGTCGGGGTGCCGCGGCATCATCAAGGCCGCACCGGGCTTTGGAAACACGAGCGCGTCATCGGGGACCCTGACAAGCGACAGGTCGACGGCGGCGCCTGACGGCACGCCAGGAACTATCCGCTGATACTTTTCACGCTCGGTGCGGCGCAGCCCGACCAGACCAATGGTTATCGTCCGCACGCCGTGGCTAGTCTTTGGCGACTTGTAGGCGATATGCTTGCGCGTGTATTCCAGGGCCCGCTCAACGCGCAGTGTCTTGTTCGCCTCATTGAAGTCCGACCATCGCGATCCGAGCATCTCGTTGCGGCGCGCCCCCGTGAAGGCGGCAACACAAACGATTTCGTAAATGCTCGAACCTTTAAAGCCGTTGATCAGCGCCGTGAGCTGATTTTCGTCGAGAACCTGCCCGGCCTCACTGTCGCCTGGGCGTGGCGGGTCCGCGTCGGCCGCTGCGTTGCGGACGATCAGCCTATTGCGCACCGCCGCTGTGAGACAGCTTTTGAGGACTACATGAATGAAATGCCGCGTTCGTGGGGCGAGCGCCTCATCGAGCTTTAGATAGAGCGCATTGATCTCCCTCGTCTCAAGTTGCTGCAACGGCCGTGCACCAAGCTTCGGGATGACGTGAATTTTCAGCGACTCGCTATAGCTCGCTTGCCTCTGGCGCAATGGATCAAGCGCAAGCGCAAGCCGCGCAGCAACAGGCGGCCGCCGCAACAGACGACCGCGGCAGCAGATCTACTTCAAGGAACTGGCGATACTCTTGAGGCCACGTCCTACGGGCAAGCCTCGACGCTCGCAGAACAGAATGCGGCTTACACCACTGCGGCCACGAATATCAGCTTGGCGCAGGGTCAGCGGCAAATCTACCAGACGATCGGCGGGGTGAAGGCGGGCGCCGCCGGATCAGGGCTGACGACGGGCGGCACCGCGGGCGATATTCTTCGTATGAGCGCGCAGCAAGGCG
>Ga0302326_10008762_pt1 | contig 22257 bp, 18 predicted proteins | sample Palsa_T0_3_FD_202264 | JGI IMG/M metagenome (GOLD analysis project Ga0302326, IMG submission 202264) | Peat permafrost microbial communities from Stordalen Mire near Abisko, Sweden - Palsa_T0_3 | ecosystem: Environmental > Terrestrial > Soil > Palsa > Peat permafrost | place: Sweden: Abisko... | reverse complement strand
CTGCGCGTGCACGACAACCCGGCCCTTGAGCTGGCCGTCCGCTCGGCGGAGCACGTCGTGCCGCTGTTCGTCCTGCAGGAGGGGCTCAGGTTCGCCGTGCCCAACCGGGCCCGCTTCCTGCGGGAAAGCCTGGCCGACCTGCGCGAGAGCCTGCGCCAGCGGGGCGGCGATCTGGTGCTGCGGCGCGGCGACCCGGTCGAGGAGACACTGCGGCTCGCGGCCGAGGTTAACGCCGACGGGCTGGTGCTGGCCCGCGACGTCAGCGCCTACGCGGCCCGGCGCTGGCAGCGGCTGGAAAGGGAGTGCGGCCAGCGGCGGATCGCGCTGCGGGCGGTGGACTCGGTCACCGTCGTCCCGCCGGGCGCCGTGACCCCGGCCGGCGGCGACCACTTCAAGGTGTTCACCCCTTACTGGCGCGCGTGGACCGGTCATCAGTGGCGCGCGGGGGTGAACGCGCCGGACAAGGTGCGCCTGCCCGCGGCGGTCGAGGTGGGCCGCCTGCCCGGTCCCGGCGACGGGCCGACCTCGGCCGGGCTGCCCGACGGCGGCGAGTCGGCCGCGCGGCGGCGGATGGACCACTGGCTGAACACCGGGCTGGCGGCCTACGCCGACCGGCACGACGACCTGCCGGGCGACGCGACCTCGCGGCTCTCGGCCGATCTGCACTTCGGCTGCCTGTCCCCGCTCGAGCTCGCGGTCCGGGCGGGCAAGGCGGGCGGCGAGGGCGGCGACGCCTACGTCCGCCAGCTGTGCTGGCGTGATTTCCACGCGCAGGTCACGGCCGCGTTCCCCGCCCTGCCGGACCGGGACTACCGGCCGCGGCGGGCCGGCTGGCGTGAAGACGCGCACGCCCTCGACGCCTGGCGGAACGGACAGACCGGCTATCCGATCGTCGACGCCGGGATGCGGCAGCTCGCGGCCGAGGGCTTCATGCACAACCGGGCGCGGCTTCTGGTCGCCTCGTTCCTCACCAAGCAGCTCAGCATTCACTGGACGGAAGGCGCGCGGCACTTCTTGGACCTGCTGGTGGACGGCGATATCGCCAACAACTCCGGTAACTGGCAGTGGGTCGCCGGGACCGGCAACGACACCAGGCCGAACCGGCAGTTCAACCTGCTCCGCCAGGCGCAGCGGTTCGACCCCGACGGGGACTACGTCCGCCGCTACGTGCCAGAACTGGCGGCGGTCGAGGGGGCCGCGGTGCACGCGCCGTGGAAGCTGGACCGCCAGCCGCCCGGCTATCCGGCCCCGCTCATCGAGCCATGAGCGGTCGACACAGAATTTGCGCGTCATTATCGTTGGAACGTCAGAATGGGGGGAATTCTGTGTGCACTCGCGTGCTCTGGAACAACAATGACCTGGGCGTACTGTGCGGGCGGACGATGGACTGGCCCGAATCGACCGAGCCGGTGCTGACGGTGGCTCCGCGCGGCTATCAGCGCCACGGCGGTAAAGTCGGCCCGCTCGACGTCATTAAGGAAAACGCACTGGAATGGAAAAGCCGGTACGGCAGCATGGTCGTTTCCGTATACGGCATCGGGACGGTCGACGGGCTCAACGAAAAGGGCCTCGCCGCCCACGCGCTGTACCTGAAGTCGACCGAGCTCCCCGAGCGCGACCTGGCCAAGCCTGCCCTGCAGATCGCCCTGTGGGCGCAGTACCTGCTGGACAGCGCGGCCACCGTCGATGAGGCGATCGCCTTGATGCGTGATGTTCAGCTGGTGATGGTGGAGTCGCACGGCCGCCAGGCCACCGTGCACCTGGCGGTCGAGGACGCCGGCGGCGACTCGGCGATCATGGAGAACATCGGCGGGGAGCTCGTCATCCACCACGGCTCCGAATACCGCCTGATGACGAACGACCCGCGTTACGAGGAGCAACTGAGGTTGCTGGCCGGGCGGGACTTCAGCAAGCCGAGCTGCGAGCTGCCGATCCCGGGCAACGTCAACCCGGTCGACCGCTTCCAGCGCGCCGCCTACTTCAGCGCGATGCTGCCGGAACCGCGCGACGAGCGGGCCGCGGCGGCCGGCCTGCTCTCGGTCATGCGTAACGTCTCGGTGCCGTTCGGCGCGCCGTACGGCGAGTTCGGCATTTACAACACCGAGTACCGCACCGTCGTCGACCTGGCTAGCCGACGCTACTTCTTCGAGCTCGCGACGGCCCCCAACGTGGTCTGGGCGGAGCTGGACCGCTTCGACCTCGGGGACGGCGAGCCGGTCCGGATCCTCGACCCGGACGACGTCAGCCTGTGCGGGGACGTCTCGGACAAGTTCAAGCCGGCCACGATCGAGTTCTAGCGCGGCCCCGCAGCGGCCGAGCTGGCCGCCAACCGGGCAATCGTCGTAACTGCTGTTAGTGCGAACAAAAATTATCAAATTGTTTCATTCGCAGTCTTTCTGCGCTCCGCATCGACGTGCGAGAATCCTTGAATTCTTGCTCATGGGGGTCGCTGGGCTCTACAGGATCCCGTATCACGTGTTTCCGGGGAGTTCACCTTGCGTTTCAAGTTGTACGCGACCGTCGGCGCATGCCTGGCGGCCGCTGCTTTGACGTTGTCTGGGCTGGCGAGCTCCGGCCCGGCGGCGGCGGCCACGCCGCCGGGCGCCGCTACTTTCGGACAGTTGACCACTTCCACCGCCAGGCCGTCGGCGAATCTGCCGGAGCAGCAGGCGGGAGCCAAGGGGTGCGCGGCGCCTACGAGTCCCCTGGTGATGCAGTGCCAGAGCATTATCGCCACGTCCACCACGTCGAAGGCCGCCGCCAGGGACGCGGCCGAGGCTGCGATCTCGGCCCGGGCCAAGGGCGAGTCGCCCGCGGTGACCTCCGACGAGTCGCTTGAGCCGGCCGACTTGCAGGCCGCCTACGACATCACCAGCACCTCAGCCTCGAACGGCTACGGCGAGACGGTCGGGATCGTCGACGCGTTCTATGACCCGAACGCCCAGTCGGACTTCACGAGTTACCGGGCAGACTTCGGGTTGCCCGGATGCGGCAGCGACGCCGACTATCCCACCGCAGGCTGCCTCAGCGTTTACAACGAAAACGGCGCCAACCTGGCCACCGACCCCGCGGCCGCCCCGCCGCCGTCGACTAGCGCCGACGACTGGGACACTGAGACCTCGCTCGACATCGAGATGGTCTCCGCCATCTGCCCGAACTGCACCATCGACCTGATCGAGGCGAACAGCGACCAGCTGCCGGACTTGGGCAAGGCGGAGGACACCGCGGTCTCCCTCGGCGCGAAGTTCGTCTCCGATAGCTGGAACAACGATGAAGACTTCCCTGGGGAGTCCGCCTACGACGGGTACTTCAACCACCCGGGAGTAGCGGTCACGGTCGCTTCCGGTGACTACGGCTACGGTGCCGCTTACCCTGCGTCCTCGCAGTTCGTGACGTCGGTCGGCGGCACCTTCCTGACCGACACGGCCGGCGACTGGACCTCGACCGTGTGGAACGACAGCGCCTCCGAGAACCCGGACGGTTCTTCCGACGGGACTGGGTCCGGCTGCTCGGCCGGCGAGCCGCAGCCCTCGTGGGGGCTGGACAGCACCGACAGCACATCCGCCAGCCTGTGCGCCAACCGCACCGAGAGCGACGTGTCCGCGGTGGCCGACGCCCCTTACGGGGTTGACGTCCTCGACTCCAACAGCCTCGACTCCGACGACTGCACCCCGTTCTGCGACGTCTACGGCACGAGCGTCGCGACGCCGGTCATCGCCGCCATCTACGCCCTCGCGGGCACGCCAGCGGCGAACACCTACCCCGCCAGCTACCTGTACGCCCACTCGTCCGACCTCACGCACGTCGGGGTGCCCGCCGGGGCGTCGGCCGGCTCGGGTGCTAACGGAACCTGCGAGGCCAGCCGGCAGTTCCTCTGCAACGCCGCGGGCAGCCTGAGCGACGGCTACAACGGCCCGACCGGACTCGGTACCCCGAACGGCGACCTCACGCCGTTCACCGAGACCGCGACCGGCCACGTGGTGTCCGTCACCAACCCCGGCACCGTCGATGTGCAGCAGGGCGCGAGCGTCAGCCTGCCGATCAAGGCCATCGACAGCGCCTCCGGTCAGACGCTGAAATACACGGCGGCGCTGCCGGACGGCCTGTCCATCAACTCCGCCACTGGCGTGATCAGCGGCAAGGCCGTCTTCGTGGAGAACGACACCGTGCACGTCACCGTCACCGACGGGACCGGGGCGAGCGCCTCGGTGTACTTCAGGCTCGCGTCGTCGGCGTCCCTGACGGCCGACTACCACGCCGGGACCGGACTGGTCGAGCTGGACTGGGACTCCAAGTGCCTGGGCGACAACGGCAACTCGTCGGCCAACGGCAGCAAGGTCATCATCTATCAGTGCGCCAGCAACAACACCGGTGAGGACTGGTCCTTCAAGCCGTCCACCGCTCCGGGTGAGGTGGCAGACGCAGGCCTCAGCCAGCTCGGCTCGATCGAGATCCACGGCAAGTGCCTGAGCACCTACAGCAACAGCACCGCCAACGGCGCGAAGGTTCAGCTGTACACCTGCAACGGCGCGACCAGCGAGCTGTGGGAGATCACCGGTGCCTACGGCGCTCTGTACAACCCCGCCTCGGGCAGGTGCATCAACGACCCGAACAGCAGCAAGACCAACGGCACGCAGCTGGTCATCTGGTCCTGCAGCGACGCGGCGACGCAGGACTGGGCGCTCCCGAGCAGCCCGTTCGAGAGCGCGGTGGCGGGCAAGTGCATCAACGACTCAGGTAACTCCACCGCCAACGGCGCCGCGATCGTCAGCTACACCTGCAACGGCGCCGGCAACGAGAAGCTGGAGGTCGCCACGGCCGGCGGGTACACCCTGCTCCTGGTCAACGGCAAGTGCCTGAACGCGTTCGGAAACGGTACCAACGACGGCACCTGGATCCAGCTGTACAGCTGCGCCGATAGCTCCAACGATGTGTACAGCGCGAACCTGTGGTACCTGACCGCTTACGGTCAGATCGAGAACGCACAGGCCCAGAAGTGCCTGGCGATCCCGGGCAACAGCGCCACCAACAGCACCCGCCTCGTACTCGAGGACTGCTACGGCGAGCCGGGCGAGATCTGGTCAGCCTCCTGATCTCGTTAGCGACGGCCGCGCCCCGGCCTTCGGGTTACCGCCCGAAGGCCGGGGCGCTGTGCTGAGCGGCCGGCCTCACGCGGCGGCGTCACTAGTCCGGACGAGGCCCGCGACGGTGCGGGCGGCCTGTTCGTAGGGCTCGAGGGATCCAGCTGCACGGCAGAGGACGTGAGCGCCCTCGAGCACGGTGATGAGGGTGGCGGCGAGGTCGCGCCTGCGGCCACCGGCGCCCGAATTCTGTTGCTTATTGTTACTAGATGATTACTTGAGTGCTAGTAGGGAAGAAATTAGGAAGTTGTGACCACAGGCGGTCACAACCAACTGAGAATTCAACCAATGGGGGGAACGAGTGGCTCTGACCGATATCCTCAGCAAGCTCGGCGGCCAGAACGGTGAGCAGGGCGGCCTGGCCGCCATCTCCAAGCTGTTCGACGGCGACGGCGCCCAGGGCATCCTGGCCAAACTGCAGGCCAGCGGCCTGGACAAGCAGGTGATGTCCTGGGTCGGCCACGGCCAGAACCAGCCGGTGACCGGTGACGACATCAAGAACGCGGTCGACCCGCAGCAGCTGTCCCAGGTGGCGCAGCAGTCGGGCATGTCGCAGGATGAGGTCGCCGACCACGTGGCCCAGGCCCTGCCGGAGGCGGTCGACAAGGCGACGCCCACGGGCGCGGTGCCGCAGCAGGGCTTCAGCATGGACACCCTGATGGGGCTGTTCAAGAAGTAACGGCCCGGGGCCCGATTCCGGTCACGCTAGAGCCTGCTCGACTTGCTGAACGAGATAGAGGGAACGCAGCAGAGCCTCGGCTGGACTGACGGCCGGAGGCGGTTCAGCGAAGAGGGATAGGCCTATCCGCCGAAGATCGCCATGCGCCTGGACCAGCCGGTGGTGGACATAACCGGGCGCTACCCCGGCGCAGCCGCGCTGAGCTTCCGCCTCGATCAGCGCGCGAAGATCGGCGAGCTGCACCGGCACCGCCGCCGTCGGCTGCTCGCCGTCGGCGGGTCCCGGCCGGTCCGGGGTATGGGACTTGAGCAGGCGCTCGACCAGCCGGGACCGACGCTGCCCGGGCCCATCGTCGAAGTGCAGGGCGTCAACCGGGTGAGCGGCCGGTCCGCGCGCCACCACGCTGAGGGGTTCGCCGACTAGGTGGCCGCGTCGCCGGACAACCCGCGCCACCACCAGAGCGGCGGCGGGGAGGTCCTCGCCCAGGGCCTCCAGGCGTCCGATGACATGAGCGTGCAGCCGCGACCAGGGCACCTCGAGGGCGACGGCCTCGTTTTCTTCGTCAAGCAGTACGTACCGCAGGGTCTGGCTGGCGCCGTCCCAGCGCGCCGGGAGCGCGCGGGCGGGGCGCAGCACCGTCCACTGCGACGCGGGATCGGCCGGGTCACTGAGACCACGGATGCGCGCGGGGGCTACCTCGTGCCACGACGCCCGCACCGGCAGCAGGCTCATCAGCTCAGCACTGCCGAGCGGGGTCAGCGCGGCGGTGGTGGACTCGGCCCCGGAAATGCGGTTGTCCGGGCTGACCTGTGCGTGAGTGAGCGTGAGCCGACACCCGGCGGATGCGGCCGGCGTCGCCAGGCCGGTCCACGGAGCGGGCTGCTGCCATCGAGCTCGCGGGTCGAACGCGGCCAGCGAAGTCGGCCGTGCGTCGGTCCAGCTGAGGAACTGCTGGCGCGTCGGCGACCAGAACACGCAGGTGAGCCCGTGGTAGCCGGATGCTGTTCGCCAGGGCCGGCCGCCGAGACCGATGAGGTCGAGCGTTCGGACCTGGTCGTAGGCCATCCGGGCCCGGCCCACCAGTGCCGTCGGCTCGGCGTCGGCCGACGCGGCGGCGTCAAGCGCCGCGACCAGGGCGTGGGCGACGCCGATCTCGTCCAGCAGGATCAGATCGTCGGCCAGCGCCGACCGGGTCAGGAGCAGGTCGACGTGATCGGCCAGCCGCCGCAGCAGCAGCCCGAGCCGGTGGTATTCGACCCCCTGGGCCCAGGTCGCGGCGGACGTCAGGCGCTCATGGAGGGCCGGTGACAGATGCGACACCCCGATCGCGACCGCGTCGCGCAGCAGTTCCGTGACCGTCGCCCGAAGCCGCGCCCGCGACTCGCCGCGCGACATCGACGGCCCGCTCTCGCCGCCGGCCCGAGCCCGTGGCGCGGGCGGCGGCGGCAGGACCAGGCCGTGAGCCCGCTGCCAGGCGAGCACGGCGGCCGCGCGGAACCGTTGCGGGTGCGGCACGGGCTGGCCGAGGACCAGGCCGTCCAGCCCGCCGCCGAGGTAGCGGACGGTGAGCGGGGGCCGCTCGAAGGCGATGGCGAGGTAGGCCTCGCGCGTCGCGGTTGGCGGTGTCGCCTGGTCGTCGAGCATCTGGTGAGCCCAGCGGTAGCCCGGCCGCCCGGCGTACGAGGTCAGCGTCGCGGCGTCAATCGCCATCAGGTCCTGGTGGAGGCGATCCGCGGCCGGCCCGTGGCCAGGCCGGTCCGACGGCGCGGCGGCAGCGGACCCAAGCCACAGCCCGGCGCTGATGATGTGCTGGCAGATCACGGCGCTGGCGCAGGAGCACACCGCTTCTCCCGGGCCCGCGACGCCGATCCGGACGGTCCGGTCCCCGACCGCGACTTCAACGTCTTCGCCGGTCTCGACGGCCACCCGGATGTCGAGCGTATCGAGATCTTTCCTGGCGCGCCTCAGCAGACCGCGGTTGGCCAGCGCGATCCACGCGTCGTCGTCATAGCGGCCGAACACCGCCGCCACGTCCGCGACGCTCATCGCGCGGTCACCTCGACGAGCCACTCCGCCAGCCGCCCGGGCGTCAGCGCGGCGATCGACATCCCGGCATCCGCCAGCCGCTGCGCCATCTGCTTGTCATAGGCGGGGTGATCCGAGCCGTCGAGCGATGCCAGCCCGATGGTCACGACCCTCGCCTCGACCAGGCGGCGGACCGCCGCGACGAGGGACGATGGCGGCCCGCCCTCGCAGAAGTCAGTCACCAGCACCACCACCGAGCGCGCCGGGTTGCCGATGATCTGCCCGGCGTAGTTCACCGCCTGGGCGATGTCGGTACCGCCGCCGAGCTGCACGGACATCAGCACCTCGACCGGGTCGCCGGCGACATCGGTCAGGTCGACCACGCTCGTGTCGAACACCACCAGCCGGAGCCGGTACGACGGCAGGCCGGCCAGGATGCCGGCCATCACCGCGCTGTGGATGACCGAGCCCGCCATCGACCCGCTCTGGTCGACGACCAGCACGATTTCCCACGGGATGCGCCGGGTGTTGCGCTGGAAGAACAGCGGTCGCTCGACCACGAGCCGCATCCCGGCCGGGTCCCAGTGGCTCAGGTTGGCGCGGACGGTGCCGCGTGCGTCGAAGTTCGCGGCAACCGGCAGCGGGCTGTGCCGATGGTGGCTGAGCCGGCCGGTGAACGCCTGCCGCACCTCGCTCTCCAGTCGCTTGCGGAGGTCGTCGACCACGGCCCGCACGATCCGGCGCACCTCGTTCAGCACGCTCGGGCTGAGCCGGCCCTTGAGCGCGAGGAGCGTCTTGAGCAGCTCCTCGCTGGGCTCGATGCGGGCGAGCACCTCGGGGTCGCTGACGAGCTCGGTTAGCCCGTAGCGGTCGAGGGCGTGCCGCTCAAGGACCTCGACCGTGTCACTCGGAAATAGCTCGCGCACCTCACCCAGCCACTCGACGACCGACGGCGCGGACGGATCCAGCGATCCGTCGCGCGGCGCCCGCGGGCCATCATCATCGGGGCGACCATCCCGCCCCGCGTACTCGCGGCCGTAGAGGTAGTCCAGTGCCCGCTCGTAGCGATGGCCGTCGCCGTCCGGCTCGGGCAGGCGCTGGTGTGAGTACCGGCCGAGCACCAGGCGCCACCGGTCGGTCGACTTCATGCCTCGGCCCCGATCCAGGAACCGAGGCCGTCCCGCTCGACCGCGTCGGCGATCAGCTGGGAGAGCGCCAGGTTCGCGGCCACCGCCTGTTCGCCAACATCGCGGCGCACGCTGAGGTCCGGCCGGACGCCGCCGTGCAGGGCGCCCACGATCTCGGCCACGCGGTCGGTCTCGCGGGGCGTGAGGTCGGCGAACGCCAGCCGGAGGTCGGGCAGCGCCCGCAGGAAAGTGCCGTCGTCCCAGCCGGCCAGTCGTTCATCAAGCACCTCAACCAGTCCGGCGGCCTGCCAGGCGGTCTCGCGCGCGGTCGAGAGCAGTCCCTGAATGAACGCCGCCGCGTCCTGGGCCGGAATGGAGCTCTCAAGATGACCGGCCACGGCGCGGGCCAGATCGTCCGGCGACAGCCGGCCGGCCGCCGAGGCGAGCCCGGCGGCGGCCCCTCGCACCAGGGGACGGTCGTGTCCGCGCCTTAGCTCCTCGACCCGCGCCCAGAACAGCTCGGGATCGAGGCTCTCCCCGGCCGGGGAGGCGAGCAGCTCGCGCAGCCGGGCGAGCGCGGTCGCGACCGCCGCCGGCGGCTCCTCGTCCCCGTGCAACTCGGCGCCGAGGAACAGCGCGCGCGAGTACGCCGCCGCCACCAGGTCCGTGAGCCCGGCCAGCCGACGGGCCTCGAGCGGCTCACGCCCCTCCGCCAGCAGCGCCAGCGAGCCGGCCGCGGCGGCCGCGGCGACGAACGACGGCTCCGCCGCCAGCGCGACCCGCACCAGCGCGATCGCCGGGTCGAGCTGATCGTGCAGCCCGACGACCGCGCCCTGGGCCAGCAGCGAGCAGGCCTCGGGACTGCCGGGCACCCGGCCGTCAGCGGACGCGGTCGCCAGCAGCTGGGCGAACCTCGCGGCAACGGCCTCGGGCAGCGTGGAGCCGTACCGGGAGGCCTCCGCCAGGCGGCCCTCGCTGGCCGGCGTCCACAGGTAGCGCCAGCGTTCCTGGAGCCGCGACAGGCCAGTGCCGCGGACGAAGTCGGGGCCGGCGACGTGCTCGGCGAAGGGAACGGCGAGCAGCCGCAGGCCGTGCAGCACCCGGCTGGTGAGCCGGTGCGCGGGGTTGCGGTAGAGGTCGAGGGTGAGGCTCCGAGGGTCGCCGGCGTCGGTGTCGAGGCGGCGTGCGTTCAGGCGGGCGAGGGTGTCCCGCACGAGGGGCGGTGTGCCTGCTCCCGGCGGCACCCGGCCGACGCGCGCGCCGGTCAGGACAGATCTGGTCACTTCCTGGACCAGCCGGCCCTCGACGTCGATCTCGCCCTGGACGAGGCAGCTGGTGACCGCGTCGAGCAGGTCGCTGCGGAGGGGAGCCGGACGCTGCCGGAGGCTGGTCAGCAGCAGCAGCTGGCGCTGGGCGGCGGCGAGGGTCGGGGTGGGGACGGGCGTGTGATGCCACGCGCGCATCTCCTCGGCGATGTCGAGCAGGACCGTGAGCGCGGCCGCGCGCCGGGCCGCGTCGGGCCGGGCGCCCCGACGTCGTTCGTCCCAGATCCGCTGGTGCCAGCCGGGTGAGGTCATGCCGCTGGCATAGCCGTTGAGACGCTCGAGGCGGTCGAAGCTATAGCGGATGAGCGCCGTGCCCGCCTCGACCTGGCCGATGTCGAGTCGGGGTCGGGGCGGCGGGTCGGACAGCAGATCCGGCAGCGCGACGGCGTGGAAGCCGCCGAGAACGGCCAGCACCGGGCCGGCCCCGGCCGATCGCGCGGCCACCGCCTCGCGGACGTGATGGACCATCTCCGCCTCGCGCGCCCGGGTGCCGTCATGATCAAGGTCAGAGTCGCTGTGGTCGCGCCGTGCGAGCAGGCAGTACGCCGCCATCCGGGCCAGCTGCTCGTCGATGTCGGTGTCCGCCGGGTCGGCCTCGAAGAGCAGTTCCCAGAGGTCCTCGTGGTCGCGGCAGCCGAGTCGCTCGGCCAGCGCGGTGAGCGCCCGGCTGTGCTCGTAGACGTCCTCGCGCAGCAGCGACCCGTCGCCTGGCAGCACCGCCGCCGCGGCGGCGGCGGCCTGCTCGGCGACTTCGAGATCGCAGAAGGTCACCGGAATGCCGGCCGCCTGCGCGAGCCTGACCGCCACGAGCTCGGGGGAGTAATCGCACAACGGGTAGTAGCCCCCGTGCCCTCCGGCCGGGGTTGTCGGCGGCTGGGCCGGCCGTGACCAGGTGTAGACGGCGAGCGGGTACTCCGCCTCGGGGTGGGCGAGCAGGCTGACCAGGGCGTCGAAGCTGCGCGGGCCCTCGATCAGCACCCGTGACGGCCGGTAGCGCGCAAACGCCGCCTCGACCGCCGACGCGCAGGCGGGGCTGTGGTGCCGCACCGGCAGCACCACCAGCTCATCGGTGACGAGCCTGGCGGCCAGGGCCCGGACGTGGGCGGTCGTGGGAAGCGGGGTCAACGGTCGAGCTCAGGGCGGGTCTGCAGGAGCGCCTTCCAGAGCTTGTCCCGCTTGGCGCGGGGCCGCACCACGACATCGAAATAGTGGCGCAGCTTGGTGCCGTCGTCGGGGTTGTCCTTGAGCACGGTGCCGATGAGCTGGCGGGCGATGTGCTGGCCGCCCACGTCGCCGTCGCCGAAGTAATGCGCGTCCAGGGCGGCGGCGTAGCCGACCGAGACGGCCTCGGCCGAACTCATCACCGCGGTCGGCTTCTCGACCACGACGCCGTCGTCGGTGACCCCCTCGCGCAGCTCGTGGAACGCCGTGACCAGGAGGTCGACCACGTCGGGGGTGAGCCGGGTATCGATCTCGGCCTGGGCGAGCAGGCCGCTGGTCTGCTCGGTGATCAGGCGGCGTTCGAGGTCACGGTCGCGGATCGGCCGCACGGTCTCGAAGTTGAAGCGCCGCTTCAGGGCGCTGGACATCTCGTGCACGCCGCGGTCGCGCAGGTTGGCGGTGGCGACGACGTTGAAGCCGCGGGCGGCGAAGACCACGCTCTGCGAGCCGGTCAGCTCGGGCACGTGCAGAACCTTGTCTGACATCACCCCGATCAGCACATCCTGGATTTCCGGCTGTACGCGGGTGACCTCCTCGAATCGGCAGATCGAGCCCCGCGACAGCGCGTCGTAGAGCGGGCTGCGCACGAGGGCTCGCTGGGTCGGGCCCTCGGCCAGCAGCAGCGCGTAGTTCCACGAGTAGGTGATCTGATCGTCGGTGGTGCCCGAGCTGCCCTGGATGGTGCAGGTCGAGTCGCCCGCGATCGCGGCGGCGAGGAGCTCGGACAGCATCGACTTCGCGGTTCCGGGCTCCCCGACCAGGAGCAGCCCGCGGTTGCTCATCAGGGTCACCACGCAGCGGTCGACGAGCGCGTCGTCGCCGTAGAACTTGCGGGTCACCCCGAGCGCCGGGTCGCCGACCACGAAGGCCCGCACCGCGCGGGGCGCCAGCCGCCAGCCGGGTGGCCGGCCGCCCCGGTCGGCCGACTTCAGTGCCGCCAGCTCGGCCGCGTAGGTCACTTCGGCCGGCGCGCGCAGCACGTCATCGGAGGCTGCCGCGTGAGGAACGTCGGTCATGTCAGAACTCCGCCTTCTTCTCCCACTCGGGGTCGAACCCGGTGCCCTCGGCCGCCAGCAGTCGCAGGTCCTGCCAGCACTCCGAGACCAGAACGGCGGGAACGTCGCCGAGCGTCAGCTCGGCCTGGCCTCCGGCCGGGATCTTCCGCCGGAAGGACATCGTCTTCAGGGCGACCACCCGGTTCTGCTCGGGCAGCGGGTTGCCGGTGAACGTGATCGTGGCCGTGATCCCCAGGGTCGGGAAGTGCTTCTCGTAGGTGTAGAACCATCCGCCATCCTCAGTCTGGCCGCGGGTGTAGCCGAGCTTGCCGGCCCGGCCGCGCAGCGCGTACGCCTCGAGCAGGTGGCCGGTGAAGTCGGTGATCTCCCGCTTCGATCGCAGCTCCGGGCCGATGGCCTGCACGCCTCGCCCGAGCTGCTGGAACAGCGGATTCACCTCGTAGTCGGCGAGGTGGGCGCTCCACTGCTCGACCTGCTCGGGCGAGAGCACGCTGTCGTGGGCGACCTTGATCCGGGCGTTATCGGGGAGGTCCACGTCGTTGTCGTCGGCGTCGGTCAGGCTGCCGTCATCGAGCGGCCGGAAGACGATCGCCGGAGCGTCGTCGGACACCGCGACCCAGACCAGCCGGCGAACGGCCGGGCCGGCGACGGGGTGCCGCAGCAGATGGCGGGCCCAGTCCTCGGCCGACCATGACCGCTCGGTGCACATGGCCTCGTACAGCCGCTGAGACTGCCGGGCGGCGATGACCTTGAGCTCCCGCTTCGCCGCCGAGAGGACTTTCTTGGCCTCCTTGGCCTGGTCAGCGTCATCCGACTGGCGGGGCGACGGAAGCGCCTTGATCACCGTGCGGTCGTGGTCGCGCAGCTCGACGGTGAGATCGGGGCGCAGCGCGGCGGTGAAGTGACGGTCGCCGTAGGAAAGATCAAGCAGGCCGTCGGCGTCGAACCCCGCCGTCGGGATGGTGCGGTCGGCGAGCTCGTCGACCGTCCACCCCTTACGCTCGGCCAGCGCTCCCACCTGTCGTGCCGCCTCCTCCTGGAAGCTCTTGGTGCGGAACCTGGAGCCGATGGCCAGCACGAGCTGGGTGGCACCAGGGTGATCGACCCAGGCGAGCATGGCGATGAGCGCCTTGCCCTGGGCCGGCCGGTGGCCGTACCACTCCTGCAGGTAGCGTTCCGCCAACCCGGCGACGTCGCGCCCGCCGCAGGCGGCGACGACCGCGAGCAGCCCTTTGCTGGCGGTGGCCGAGCCGGCCGGCAGCCGGAGATAGGTGCCGAGCAGCGCGGCCTGAAGCTCCTCCACGCTCATCCCCGCGTACGGTCCGCCTTGCGAGGAGTAATACCGGTAGCTCAACGTGGCGGCCCTGGTCGCCTCTGCCTGCGCCTCGGCCGGTGGAATCGGCCGGAGATCTTCGCGCAGCCATCCGGCCAGCAGATGCGCCGCCAGTCGCTCACGGGCGCCGCCGTCGAACAGGGCCGCGTAATGCCGCAGCACGGCGTCCGGCTCGGGTGACTTGGACTTCACGGCCGTGCCGCACAGCCACTGCACCACCGCTCGCGGCACCGACTCGCCCGAGGCGGCCCAGGTGAGCTCGGGCAGCGCCGCCCAGTCGAGCCAGCCGAGGCTCGACGGCATACCGCCGGCGACGAACTTCGCCGCCGCGGCCTCCGTGGCCGCCGGGTCGAGGTAGGCCCCGGCTTCCTCGCCGATCGCGACCAGGGCATCGAGCAGAGCGCCGCGGACGACATCCTGCTTCTCCCGGTTCCAGGCCGCGCGCAGCGCCGGGAGCGCGGACGGGTCGGCGATGCGGGTCAGCCACTGCGCCGCCGCCAGCCGGATGTCGGCCTTGCCGTCCTGCAAGGCGGCGGCCGCGCGAGCGGTGCGCCGCGGGTCGCGTCCGACCGCCGCCTGGGCGGCCGCCCGGTCGCTCTTGCGCGCACCGACGGCGATCGAGTAGAGGCGATCGATCAACCGGTCGGGCGGCCTCGGGAGCGTTGCCAGGGCGGCGTAGAGCGCATGCTCATCGGTGCCCGAGCCCTCCCGCGACTGCTCCAGAATCCAGTCGAGGTTATGCGCGACGAAGGGCCAGACGGCGGCGTCAGGCCAGTCGCGGCCGATCCGGTATCCCCAGGACGCGCTGTAGGACGACCACACGAGTGCGCGGCCGTCGGCGCCGACCGCGTCGAGCATGCGCTGCACCGTGATCAGGTCCGGACCGCCGGCGCGGGCGCGCACCCCGGCGATCAGCTCGGCCCAGCGGCGGGAGTAGTACGAGGGCAGTTCGAACCACCCCGTCGCCGCCATTACCTGGATGGCCGTGGCGGCCGAGTAGCCCCGTGCCAGGATCGTGTCGGCCAGCTTGCCGGCGACGTTCATCGGTCCGGGGAAGCCGTCGAGCTTGTCCTCGACCCGCGCGGGGCCGTCGGCCGCGAGCAAGCGCGCGAGACGGCTGACGCTGCCGCGCGGCGGCTCGGGGACCTCGCGATACTGCCGGTTGCCGGGGTAGCGCTGGCGGTGGGCGGCCATGGCGCGGTTGTGGGACGCCACGCCCAAGCGCACGGCCTCGACAACCTCCGTCGCGACGGTCTGGGCATCGGGGCCGGCCATGGACCACGACGGCAGCGGCGCGAGCTCTGGCAGCGGTTCGTCGACCGCGGCGGCGGGCACGTCAGCTGCCTCCCAGCGCGTGCGCAGGGCGCGCACGCTCGCGGCCTTGTCCGCCGCGGCCGCCTGGATCGCCCAGCCACGCTGGTCCGGGTGGGCCGCGAGCAGCTCGAGCGCGTACGCGCGCCGCTCGGGCTTGCCGTCGGCGGCCACCTTGCGCAGCGGCTCGATGGCATCGCGATCGATCCTGGCGACCATCGGAAGCGCCGCGTCACGGACCTTTGCGCTGGTCGAGGTGGCGGCCTCGACCAGCGGCGCGCAGAAGCAGCCGAGCACTGCCTCCCCGAGCTGGCCGAGCAGGGCCACCGCGGCGACGCGCTCGTCGACCGAGCCGGACACGAGCGTCGCTCCGACGACGCCGCGATGAGCCGCCACCGCCTCGGCGAACCCCGGCAGCCGCGTCAGGCACTGGTGAGCAGCCCTGATCTGATAGCGGCCGTACGGGCCCAGAGTGAACGCCATCGCGATCAAGGCGGCGGGCGGGGTGCCGTCCTCGGCCGCTATCCGCTCGAGATCGGCGAAGGCGATCGGCAACGGTCCGGTCGGGTGGACGGACGCCGCTTGCTTGAGCATCAGCTCAGGCCAGTGACAGCCGGCCACGGCACCGAGCGCCAGTCCCCAGCCGAGGGTTGCCCAGGCGGCGTCTAGCACCGTTCCCCAGCGGCGCAGCACCGCGGCGTCGACCTCGGCGAATCCGGTGTACAAGGTCGCCGTTGCCTTATTCGTGGCGGTGTTGTGCCGGCGGCCGATTTGGCGGATCCACGGCTGGCCAGTCTGAAGCGTCTTCAGCGCTTCGAGCGGCTGGCCGGTCAGGACGAACGTGGCCACCTTCGCCGCCGGATCGGCCGCCTCGAGCACCTCGTTCAACGCGGCCGCCCAGGTTCCCGGCGCGCCTTGGCGACGCTTCCCCAACAGCGGCATCCCGTCTCCATTTCTCACACGATCCACCACTTCGGAACGATTATGGGGGAAATTATGTACGCGGGAACGCTATCGAGGGGGGCTGACAATCAAGCGGCAAGCTGGCACGCTGGCGAGACAGTCGTCTTAGGGCGAGGAGGCCACGAGTGACTGAACTCATCGACCAGCAGGCGAGCGCGGCCGCGTCCGCGACCAGCGACTGGCTGAGCGCGTTCCAGGCGGCGCTCACGGCGCGCGACGCCGACGCGGCGGCGGCGCTGTTCGCCGACGAGAGCTACTGGCGCGACATCGTGTCGTTCACCTGGAACATCACCACCGTCGAGGGACGCGCGGGCGTCGCCGACCTGCTCCGGGCGACGCTCGACGAGGTCGACCCGGTCGGCTTCCGCGTCACCGAGGAGCCGGCCGAGGCGGACGGGGTCATCACCGCCTGGATCGCCTTCGAGACCAACGTCGGGCGCGGAAGCGGATTGCTGCGGCTCATCGGCGGCCAGGCATTCACGCTGCTCACGACGCTCGACGAACTCAAGGGGCACGAGGAGCCCGCCCACGACCGCAGGGCCAGAGGCGTGCACCACGGCGCCTCAAGGGACCGGGCCACCTGGGCCGAGAGCCGCGCCCGCGAGGCCGCCGAGCTCGGCTATACGGTGCAGCCGGAGGTCCTGATCATCGGCGGCGGCCAGGGCGGCATCGCGCTCGGCGCGCGGCTGCGCCAGCTCGGCGTCCCGGCGATCATCATCGAGCGGGGCGAGCGCCCGGGCGACTCGTGGCGCAGGCGCTACAAGTCGCTCGCGCTGCACGACCCGGTCTGGTACGACCACCTGCCGTACCTTCCGTTCCCGGCGAACTGGCCGGTGTTCTCGCCCAAGGACAAGATCGGCGACTGGCTCGAGATGTACGCGAAGGTCATGGAGCTCAACTACTGGGGCTCGACGACCTGCACGTCCGCCGTCCGGGAGGGTGACGGATGGGCGGTCGTCGTCGACCGGGCGGGCCAGCAGGTCACCCTCCGGCCGAGGCAGCTGGTGCTGGCGCTGGGAGCTTCCGGCCTGCCGAGCGTGCCCGAGATCCCCGGCCGGGAGAAGTTCCGCGGCGACCAGCATCACTCGTCGGCGCACCCGGGCCCTGACCGCTACAAGAGCAAGAAGGCGGTGGTGATCGGGTCGAACAACTCCGCCCACGACATCTGCGCCGCGCTGTGGGAGGCCGGCGCCGACGTCACGATGGTGCAGCGCAGCTCGACCCACATCGTGCGGTCCGACTCGCTGATGGACCTCGGCCTCGGCGACCTGTACTCCGAGCGCGCGGTCGCGGCCGGGATGACCACGTTCAAGGCCGACACGGTGTTCGCGTCGCTGCCGTTCCGGATCCTGCCCGCGGTCCAGACCCCGGTTTACGACGCCATCAGGGAGCGCGACGCGGATTTCTACCGGCGGCTGGAAGCGGCCGGGTTCGACCTCGACTTCGGCGAGGACGGCTCCGGCCTGTTCCTGAAGTACCTCCGGCGCGGGTCGGGCTACTACATCGACGTCGGCGCGTCCGGGCTTGTCGCCAACGGCGACATCAAGCTGGCCAAGGGGCAGGTGACCGAGCTGACCGAGGACGAGGTCGTCCTCGATGACGGCGCCCGGCTCCCGGCCGACCTCGTCGTCTACGCGACCGGCTACGGCTCGATGAATCAGCTCGCCTCCGGCATCATCGGCCAGGACATGGCCGATGACGTCGGCAAGGTCTGGGGGCTCGGCTCGGGCACGACCAAGGACCCGGGCCCGTGGGAGGGCGAACTGCGCAACATGTGGAAGCCGACGGCCCAGGAGGGCCTGTGGTTCCACGGCGGCAACCTGGCCCTGTCGCGCTACTACTCCCTTTACCTGGCCTTGCAGCTCAAAGCGCGCATGGAGGGTATTGCCACCCCCGTCTACAAGCGGGCCCCGGTGCACCACACCGAATAAACAAAAAGCTTTTGTCCCGAACGGACCCGGGCGACTCCTGAGCGCGCCATGGGCCCTGGCATGCTGGCGGCCGTGAAGCGGGTGGAACTGCGACGGCCGACGGGGGTTCGCTGGGTTCCCGGTGCGCATCGGGGTGCGGGCGTGCTGGTTCTGGCCGGGTCGACGTCCCACTGGTCCCTGGGCGGGCGGCCGCTCCCCTTCGTCGCCTTCGACGAGTCCTGGCAGCCTGACGGCGATCCGCCCGCCTTCCGGTCCCTGTACCTGCGCTCGCGTAATGCCGATCCGGCCGCGGCGGCCGCGGCTGCGATCGCGGTGGAGCGCATCCCCCGAGTGATCACCGTCGTCGGCGCCGACGACCAGGTCTGGCCGAGCGACCTGCACGCGGAGAACATCCGCGCCCGCCGGGCCGCGCACGGGCTGCGGACGACCGCGGTCGCCGACGGCGAAGCCGGGCATCGCGCGGTCCTGCCGGGTGAGCCGGTCGTCTCCGGCGGCGTCCCGATGCGGCGCGGCGGAACCGAGACCGCCGACCGCAGGCTCGGCCATCTCGCCTGGGCCGAAATGCTCCCGCTGCTGCACAGCGGTCCGGCGCCAAGCTGACCGCTGCCCGCAACCCGTCAGCTCTTGCGGCCCACCGCGGCCCAGGCGGTCGACTTGTAGTCGCTGACGCTACCGGGATCCGGCCGCCATTCCTCGATCCGCACCAGGCCGGGCTCGACCAGTTCCATGCCCTTGAAGAAGCGCAGCATCTGCCCGAAAGTTCTTCGACCGTACGGTCGTGCCGCCCGCCCTGACTCTGTAGCCGCTCACCCGGCCGGCGCTAACCGGAGGCAGCCCTGAGACAGGAATATACGACGGTGGTCGACTATTTGCATTGGAAAACGACCGCTACTGAACAAGCCCTGCCCTCATTGCGCAGAGCTAGCGCAGCGATGCGGTAAACGCCTGCCAGGCATCAGCCGGAACGATCAGCGTCGCGCCGCTCCGGTCGGCGGTGTCTCGCACCAGGATCACGCGTCTTCCGCTGGCGGCCTCTACGCAGTCGCCTCCGTTGCCGTCGCTGTAAGTGGACTTGCGCCAGTCGCCCATAGCTTGGCCAGCCTCTCAATCAGTGCCAGCGACTCTGACACCCTGTAGCACTCGCCACGGATGCTATCGAACCGCAATGACAAGGCGGAAACGGTTTGGTCGTCAGTGAAAACGTACCCGGAAGCGACGTGCTCGGCGTAGGCGGCGTCTTCGGACAGCATGAAGCCGCTCGCGTTGGCGGGGTGCTCGATCGCTGGCATGACCTGAAGAGTGACTCGTGGCATGGCGGCTACGTCGGCTAGGTGCCGCATCTGGCCCGCCATGACCTCAGCGGACCCCACGCGCCGGTAAAGCGCAAGCTCGTCAACCACCAGCGATGCCAGCGGAGGGTTGTCCCTGCGGAGCACGCGCCGCTGACGCTCCATGCGGGCCTTCAGCCGGTCGTCAGCCGCAGCGGTGTCAGTGCCGGGCTGCGCGGCTATCAGCGCACGGGGTAGCCCTCGGTCTGGATCAGGCCGTGCATGATTCCAGGGGACCATATGCGTATGGTGGCTGTGCGGTCCTCGTAGTCTGACCAGCTCCGGAAGGTGGCGGGAACCTCCGGCGCTGTTCGGATGTCCTCTAGCCACTGCGAGTACCAGCCCCGCCGCTCAGCGAACACAGCGTCGATCGCCAAGGCCAGCTTCGCGGTCGGGGGGCGCTTGAAGTTCTCAATCCGGCTGATCTGGCCGGCGTCTATTCCGCTGCGACCGCTCAGCTCGTGTACCGACCAGCCGTGAGCCAGCCTGTCCCGCCTCAGTTGCCGGCCGAAGTGAGTTGCTACTCCGCTACTGCCGTTGTCAGTCATGACATCAAGTTGACATATCTGCCCGCCAAGAGAAACCCCCTGCGACCATCCAATTACCGATAACCCGAAAGGGGGCGACAATGGACGAGACTATCCAGTCCACGGATGGCGCGTCCGGTGAGTTCACGGCGCTAGACGACTTCCAGGTCATAGCCGAGCGCCGTCGGGTCACCGAGATGATCGCGGCACTGACTGACAGGTACCGCAAGCTCAACCAGGAGATGACGCGAAGGGGGACCCTGCGGTGGATGCTACCGTGACGCCGTTTACCAGACTGCCGGCAGCGGTGGCGAGGATGCTCGCCGTTGAGACCCTGCTAGCCGACCCGCAGGCGCTGGATGACGACGTGCTAGAGAGCTGCCTGTACCTGCTCAGGGAACGCCTGCGCTCATCATAAGACGGAACCTACCCGCGCGGCTTATTGCTGCCATCGTCCAAGGGGCTGGCGAACAGCGCACCACGTTTCAACAGCAACGGGGCTGCATGCCCTTGCAATGCTCGTGGAAAGTCTCTTGCATAGACCTGCTCACCGGCTTCATATCCAGCCAGCAAGAAGTAACAGCCGATGGCCAGGTCGAAGCTTACTGCCAGGCGGTGTCCAACGACACCGTCGTGCAGTGCGCCGGGGTCGAGGGAAACGTCGTGCTAGCGGACGCGGACCCGTCCGCATACCCCGAACAAGGAGCGTTCGAGGAATGCGGAAACGGTTCGGACGCTTGCCAAAGCACCCGGCACATGTTCGGTTCGCCATGATGTATCTTCCCGGCATTAGCCCGAGTAATTGCCAGACATGGCCGGGGCGAACCTGCGGGCGGTCGCTTACAACGACTTTTCCATCGAGTTGCCCGGCGACCACTGGGAGAATGTAGCTTCGGCCAACCCGAACGACAGGTCCAACGAGTCCACCGGGCACTACGACCTTTGCGCGATCTGACGGCTCAACTGGTGCTGGCGGGGGCGGTCAGGTGCCCGGCGAACACCCCGGCAACGGTGAGCACCGCGAGGATCACGCCGACCAGACCGACGACGATCGCGCCGGTCGCGGCGGCCTTGGCCCAGCCCGGGGTGCTGTCGCTGCGGATCCTCGGCACGACCAGCGCGCCGGCCCCGAACAGCACCGCCGCGGCGGCGAACACGAGCGCCCACCAGGCCTGCGTGTGCCAGCCGTCTGCGTACATGTTCAACGCCTGCTGAGCCGTCAGACCAGAGCTCGGGGCGTTCATTTCCGCGCCGTACTGGGCGTGGCTGACCACGACGCCGCTGGTCCAGTTCGTCGTCAGGGAGACGACGGCCAGGGCCAGGCCGGCGAAGCCGAAGCCTCCGCTCACCGCGCCAGTGCCCCGAACGCCGTCCCCGGCCGAGGCATCCACGCCCTCAGTAAGGTTCTCTGGAAGCTCGTCGATCTCGAAGTCTTCGGCAAAATCGCCTTGCTCGTCCAGGGAGTCGACGGTGGTGGTGAGCGCGGACCCGGACCCGGTGTCCGCTCCGCTGCTGTTCGTAGTGTTTTCGGTCATAGCGGGCGACCCTAGGGGCAAAGGCTGGGGGCGAGATGAACGAACGCTGACAACTGCCTCGGGGTAGCCAGGCTCAGGTCTTGCGGCCCACCGCGGCCCACGCGGTCGACTTGTAGTCGCTGACGCTACCGGGATCCGGCCGCCATTCCTCGATCCGCACCAGGCCGGGCTCGACCAGTTCCATGCCCTCGAAGAAGCGCAGCATCTGCGCGCGGCTGCGGCCCGTGTACTGCTGCTGGCTCATCCGGCCCACGACGCCCTGAAAGCCCCGCTGCGCTTCCTCGTCGAAGATGTCCGATCCTAGGTGCGACAGGGCCAGATAGCTGCCGGGCGGCAGGGCGTCCAGCACCGTGGCCACGATCGCGTGCGGGTCGTCCGCGTCCGATATCGCGTGCAGGATGAAGAGCATCGTGACGGCCACCGGCTGGCTGAAGTCGAGCAGCCGGCCGGCCCGCGACAAGATCGTGTCGGTATCGCGCAGGTCGGCGTCGATGTACTCCGTGGCGCCCGCCTCGCTGCTGGTCAGCAGCGCGCGGGCGTGCGCCAGCACGATCGGGTCGTAGTCCACGTAGACGACCCGGGAATCGGGCGCGGCGGCCTGGGCGACGTGGTGCGTGTTGCCCGCCGTCGGGATGCCTGTGCCGATGTCGAGGAACTGCCGGATCCCCGCCTCGGCGGCGAGGTAGCGGACCGCGCGGCCGAGGAACGCCCGGTTGGCCCGGGCGGTGAAGCCCATCTCCGGTGCGATTTTGAGCACCGCGTCGACGGCCTCCCGGTCGGCTGCGTAGTTGTCCT